>X371_Linnaeus_Two_toed_Sloth__coassemble_760_pt1 | contig 118869 bp, 116 predicted proteins | sample X371_Linnaeus_Two_toed_Sloth__metabat2_low_PE_006 | metagenome-assembled genome bin X371_Linnaeus_Two_toed_Sloth
ATGATATACTTAGCTCGTTTTAAATAAACGAGCAATATTTTTTTAAAGGGATGAAATATATGAAAGATTATCGTATTAATAAAAAAGAACACCAAGATGATATACTTGAAGTAAGACCTAGTCAACCATCAATTGACGAGAAAGGTCAAAAAGTAAAAACAGATTCTGTAGATGTTTATTTTGCTGATGGAAAAGTTTTTAGAGACGTCAAAAAGACTCCTCGAGAGTTACGTAAAATTAATGAGCGTCAAGAAGCTCAAGTGGATACCGGGATTGAAAACTTAGCTAAGTTTAGAGAGCGAGTTGCCAAAAGTAAAATTGGGCTCGGAGCCTCAGTAGCTACAGGTACACTTTCATCAATTATTTTAGCTACGTCTCCTATGGTGACACCAATTTTTAATATTGAACCAAATCCAGTTACAATTACTGTTGCTGGAGTAACAATCGCCCTATGTGGAGCAATTCCTGCCGGTATTGGATTAGTCAAAAATTTACCAATTGTTGAGGAACTAGAAAAATTAAAATATCGTAATGAACATCGCAAAGAATTAGACAGCATTGGTGTTTATCCAAATGCCCTAGCTGGTCTAAGTAATGATCAAGCTAGAAGAATTAGAAGATGCATGAGCGCTGAAGATGAACCAAAAGATCCATTTTCAGTAGCAGAAGTTGATCAGTTTAGTCAACAGGACTTAGAGACAATTGTTGATAATATTCAAAGAGAAAAGACCTATGAATTTGAATACGTAAAGAGACCAACTCGTCAAAAAACTTCCTCATCAGAAGAAAAAAAATAAATTAGAAAAGAACTTGTAAAAATATTTTATATATGATATACTATCGCAAGTTGAGTCTAGAGAACAACTAGCCAATCAAAAAGAAAACATTTACAATGAGGTGATATAAATGGGAAATAAAAATACAGTGTATTTAACACAACAAGGATTAGATGATTTAAAGAAAGAGTTAGATAATTTAATAAACGTAAGACGTCCTGAGAATATCATTGCTATAAAAGAGGCAAGAGCTTTAGGTGATTTATCAGAAAATGCTGAATATGATGCCGCTCGTAATGAACAAGCTCAAATTGAAGCTAGAATTAAACAATTAGAGAAAATGCTTGAAAATGTATCCATCATTTCTGAAGTATCAATTGATAAAGTTGGAATTGGTAACACAGTTGCTATTAAATATGTTGATGATGATGAAGAAGATGAGTATAAAATAGTTGGCTCACAAGAAGCAGATCCATTTGAAAGTAAAATTTCAAATGAGTCTCCAATCGCCAAAGCTTTATTTGACCACAAAGTAGGCGACGTTGTTACAGTAGAAAGCCCAAATGGCTCATATGATATTGAAATAGTAGAAATAAAATAAGATAATCTAAGAAGATTATCTTTTTTTTTGCTCAAAATGTGTTATACTTAAAAAGAATAGGGTAAGGGAGTGAAGATACAAATGATTATCAGAAAACCATATGCTTTCCTAATTAGGCACTTTAGAAAAATACATATTTTACTATTGATACTTTGTGGTTATATTTATTACAAAAATATGGAGTTAACATCATTTATTGCAGAATTCATGGATTTGCAAACTTATGATGCCTATGCTGAACCAATCACTAAATATGTCTCTGGCTTAGCTTTATTAATCATGGTTATAATAATTCTCGGCAGTTTACTCTTGCTTATACTACTACGACATAAGAAAAAACCATGGAAATTATATTTATTACCAATTGTCGAATATATTTTAATTTTTGCCACCTTTATAGCAGCAAAAGGTTTTTTCGACGATTATACTGGTAACCTAGAAACCGTCGCTATTCGTGCGATTAGGGACTTTATGACTATCGCTACAATTATTCAATACCCAACGATGATTTTATTTTTAATCCGTATTTTTGGAGTGGACTTAAATAAATTTAACTTCCAAATGGATCAAGAATATCTAGAGATGAGTCAAGAAGACCGTGAGGAACTAGAAATTAATGTTGAATTTGACAAAGATAGTTTAAAAAGAGGTTTTAAAAGATTGAGTAGAAACCTAAACTATTTTTACCAAGAGCATAAACTTTTAGTTAATTCAATTATTACCGTTGTTGTACTTGCCTTTTTGATAAATACTTATATCTTTTTCTTTGTAACGCATAAGACCTACAAAGAAGGTCAAAGTCTTAATAGTAATGGCTATACAATTACATTAAATAATAGTTATTATACAGATAAAGACTATACCGGAAATGTAATCTCCGAATTAAATTCATTCGTTATACTTGATTTAACTATTAAGAATAATGCCTCAATGCGTGAAATTGATTTAAATAAGTTCCATATAATGAACGGAGTAAGTGACTATGTTACTACTGATAAAACATATGGGACGGAATTCCAAGATTATGGGGAAACTTATGAAAAAAAAGAACTAAGGAGCGGAGAAGAATTTAATTTAATAATGATTTTCCGAGTAGATAAAGCTTTATCTCCAAACAGATTTGTTCTTTATTATCAAGAATTTAACAACAAGGGAGAACCAAACCTTCGTAAAATAAAATTAAAGCTAAATAACGTTACAAAAATAGAAAAGCAAGAAACTGTAGCACTCGGCGAACCCCTTGATTTCACTTTAGAGAAGAAAGACGAACAAATAATTTTTGATGAGTATGAGTTCCTATCTGAAGCAGAATACACCTATAGAGTTTGCAGTAGTTCAACTTGTACTTCTAATCAGGGCAAATACACCGCAAAAAAAGGATACAAAGTGCTTAAAATATCCTTTGCTTCAACTAACTTTGAAGGCAAAGATATGATTGACTTTTCAACTAAATATGGTAAAATAAACTATATAGATAATGAGAATAAACAAAGTGTAGTTGAATTTAAAAATCCATTCAATCGAGTATATTATGGAAAGTATTTATATACCTTAGTTCCAGAGAAGATGGAAGAGGCTAAAACAATAGATCTTGTCTATACTATCAGGAACAAAAAATATACCTATAAGATTAGATAAGGAGATATTATGAATAAGAAGAATTTAAAATATTTAAAAATCGCAATAACAGTAATAATAGTTGCCTTATTAGTTTGGTTTTTAGTTTTAAAACCATTGCGCGCATTCAAAAATTATGAAAAAAGTATGGAATCAGCGGCCAAAAGATATTATGAATTAAATCAAACTGAACTTCCAACCGGAAGTAGAATAGCCACTGTATCAATGCAAACGTTATACCACAAAGCTTATTTGAAAGAAGACTTCTATATTCCTTACACTAAGGAACCATGCAGTATGAAGGATTCTTGGGTAAAAGTTAAAAAAGTTAATGGCAAGTATAAATATTATACATACTTAAAATGTGGTGCACTCGAATCAACGGTTGACAATAAGGGACCAGAAATTAAATTGAATGGTTCAACCGAAATAACCGTTAACCTAGGAGAAAAATATAAAGATCCAGGTGTTAAAAGTGTTGCCGATAAAACCGATGGAAAAATGAGTGTAAAAGATGTAACTATTAAAACTGATAAAGTTGATACATCTAAAGTAGGAACATATGAAGTTACATACACAGCTATGGATAGTTTGAAAAATAAAACTACTATAACCCGTACTGTTAAGGTGGTTTCAAAATTAAAAAATGCTGTTAATATAGCCACTGATAAAAAGGGCTATTATGTAGGAGCAAATCCAAATAACTACATTACCTTATCTGGAATGATGTTTCGAATCATTGGCGTAGATGGTAATAATGTAAAAATAGTCGCAGAAGAAGATATTGCCAACGTTGATTATGCAGGTATTGCCTCTTGGCTAGATTACTATATGAAACATTTTAATGAAAAAAGCAAAAAGTATTTAGTCAAAAATAAGTATTGTAATATGCAACTGGCCGATGATCAATTAACAACTCAAGAATGTACAGCAAAAACAAAGTCAACATATGCTTATATTCCATCTATCGATGAAATTAACCGTTCCAAAGATACAACTGGTTCGTTTTTACAACCAACTACCTTATCTTGGACTGCTAGCAAGAAAGATGATGACAACGCGTATGCCGTTAGAAATATTCTTCTAGGCGTTCAAGGCAACAGTACTTACCTTGCTGATGGAATCATTAATAACTATGGTGTAAGACCTGTACTAACTGTAAAAGGGGATGCACTTCTAAAAGCCGGTAATGGTACCAAAGATAACCCATATACATTTGGAGAAACTGCTGCCGGGCATGCAGATGATCCGATTAATACTAGATATCCTGGAGAATATATTTCCTATGGCGGATTGCTATGGAGAATTGTTGAAGCAAACTCCGATGGAACAACAAGAATTATCTCTGTTGATAGTATTAAAGAAAATGGACAATTTGTCAAAGTAAAACATGAAACAAGCACAAATAAGAAAACCTACAATCCAAACGAAAAAGGAAATATTGGTTACTACATCAATAATAGGGTAAGTGAGTTTGTAGATACTAGTTACTTTGTTAATAAAGAAATTACAGTACCAATTTACAATAAGGATATTCTTTATGGTAAAGAAACAAGTACTAAAAAGTATAAAGTAAAATTATCTGCTCCAAATACATATGAAATGTTTAGTGCTCAAACAAGCAGTAATCAAGATGTCAGATCATATTGGTTAATAAACTCATCCAAAACACAATATTATAAAGGTGTTGTTACAGACCTTGGGGTTGTAATGAGAGGTGAAATAAGTGATTTCCTTACATTTGGAATAAGATTAGTAGGAAATCTAAATAAAAGCACTACGATTACCAAAGGAAAAGGGACACTTGATAGTCCATACAATATTACTAAGTAAGGTGAGTGAAGTATGAAAAAGAAACAAATAGCGAAGAAAAATATGAAAAATAATCAGAGGATCAAATCGCTAGTTTTAGCAGCAGGTCTTCTGATTTGTTGCTGTCTAGTACTAATGCTACTAATAACACTATCTAATAACCAAGTTTATAAAATAGATAGTCGAGTATCAGCCGTCGCAAAAGAAAAGAAAAAAGATAAGCAAGATGCTGGTTATGAAACAATAGCCTGGCTAACTGTTCAGGGGACTAATATTGATGCTCCAATAGTTAATTATCAAAAGCCTACGGGTCTTGATTCTGTTGATAAAAGTAACTATTTATGGAATAACAATCCAAACGAAGAATTCTTTAATCAAGTTTCAATCTCTGGTCATAATCTTTTAAATCTTTCTGCTAATCCAGAAATTGGTTTAGACTACTTTTCAAGATTTGATGACTTAATGAGTTTTGTTTATGAAGAATTCGCACAAGATAATCAATACATTCAATATACGATAGATGGAAAAGACTATATTTATAAAATATTCGGGGTCTTCTTTGAAAAAAGTTACAATCTAGATTTAACTTCTAGTGATAATTATAGTAAAAAGGAGTTAGAGACCTATATTAATAAGGTAAAAGAATCTTCCTTTTATGACTATGACATCCAAGTGGATGCAAATGATAGTGTAATAACTCTAACGACTTGTACAAGAATGTTCGGTACAGGTGATAGTCGAAATCTTGTTGTAGTCGGGAGATTATTAAGAGACAATGAAAAGACAAACAATTATGGTGTAAAGGCGAATGAAAAATACGAAGAAATAAAGAAAGTTATGAAAGGAGATGAGCAAGATGAAAAAACACAAGAAGTATAGAATATTAGGGGTTGTCTTTCTTCTAACTGTGGCTTTATCAGTTGGTTTACTTATGCCAACCTATGCGGTTGACAACAACGCCTCTGAAGCCGTTGAAACACCCTTAACTTGTCAGGATTTAGTTGAGAAATATGGACTATACATAAAAGAAGGCAGTTCAAATAATCAATATATCCTAATAAGGGATCCACAAGCGTCATGCGAAAAGGGCGACAAAATTCCAACTGATGGTTTGAAATTAACTAAAATTAATGGCGTTGCCCAAGATGGCACAAAACAGATTACTGGAGATAGAGGTGAAATAACATTTTCAGCAGTCTTATTAGGAAGCGGAAAATCAAAATACATAACCGTTGAAGTACAAAGTTTAAAAGATAAAAATATTAATATTCAAGTTAGATATGATGTTAGCGAAGAATCATCAATATCATCAACACTTGGGACAGAAACTAATACCAATTATAATGGAGTTTGTGCTACTTTTAGAAACGAAGTGGCAGGAATGTCAGCAGATGCTCAAAGTTTCTTCAAAGATTCTGTAGCATATTGTTGGAAAGCAAGTGTTTTAATTGGAACAAACTACACACAAGAAGAAACAAGAGACAAAATTAATAGTGCAAAAGCTAGTTGGAATGCCTTTAATGCAGGTGGTACTAATCAATCGCCAACCTTTACTCAAGCGTTTAATAGTATTAAAGCAAACGCTGCAAAAGTTCCAGGACATTCAATTACAATTAGCTCTAACCCAACATTTTCTCTAAAATGTCGTTATGACTATGTAAAAAAATCCGGAGCATCTTACACTAATGCATATGGAGAAACAGTAAGTTCTGATACTGATTACTATCTAAATAAAGATTATTATTTAGGAACACAAACTACTTACTCTGGAAAAGACTGGGAATATACATACAATTATGCTCCAGGTAATACTAAAAAAGTAAAATTAAATAATGGAAACCCAACATGTGAAAGAACATGTGAAGAAGCAGTTAAAGTAGAATATGGACCTCCAGTAGCTTCAAAAGCAGGTCTATGCTTTGAATACAAAGTAAAAGTAACAAGCTATGTTACATGCAAAACAAAATTTACAGCAAATCGCCCAGATTCTAACCCGGGATATTGTAGCCCAGCTCCACGCTGTAGATCAGTATCTGGAGTAGAAAGAGTTTTACCTCAAGCTGGTCCAAGTCAAGAATTTGATTCTTGTATCGAGGAATGTGATGGTGGAAAATATACACAAAGTTGTAGTAAGAAATGTTACAACGAAGTATATGCAGGTAAAAATGGAGCAAGCAAATTAGCAATTAGTTATGATACAGCAAAAGTACAAGGTCTAAGTTTCTCGTTAGAATCATGCCTAAATGAAGCTAATAAGAACGAATTGCAGAAGAGCGTTTGTTATTGTTTAAATAATACAAATAATGAAAATGGTTGCTACTACTATGATGGCAACACAGTAAAATGGAAATCACGTAATCATAATTGGAATACCACAGCTGGTTTAGGAAGATGGTATATAATAGCTAATCGTCAACAAGGATACAACCTTTCTGGATTAAGTAATGGTACATATGTAGCTGATGAATCAGGATTTTATCGTCACAATATCAATGGTGAACTATGTACAGATATCTGTAATTGGCGTAGCGATTCTTGCGGTAGTAGCCAATATTTAAATCAAGGAACAATTTCTACAGATTTAAAAGCTAACGAAAAAGTTTACGAAGCAGCAAGAGCAGAGTGTGCTGCTGGAGTAACATGTTCATCTAGAACAGCAGATATTACAATTTCAATTAATTACGATACAAAAGAAGATAGCGGAAATATTAAAAAGACTACAATTGAATTCCCATATACTTCAGAAAAGAAGGACTCAATTTCATCAAAAGGTGAAGATAATGCAGGAAAAGATACATTTAATGATCGTTTCTCAACACTACTTGATCGTGATGGCTGCTATACAAGCGCAGATGAAAAGAACTGGTATTTAGCAGAATGGAGTTTCCCAGGAACATATATCCATAACAAGACAGGAGAAATTTCATTTAAAGTTCCAGACGATACCTCAGGTTGGTATTATGAAGATAAAAAATTCTGTATGCCATTAAATGCTCTAAGTGTTAATTCAAAATGGTGGGAATGGTACAAGATTGCTAATGCAAACTTTGCAGATAGTTGTTATACAAAAGATCAAATAGAAGCTGAATTAGCAACAAATGACAATACATCAAATGGTTATAATATAAAAGCTACAGCTACAAATTTCGGATATTTTGGATGGAATTTCAATATTGGCTGTTTCTATGGATTAAGAAATGAAGTATGTAACATCGACGATGAATCAACCAAGAAGTGTTGTACAACAGATGATCTAACTTGTACAAATCCACCATGCGATAAAACAACCAAAGGATTAGATAATTATGTTGTCAGAACTGTAGACAGAGCTAATTTATTCCCTAATAGAACAGTAGCTGGTGTAGTTTCTGAAAATACAAGACCTATCGGATTTAACTGGACATCAGATGCTAAAATCTTAGAATTAAAGAATCCAAATTATCATGTTGACCCAGTTGCTTTAATTCAAGAAATTGAAGGAACAGCTGATCAACTACATTCAGTTGATTCATACTTAGATTATCAATTCTACTTAACTCCAACCACACTAAGAAAAATTAGACAATACAATAAGAAGTATGCTTATGGTGCATGGAATGGAAAAACCGTTACCAAAAACGGTGTTAACGTATACTTAAGTAACTTATGGAATTCTGCAGAGGGTTCAATTGAAAGTAATATTAATTTACACGACATAACAGGAACTGTATTAAAAACAGGAGATCCTGGAGTAAATAATGAATAGGGAGGTCGATGAAGTAAATGAATAAGGGAATGTTAACAGTAGGTATTATCTTACTAAGCTTAATCGCATTATTACTAATCAATGTAATTAGTAACTACTCAACAGGTGGCGAGTTAGACTACTACCTAGTTAAAGAAACAACAGAAGCAGCTATGGAAGATGCTATTGATACAGAATATTATCGACTAAACTCATTAATAAGAATTGACAAAGAGAAGTTCGTTGAGAGCTTCCTTCGTCGATTTGCCGATAGTGTAGACAATACTCGTTCATATTATATAAGTTTTTATGATATTAACGAAGTTCCTCCAAAAGTAAGTGTTAAGGTAGATTCATTAACAGTACTAAGCTTTTCTGGAGAATCAGCAAATATATCAACAAACCTAGATGCAATCATTGAAACTGATTACACAAGGGATGACTTTACAAGAGATGCTTTAGCCGATCCTAACGATGATATGGGTAAAGCAATCGGTTCAAGAAGTAATGATTAAAAGAAAAGGAGAGGAATGAAAAGGTGACAGGATTAAAGAAATTTTTACAAAATAAAAATACGGTAACTGTAATCGGAATAATTGCTGCAATTGTAATACTATATGTTGCTTATAACATGCGTGTTCAATCAGCAATTAACCCAGTTAATGTGCCTTATGCAAAAGTTCAAATTAACCCAGGTACACAAATAACTGCCGATATGGTTGGTACAAGAGCTGTTCCTCCTTCAATGTTAGAAGGAGAAGTATTAACGGCTCAAAACCAAGTAATTGATAAATATTCAAGTGCTGATACAGTTATTCCTGCAGGAAGCTTATTTTATACAAGAACAGTTGTAGAAAAAGAACAACTACCTGCAAATATTATTCTTACTTATCCAAAAGGATATGTATTATACAACATGTCTGTTACTACAGCAACAACCTATGGTAACTCAATTTATCCAGGTAACTATATAGATATTTATTTAAAAGCTGTAAACAGATTAGCAGAAGGTGAAGCAGCAACAGCTGATTCAGACAAAATTATGTTAGGTAAATTATTATCTAACGTTAAGGTTTTAGCTGTAAAAGATTCTAGCGGACAACCAGTATTCTCAAATTTGGATGAACAAAGAACACCAGCAATGATTGTCTTTGCTGTACCAGAAGAGTATTATGTTTTACTAAAGAAAGCCGAATACTTGCGAACCTACGAATCAACCCTAATACCAGTACCAACAAATGAAAGCATGAAAGATGAACCAGGCGATCTTGAAATTAGTAGTGAACAATTAAAAGACTGGATTAATAGAGTTACAGTTTGGACGGAACAATAAAATAAAAGAATTAAAGAATTAAAGAATTAAAGAATTAAAGAATTAAAGAATTAAAGGGATGTGAGTTAGATGAATGAAAATATCTTCGACAAACTAGACTTTGGACCATTTCGTCCATTATTAGACAATGATGATATAACAGATATTTCGTATGATAACGGAGGACAAATCTGGATACGTTCACTAACTCAAGGGTCCCTACGAGTAGAAATAGAAGGAGCCACTCAAGAGTTTGTTGAAAAACTAGCTTTTCAGTGTTCCAATGTTATGGGTACTACATTTAATAATGCTAAACCCTTTCTAGATGCTGAATCTGCAGAATTACGTCTTAACTTTGTTCATCAATCTATAGCAACCAATGGAATTGCTCTAGTTATACGTAAAACTCCAGCCAAGATTCGACTAGAAAAAGAAAAATTAATTAAAGATGATTATTTCACCCAAGATATTCATGATTTATTAATAAAATGTGTTCAGGGACACTGTAATGTTATGGTTGCTGGAGAAACTGGTTCTGGTAAAACAGAATTTGTTAAGTACCTAGCAAGCCATACTAAAACAAGTGAAAAGATAATTACCATCGAGGATACATTAGAGCTTCACTTGGATAAAATCTTTCCACAAAGAGATATTGTTGCAATGAAGACAAATAATGTAGCCGGCTACTCAGATGTTTTAGTAACCTGTATGCGTCAGAATCCCAAATGGATCCTTTTATCGGAGGTGCGTAGTGCTGAAGCAGTCTCAGCAGTGCGTAACTCAATCTCCTCAGGACACAATATCTTATCAACCATCCACGCTGATAAAGCATCGGCTATACCATACCGTCTTTACAGTTTGATGGAAACTGATTTGGACGTAAATCAGTTCTTAACGACAATTTATCGATACATTCAATTGGGAGTTCATATCAAAGCTTACTATAGTAAAGAACGTGGAAAATTTCATCGTGAGTTAGATGAGGTTTGTGAATTTTATGTTGATGATAATAATGTTCCACAATCTAGAGTAATCTACCAAAAAATCTTTGGTAGAGAGCCCGTCATGCGTAAGCCAAGTGCCCATTTATTACAATATTTGGAGAATCAAAATATTGATGTTCAAGCTATTGTAGAAAAATTACCTGAGGAAATGCCAATAACACAACAAGCAGACTTCAGTAATGGCGATACAACAGAAGAGACAACTCCAGGATTACATGCTCCTGGTACGCCAGCAGCCCCATCTGCTAGTGAAGAAACTCAACTGGTTGCAACGTTAACAGAACAGCAACCAACACCATTATCGGCTGCGCCAACTGAATTAAAAACAGAGAGTGAACCACTTCCAACCGTTCAACAATTAGAGCAAGTACCAACTACTGAGCAAACTCAAATAGCACCACAGACTATAGAAGCACCAGTAACTCCGGTAGCTCCTCCAATAATACCAGCACTGCCAACTCAACCAGAACCAACTCCTGCCTTGGTATTAGATGGACAACCGGACGCCCCGGTAACAACTGAGCAGACTCCAGTACCACTTGCCCCGGTTATACCTCAGACCATTGAACAACCGCTCCAAGCTTTAGCACCAGATACACCACAAGTACCAGCAAGCTTGCCAGCGTAGAAAGGAGTATTTATGTATTTTGAAGAATTATTAATAATGATAGTAATTGTCGTTGGTATTTTCTTATATAGAAATTATCAAGGCCAAAACATTGGAAAATTTATAACCAATCAAGTCCAAACCGTATACGATAAATACGCCCCTTTCTCATTTAAAGTCGTAAGAGAAAAAGCAAAGCAATTAGGACAAGAATACACTACCAAGCAATATATCATGCAAATAGTAATTTTTGCAGGATTTGCTGGAGTTGTAACATACTTATACTTTTATAATATTGTTATTAGTATCTTTTATGCCATTGCGGCTGTTTCTTTTGTACCGTACTTAGCATATCTAAGATGTAAAAGGGTTTATTCAGAGTTTATTTTTGAGCAAATACAAGTATATACTTCAAACGTTATAATGGAATTTGCAACTACCCAATCATTCGTAAAATCACTAGAAGGTGTAAGAAATTCTGGAATTTTAGAAGATCCAGTTCTAAGTGATGTAAATAGAATGATTGAAATGTCATATGAAAATGGTACAATTGATGAAGCATTAGAATATATGAGTGGACTTTATCCGTACTATATAGTTAAAAATATGCACCAATTGTTTTTACAAATAACCAAAGAAGGAGCTAGAAACTCAGCCGATTCTCTAGATAACATGCAGCTTGATATTGACATGCTGATTGAAAGCGTTTATCGAGATCGTATTGAAAGAGCATCCTTCCATAAAAATTTCTTATCATTTGGTATTACATTATACCTATTAGTAATGTTAGTTCAATTCCTACTAGGAGACGAAACATATTTAGTTCTATTAGAGAGATGGTATATTCAAGTATTACTTCACTTTGTTTTGATATGTAATACATATTTCCTTTTAAAAGGAGAAAAATATTATAATGAGAATGTAGGTGCTGAATAATGGAAATAGTATTAATAGGAGTAATTTTAATTTTTGTATTCGTCTACAATAATACCATTGATAAGAATAAATTTTTTGCAGATAACGAAAAATATCTAGAAGCTTTAAAAGAGAGTGATTATGAATTTCTAGTTTATGCAAGGTATGGAGAGAATGTTGATGTTGACCAACTATATATGAAAAGAGTAACATATGGAATTTTAACTTTCTTCATTGTTTTAGCCTTTGCACTAAGTGGTGGAGATTCACAAGGTATGCTAAACTCAAAACTAATTTTATATTTAGTTTTAGCTGCCTTTGTTGCTTATATAGTATTTAAGTCATCATATACACAGTTAAAAAGTTATTATAAAAAGCATTTACATGAAATAGATGTAATGTTGCCATACTATTTAAAGAGCTTGGAAATCTTAATTCAACACTATACTGTACCAGTCGCCTTAGGTAAGTCAATTGATGATGCTCCAGAAATATTCAAACCAGGCTTAAGAAAATTAATTGACCGTATTAATGCTGGTGATGCAACAATCGATCCATACATGGAATTTGCCAATACCTATCCTGTAAGAGATTCAATGCGTATGATGCGTTTGTTGTATCGTTTAGGACTAGGTTCTCAAGAAAAAAAGCAAGAACGTCTAATGATGTTTTCTAAAACAGTATCTGCTTTACAAAATAAAGCAAGAGAAACGAAGTACAAAGAACGTCTAGGATTCATGGAGTCACAAACAATGGTTATGCTTGTAGTAACCGGAGTTGGCGTCATGTTAGTTATACTAATTTCCATGATGATGATGTTTAGTATGTAAAGTAACATAAAAAAAGTTGTTTAACAAATATAATTTTGTTATAATAAATTTAGAATAATGAAAGGATGTGTATTGTAAATGAAAGATGCGACAGGTGAATTAAACTTAACAGTTATTACATTGATAGCAATTGCTGCTGTAATCGGATTCTTCTGGATTATGTGGCCAAATATTCAAAATTCATTAAATGCTCAATGGGATAATATCAGTGGTGGTACAATCATTGTAGAAAGATAAGAAAAGAAGGTGTGTTTAAATGCGTGATGCTTTTGGTGGGGTAGCCAACTTAGTAATTATTGTTGTCTTCCTAGTTTTAGTTTCTGGATATCTAGCTTTCAATGTAAACTATACGAAAGCATTCAGAGTAAAAAATAAAATTATTTCGACCTTTGAACAATATGAAGGCCAATGTGCAATTGATGCAAATAATCAATGTCATATCCAAATACTAGAATATATGAAACAGCTTGGCTATGATGCTCCCAATTTTGATTTGACTGGGGACGGATATACATGTGGCAATGGTTATTGCTTTAAAAAAATTGATATTGCTAAGCCTGCAACATCCAGTACAGATGATACTAAAGATAGAGCATATTTTAAGGTAGTTACGCAAATAAACATCGACATACCAATTATCAACAAAATATTACCTGGACTTAAAATATTTCAAGTTTCGGGTGATACTAAGCCGATAGTTGTAGGGTGGTGATAATAAGTGAATGTAATTATCGCGAATGAACAACAAGCACAAATTGCCACTCTTGACATAGATGTAATTAAAAGTATTACAGGAACATATGGAGCCAATGAAATTGTAGAAATGTTCAAGAACTTCTTTTATAGCAAAATGGTTCTTGACGTAACTGCTATAAAAGGATATACAGATGTTAAAATGTTTAAAATTTTAGCTGAGGGATTGGATCCAGATAAAATAGTATTTTTCATTCCTGAAGGTAATAGCATTTGTACACCTAATTTTTTAGCCCAACTAGTTACACTAGGAATTTACAATTTTACAACTAATCTGGAAGGGGTAAAATACTTATTAAAAAAATCCAATACTTATAAAGATGTTGCTCACATTCAACAAATGGGAGGTGGAGGATTACCTCCATCACCAATCCCACAAGATCCCAATGCGCTAAATGAGACTGGAGCAGTCCAAGTGCATGTGCCAAAAAATGACATTCAAACTGTTCAGGCACCACAAGGTATTATGAATAGAACCATAAGATTAGGTGTTAAATCAGTGTCAGAACATGCCGGCGCCTCAAGCCTGATTTATATGATGAAAAAAGAGCTAACATCAGTATTTGGAGAAAATAAAGTAGTTGCAATAGAAGTTAATAAAAATGAATTTCAATTCTTTAACGATCAAGCTATGGTCTCTTCAAATACAAATGATCTAAGAGGTGTTGTCGGACGATATAATGGAATGTCTGTTATATTAATTGATCTAAATGATTATGAAGATAACACAATTTGTGATGATGTTCTATACTTAATAGAATCAAGCACACTAAAATTAAATAAATTAATAAGAAAAAATAGCAAAATCTTTGCAAATCTAAAAAACCAAAAAGTAATTCTTAATCAATCTCTACTGACTACAAAGGAAGTTAGTGAATTAGAATACGAAGCAGGTATAAAGTTCTTTTATACATTGCCCCCTCTAAATGATCGAAAGAAGAATGAGGCAATAACTGGATTATTATCTAAATTAGGTCTTGTTCAAGTTACTACAAGCAGTAGCAAAATATTTGGTTTGTTTAGACGCTAGATAATTGACAAAAAAAATTAAATAATGTATCATATACATTGAAGGAGAGGTTTGTATGTTAGAATTTTTTCAATTAGCTGATATCGACGCATGTGGTGGTTTATTACCATTAGTAAAAATTATTAGAAATGGTATTTTCCCTATTGTATATGCAATTATTCCAATCGTATTAATCTTATATGCCGTTATTGATTTTGGTAAAGCAGTTATTGCCAGTGACGAAAAAGAGGTTAAAGCAGCACAAAGTAGATTAATTAAACGTTGTATTTATGCAGCATTAATTTTCTTTGTAGTATACCTAGTTCAAGCAATTATGGATATTGTATCTAAAGGTGGAACTGGAAATACAGATGGTTGGAAAGCTTGCTGGGAAGCAGCAAAATAACATAGAATAAAAAATAGTAAATAAATTGCTATTTTTTTTTTATTTTGCTATACTTAATATGTTATAATGTATTTGGAGTGATCTTATGAAATTAAAACAAGTAGTCTGCCTAACAGCATTTTTGCTTTTAGCTCTAATAATACCTAAAAATGTCTCAGCCAGTGAGTTAAGTAATGAAAAAATGATCTGTAATTATCAATATAAAAATGAAACATTAACATATAGAGTTTATAAAGATAAAGTAGTAATTCCATTTGAAGATGGAACTAATAATTGGTATCATGAACAAGACTTTAAAGAGAATTATTTAAAAGTGGCTAAGGAAAATAGTATTAATTATATTTGTCCAACAATAACAGTTGAAGAGTCCAACCTTTTCACAACTATATTTACTAAACCAAAAAACCAAAGAGATTGTAATGGACTTTGTACTACAATAAGTGCTAGTGAAGTTTTAGCAAACAAAAATATTACCGTAAAAAAAGCAGTAGATACTACTGCTATTGGCAGTGTGGGAATTTATCAAGAAGAAAAATATTTTATTCCATACTTTAGATTGTTAAATGATAATACACTAGAATGGTCAATTGATGGTAAGACATACTACAACGTTACAGAAAGTATTACAATCAAACCAACCAAAAAAACTGTTGTAACTATTAAATTAGATAAAATATTAATTGATAAAGTATTTAAAGATAATAAAATAAATTCAAGTATAACAATATATAGAAATGTAAAAGAGACTTCCACTCACAATTATGAATATTTACTTTCTACTAAAAAAGTAAAAGGATATAACTTAACTGACGGATCAGAGACCAATTCTTTAGCTTATATTGGGACATATGGTGCTAAAGACAACGTGACGCAAGAAGATATGGATGAATGGTTAGAAGGATATGATCAACAACAAGATTGTGGCAATAATGGATTACTTGGGAATGTTAATGATGAAGATTCTGTTGCTTGGTTATTACAAAGAATATTAAATTATATTAAAATAATTGGACCATTCATCGTCGTTGTAATGAGCGGTATTGATTTTGCTAAAGTAATTGTTACAAGCGATGATGATGCAATGAAAAAAGCTCAAAAGAAATTAATTACAAGATTATTATTAGCTGGAAGTTTATTCTTCCTACCACAATTAGTTATAGCCCTATTAGATATATTTGGTATAACATCTAATGCAACTTGTGGACTACAATAAATAAACGCAGTAAAAGAGGTGAGATTAAATGACAGATTTCATGAATGCCAACACGATTAATGACCTGATACGTAGCATTTTTGCCTTGCTAGATCGTGTTGCATATTGGGTTCTAGGATTTATGTACGAAATATTGTTCAATGTCGCTAGTGCCGATATTTTTTCCAATGAAACAATAAAAAACTTTTACGGCCGTATTCAATTAATACTAGGTGTATTTATGATATTTAAGCTTGCCGTAACAATCATTCAAGGTATTTTGAATCCAGATACATTTACTGATAAAAAGTCCGGCTTTGGCAACATAATTAGTCGAGTTATTACTGCGATTGTTCTATTAGCTGTATTAACACCAATCAACATTCCCGCAGCTCGCTCTGAATATGAAATTCAACTTAATAATAATGGTTTATTATTTGGTACATTATATTCATTACAAACAAGAATTTTAGAAAATAATACTTTAGGAAGACTCATATTAGGTACAACAGACAACGCCACTGGAGGACCGTCAACAGATGATGATACCTTAACAGGTGCGGATAAACAAGCCGCCAAACTGAAACAGTCCGCCAATATTTTTACATCTACAGTCTTAAAAGGTTTTGTTAGATTAAACGTTAAAGGTAAAGACGAAAATGGCGAAATCCTAGATGATGAAACAAATCCAGATCATCGTGTCTGTGAATATGTAGATCAAGAAACTTTAGATGTCTATACAGCCTATGATGCTAGTCCAAATGAGATACTGGCTTTAATAAACGCGAGTTGTGAAACTCAAGGCGGCTTCTTCAGTGATATTCTTGCCTTATATCCACGATTAACTGGAAAAGATAAATATATCTTCGCTTATATGCCAGTTATTTCTACTGTTGTAGCAGTAATATTTATTTGGATATTACTAGGAGAAATTATTACTATTGCGATACGTTCAATAAAATTAGCTGTCTTACGACTAATTGCGCCAATTCCAATTATCAGTCATATTCAACCAAGTAAAGATGGTGGAGCCTTTGGTGCTTGGACCAAAGCATTAACTTCTACCTACCTAGAGTTGTTCTTACATCTAGCAGTAATATATTTCATTATATTCCTAATTCAAGATATGATTGTAAATGGTATTGTAATTAACACAGGAACAGGCGTAGTTGGAATAATTTCAATGATCTTTATTTGGATCGGAATGTTCTTCTTTATTAAGCAAGCACCTAAATTCATAATGAATGTTCTTGGAATTAAGAGTTCTGGCGGTAATTTAGGTTTATCTGCTATTATGGGTGGAACTGCTATGGCTTTAGGCGGTGGTGGTGCTGCAGGTTTTGCATTAGGAGCTTTAAATGGTGCCGAGAATGCAACTGCTGCATTTAATCAAGGAAAAAGTTTTGGTATTGGAGACTCATGGAATCAAAATAGAGACCTTATGGCTAAGATTAAAACAGGAGATAAAGATGCCAAGGGTGGATTTGTTGGTAGTATGATTGATAGGGCTAACTATGCAGCAAGAGAACGTCGAGCTGACTTCCTAGGAATTGGAAGTGCCGATATGGCTGACGCAAAATACTTAAGCGATGTTAGAAAAGCCCAAGCTGAAACTACAAAACGTGAGCTTGATATGGCAGCCGCAGCATATAACAACTTATCACCAACAGCAACTGACGCCGAAAGAGCAAGTGCTAAAGCTAGATATGAAGCAGCATATGCTAAGAATGATGCTTATCAAACTGCAGCAGCTAAAGCTCAATCTGCTTACGAAAAAATGGACAAAGATCGTGCCAACTTTGGTGTTGCACCACGTGTTAGCGATAAACGTAGACACCAGAATGAAACAGCTTATAAAGTTAACTATAGAAGTGCGGAAGCTGATGGAAGAGATGGTTCTAAATATGATGATGCTGCAGGACGTCATATTATACGAGAAGGAACTTATCGTTCACCACTTACAACCAATGTTGATTCTGGAGATTCAGCAATAGGAAATCTTGATTATGATAGCTTACCTGACAAACCTAAAGCAGATGGAAATACTGACAGAGATATAATCGGTGAAATCGGTGGACATAAACGTGATCTTAATAACTTTAGTGGAACAACAGATGACTCTAGCTTCGGTTCATCAGGCCATGGTGGCGGAGGCGGCCGTGGAGGTCGAGGTGGAAGACCTTAGAATTAAAAGGAGTGTGATACATAGTGCGTAACTATTTAATTCCCGCAAATACCAAAAAAGGAAAATTAATCATGGGAATGTTCAAACCATTTGATTTAGTGTTATTTGGTACAGGTGTAATGATAACTTTTACATTTTTAGCAATTATGCCACTAAGCTCAACATTTGTAACCATACTTGTGTTGAGCCCAGCGGCTGTAACAGGTTTTCTAGTATTTCCTTTACCTTATTATCATAACGTACTGAACGTTTTAATAGAAATGTATGAGTTTTTAACTAATACACAAACATATATATGGAAAGGTTGGTGTTTTAAAAGTGGCAACAAAAAGAAGTAGTGGATATGGTTCCACTGAAGCTTGGTTACCAGTAAAAGGTATACAAAATAATATGATTATTACAACGGATAATCATAAAATAACAGGAGTAAAAATATCTCCGAAAAACATTTTTATTCTTGATCCAATTGCACAAGACAACATGTTAATAAGTCTAAAAAATTTCTACAATACAATTGATTTTGAATTTTGGCTAGTTGTAGCTGATCGACCTGTTGATATATCTGTTTATATGTCACAATTACAATTGCTATATAATGATGCTCATTCCCCAGCAATTAGAAAATTAATTGCCCAAGATATTGCTAAAGGACAAACCTTTATTAATAATAATGTTGTTGACACAGAATACTATTTCTTGTTTAAATCTAAAGATCCAGATATTCTTGCAAAAAGAGTAAGAATGATGATTAACGGCTTAGCAACATGCGGTCTAGCAGCTGCTCAAGCAAGTAATTCTGATTTACGAATAGTACTAGATAACTTCCTAAATGGTGGAAGTACAACTGAGTTTGGAGTAGTGATGCCAGTATGAGTACAGGAATAAGAAGCCAATTAGCTCCAAAAGGGCTACATTTTTCACCAAGTGATTTTTTTATAAGTGACAAATATGCAACAATTTTAACTGTTGTTTCATTTCCTAAATATATAACGCCAGGTTATTTAGCATCCCTAACTAATATGGCTGGAATTAAGATTGTTATTAAGCATATTCCCGTTCCATATCAGGATATGGTTAAAATGTTAAACAAAGAAATAGCTGACTTAAAAGAAAAATACCAAAACGAACGTGATCAAACGCTTCGTGAAAGATATCGTCAAGATGCTGAAAGCTTGGAATATTTTACATCAATGATCGCAGGAAGCCAAGCTAGAAACTTTGATTTTCAAATGCATATTATGGTTTCTGCTGATACTAAAGAAACCTTAGAATTAAAGAAAATGAATGTAAAAAACTATCTTGATGCAATGGAGTTAAAGGCAATTTCTTTACGTTTTGAACAAGAAAAAGTTTTAAAATCAATGTTGCCAATTTTTCCACCTCAAGATATTGAACAACGAATTGGTACTCCGATACCATCAGTTACAGTAGCAGCCATGTATCCATTTATTTTTGATAGCATTAAAGACCCAGGGCTATCAACATTATTGGGTGTTGATTTTTCCGGTGGAGTAATTTTGTTTAACCAATTCTTATATAAAATTAGAAAAGAACATAATAGAAACAATGCTAATATGATTATTCTTGGTACTTCCGGTTCCGGAAAATCAACAGCAGCCAAACTATTATTAAGAACGCATATTAGAAATGGTTGTCAAATAGTTATTATTGACCCAGAAGATGAATTTAGAGATATTACTAAATCATTTGGAGGCGATACCATCGATATTGGTAAAGGTGGAGATTTTGGTTTAATTAATCCCCTTGAAGTAGTCTTTGATGCTGATGAGGAAGAAATAAAAAATGGAATGGGGTATACTGTGTTAAATAGAACCTTACAATTCTTAAAAGGCTTTATGAAGTATTATAACCCAACTATTGCTAATGATGTTTTAGCTATGTTTAGCGATGTTGTTCAAGATACATATAAACGTTTTGGAATAGACTTTGATACTGACTTTTCGCATTTTACATCCGCTGACTTTCCAGTTTTTTCTGATGTTTATGCCACAATAAAAGGACGTCTTTTATCAATGACAGATCAAACAAAAGAACGTGATATTATGGAAAGACTAGAATTAGAAGTTCGACCAATCGTTAAGGAATTAAGATTTTATTTTGATGGACATACAACTCTAAGAAAAAATAGTGACTTTATGGTATTTAATATAAAAGAACTAATGAATAGTGATAGCAATATTAGAAATGCTTTACTATTTAACGTCTTAAAATATGCCTGGGGATTATGTCTTGATGCAAGCGTTGATACAGTCATGCTAGTCGATGAAGCTCATGTTTTACTAGGTGATCGTAACCAGCAGGGAGCTGAATTCTTAGCCCAAGTTCAAAGACGTGCGCGTAAATATAATACCGGAACAATTATTATTACACAACAGCCTAGTGATTTCGCTGCTCCAGCAGTAATTACAGAAGGAAAAGCAATTTTTGATAATGCATCTTATTACTTAGTAATGGGCTTAAAGAAACAAGCTGTAGAAGATTTAGCATTATTAATAGATTTAAATGAAAATGAAAAAGAAAGTATAAAACGTTATTCTCAAGGAGAAGCTCTATTTGTTTGTGGTAGTAGACGTATGAGAATAAATGTTGCTGTAACAAAAGAAGAGTTAGAGTCTTTTGGAACAGGTGGAGGATTCTAATCTAATCAAGAAGTAAGGTGGTGGTAGCAATGGCGTATGAAGCAAATCGTGGCGATAATCAAATGTCCCAAAAAGAACGAAATGAACGCAATAATACAAATACTGTCAAAAAAGCCGCTGACGTAGCCATTGCTACTAAAAATCCTTATGCAATGGCCGCAGGGGCCGCTGTTAAAGTAGCAGATAAAGCAACAAAAGGTAAGAGTTCAGAAGCTTTAGGAAAAGCCTTAAATAGAACTAATCAAACAATGCCTGGTGGCAGTCAGTTACAAAATGGCATTAATAAAATGAATGAAAGTGGTATGACCGATAAAGTTGGTCAAGCAGCCTCTATGTACAACGGTGCTACTGGAGCAACTCCAACTACACCGACTAACCAAAATACAAATGGTACCGATGGTTCAAGCGATTCATCAGAAAGTTCATTTGGTGGACTAGGGGGACTCGGCAAACTAGGTGGATTTGGAGGTAAAAAACAGCCTTCAAGTTTTTTTGATGACCCAAATGAGTCAGAAAATCCCGAAGAAGATGTTAATAACAAAGATACGGACTTTTTAGCCTTTCTTAAAGGAACCATTGACATTAAAAAAGTTTTACTACCTGTTTTGCCTGCATTTGGTTTATTAATGCTATTTTTAATGGTAATTTCTATTATTGGTGGAGGTGTTAACGATTTTGATGATGCCTTAGGTATTAGTGCTCTTACTGGTGAAGATACTGGTGAAATAGTCTTTAGTGCCACTAGTGAAGACGCTCAGGCTTTTTATGAAAGAGTTAACGATGTAAAACTATCATTTCAAGCTAATGGAAAAACAGTAGATTCGCTCAAGGTAGTAGCCGTTTATCATGTATTGAATGTTAATAATAGTGATTATGATTATGATTATATGACAACCGCTAGAATTGAAGAAATTGCCAATGCAATGTTTAGTGGAAATATGTACAGTGAAACAACTTTTAAAGATAATTTAATTAATGATATTTTTGCCAGTTACTTTCCAAGATATTCACAATCAGCCCGAGAACAGTTAGCTGAAGATGTCTTTGACTATATAGAAAGATACTATAGCTTCATTGGCAAGGATTCCACTCTTAGTTGTGCTGCCTCTGGTTCCTGTACTTATGATATAAAAGGCTTCTACATCCCAGGTGGTGGTAATGTCTCTAAGCCAATGCAAATTTCCAATCTAATGGTACGGTTAATGGAATGTGGTTCACCTTATGGAAATGGAAGTTACACAACCCCAATTGATCAAGATATGGTACCATTCGAAGAGTACGTTGCAGGTGTGGCCAACGCTGAAATAGGATCATATGCCCCAATGGAGGCTTTAAAGGCACAAATGGTAGCCGCTAGAAGCTTCGCTTTAGCAAGACCGACAGCTATGGGTAATGCTGCTGGAAAAAAGTTGGAGCAAGAGGGTAACCAATGGGTGTTACAAATATCTTCCTGCGTAGCTGATCAAGTTTTCTGTAATATCAATGAAGGCTGTTCTTATATGGGCGGTGGTGATGGACAAGGCGGAATAGTTCGAAGTGGTACTAATCACAGCGGTGCTATTAGAACAAGGGATGCTTTAGCCGCTGATCACCAATTACGTACTGCAGCAGCTGCCACCGAAGGAGAAGTTTTAGTTAATGCTGAAGGATATATAATTTCAGCGGGATATTTATCTACAGAGTCCAATAAATTCACAAACTATGCTAATTCAGGGATGAATTATAAGCAAATTCTCCTAGAGGTTTATAACTCTTCAGCTAGACCATATGGAGCTGCTGATGTTCAAAAAATGTCATGTAATACTTCCGGATCCTCATCATGTGGTAATGCTTCAACAGGACCATTTGCCAGTTGGAAACAATATGAAGGACCATGGGCTGGCGTTTACCTAGGCAATAGCGGTAAAACAATCAAACAAATCGGCTGTTTGGCTACTTCTGTTGCAATTCTAATCGCTAAAAGTGGCGTTCCTACAACGATTACTGATTTTAATCCTGGAACATTCGTTGAATATCTTAGTAAAAATGGTGGCTTTGTTAGTGGTGGAAACTTTGTTTGGTCTGCTGCCTCACTTGCCGCTCCAACCTTTAAATATCAAGGCTCATACGCTGTATCTGGTTACTCAAAACAACAAAAACTTAATGCGATTACAGAACTACTAAATAATGGTTGCTACGTAACTGCCGAAGTAAAAGGCAATACTGGACAACACTGGGTAGCAATTGATACTGTTTCTGGTTCGCAAGTTCTAATGATGGATCCCGGTAGTACCTCAACCGACTTATGGGGACAATACAATTGGCAAAATACAAGTAGATTAGCTTGCTTTAAAGTGGAGGGGTAACATATGAAAAAGAAAAAAAGATATGTTGTGATACTATTAATATTAATTGCTTTTACAATAGGTATGTACTTTGCTTTTGGAAGAGAAAATATAGCTAAAAGTAAAGACGCAACTACTATTATCGTTGGGGATAGTACCATATGGAATTATTCTGATAATAAATGGCTTAATGTTACTAATTCTAAAACCATTGAAAGTCTTAACTGGCTAGACTATAATGTCTACTTAGATAATAAGAAGTTAGGCAAATATTATCTTTGGAACGATGGAAACAAATGGTTTATTTTCGACGCAAGTAAAAAAGCTATTAATAAAGAAGGAACTATTCTTGCTTTTCGCTCAAACTATGACATAAAAGTAAAAAGTTTTGATTTAAATCCAATTAGAAATTATTATCATGTTAATAAAGTATTAAAAGAAAATAAATTAAGTACATCATCATTGTATACTGTTTCTGAAGAAATAACTATCGATCTTGATAGCGATGGACAAAACGAGACACTATATTTTGCTAGCAATGCTTTTGCCCTAGACTTTAATCCTGAAAAAGTATTTTCCTTTGTTTTTATGGTTAAAAACAGTCAAATTTATCCAATTTATACTGATGTTGATAAAAATACTGGAACAAATGGTTGTAAACCGTATTTGAGTGCTATTATGGACATTGATAATGACAATATTTATGAATTAGTTGTGAGTTGTGGAAGATATAGTGTTAATAAACCAGTTGATATGCTATATAAGTTTACTGGTAATGAATTTAAAATATTGATTACAAATCAATAATGACATTTCTTTAAAGTTAGGTTATAATAAGAGAGAAAGGAAGTAGTAATATGAAACTTAAATTACGTGCAGATTTAGAAGATTGGCTTATATTTGGTGGCTTTGCCTTAGTCCTTTTATATATAATTGCCATTGCTGTTGTCAATTTGTCAACCTTTGCTGCCGAAGGAACTTTTGCTGGGTTTAATCCATTTCCTGCCTTTGGACCTGATTATATATTTCCAACTATTGTATTTTATTTATTAACACTAGGAGGATTATTTGTTAGTGTCAGCTCATACTTCTTTGAAAGAGAAAAAGGTTTTGGAATTACAACCGACAAAAAAGATAAAGGTTATTCAAGATGGGCTAAAGATAAAGAAATAAAAGAAGAACTTGAGAGAGTAGAAATTCAGCAACGTAATGCTAAGGCAGCTGGAGTTCCTATCATTTTAAATGAAAAGGAAATGTGGGTTGATAATAGTGAATATCACTCTTTAGTTATCGGAGCAACTGGTTCCGGTAAAACTCAAACTGTAATATTACCACAAGTACACAGTTTAGCCAAAGCCAGAGAATCAATGATTATTACTGACCCTAAAGGTGAAATTTATGAGAAAACAAGCAACATGTTACGAGCTCGTGGTTATCAAATATTACTATTAAATTTTCGTGATCCGCAAAATGGTAATGCATGGAACCCAATGTCTTTACCATATAAGATGTATAAAACCGGTAAACAGGATAAAGCAATTGAGTTGCTAGACGACCTAGCTTTAAATATTCTTTACGATGATTCAAATAAAAATGCAGATCCTTTTTGGGAAAAAACCTCTGCTGATTATTTTTCAGGAGTAGCGCTAGGCTTATTTGAAGATGCTAAACCTGAGGAAATAAATATCAATAGTATTTCTCTAGCGACAACAGTAGGAGAAGAAAAATTTGGTGGCTCAACTTATATTAAAGAATACTTTGCGGGAAAAGATCCTGCTAGCGCAGCTGCCATCAATGCTTCCTCTACCATTATGGCACCAACTGAGACAAAAGGAAGTATCCTATCGGTATTTAAACAAAAAGTTAAATTATTTGCTTCACGTGATAATCTTAGTGAAATGCTATCGTATAGTGATGTTGATTTAGAAAGTATAGGTGAAAGGCCAACCGCTGTTTTCATTGTAATTCAAGACGAAAAGAAAACCTATCATTCCTTGGTCACTATTCTTTTAAAACAAATTTATGAAACCCTAATTTCCGTTGCACAAAGACATGGTGGAAAACTTCCTGTAAGAACAAATTTCTTATTGGATGAATTTGCCAATATGCCACCTCTAAAAGATGTAACAACGATGATTACAGCCGCTCGTTCACGTGGCATAAGATTTACAATGATTATTCAAAACTTTGCTCAATTAGATTCTGTATATGGAAAAGAAGATGCTGAGACAATTAGAGGTAACTGTGGTAACACTATTTATTTAATTACAACAGAATTAAAAGCCTTAGAAGAAATATCAAAAATGTGTGGAGAAGTTAAATCCAAAAAGGACGATAAAACCGCTTCCACACCACTAGTAACAGTTTCAGACTTACAACGTATGAAACAGTTTGAAGTGATAATCCTTCGTATGCGTAAACAACCATTCAAAACAAAGTTTACTCCATACTTCAAATTGGACTGGGGTAAAAAATATCCAACAGCCAAGTACCCAGTTCGAAAAAAACGCCAAGTTTCAACCTTTGATATTAAAGAGTTTGTTAAGGAACAAAAAAAGAAAAAACTGCTTGAAATGATGAATAGTACAAATCAAACTCCACCTCAAAAGCAGCCAATGCCAAGAATGAATCCTACAGATTTTATGCACAAAGAACCAGAACCTTTTGATAAACCAGTTCAAAATCAAAATCAGTATCCAGACTTCTTAACTCGTAGTCCTTATGAGCAGGAAGAAAAAAGGGTAATGGGTAACGCACCAAGAATGGGTGGTATGGTTCGTGGCAGAAGTGTTTCTAACGAAGCATCATCAGAGGCAATTAAAGATTTCTCAAATACGCCAATTTTTCCATCACGACCAACTATGCAACAAATAAAACCACAAACAAAATCAACTTCGAAGCCAATAGAGGATGATGACTTAGGTTTTGATGTTGATGAATTGGTAAAAAAGATTGACGCTAAAATTGCTGAATTAGAAGCCGAAGAGAAAAGAGCTAAAGAAGAAAATAAAGTTAGTCCACTTTCATCTAAAGAAGTGGTTAATAAACCTGTTGCCACACCTCAAACTAGACCAGTAGCAGTACCAAAGGCATCTACTAGCGCCTCACCAATCGCTAGTTTAGACGATTTTATAAATGCAACAGATCCTAAAGAAAATAAACCACTTAAACCTTTAGAAGAAAAAATGGTAGAACCGATAAAAGAAGTACCACAACCAACTGCTGACTTAACACTTACTGATGATGACAATGATGATGACTTCTTCGATGACTTTTTTGATAATTAATAAAAGGAGATATACATATGGATAAGATGAATTTTAACGTAGATAAAAATACCGGAAAAGAAATCATTGCTGAAGAGTTAGAAGAAAACGAGGAAGAGGATTTCGACTTAGAAGATACAACATCAAATGGTAATAAAAGTAACACACCAAGTAATGAAGAGGGGAAAGCTAAGCTAATTAAAATGATGCTTTTGGCTATTGTCGTTATTGTGATTGGCGTTTTACTAATAATTTTTGTAACATCACTAACTGGTGGAAAAAAGTCATATGAAGATATTGAACAAATTATGAGCAACGCTGCCGAGTCATATTTTAAAGATCACCCAGAAAGTCTACCTAAAAAAGATGGTGGGACTCAAACTGTTGATATATCAGTATTAATAGCTGAAGGAAAAATGAAAGAGATGACAAAATATACAGACACAGCTTGTACTGGTTCAGTAAAAGTTCAAAAGACAGGAACAACATATAGTTATATTCCCAAATTGGATTGTGGTGAAGCGTATACCACAACCGCATTATATCGTGTTATAAGAGACGACAACAAAATAGTAACTTCAGGATATGGTCTTTATAATAAGGATGGTAATTACGTTTTCCGTGGTGAACAAGTAAATAACTATGTTCAATTAGATAGCGCTCTATGGAGAATTGTAAAAATTAACTCCGCTAATAATGTTGTATTAGTTAGAGCAGAGCCGTTAACAACATTGTCTTCTTGGGATGATAGATATAGTGAGGAAGCAAGTTATGATGCTGGAATAAATAATTATTCCTCTAGTAGAATAAAAGAGAAATTAGATGAATTATATAATTCTACTGATGAATCAATTACTGAAGTTCTATTAAGTGATAAAGATAAATCAAGAATCGTAGTACATAATGTATGCAAAGGCAAAAGGGCTACTAATCAAGCCGGGGCCGAGCAAGCAGTAGAGTGTAAGGAAGTAGAAAGAGACCAAAAAATAAGTTTACTTACAGCTGCTGACTTTATGAATGCCAGTGTTGATACTAGTTGTAAAGCACCTATGAATTTAACTTGTAAAAATTATAATTACTTAGTAGACAGTAATGATTGGTGGTTAGCAACAGCCGTAGCTGGATCTACAACAGATGCTTATCAAGTAACCCCAGGTAATGGTATAACTGCTAAGAAAGCATTAAATTGGGCTCGAATTAGACCAGTAGTATATTTGAGTGATGAAGTGATGTATAAAAGTGGTAGCGGTACCTCAGAAGACCCTTATATAGTTAAGTAAGAATCTATAACCTAGATTCTTTTTTTTTCATCTAATATAATGGAGGTGAATAATATGAATAGTATAGAAATTACAGAACTACTAAATCTACTATATTCAAATAAACCTGTGAATATAGTAGATATTAGAACAAATTATGAATATCAATTAAACAGAATTCCTACTGCTAAAAATATATCAAGAGATTTACTCGAATTGGCACCAGAAAAATATTTAAATAAGAATTCAACATATTATATATATTGTCAATCTGGCTCCAGTAGTCAAAAACTAGTTCAAAAATTAAATTCAAAAGGCTATCATACTGTCAACATAACGGGTGGATTCAATAATTACTTGTTAAGGAAATAGAATTATACTATAATAAAACAAGAAGGTGATTATATGGCAACATTAAGTGAATTAATAGAAATAGCAACTTCTTTAATAGAGGATGGAGGATTTTTAATAGGTTTCCTTCTAGTTTTGGTTGAATCATTTTTCCCTATTTTACCTCTAGGAGCTTTTGTAACACTTAATGTTAATGCCTTTGGCTTTTTTCCCGGAATTATTCTATCTTGGATAGCCACAACTCTTGGTAGTACCTTAACATATCTATTTTTTTATTATCTATCTAATAATATAGTTTTTAAGTTAGTAAAAGAAAGTACTAAAAATAAAATTCTAGAAAAAACAGCCGGTTTCAAGAAAATAAGAATAACACATTTAGTCTTATTAATAACCTTACCATTTGCTCCATCTTGTTTTATTAATCTCTTAGCTGGCGTTACTGGTGTATCAAAGAAAAAATATCTAACGGCCTTACCTGTTGGCAAAATATTTATGATAACATTTTGGGCCTATATTGGTAAAAGCCTTATTGAGAGTTTAACCAATATAAAGGCAATCCTATTTATAGTTTTCATATTACTAGCAGCATACTTTATTACAAAATATATTTCCAAAAAATTTAAAATAGAATAGAAAGAGTAGGTAGATACTATGGATTATATAATTATAATTTTATTAATAATAATATTAATTATAGGAGTTATTTCCTTATTTAAAAATATTAATGAAAGTAACATAACAGAACGTCTTGGCAAATTAGAAGTAAGCATGATGAAAGAAATGGGTGACTTTAAATCCGAGTTGAGTCGTAATATGAATAAAGATTTTCAAGATTTAAATGAGCAATTAGAAAGACGACTTTTAGCCATTAATGAAAAGGTCAATACTCGTCTTGATGAAAATTTCGAAAAAACTAATAAAACTTTTATGAATGTTATTGAACGCTTATCAAAAATTGACGAAGCACAAAAGAAAATTGAAACACTTTCTACGGATATTGTTAGCCTCCAAAGTATTTTAACAGACAAAAAGACCAGGGGAATTTTTGGGGAAGTAAATTTGAAGCATATTTTAACAAGTGTCTTTGGTGAGAAAAATGATAATATCTTTAAATTACAATACACTTTATCAACTGGAGTTATAGCTGATTCTGTTGTTTTCGCACCAGAACCCTTAGGAACTATCGCAATCGATTCTAAGTTTCCACTAGAGCACTATCAATTAATGGTTGATAAGAAATTATCTCAAGATATGAGAGATAACTATGAAAAGATGTTTAAACAAGATATGAAAAAACATATAGATGCGATTAGTAGTAAATATATAATTCCCGGGGAAACTGCCGAACAAGCTATTCTTTTTCTCCCAGCTGAAGCAATTTTTGCCGAGGTAAATGCCTATCACCAAGATATTATTAATTATGCCTACAAAAAACGAGTTTGGATTACTTCACCAACAACTTTGATCTCAACGCTTACCGTTGTAGAAATGATTATCAAAAATATGGAACGTGATAAATATACATCCATTATTCATGAAGAACTAAATAAACTAGGATTAGAGTTCTCTCGTTATAAGGAACGTTGGGATAAACTAGCCAAGAGTATTCAAACTGTTAATAAAGATGTTGAAAATGTCACAATAACTACAGATAAAATTACTAAAAAATTTGAGGCAATAAATAAAGTTGAAGTAGAAGTAGTAAAACAAATAGATCATAAAGAATAGAAAGTCTAAATTTGACTTTCTTTTCTTGTATATATAAATAATTAAGTACATAAAGTAAATTATGATACTAAAGCTACTATTTTTAATTCTCGGTTTTATTTTAATGATATATGGATTAATTTATACAATCATATACATTAATTTATTTTCTTTTGGTTATACTATTAAAGAATATTTAATATTTTTATTTACTGCTGGTGAAGGCTATCTTTTACCACTTGGAATATTACTAGTAATAATAGGATTAAACATTAGAAAGGAAAGAATAAAATGACATATATTTATGATGTATTATTAAACTTTACTGATGATGAAAGAATTATTGAATTCTTTGAATGGGATGATAAAGATTATCCTGAACATATAAAAAGAATTCCTTTATTAAGGGTATCAACTAAAACTTTAGATGATCTCCTAAATAAAAAAGTAAAAGTCAATAACGATTTACTAGACAAAATAAAAGGAGAGACATCTCTCTATAAAAAATCAACTAACTTAGATTACGCCACCTTGTTCTCTGATTTAAATAAAGTCATAGCACTAGAATTTAATGAATCGGGAGAAGTGATAAGTAAAAGTTCTCTTCTACTAGATGAAGAAGAGGACTTAATAGAGGAAGCAGTCGATTTAAGAGAAGAACCAATTACTTATAAAATATTAAGTAAGAATTCAAAAGATTATTTTTTAACACGTCAAGAAGTAAAAAAGAAACGTTATCTCTTAAAAGAAATGGATAATCTCTATGAAGAAAATAATATTGAAAAGTTAAACTTTCTTTATGAAGAATTATTTAAAAAAGATGATTTATCATTTTATGATAAATATATGCGCATAAAAAAAGATTTAACAGAGAATTATTCTAAAAAACATAATAAATTGTATGATATTGTTAGATTAACATATATAAAAAAGTAGACAATTTTTGAAGCAACCACCAAACGATTCACAATCGGGTTCACTTCATTTTCTGTCTACTTTTTTTGCTATAAGAAAACACTAATAATCGATTTTCATTGCTCTTTTGACTTCTGCCATTTTCTTTATTGCCTTATTTCGTGCTTGTTCAGTTCCTACTTCAAGAATCTTTCTTACTTCATCCGGATTATCCTCATAGAATTTTCTCTTTTCCTGGATAGGCGTCAAAAATTCGTGCATTGCTTCAATAAGTTCTTTTTTACATTGTACACAGCCACGATTTCCTTTTTTACATTCACTACACACTGTTTCTAATTTTGTCTTATTAACTAATTTATGATAATAATATACCATACATACATCAGGATTTGCAGGATCATCTTTTTTTATTTTATTAGGATCAGTAACAGCACCCATAATCTTCTTTTTTATGGTTTCATAGTCATCTACTAAATAAATAGCATTACCTAAACTTTTTCCCATCTTATCATTTCCATCTAATCCTTTAACTCTAGTGACTTCACTCAAAACTTGTTGAGGTTCTTTTAATATTTCTCCATAGATAGAATTAAATTTACGAACTATTTCTCGGCACTGTTCAAGTAATGGCAACTGATCATCACCAACAGGAACAACCTCCCCATCAAAAGCTGTTATATCGGCTGCTTGGCTAACTGGATACCCTAAAAAACCATAAGTAATACTTTCACCATTATTTCCAAACAAATCTTTCTTTTGTGCAATTTCATTTTTTACAGTTGGATTTCTCTCTAATCTTGAAACCGTTACTAGATTAGAATAAAAAATTGTTAATTCTGCAATTTCTGGTATCTTTGATTGAATAAAAAAATGTACTTTTTTAGGATCCATGCCAATCGCCAATAAATCTTTTGTAATTTCGTAAACATTAGTTCTTACTTTTTCAGGATTATCAAAATTATCAGTTAAAGCTTGAACGTCAGCAATTTCTAAATAAAAATCATAATCATCTTGTAATTTCAAATAATTACTACAAGCCCCAAAATAGTGACCCAAGTGTAAATTACCAGTTGGTCTTAATCCTGTTAATATAGTTTTTTGCATCTTCATCACTTCCTATCAATATTCTATCATGAAACTCCTAAAATATCTTTAAAAAATTATATTTTTCTAACTAGTCATCTTGAAAAAAGCTAATCTAAATGACTAAAAATATGCTATAATTAGCTATAATTGATTGAAATAGGGAGGTAATAATTTATGAAAAATAAAAATAATAAAATTTTAAGTTGGGATGAGTATTTTATGGCCGTTGCTAAGTTAACTGCTAAAAGGAGTAAAGACCCTAATACTCAAGTAGGTGCTTGTGTAGTTAGCAATGATAACCGCATTTTATCAATAGGATACAATGGTGCTCCTAATGGTTTTGATGATGCTAATTTTCCATGGGAAAGGGAAGGGAGCCCCCTTGAAACAAAATATTTGTATGTTGTTCATGCTGAAAGAAATGCAATTTTAAATTATCGAGGAAGTAAAAAAGATCTTGAGGGTGCGAAAATCTATGTTGATTTATTTCCTTGTAATGAATGTGCCAAAGAAATTATTCAATCTGGAATAAAGGAAGTAATATATTTATCGGATAAATATGCTACAACAGAATCAATAATTGCTTCCAAAAGATTATTTGATGTGTGCGGTGTCAAGTATCGCCAACTTGAACCAAAAAATCAAATTGAATTTAATCTAAGTTTGGAATTGAATTAACAATCATAAGTCCCTAAAAAACCTTAATTATAAAAGTTATTTACAATTAGAAAGTGTAAAGAAAGTGTCAAACATTACAAATTATTTATGAAATTTCTTGTCATCGTAGATAAACGTTAGAAAAAAAATATATTTTTTGATATAATAAGCAAGAATTAAATTCAAACACAATTATAAAAGAGGAGGGAAAAAATGCATAAATATTACAAAATACCATTAACAGAAAGGTTAGTGACTGTTAATAACAGGTCATTATTTCAAATACTACAGGAGCACTATCCAGACTTATATGAAAGAGAACGCGGAAGAGTAGAATTAACATATGGTGGTGATAATCCTGGTGCGATAACACCTCAATTAGAATGTGAAATTGAAAAATATAATAAGGAGACAGCTAATTTATATAAAGCTATGGGCGTACCTAGTCATATAATTGCTTATCAAGTTGATGATGGAAGCGTTTCAGAATATTGCACCGGTGCATCACTTGAAAGTCACGGCTATTACACTTTTTTCAAAAATCGTGAAGTTTCTCAAGCGGAAGCCTATCAACTTTTAGATGAGGAAAATAATTACTCTGCTGTAGTGAGTAAAATGTTTGCTCAAAAAGAAAAACCTAAATCATTAGGAAAAAGAATTTGTGAAAGATTTTTAGGGAAGAAAGATAATTAATAAAAGTTGTTGTTTTCAGGTAAATTATACTGTATAATATAGACGTTGGAGGGATACAAATGGCAAAAACAAAAGAAGTCAAAGAAGAAACAAAAGAAACAAAAACTAAAAACGTTCATGACGTAGTTATTAAAATAGAAGGAGAAGACTGGACGAAAGCTTTAGATAAAGCCTTTGCTAAAAAGCAAAAAACGGCCAAAGTAGATGGTTTCCGTACAGGAAAAGTACCAAGAGATATTTACGAAAAGCATTATGGCAAAGAGTCATTATTTTTAGATGCCGCTGATGTTGTATTACAAGATGCTTATGTTAAGGCAATGGAAGAATCAAAATTAATTCCAGTAGTTCAACCAGCTGTTGATTTAAAAAGCATTGATGAAAATGCTGTTGAATTCTCATTCAAAATAATAACTAAGCCTGAAGTTAAAGTTAACAAATATAAAGGTTTAAATATTAAGCCCGAAGAAGTTGAAGTAACTGATGAAGAAGTTAATCATGAACTAGGTCACTTATTAGAAAGATATACCGAATTAACTACAAAAGATGAAGGTAGTGTTGAAGAGGGTGACGTTGCTGTCATCGACTTTGAAGGTTTCAAAGATGGTGTAGCATTCGAAGGTGGAAAAGGAGAAAACTATTCTCTAGAGATTGGTTCAAATACATTCATTCCTGGCTTTGAAGAACAAGTAAAAGGAATGAAAACTGGAGAAGAAAAGGAACTTAATTTAACATTCCCAGAAGATTATGGAGCAGCTGATTTAGCCGGCGCCAAAGTAGTATTTAAAGTTAAAGTTAACGAAATTAAACAAAAAATTGCAAGAGACTTAGATGAGGATTTCTTCGAGGATTTAGGTATGGAAGGTGTAAATTCAGAAGAGACATTACGCACAGCACTTAAAGATTCAATTAAGGCTCAAAAGGAAGTTGATGCTGAAAATAAACATGTAGATAAAATCTTAGAAGAAGTAGCAAAAAATGTGGAAGTTGATATTCCAGAAGAAATGGTAGAAGAAGAAGTTGAAAGATTACTTGGTAGATTCACAGAGCAAATGAAAATGCAAGGTATTTCTTTAGACTTATACTATCAATTCACAGGCACAACAGAAAAAGAATTAAAAGCTCAACTAGAAAAAGAAGCATATCAAAACGTATTATATCGTTTAATGCTTGAAGAAATTATGACAATCGAAAAGATTGAAGTAACAACAGAAGAAGCCGAAAAAGAAGCTACAGATTTAGCTGAAAAATATCAAATGGAAAAAGAAGAGTTCCTAAAACAATTTGGCGGTTTGGAAATGATTCAATACGATTTAGAGATGCGTAAAGTAATGGAATTATTAAAAGAACTAAATAAGTAATTAAACAAAAGACAACAAAAATAGTTGTCTTTTTTCTGGCAATAATTACCATTCTAAAAAGTCCCTTGATAATAAAAGAAATATACTTATTAGTAAAACAAAAAACGTAAAAAATAGTCAAAAATATTGAAAAAAAAATAATTTATTATATAATAGTAAGCAGTACTAAAATTTGGAGGTGGGTAATCGATGACAGGAGAAAAACTTCTTGTTCTAATAATTAATGATATGGTTATCTTCCCAAACAACGAAGTAAGAATAGAATATGATAATACATTTGATAAACAAATGATTAATATAATAGATAAACTTGAAAGTGACTTAATGTTAATAGTAAATCCAATTGAGGAAAACTTAGATATTGATGTTACCAATTTACCAAGTTATGGAACGTTAGGCAAACTAAAATTTAAAATGGCTGTTCCCAATGGCAAAACTAGAGTTGTAATAGAGGGATTAAAAAGAGTAGAAATTTCTAATTATCAAAAAGAAGAAAAATTTTATTATGCTAATTATAAAGAAATTATAGAGACTAGCAAAGATAGTGAGAAAGACTATTTCAATATTTTATTAAAATCATTAGAACAGTATATTGAAAAAGTTCCTTATATGAGTAATGCTGTAATTACACAATTAAACAAAGTAACTAATTTAAATGAACTTTGTGATTTAGCAGGAGCTTTTTTAACATTGGATTATAAAAAGAAAAAAAAATATATTACTATAGTTGATCCAATTGAACGTTGTAAACAACTTATTGAAGATATGAATGAAGATATTAAGTTTATCGAACTTGAACAACAAATAGAAGAACAAGTTGAACATGAATTAACTGAGTCGCAAAAAGAGTATTTCTTACGTGAAAAAATAAAATTGATGCAACAAGAATTAGGTGAAGTAAATAGTAAAGACGATGAGGTTGTCAAATTAAAAAATCGCATGAATAAATTAAAATGTTCCCCTAAAATTAAGGAGAGAATAAAAAGAGAAATCGCTCGCTATGAATCAATAAATAGTAACTCTCCAGAACTAGGAATTGTTAGAGAATATCTAGATTGGATGTTAAATCTTCCGTGGAATAATTGTACTAAAGATAATAACGATTTAATAAAAGTAAAAAATATCTTGGACGCTTCACACTACGCTTTAGATGATGTAAAAGATCGTATATTAGAGTATTTAGCAGTAAAACAAAATACTAATAGTTTACGTAGTCCTATTTTGTGCTTAGTCGGACCTCCAGGAGTAGGTAAAACCTCTCTAGCCCAAAGTATCGCCAAAAGTTTGGGCCGCAAGACCGCTAAGATAAGTGTTGGCGGAATAAATGATGAAGCTGAAATAATAGGACACAGAAGAACATACGTAGGAGCTAATCCCGGTCGAATAATTCAAGGCATTAGAAAAGCCGGAACTTCAAACCCCGTCTTTATAATTGATGAAATTGATAAGATGACCAAAGATATTAAAGGAGACCCGGCTAGTAGTTTATTAGAAGTTCTCGATCCAGAACAAAATAGCAAATTTTCTGACCACTATATTGAAGAAGAATTTGATCTATCTAAGGTTTTATTTATTGCAACAGCAAATTATATTGAACAAATACCATACGAATTAAGAGATAGATTAGAAATAATCAATGTTTCTAGTTATACTGAATATGAAAAATTAGATATTGCTAAGAGACATTTAGTACCCAAGGAATTAGAGGAACACGGGCTAACACCATTACAGGTCCAAATCTCAGATGAAGCACTATTAATAATAATTAGAAATTATACTAAAGAGGCAGGCGTTAGAGAATTAGAAAGAATGATTGCCACTTTATTTAGAAAAATAGTAAAGAAAATTCTTCTAGAAAAAAACATGCCCTTTTATGATATTGACAATAAAGCAATTGAAGAGTTTTTAGGCAAGAAAAAATATTTGTATACAGAAAAAGCTGAAAAAAATGAAATTGGTGTTGTTAATGCGATGGCTTATACTATTTTTGGTGGTGACATTTTGCCAGTTGAAGCTACTTTATATAAAGGGAAAGGTGATTTAACAATAACTGGCTCCATAGGAGAAGTAATGCAAGAATCTTGTCATATTGCTTTAAGTTATATCAAGGCAAATATGACTAAGTTTGGTTTAGATGAAGCAGTTTTTGATAATAATGACCTACATATCCATGTTCCAGAGGGTGCAGTAAACAAAGATGGACCATCAGCTGGTATTACTATTACAACTGCCCTAATAAGTCTTTTATCTAACCAGGCTGTTGACAAAAACATTGCTATGACCGGTGAAATAACATTAAGAGGTCGTGTACTAGGAATAGGTGGTTTAAAAGAAAAAGTTATTGGTGCACATCGTGCCGGAATTAAGAAAATATTTATTCCAGAAGAAAATAAAAAAGATTTGGATGAAATACCAACTGATGTTAAAGATAATATCAAATTTATTACAGTCAAAAATTATAAAGACATTTATAAAAGTCTATTTAAAGTAGGTAAAAAACATGGAAAAAGATAATTATAATGAATTAGAAGAGTCATCTGAACTAAGAGATAAATTACACATTATGTATTTAAAAAGTTTATTAATAATGGCTTCAGAATTAGATTTAGTAGACATGTATAAAGACGCCGATGATTATGGGTGGTTTATTGATACTTTGAGTATTGCATTAGAGGAAGAGCCAGCTTTCTTCTTACTAGATGAGCGCTTTCTCCAAATGGCTTCGGAGGTTTTAGAAAGTAAACGTTTTGAATATAGAACGCTTCCTAACTATAATGATGTCGCAAATACAGCCGTTGGCTTAATTAATGAGTTGCGAGCATTGTCTCCATATCAAAAGAATCTCAAGGTTCAAAATTACATCGCATGGAACTTAGATACAAGAAATCTTCCAGCTAATCTCTCAATGCAAGATTTATATAGAACTTTAGGTTATGATGCAATAGTCATAGACGCCTGCATGGATGGAGAAGTTCCAGAAATAACAACGCCATTCTTTATTGCCAGTACTAACTATATTGCTTCAATAGCACCGGAATTTTATGATGCAAGTCCACTTGCTAGGGAAACAACACTTACACATTTAGAAGAAGAATCTAAAAAAAGAGGTTTTTGGAATTACAAGAAAAGAGAAGCCGCAAAAAAAATCGTAAAAGAAATTCAAAAGATAAAAGTAAAAGAAGAATAAACGTTCTTCTTTTTTCATACTATTTTTTAGGAGGAATATATGAAAAAAACAATATCTTTTGAGAAAAAAATAGAGTTTCCATCAATGATTGGTGAAATAACTGCTATTTCCCTAGAGCATAATTTAAAATTCACGGACTCTAATAGCATTGAAGGAGAGTTCCTAGTAAGTGGAACTTACAAACTAACAGAAGCCTCACGAATAGAAGAAGACTTCTCTTATAAATTACCAACAGACATTTTATTAACTGAATGCCTTGATTTAGATACTGCCCACATTGACATAGATGATTTTTATTATGAGATTGAAAATGATTACACCCTAATTTGTTACATTGATGTAAAGATTGAGGGAGTAGAAATAATTGATATTGAAGAAGATAAATCAGAGCCAGCCAAAACAGAAACATTAGAATCAAATAGTATTGATAGCCTACCGGAACTTCAAGATGAACCTAAAAAAATAGAAACTATTCAAGTTGAAGAAGAAGTTCGTGAATGTGATGGAGATCAACCAAATACTAAAGAAGAAATAAATGAAAAAGAAGAAATGGAGATAGAAGAAATGTTAGAGACAAAAGAAACCACCGTAAGCTCATTATTTGAAAATATTAACGAAAGTGAAGAAACTTATGCCACATATTCAGTTTATATTTTAAGAGAAGAAGAGACCATTAACAGTTTAATAGAGAAATATAAAACAACTAAAGAGGAATTAGAAAATTATAACGATTTAGCTAACCTTTCAATTGGATCAAAAATAATCATTCCGTATCATGCCCAAGATAATTAATTATAAAAGTAAATCTAAAATAGTTGAAACCGATAAGGGAAAATATTTATATAAATTACGCAAAAAGGAAAACACCACCACATTTAATTATCTACGATTAAAAGGCTTTAATAATTTTTTAGAACCATTAACTATAACTCCACAGTATGAAGTCTATCCCTATATAGAAGAATTAAATATTCCAGATTCAGATAAAGCAATTGAATTAATTAATAATCTTATTATTCTTCATGTTAAAACAACAACATATCAAGAGATTGATTTGGAAAAAACTAAAGCGTTATATAATGATATTAAAGAAAAAATAACATATCTTCGCAATTACTATCTAGATTTACAAGATTTTCTAGAAACTAGAGAATTTATGTCTCCGGCTGAATACCTGCTAATGATAAACATTTCGACCTTTTATAAGGCATTAAGATTTTCAGAAGGAGAGTTAGACAATTGGTATAAAGAAAAAAGTAGTTTAACGAGAGAACGAACAGTAATGCTTCATAAAAACTTATCTTTAGAACACTTCCTAATAGGAGAAAAACCATACTTCATTAATTGGGATTATGCTACTAGAGATTTAGTCATCTATGATTTTCTTTCGTTCTATCACAATGAATTTAAAAATGTTGAAATGACCTCGTTATTTGAACAATATCAAGCTAAATATACTTATACTAATGAGGAACAAATGCTATTTAATGCCCTTATTGCTATACCACCGAAATTAACATTTAAAAACTCCACAATTGTCAATTTAATAAATGTTAGAAATGCTGTTGATTATGTTAGCAAAACAAATAATTTTCTATTAAAATATTATAAAAAATACCAACAACCCAATAAATAGAAATTCGAATAATAAGATAATGGCATTAATTTTAGTTGTTATAAAGATTAATAGCAACAATTGATAGAAACTAACGATTAGAAATATTAGTATCAAAGAAAGGTAGAAGGCACTACTTCTTCTTTTTTGTTTACAAAAGTTGCATCTACAAAAGAATGGATGTCTATTTTTCAAACATATCACCTATAATAATTTATGTCACTAAAAAAAACTTGTTCTTAAGAAAATGAAATTTCTGTTTCCAAGTCATCATCAAATATTGCAATATATAAAAGAATACTTCCTGCAATAACAATTAATAATGAAGCAATAAAATTAAGTTCATTAAATTTAATCTTTGTTGCAGAATCATAGCAAGTAAGATTTTGCATCGTCTTATAGTTTTCTTTGAAAAAATATATGTAAATAAGTAGTGCTAATCCGAAAATAAATATATTAATTGTTTGATATCTTTTTTTCGCCTCCTCATCACAATTTTCATAGTATTCTTTTTCATAATGATTTGCTACAAAAGAAATTCCTATAATAAATAGGTATACAATTCATATAAAGTTCTCAGTCTCTATTTGTTCTAGTTTTTCAAATTTCTCATTCATAGTAAAATATATTACAAATTCTAAATATTAGACGGTAAATCGTCATTATTATTTACATTTAATTGAAAGTACAATAATAATATTGATCCTAATAATATAATCCCACTTGCTATCAGCCTAATTTCATATAATTCGTTGTGATATTTTTTGTAATCAGAATAATTTCTATAAAGAAAATAAATATAAACTAGAATAGAAAATAATGATAAAAATATGAATAGGTTTTCAGACTTAGTTTGTGCCTCCTTATCATTTTCGGTAATGCTTTTCTTAATTAGTTCATCGCCATAAATATCTAAAGCTGAAACCACAATAAATGTTACCCAAATCCAATTTTCAAAATTAAGTCGTCTAATTGTTTCTTCTTGGTCCCTCATAATAAAATATATGTAATAGCAATGTAACATCTGTTCATTTTATGGTATAATCATTATACAAATTGGGGTGATTATATGACAAAACATGAGTTATTAGTTCCTGCTGGTGATATGGCTAGTCTATATCAAGCCGTTGCCAATGGCGCTGATGCGGTTTATTTAGGTTGCAAATCTTTTGGAGCCAGAAAATTTGCTAAGAATTTTGATAATGAGGAGATATTAGAAGCTTTAAAATATGCGCATCTCTATGGTGTGAAAGTTTATGTTACCATGAATACTTTAGTAAAAGATGATGAAGTCATGGCCTTTTTAGAGCAAGTAGAATTTCTTCACAAACATAAGGTTGATGCTATTTTAATTCAAGATTTTGGTATGTTATGTTTAGTCCGTGAAAAATATCCCAACTTAGAAGTTCATGCCTCAACTCAAGCCAATACCTCATCAAAAGCGACGGCCCAACTATTTTATCAACTTGGCGTAAAGCGGGTAGTCTTTTCTAGGGAGATGACACTAGATGAAATAAATGCAATAGATGTTCCCATCGAAAAGGAAGTTTTCATTCATGGAGCATTATGTATCAGTTACTCTGGTTGTTGTCTTATGAGTAGCATGTTAGGTACGAGAAGTGGAAATAGAGGTGAATGTGCCGGTAGTTGTCGCCTTCCATATACTTTAAAAAAAGGTCAAAAAACCATAAAGACCAAACAATACTTGCTTAGTACTAAAGAATTAAATACTGCGCCGAAGATATCAGCACTACTTGACTCGAATATTACCAGTTTTAAAATTGAAGGGCGCATGAAGAGCCCCGAATATGTTGGTTTCATCACCAACTACTACCGTCGCTTAATTGATGGTAAAAAGCTTGACCTACTTGAGGAGACGGATAAACTAAAGACAATTTTTAATCGTGATTTTACAACCGGAAACCTTTTTGCAACTCCAGCAAAAGATTTAATGAATCCAAAAACCCCTAATCATATTGGTTTAGAAATTGGTCAAGTTATTGAGACAACTAAAGATAAAATAAAAATAAAATTAACTAAACCGCTAAACCAGCACGATGGAATAAGATTTTTAAATAGTAAAACAGGTTTTATTGTAAATTATTTATATGATAAAAATTATAATTTAACTAATCATGTTGAAGATATATGTTACGTTGATAATAAAATAGGTTTAGATTTTCCAGATATTGTTTGTAAAACACAAGATTCTGTGCTATTGAATTCACTTACTTTACTACCATCTCGCAAAGTACCAATCTCAATTACCGTAAATGCTAAAATTGATAAGCCGCTAGAAATGGAAATTTCCGATGGCATTAATGTCATTAAAGAATATGGAAACAAAATTGCAAAAGCAATCAGTGCCCCTATAACAGAAGATAGAATTATCACCCAATTAGAAAAATTAGGCAACACACCATTTGTCAGTTACAAAACGCTTGTTAACAGTGATGATGATATATTTATTTCTATTAAAGAATTAAACGACCTGCGTCGTACTTTAGTTACCAAGTTAATAGCTTTACGTACCAACAGTGAACAGGCTATAACTATTAATTCTCCAGCATTCTCTCCAACCATCAATAAAAATTTACCAGGGCTAACTGCTACAGTTAGAACAGAAGAACAATTACAAACCTGTTTGGATTTAGGATTCAAATCTATATATGTAGCAGATAAAATCATCTATCAAAAATATAAAGACAACTCCAAAGTGTATTATCAGTTACCACATTGTATTAGAAATCTTGAAGAAAATATGACTGAAAGATGTGTAATTTCTGATTTTTGTGAAGTTTCTCCACAAATAACTTGCATTGGAAATTACCCATTAAATGTTTATAATATTTACACAGTTTACTATTTACACCAATTACAAGTAGATAGAGTAATTCTTTCTGTAGAACTATCAGAGTCAGAGCAATTGGCCCTTATTGATAAATATATTTCAACATTTAATGCTTCGCCTAATGTAGAAATATATGCTTACGGACGTATAGAGAATATGCTCATAAAAGGTAATATCTTTGAAATTATTCCAAGTGAAAAAGATTACTGTTTAGTAGATTCAAAAAATAGAGTTTTTCCAGTCTTCTATGATGGCATAAATACACATATACTAAATTATGAGAACTTTATGTTGAATAATTCAACTTATAAAAAAGCATCCTCAAGTTTACACTTTGATTTTTATAATGAGACAAAAAAGACAATTGAAAAGATTGTAAATAGTTACCAATAATTTATTTTGTAGTGTAAAAAGTATAATCTTTGTGATAGAATATTAATAGGTAAGGAAGTGAACTTATGAAAGAAAAAGCAAAGCAATCCGAAAGAAATATTGGTGTAAAAAACTATTTAATAATAGGCTTAATATTTTTGGTTGCTATAGTTGTAACAGTCTATTTATGTAATGTATATAGTGTTTATCAAGAAAGTAAACTAGAAATTCCTGTAATAAGGGGAACTTTATCAGAAATAACTAGTGAAGAATTAGAGCACTTTATCTCCGAAAATCCAACAGTTCTTTTATATATTTGTACTGCTAGCGATGAATCTTGTCGTAATTATGAGAAGGATTTAAAGAAATTAGTTACTAGAAAAGAGTTGCAAAATGAACTTATTTACTTAAATATTTCGCTAGACGAAAAAGAAACTTTTGTAAAGACATTCAATGAAACATACACATCTAGAGTTAAATTGACTGATCAGTTTCCAGCTATTATCGCCCTAGAAGAGGGGAAATCAGTCCACATTTTACAACCTAAGAATAACGAAAGACTTACTATCTCAAAAACCCAACAATTTATAGAATTACATAAAATAGGAGAGTAATCTCCTTTTATATTTATAAGGAGGAAGTATGAATAATATAGTTTTATATCAGCCAGAGATTCCACAAAACACAGGAAATATTATGCGAACATGTGTCGCAACCAATACCAAACTACATTTAATAAAGCCACTGGGTTTTTCAATTGATGATGCTCATTTAAAAAGAAGTGGTGTAAATTATATTGATAAATTGGATTTAGAGGTTTATGAAAGTTTTGAAGAATTTAGGTCCAAAAATCCAGGAGAGTATTACTTTTTTACTCGTTACGGTCATAAGCCCCATACAAGTTTTGATTTCACAAATAAAGAAAATAAAAATCTCTATTTCATTTTTGGCAAGGAATCAACTGGAATACCAAAAGAAATATTAAAGGATAGTTTAGATAGATGCATGAGAATTCCAATGACAGCAAACGTACGGGCATTAAATGTTTCCAATAGTGTTGCTATTGCAATATACGAAGCTCTTCGCCAGCAAGATTACAATGATTTGTTGCGTGAGGAGCCACATAAAGGAGCTGATTATCTTGAACGGGAAGACTAAGCGGGCGATAATATGCTAAGGCAACAACAAGAAATCGAGCGAAGTATTATTACCAAATTCCGTAAATCTATATGGCGACCTTTTACTAAAGCAGTTAGAGATTATGAACTTATTCAAGAAAATGATAAAATAGCAGTATGCATTTCAGGCGGAAAAGATTCTGTTTTATTAGCTAAATGTTTAGAAGAAATAAAAAAACATGGAAAAATTAATTTTGATTTAGTCTATCTTGTGATGAATCCTGGCTATAACGAGAAAAATCTCCAAAAAATAATTGATAATGCTAAATGTCTAGGAATACCAATTCAAATATTTAACTCCGATATTTTTAATATTGTAGACAGACATGCTGCTGCTTCGCCTTGTTATTTATGTGCTAGAATGCGTCGCGGTTTTTTATATGATCATGCTAAGCAATTAGGATGCAATAAAATAGCACTAGGTCATCACTTTGATGATGTAATAGAGACAATAATGCTTTCAATTCTTTATGGTGGGGAATATAAAAGTATGATGCCTAAATTAAAAAGTACCAATTTCGAGGGAATGGAACTTATTAGACCCCTATATCTAGTTCGTGAAGAATCAATAATTGCCTGGAAAAACTACAATCATTTAGAATTTATTAATTGTGCCTGTAAATTTACAGAAAAGGATAGTTTAAAAGACTCAAAGCGTCTAGAAGTAAAGCAACTAATTAAAGAATTAGAAAAAGTTAATCCTAACGTAGCTTATAATATTTTTGCTTCGAGTGAAAATGTCAATATTGATACAGTCCTTGCTACAAAAAAAGATGGTACTAAAAATTCATTTTTAGAAAAGTATTAAAATAGAAAAAAGTGAATAAAAAATAATCTCTCCAACCACTATTGATGTGAGGAGAGATTTTTATATGGCAAAATACAAGGTAGAAATAAGCGGTATTAATACAAATGATATAATAGTATTAAAACAGGAGGAAATGAATGAACTTTTTAGAAAGATGCAAAGTGGCGATGAATTTGCACGTGACTTACTGGTACAGGGAAATTTAAAACTAGTTTTATCAATACTAAGAAAATTTATGAATAGAACAGAAAACATGGATGATCTTTTTCAGATTGGCTGTATCGGGCTCTTAAAAGCAATTGACAATTTTGACTTATCCCATGAAGTCAAATTCTCAACCTATGCGGTTCCAATGATTTTAGGAGAAGTAAAACGCTATATCCGCGATAACACTAGTAGTATTAGAATAAGTCGTTCTCTTAAAGACCTAGCATATAAAGCATTAAAATTAAAAGAGGAATACCATAATGAATTTGGAATTGAAATGCCAATTGAAGATTTAGCTTGTCGATTGGAAGTGGAACCCTATGATGTAGTCACCGCCTTAGAATCCTTAAAAGAACCTGTTAGTATGTATGAACCCATCTATAATGATGGAGGGGATACTATTTATTTATGTGATCAAATTGAAGATAAAAGATCCAATAGTAATGAGCTATCTACAAAATTAGCGGTTTCTGCAGCAATTGATAATTTAGAAGAGCGCGAAAAATATATTCTTGACCAAAGATTCATAATAGGGAAAACCCAAATGGAAATTGCTGATGAGTTAAGCATTAGTCAAGCACAAGTATCAAGATTAGAGAAAGGGGCTATTAAACAATTGAAAAAAACACTACGTTAGTATTAGTATAAAAATAAGAAAAAAACATATATTGTATTAGGTGATATTATGCGACTTTCAGAATTGCAGTCAAAAAAAATAATTAACATTACCGATGGTAAAAATGTCGGTTCGATTATAGATGTTAACATTTTAGAGGATGGTTCTGTTGAATCATTAATTCTCGAATCATCAAGGCGGTTATTTTCACTTAATAAAGAATTGGATTCCCAAATTTTGTGGAAAGATATTACCAAAATAGGAGAGGATGTTATTTTAGTTAAGACAAATATATATGAATAAACTTCAAAAATTTGTAATAATATGTGTCTTAGCTCTAATAATTTCTTTTTTTTTGATTGATAAATTGGGAAAGCAATTAACCAAGCAGTTATACACATATGTCAATGTTGAATCAACACGAATAGTTTCTAATATTGTAAATAGTCGTATTAATAAAATACTCGAAAATAACAGTTTAAATGAACTATTTGTTATCGAAAAAACAACTAATGGTGAAGTTGAGCTGCTTGATTATAATACACAAGAAGTAAATCGTCTACTACGAATAATATATGATGAAATTTACAAAGATTTATTAGCTTTAGAAGAAGGAAAAATAGAAAAATTTCCAATTGCGACTGATTTAAAGTTTGGCAGATTTAAAAAAGTTGATGGTGGTGTTATATGTGAAGTGCCATTTGGAACTCTAAAAAACAATGCTTTTTATGCAAATTATGGCCCTTATATACCGCTCAAAATGAGTTTTAAAGGTGGATTAACAACGAAAATAAAAACCAAATTAACTTCCTATGGTTTTAACAGCTTGGTGGTAGAAGTAACAGCTGTGATAGAAATAGAAGAGAGAGTAAGTTTGCCAGTTTCTTCCAAAAACAATAAGATTAAAATAGAAGCTCCCCTTACAATAAAAATTATTCAAGGTATTATTCCAGAGCAGTATTATGAGAAACAATTAGAAAAATCATATCCAAATCAAGCTGACAATTAATTAATATTATTTTTCAAAATATGATATAATTGGTACGAGGTGTATTATGAAGAAGATTGAAATAAATGGAACGATATATGAAATAATTAGAAACGATAATAACTGTTTGAATAAAGATGAATTATCTGAAAAAATAACAGACTATTTTGACGACTTTGATTATATATTTGGTGATTATTCATATGAAAAAGTTAGATTAAAAGGATATAACGAAAGTACAAATAAAAAAGCAACTAAAATCAATGATATTAAGACTTTAGATGATTATATATCCAATTATTGTAGCTATGGAGCAAAGGTTTTTCTGTTAAAAAAAATTAAGTAAACTATTGTAATTATTCAAAAATATGTTAGAATTATAATATATGAATAATAAGGGAGGATTTCTCATATGACAGAAAATCAAGAATTAGAGAAGAAAATGATGTCTATCGTAGCTGACGATGGTTCAATCGAAGAAGTTGAAGTAGTAATTGCCTTCGAGTTTAAAGATACAAAAAAGGAATATGTTGTATATACAAAAAATGAAAAAGACGAAAATGACAACATAACAGTTTACGTTTCTCACGTTGACCGCTCATCTGGTGAAGCAAAGCTTTTAGGTGTTGAAGATGAAGAAGAGTGGAGCCGCGTAAAAGATGTATTAAGAGAATTGTCAAAAGCTGAATAAGAAATATAAGGAGGTATAGTTTATGGCGACTGTTGAATTAGTAGATGCAGATAGTAGAACACACAAATTCGGACATATTAGAATAAAAAAAATAAAATGTAAACCTGCTTCATTCAAACAAATGCAAGAAAGATTTAAAAAATTCAGGCTAAATAGATTAAAAAGCAAATTAATTTCAGACAAAGAAAAGTTAGTATCTATGGAATTCAAGGGTAGCCAATTAACACCTGGTTCTCCTCGTGATAAGTCAGAAAGAAAACTTTTAAGTAAGACAACAGCTATAGCCAAACTTGAATCAAAGATTAACTTTTTAGAAACAGGTAATTATTTAACAGAAGAATTTGTAAATTCGCGCGCAATTAAATTAAAAGACACAATGATAAAGAACTTACAATACAATAGAAACTCTTTATATGGAGTTCCTGATGATGTAAAAGACGAAATTATTAACGGAAATGAAACTGTGGTTGAGGAACAGTCAACCACTACTAGTACGAAACCAGAGTCAATTGCAATTAAAACCCCACAACAAGAGCAAGTTGATGAACAAATGCGTGAACAACAAGAGAAAATAGCTGCAGAAGTTCAAAGAATAATGGCAGAAGATAAAGATAATCAAATTTCTAAGCCTGCACCAGTTCCAACACCAGAACAACAATCGGATAATTCACCAATTTCAAAGCAAGAAATTACAGATGCAGTTGCTGACTCTTTAAGCCAAATAGATGTTACACCAAGAATAAATCCAGAAGAACTTGCCGCTGCTATAAATGAAGAAATGGAAAAGATTAAAGTTAGTAGTAATGAAAGTTCACCAGCTAAAGTAAATAAGTTTATAAATGATGATGGAACTTATCGTATGAAAAGAGAGGATATAGATGAAGATTTTAGAATTACAAGAATAGATAGAAAAAAATCTTTAGCAACTAATATCCCATCTCAGCAGGAAAAAGATATTCCAGCAATTTCACCGTTCGGTGACAAAATAAATAGGATAATGCCAGCAATTCATACGCCCAAAAAAGCATTAACTCCATTACGTGAATTTAAAGGTCTTGTAATTGAACCAAAAGGTGATCAGAATGTAAGAGTTGCAACAAAAATATCGGATACAGCACAAGAAAGTAGAAATGAAAGAGAAATGTCTATAATTGCTCCAGACAGAAGTGGAGATTATGATAATCATATGACTATTCATTCATCAGTTGGCGATATACAAGCATATATGGATAAGCTAAGAATATTACAGAGAGAAGAAGAAATCATTGACCACAAATATGAAGCAGCACAAGAGAGACTTCAAGCCAACCAACAAAGATATAATAGAACTGTTGGGGAGTTCAGAAGTTATGTTGAAAGTTATGAAGCTACTTTAAATGCTAGAAATCAATCATATCAAGAACTTAGCGAACAAAATCAAGCAACAGAGCGTGAAATAGATCAAATGATTAGTTTAATGGCAAGCGGTGCAGCAGAAATGAAGGTTTCACAAGCAAGAGCAAAATAGTTCTTGTTTGTTTTTTTTTGCATATATATAAATAAGTGATGCGTATGAAATATTTTTTAAAGTATAATTATAATTTAAAAGATCCCACAATTTATAAGGTGAAAAATAGTATTAGAATTAAGGATGGAGAAAAAAGATATATTCTTTGTGAGACAGATAAGTTGGATGAATTAGAAAATATTAATCAAATAATAGAGCAAGAACATTTAAGAGAAAGGTTTTATTACATTCAAAAAAGCAAAGACAATCAACTATATAGTATATTAAACGGTCACAATTATGTACTACTAGAAACTCATAAAATCAAAGCAAATTTATCATCTCCTATAAAACTCACCACTAAGATAAATGGAGAAATAGTAAAAACAGACTGGAAAAAATTATGGATAAAAAAGAAAGACTATTATAGCAAAATAATTAATAAAAATTCTAAAGAAGAGTATGATATAACAATATATAACTATTATGATTCTATGGCAGAAACGGCCATAGCATATGTTAACGGTTTGAACCCAGAAAATAAAACTCAGATTTTAACTTATAGAGTATTAGAAGAAGGCGAACTTTATAATCCACTTAACTTGATTGTTGATATTGAAGAGAGAGAATTAAGTGAAAAAATAAGAAAAATAATTAGAAAACAGGATATAACAACCACCAAATTAAATCAATTACTTTCAAATTATGAAAATATAAATTTGGAATTAGTGTATGCAAGATTAATATTTCCTAATTATTACTATGATGGGTTATTGGTCTCTGCGATTAATAATATGCAATTTAAAATGTTGATTTCCGAAATTACTAACTACGAAAATCGATTAAAAGAAATATATAAAGAATTTACAAAAAAACAGGATATAAAAAAAATAGATTGGTTATAAAACTAATCTATATTTCTAACTTCTTTGACTTCAGGAATTTCACTAACAATAATTTCTTCAATGCCTTCCTTTAATGTAATGTCCATCATTGCACAATCTTTGCATGCACCAAGCATTCGCACATAAACTATATTGTCCTCATATTTGACAAATTCAAGGTTTCCTCCATCGTTAATAAGAAAAGGCTTCAATTTATCAATAAGTAAAATAATTTTATTAGTTATCTCATCACTTTTCATAAAATCACCAAAGAAATTATATCACAAAAAATACCACCAGTAAACTTAATTCTTGTTATATATATATAATGATGATATAATATACAAGGAAGGTGTAGTAGATGGTGACGTATAAAAAAGGTGATTTAGTAAAAGGGTATGTAACAGGAATAGAAAAATATGGTATTTTTGTAAATGTTGATGAAAGTAAGAGTGGGTTAATTCATATCTCGGAGATAAGTACTAACTACGTTAGAAACATACATGATTATGTAAAACTAGGAGAAATAATCGAGGCAAAAGTAATAGAAGACGAAAAAGATGGAAAAATAAAGCTTAGTATAAAGGATGTTGATTATAGAATTAATGGTAAGAAAAGTGAGAGAATAGTAGAAACAAAAAGTGGTTTTTCAACTTTAACATCAGCACTTAATAATTGGGTAGATACAAAAATAAAAGAAATTTCAGAGAAAAACATAAAAAATTAAAAAAAAACAGAAAAAGCGTTGACAAAAAAACTAATAATTGGTATATTAAATTACGTCAACTGATTTGTTCGGGCGATTAGCTCAGTTGGTTAGAGCACCTGCCTTACAAGCAGGGGGTCACAGGTTCGAGTCCTGTATCGCCCACCATGCCGAAATAGCTCAATTGGTAGAGCAACTGATTTGTAATCAGTAGGTTACGGGTTCAAGTCCTGTTTTCGGCACCATTTTTTTTGGAGAGGTAGCGAAGAGGCTAAACGCGACAGACTGTAAATCTGTTCTCATTGAGTTCGATGGTTCGAATCCATCTCTCTCCACCACTTAAGATTGCCTCGTAGCCAAGTGGTAAGGCATCAGACTTTGACTCTGACATGCGTTAGTTCGAATCTAACCGAGGCAGCCATTTATAATTATGATCTGTTAGCTCAGTTGGTAGAGCATTTGACTTTTAATCAAAGGGTCATGAGTTCGAATCTCATACAGGTCACCATGTGCCTGAGTGGCGGAATTGGTAGACGCACAGGACTTAAAATCCTGCGAGAATCAACCCTCGTGCCGGTTCAAGTCCGGCCTTAGGCACCATCTTGTTAATTACTCAGATAAGAGTTTTTAAATAAAAAGAAGAGATTATTGACTAAACAAAAAAAATTATGATATAATCAATTCAACGTCATAAATGACGAATTGGAGGAATACCCAAGTCTGGTTGAAGGGACCGGTCTTGAAAACCGGGAGGTCGTGCGAGCGGCGCAGGGGTTCGAATCCCTTTTCCTCCGCCATATAGTTTTAATAGTAATATCGCGGGATGGAGCAGTTCGGTAGCTCGCTGGGCTCATAACCCAGAGGTCGTAGGTTCAAATCCTTCTCCCGCAACCAATTTAATTATTTTGGTCTCATGGTGCAGCTGGTTAACACGTCTGCCTGTCACGCAGAAGATCGCGGGTTCGAGTCCCGTTGAGACCGCCATTATATTTGGCTTCATAGCTCAGTTGGTAGAGCAAGGGACTGAAAATCCCTGTGTCGCTGGTTCGATTCCCGCTGGAGCCACCAGTTTTATTAATTGCCTGACTGACATAGTCATAGTCATGCGCTCGTAGCTCAGTTGGATAGAGTGTTTGGCTACGAACCAAAAGGTCAGGGGTTCGAATCCCTTCGAGCGCACCATTAATTATCGGGAAGTGGCTCAACTTGGTAGAGCACTTGGTTTGGGACCAAGGGGTTGCAGGTTCAAATCCTGTCTTCCCGACCATTTGTTTTTTAGCTCATACATTGGGTTCGATGAATAAAGTACTTTAACAAGTACTATTTTTTTTGCAATAAAACCTCTTCAAAAATATTATTTAAATCTTTAAAGTATACTTGAAATGATATTCCATGATTATATGGTAGCCCTGCTTTTGGCCCACTTTTATATATTCCATATTTTATATGAACAAATATTTTTCCATCAAGTAGAGCCTTTATAAAGTTGTCATGACTTAATAATTTATACAATTTAAAATTTGAATAGTAAATGTACTTTGAAAAAGTATTTGTTTTAGTCTGACATTCTACAACGCAAAGATTGCTTAGTTTTCTTTGCATTGTAGAAAGAATAGAATTAATATACCAAAAAGATTTTATCTCAATTGTTTTACCGTTTTTATGTGAAACATGTATATACAACTTTTTTTCATATTTATTATAATGCAATTTCATTTTTAATGATTTTCCCCATTTAGTATATTCTTTGTGATTTAATCTTATATAAAGAATTTTACTGTTTGGATACATTGAATCATAAGCGCCATATCTTGCAACTAGTCTTTGTAATTCCATTGGCTCGGGACCATTCAAATCAAGACTAAAAAGTGTAATAGGGTACTCAGAATATTTACTTTGCACTTTCAACTCAATATCGTTATAGTCTGGTATAGGTAAATCATTATGTTTAATGTTAAGTAAAGATTCCAAAAAAAGACCATTTTCACCATATCCAGCACGCGTCATATCTATCCAGCCTCTCATTTTTATTTTTTTTAATGTCTCAATGAGATTTTCTATATCTGTATTTATAATAATCACCTCATAAATATTATTCGCATTTTTTTTAAAAGTTCGAATAGAATTATTAAAAAAGGTGATGCTATGACAAGATTTTTTTTATGTTTATTTTTGGTCATGTTATTTTTTCCAATTAATATATCGGCAAAAGACAATTCGGCATCAAGCATAGTGATTGATAATGCAACAGGTAGAGTACTATATAAAAATAATATTAATGAGAAAAGGCTAATTGCATCAACTACAAAAATAATGACTGCAATCTTGACTATCGAAAATGCTAACCTTGATGACACGATAAAGGTTGGCAACGAAATCCTTGATATGTACGGAACAAACATATATATAGAAGTTGGCGAAAAAATTACAATTAAAAATTTATTATATGGTTTAATATTAAGAAGTGGAAACGATGCAGCTAAAACACTGTCAATTAATATAGGTGGTACAGAAGAAAAGTTTGTAGAGATGATGAATAAAAAAGCAAAAGAATTAGGTATGAATAATACAACATTTGAAAATCCACATGGTCTTGACGACTACACAAAGAATTATTCGACGGCCTATGATATGGCCTTGCTTTCTCAATATGCAAGTAGAAATAAGCAATACATGAAAATATCTAAAACAAAAAAATATTCTGCAAAAACTAAAAATAAGGCCTATCTTTGGTATAATAGAAATAAACTATTAAATATGTATGAATACTGCACTGGTGGGAAGAATGGCTATACTCCAGATGCTGGCAAGACACTTGTAACAACTGCAGAAAAAGATGGATTGAGTTTAAGCATAGTATCTTTAAATGATTCTGATACATATGATACTCATAAAAGTTTATATGAAAACATTTACAGTAAATACAAGAATTATACAATAATAAATAAGGAAACATTTAAATTGGAAAACTCCAAATATAAAAATAAAGTTCATTTAAAAAACTCTTTTGTATATCCACTAACAAAAAAAGAAAGAGAAAATATTAAAACCAAGGTTATACTTTTTAACGAAAGCGAAATTAAAGAAATAATAGGATATGTTCAAATAAAATTAAATAATGAAACAATAGGTAGAGTAAATATTTATAAAAATGAGGAAAAAAAAGAAGATGAGGTATCCATCTTCAAAAAAGGAACAAATTACCTAGTAGAAATTCTAAAAAAATTAAAACTTGGCCTACAAAATAGTCTAAATCCAGGTTCAGTAGTTCCTAATCCACTAGATATATATAGTTTCGTTTTTCCAACTTTATAGTATTCATCAATATATTTATTTGCTCCGTCTTTTTTGTATATTCCACCAATTATAGGAAGTCTAATGGTACCGTTATGAGAATGACCAGCCAAATATAGGTTTACCTCATGGCTGTTAAGAACCGCATCAATAGAATCAGGCTCATGACCTGCTACAATTGTATAAATATTACTATTATGTGTTGGATCATTAAAATAAGCAAAACCATTAGAAATACTTTTTGAAGATACATCTGTACCTAATCCAATTAAAATAATTGGCTGCATATCATCTTTGTATATTAAGTCATAGTCATTTTCTAAAACATTGAATTCACTTTGTTTCATAATTATGTAAAATAAATCATCATCTTCTTCTCCTGGAACCGCATATTTTCCCAATGTAGCTTTAATCTTCTTTAACAAATTAATTAGTTCTTCTTGCTCGCTCGTATTAATGTCATAGTTCTTATCTACCAAATCCCCAGTAAAAATTACCAAGTCCGGCTTTCTTTTATTGATCTTTCTAACCAATTCTTCTACTTCTGTTTGAAATACTGTTGTTCCATAATGCAAATCTGATATTTGAATTACTTTAAGTCCAGAAAAATTATTAGGTAAATTCTTATCAATTATACGATTTTCCTTAATTGTTAAAAGTCCAGAGGAAATATAAGTGGTATACAAATAAAAAACTGTAAACCCAACGACAATTGCACAAAGTATTTTAAAGACTAAGATCGTAATTTTTTTTTGTCGCTCCCTACGTTCAGCAGCAATGATTTCTTGTTGTTTTTCTTGATTTAATTCTTCACGTGTCATCTATTATCACCAATTCTATTTTAGCAAAAAATATGCTTGCTTACTAGGAGAAATAAATTAATTTACAAATTTATTAGTCAAAACAAAAAAAAGTATGTTAAAATGAATATGGTGATTTGATGAAATATGACGTAATCATTATCGGAGCCGGTCCAGCCGGATTATTTGCCGCTTATGAACTAATAACTAATTCGCAAAAACTTAAAATTGCGTTGTTAGACAAAGGAAAAAAAGTATCGGGAAGATTTTGCCCAATGAATAAAAATAAAACTGCATGCGCAAACTGTAATCCATGTAGAATTCTATCTGGATATGGTGGGGCAGGAACATTCTCGGACGGTAAGTTAAATTTCATACCGAAATTAGGAAAAAGTGATTTGTTCAAATATATGTCTGAAAGTGCAGCAAACCAGCTGATTGACGACACGGAAAAAATATTTACTAAATTTCATATGGATAGTGATATTTATCCGAGCAATATAAGTGAAGCAGAAGAGATAAAACGACAAGTTGCAATTTCTGGGGCTCGCTTGCTTTTAATAAAACAAAAGCATTTAGGAAGCGATCATCTTCCAGAATATATTGAGGAATTTAGTAATTATTTAGAGAAAAAAGGTGTCGATTTATTTGAGAATGCTGACGTACAAGATATTGTTCCAAAAAATGGAAAATATGAAGTCATCTACAATAAAGATAAAAAACTAGAAGGAACAAAAATTGTCGTCGCACCGGGTAGAACAGGCGCTAAGTGGATTCAAGAACTTGCAGACAAATATAAAATTCCGTATTTATCACAAAGTATTGAAATTGGCGTAAGAGTAGAGGTAAGAAAAGAAATATTAGAAAAGATTACCAATGTTATTTACGATCCAACAATATTTATAAAAACTGATACATATGGCGATGAGATAAGGACCTTTTGTACTAATCCAGGTGGCTTTGTTGCTAAGGAGAATTATTATGGGTATATATGTGTAAATGGACACGCATTAAAGGACATAAAATCAAATAATAGCAATTTTGCTTTTATAAGTCGTGTTAATTTAACTGAGCCTGTAACTAATACCCGTGAATACGGAGAATCTATTGCTAAAATAGCCAATGTTCTGGGTGACTCAAAACCAATAATTCAATCACTTAAAGATTTACGTCATGGTCGTCGTTCTACATGGAAAAGAATAGAAAAAGGTTTTATTGAGCCAACATTGAAAGACTGTGTAGCTGGTGACTTGGCGTTAGTATTGCCTCATCGAATCATCACTAACATATTAGAAGGATTAGAGAAATTAGATAAAATAATTCCAGGGGTAAATAATGATGAAACGCTTCTATATGGTCCAGAAATCAAGTTCTTTAGTAATGAGATAACAACAAATAACAGTTTTAAACTTGAAAATGAGGAAATCTATTTTATAGGAGATGGGGCCGGCAAAGCTGGTAACATAGTTGTTGCAGCTGCCACTGGATTAGTCGCAGCTAGAGATATATTAGCAAAGGAAAAGAAAAATGGATAATAACAAAAAAAATAATCTAATAATGATTAGTGTAATTTTAGTAATTTTAATTGTCTTAGTAACAATTCTGCTTATTACAAAAGATAATAAAAATAAATCAACTCAAAAAGAGGAATTATTAAATATTAATTATGAAATAGAAGGTAATAATATGAATTTAGACCAATATAATACAGAAAATCCAGTTGTTGCAATGCATATCGAAGGATATGGTTCTATAGTAATTGAATTATATCCAGAAATTGCAGAAAACACAGTAAATAACTTTATATCATTAGTCCAGAGTGGATTCTATGACAATAATACATTTCATAGATTAGTGCCAGGTTTTGTTTTACAAGGTGGGGATCCAAACGGCCAAGGAAATGGCGGACCAGGATATACAATAAAGGGAGAATTTTCTTCAAATGGTTACAAAAATGATTTGAAACATGAAGAAAAAATTGTTTCAATGGCTAGGAGTCAATCATATGATTCAGCTGGAAGCCAATTCTTTATTATGCTAGGAGAAGCCTCATATCTTGATGGTGAATATGCAGCATTTGGAAAGGTAATTGATGGCTGGGATAACATAAAAAGAATTGTTTCTCAAGAAAGAGTTAGTGATTCCCAATCCGGCAAGTTAGCCCAAAACTTAAAAATTACAAAAGCAGTAATTGACTTAAAGGGAAAAACATATAAAGAAGTAGAAAAGGTTACCAATTAATTAGTAACCTTTTTCTTTTGCAAAGTTGACTCACCAAGATGAGTAGCAACAATCTGTGGATAGTCCGTGACATAAATTAATTCAGTTGCATAATCTCCCGTAGCTTCCATAACTAAGTCAACATCCTCAATTGAATTAACTGTCCAAACAGATAACTTTTTACCATCTTCTAAATATGTCATCACGTCCGGTGTATTAATTAAATTTTTTCTAACACCAAGTATATCAAAGGTTATACATTTAGAAAAATCATCTTCAGAATCAACAATAGCTAAATATTTATACTGAGGAAAAGTTACTTGCAAAGCTCTTAAGGCATCTAAATCAGCACTTTGTAAAATAATATTATGACCATCATTTTTTGCAAGAAATTCTTTTATGGTTTCGTAAAATCTTGCTTGATTATTACTAAACTTTAAATCAATTAGGATTGTCTTATCGCCACATGCCTTGATCGCATCGTCAATACTTGGAATAGAAAATTCCTTTCCAAAAGTATTAATTAGTCTTTCTTGTATAATAACTCCTTCAGTTGGATTAAAAAATGATTTCACAAAATCATCAAAGATAGGAGGGGAATATCTATAATTGCCATTTTCTAGATCAAAAGAATTTGTTTTAGAAATATTTGTCGAAGAAAACCAGTCTTCATTAACCGATGAATTATGAGCAACAACTAATTTACCATCACCGCTAAGCCGCGTATCAAGTTCAATATAATCCACAAAACCGGCTTCACTTGCAGCCTTTAATGCTGGCATTGTATTTTCCACTTCTTCAAAAGTACAGCCACGATGAGCAGCAATTTCAAAATCATCATCTTCAAATTCCGAAATATAATTTTTTGTCTTTGCAGAGAAATCGTTAGCTTTATCGCGACAAAATTTCATATATCCACCACTACCAAGCACTCCAATAATAGCTGAATATGTTAAAAATAATTTTAGTTTCTTTATTGACACATCAACCACCACCAAACGATTTAAACCACTATATAGTATCATAAAAATTTAATATCGCCAACTAACTTCACAAAGATTTCACTAATAGCATAAACAATGTGCTATAATAAAACAAAGTAGTGAGGTGTGATAGATGAAAGAATTACTTGAAAATATAAAATATGCATGGCGTTATACTAAAAAACAAAAATTAAAATTAATCTTTTATATAATATTCAATATAATCTCAATTTTGATAAGTATTTTTATTCCAATTCTTAGTGCCAATGTAATCGTTAGCTTAACTAGTAATGAATTTAAACAAGTTTTATATATCAGCCTAGTAATTTTAGCTGTAGAACTTTCCAGAAATTTAATCAATTATGGAACAAGATATTTTTCACAGGTAATATACCGCGAGACATTCATAGAAGTTCAAAGCGCACTAGGAGCAGAGATTTTAAAACTTGAAAATAAAAGTATCGATGCAAATTCGTCGGGTGTTTTTATACAACGTCTAACAAATGACACAAGCAGAATAGCTGACATCTTTAATGTTCTAAATTATTACCTTTCAAGCATTATCACAGATATTGGAATTTTTGCCGCCGTGTTCATTATAAATAAACTTGCTTTCTTCTATCTTTTAATAATGATACTTTCAATTTACTTTGTAGAAAGCAAACGAATAAAACTTTATAATGAAAAGGACAAAATATATAGAAAGAAACATGAGAATACGTCTGGATTTGTTGGTGAACTAGTGCGCGGAGTCCGCGATATAAAAATGCTCAATGCTGAAAAAAGTTTTATGAAGGAATTACATTTTAAGGTAACTGATTTAAACCAACATCGATATGCTATGCAAAAGGTCGATCGAAATTATAGCCTCCTAAGAGGAACTTTAATTGATTTATATGATACGGGCATGATATTTCTCTTAGTTATTCTCATAATAAAAGGGCAATTAGAAGTTGCTAGCGCTATTGTAGTTCACAATTATATGTCTCGAGTAACCTCAATTGTTAGCTATGCTAGTATGCTTTTAAATGCAGTAAAAGACTTTAATCTATCGTCGTCCAGAATTTTTGCTATAATCGAGAGTAATGATTTTCAAAAAGAGAAATTTGGTAATCATCACCTAAATCGTATAAGGGGTAATTTATCATTTAAAAATGTTACTTTTTCTTACGACAATGAAAGAGACGTTCTAAAAAATCTCTCTTTTGACATTAAAGCAAATACAACCGTCGCTTTTGTTGGAAAATCAGGAGTAGGGAAATCTACTATATTTAATTTAATTTGTAAAATGTATGATATTCATTCGGGAGAGATTACAATTGATGGCGTAAATATTAATAAGCTAGATAAAGACTCTATCCGTGGAAATATCACTATAATTAGCCAAAATCCTTATATTTTCAATATGAGCATTCGTGATAATCTTCGTTTAGTAAAAGAAAATCTTACAGAAGACGAAATGATTAAGGCATGCAAATTGGCTTGTCTTCACGATTTTATAACAATGTTACCAAATGGATATGATACAGTAATAGGAGAGGGAGGAATTAGTTTAAGTGGAGGACAACGGCAGCGTTTAGCTATTGCTAGAGCTTTTGTACAAAAAACAGAAATAATACTATTTGATGAAGCAACGTCTGCACTTGATAATGAAACGCAATATAATATTCAACAGGCTATTGCTAATCTTCAAAAAAACTACACAATTTTAATGATAGCTCACCGCTTAAGTACAGTTGTTCATTGCGATAGAATTTTATTTTTAAATGAAGGTGGAATTGAAGCGGAAGGAACACATGAAGAACTATTAAAAACAAATAAAAACTATCGCCAATTATATGAATCAGAAATAACTTCACCTCAAAACTAAAAAAATGTTGAAAAACAATAAAAATTAGTATATAATCATAACCAGATGCAAAGAAATCGAGGAGTAAATATTAAGTCTTTTGAAGAGAGTCCATATTTGGTGTGAATGGATAAAGAACTATATTGAAGGTAGCGATGGAGCATGAATTCTGAATTAAATAGTAAGTATTCCCGGTTAGTTCCGTTAAAAATATCAAGCTATCAAAACGATAGAAATTAAGGTGGTACCACGACAAGTTCGTCCTTTTGGATGGACTTGTCTTTTATTTTAAGGAGGTAAAAATGTCTAAGATAAGAAATGCAGAAACTACATCCAGTAAAAACAAGCTAATAATATCCAAAAATTTCTATAAGATTACAATAACTCCTTGTATTATTGCAACCAATGGCCCTCTCGTCGCCAAAGTAAAGACTGCTTGCAGCTTACTTCCACATTTTATTAACTGTAATTAATAGGTAAAATTTAAAGAATTGATTTTATAAAAAGAAAGAGGATGATAATAATGTTAGATAAAAAATATAATCCACATGAAGTTGAACAAGGCAAATATGAAAATTGGAAAACAAAAGGCTATTTTAAAGCTGACAGTAAAAGTGACAAAACACCATTCTGTATTGTAATTCCTCCACCAAATGTAACTGGTAAATTACATTTAGGACACGCATGGGATGTAACTCTTCAAGATATAATAATTAGATACAAGAGAATGCAAGGGTATGATTGTTTATGGTTACCAGGAATGGATCATGCAGGAATCGCTACACAAGCAAAAGTAGATAAGCGACTAAAAGAACAAGGAATAAGACCTCGTGATATGAAAAGAGAAGATTGGTTAGAGCAAGCATGGGCTTGGAAACATGAATATGCTGAAACAATCCACGATCAATGGGCTAAAATGGGAATTTCGGTAGATTACACAAAAGAAAGGTTTACATTAGATGAAGGCTTAAGCAAAGCGGTAAACCAAGTGTTTATTGATCTCTATAATAAAGGATTAATCTATCGTGGCGAGCGTATTATTAATTGGGACCCAGAACAGATGACTGCACTATCAACTGAAGAGGTAATTTACAAAGAAGATAAAGGTGCTTTCTATCACTTAAAATACTATTTGGAAGGAGAAGATCGTTATTTAGAAGTAGCGACAACTCGCCCTGAAACATTATTTGGTGATACCGCCGTTGCAGTTAACCCCAATGATAATCGCTACAAAGATTTAATTGGTAAGAATGTTATTTTACCAATTGTTAATAAGCCTATTCCAATTGTAGGTGATGAACATGCTGACCCAGAATTTGGAACAGGAGTAGTTAAAATTACTCCGGCACATGACCCAAATGACTTTGAAGTAGGTAACAGACATAATTTAGAAAGAATAGTTGTCATGAATCCCAATGCTACTATGAACGAAAATGCCGGTAAGTATTGTGGGATGACTCGTGAAGAATGTCGCCAAGCCTTATTAGAAGACTTAAAAGCTCAAAATTTATTAATAAAGATAGAAGAAATGACACACTCAGTAGGACATTCTGAAAGAAGTGATGCAGTTGTAGAGCCTTATCTATCTAAACAATGGTTTGTCAAGATGCGCCCATTAGCAGATCGCGTTTTAGAAAATCAAAAGAATAAAGATACTAAGGTAAATTTTGTTCCATCACGTTACGAAAAGACAATGAATCACTGGATGGAAATAACATATGATTGGTGTATTTCTAGACAACTTTGGTGGGGGCATAGAATCCCTGCTTGGTACAAAGACGATGAAGTAAAAGTACAGGCTGATTGCCCTGGAGAAGGCTGGGTTCAAGATCCAGATGTTTTAGACACTTGGTTCTCATCAGCCTTATGGCCATTTTCAACTTTAGGTTGGCCAGAAAGCACGGAGCTCCTAGATCGCTATTATCCAAATAATGTTTTGGTAACTGGCTATGACATTATTCCATTTTGGGTAAACAGAATGACTTTTCAAGGATTAGAGTTTACAGGCAAACGCCCATTTAAAGATTGTTTAATCCATGGCCTTATTCGTGATAAAGATGGACGCAAAATGTCAAAGTCATTAGGAAATGGTGTTGACCCAATGGATGTAATTGAAAATTATGGTTGTGATGCTTTAAGATACTTTTTAACGACCAATTCAGCACCTGGAATGGATTTACGCTATGATGAAGAAAAGGTTAAATCATCATGGAATTTTATTAATAAATTATGGAATGCGTCTCGCTTCGTATTAATGAATATTCAGGACTTGAAAGAACGTAAAATAAATGATGATGATCTTACACTATATGATAAGTGGATTTTAACTAAGAAAAATGAGCTAATTAAGACTACTATTAAAAATATGGATAAATATGATTTTCATAATGTAGGCGCCGAATTATATAGTTTCATTTGGGAAGATTTTTGTGACTGGTATATTGAGCTTACTAAAACAGGACAGACACAGACAACAAAAACCATTCTTTTAGATACATTAACAGATATTCTTAAATTATTGCATCCATTTATGCCATATGTAACAGAAGAAATCTATTCAATGCTTCCAATCAAAGAAACGGAATCAATTATGATTTCTTCTTATCCAACTTATAATAAAAAAGCTATTTACAAAGAAGAATCAGCACAACTAGAAAAAGTTTTAGAAGATATCGTTGCTATCCGTAATTTAAAAGCTACAAACAAAATTACTAAAACGGCTCTAGTAAAATTAACTTGTAGTAATGAAAACTTAACTAGTATTTACAAATCACAGTTAAAAATAACAGATGAAAATCTTAATACTCAGCCAAAAGATGGCATGATTAGTGTAAACTATAAGTCCGCTAATATTACAATTACATATTTTTTCGAGCAAGAAACAATTGACACTAAAGCTATAGAAGAAGAAATAAAGAAATTGGAGGCATCTATTGCTCGTCGTAAAGGACTTTTATCAAATGAAAATTATGTAAATAAGGCCCCTGCTAATATTGTTGAAATGGACCGTCAAAAGTTAGCTGAAGAAGAAGAAAAGTTAGCCAACTTAAAAAATATGTAATCGCAAAAAGATAAGTGCACTTTAACAGTCTAGAACTTATCTTTTTTTGATCTACTAATAGACATAACTAACTAAATATATTATACTTAAATATAGTAAGGAGGCCTATTATGACAAATGCCAATAATTTAATTAAAGTTTCAGGATATACATATACAATATTCTCTCTATTTTTTATCTCATTTTTACCTGCTTTAGCTATTCCATTACTAGCAATCGGAATTATTCTTCTAGCTAATAGTTTACTATCCCTTGAGGATTTACAGAGAAAAAGAACAATATTATTAATTATCGCTATAATCTCAATTATCTTTAATCAATTAGCCGCTGTTTTATTGTTTATTTCATTTGACGAAATTTCCTCAGCTAAGCCCAATAGCACTAACTCACCACCTAAAGATAACATCTCTGCCGATTCTAAAAGAATTGATATTCTTCTAAAAATCGGGCTAGTTATGGTCTTGATATCTGGAATTCTATTTGCGACAACAAGTTGGGAATTCATAACAGATCCCATCAAACTGCTTTTCTTAATCATTATGGGAGTATTATTCTTAGGCTTATCGGTTTTCTCTGAAAAAGTACTAAAAATAGAGTCAACAACTAAAGGATATTTCATGTTAGGTTTAGCTTTTTTAGTTTTAACATTTATTGGCATTGGTTATTTTGCCCCATATTCAACATGGTTTAGTTATGCGGGCGAGGGGAGCAATCTCGTTTATGCTATTACCTACACCCTAATAGCTACTACCTTTTATTTAGTCGCTTATAAATTTAAAGACCATGAATGCAAATATTTAGCCCATACCAGTAGTTACTTAGCTATATTTATGTATTTGAGCTTTGCATCTATCCCAGCCATGGCAATTTTACTAATAATGACCTCAGTAACTTTTCTAATAAATATTTTTTGCAAACCAAAGAAGACATCCTTTGAAAAGTTCTCTTTACTAATAACATACATGTATTTTCCACTTATTATAATGAACAGTTTTGATTCTAATTTAATATTACTTATTATTACATGTATTATTAATATTTTAGATATGTTACTTCAAGCAACAAAAACATCATCTGCCCTTGATAGCGTGGCTACCGGAATCATCAGCTTTATTTTAATAATTTTATCTTTAGGAATTGCTATTCCAGATGATGCCAATGCAATGCTAATAACTTTTATGACTATTTCAATTATTGTAAGCATCACAAAATATACACCATTGGCTAAAGACAAAGCATTAAATGTTACTTGCCAAGTGCTTTACCATTTAGTATCGTTTATAATTGTTAGTTACTATTTATTTGCTAATACTCTAGAAGGCGTTGTCGTAACCTTCATTTACCTAATAATAAGCGCTATTGGTAGTTTGAATTTAATTAAAGAAGATAATAAAGTTGATTTCTTCTATCAACCAATTATAATATTCTATTTTGTTACTGCTCTTTTAAATTTTATCTCAAAGACTTACTTTGAAATTCCTGCTATCTTTAATCTAATTACTTGTGGACTTATATATACAATAATCGATTGTATTTTTAAATCTAAGAAAGTTAAAGAATACTATTTAATTTATATCATCATTGCTACTATTTTAAGTTTTTTAATTAACATTGACGCCTTAAACGTAGTTGCTAGTATTATTTTAGTTCTTGAGAGTCTATATATTTTCCTACGTTCTAAAGCGATACCAGCTAAAGTTTTTGTCTATATTTTTATCCTCTTAAATTTACATATTTTAGCTCATGCATTGTTACCAAGCTTATATGCTAATATCTTGATTCTATTAGTATTTGGTCTTTTAACAATGACAATTAAAGAGAAAAGGCTAAGTATAATAAATTATTTATCATTTACTATACCATTATTAAGTATCATTCAAAACTTAGATTATAGATATTATGTATACAAAATTATAGCCATTAATATTTTAATACTATATGTTATATTCCTAATCATAAAATATCTAATCAACGATAAAAAATCTAAAGATATACTCGCCACCGTTTTCTATTCCTTCTTTACCGCCACAATTATTTTTAGTGGTTACCTAGAAGTAGGAATTTATATCGGGCTCCTTGCGTTAATAATAATTTTTGTGATCTTTAATGATTCTGAATATAAAAGGCTTTTTTACACCAGTATTGTTATTTTAATCATAAATATTATTACTCAATTATGGGATTATTGGGGAATTATTCCTTTTTGGATATATTTACTATTAGTAGGTTTAAGTATCATTATCTTCGCTACATATAAGGAACTAAATAAAGATAAGAAAATTATCACCCCTTCAGTTACCTCAAGGGAAAAGATAAATTTAGAAAACCAAGTAAAGAAAAAACAACCAATCACTTCCATTCGCGAAAATATTATTTTAGCAGAGCCAGTTATCCCTAAAAAGCTTCAAGAGGTTAAGAAAGAAACAGTGCCAAATAAAGAAAATAGCGTCGGAAATTTTTGTCCATCATGCGGAACACCTAATAAGCAAAAAGGTAATTTCTGCAAAAACTGTGGGCGTAATTTAGTTATAAAAAAATAAAAGATCCATTAATGGCTCTTTTTTTATGTCAAATTATCAACTTAGTCATATTATCGACAAAAATCTTCTAAGGGTTCAGTTATTATATACTTGGTGATAATAATGAAAAAACAAATAGTATTAGGTCTTGCAATTCTCCTATTAGGGCTCGTCGTGGGAGGTAAAATCTATGCGACGAATCTTTCTCTTGCCAATGTTTTTGCTGACGGAACCACTTATTATTTTATTCAGGAGGGATCCTATACCTCAAAAACAATTCTCGAGGAGAATACAAAAAATCTAAATGTTAAATTAGTCAATGAAGAAAACTCAAAATATTATGTCTACCTCGGCATAACTAAATCAGAAACAATTGCCAAAAAACTGAAATCGCTTTATGAAGAAGATGGGTATCAAATTTATATCAAAGAAGTAAAGCTTAATAATCCAGAATTTGAAAGTAATGTTACTCAATTCGATTTACTGCTAAATTCAGCAACTACTAAGGATGAAATTCTTACTATTGAAGAAGTTGTTTTAGCTTCATATGAAGAAATTATTAAAAAACAGTAAGAATTATCAATCTTTTAGTTAATAATACTATTGAGGTGGGTAAGATGTACAAAATAAAAGAGATTCCCTTTGGAGAACGCCCAAGAGAAAGACTAAAACAAGTCGGACCTACATATTTAAGTGATGCCGAGTTATTAGCAATTATTTTAAAAACAGGTACTAAAAATAAAAATGTAAAGGATTTATCGACAGAAATACTAAAAAATAATTCTCTTCAAAACTTTAAAAATATAACTTTCAATAGTCTTATTCAAATAAAAGGAATAGGAGAGGTAAAAGCAATAGAACTACTCGCAACAATTGAATTAGGAAGAAGAATCTTTCTCCCTATTAGTCAAGAATTAATAGAACTAGGAAATCCCCAAAAGATTTATCTTGCTCTTCGTAATTTATTTATTAGTAAAAATCAAGAATATTTTTATGCATTATATTTTAATACAAAGAGACAATTAATTTCCAAAAAGTTGCTTTTTATTGGCACTATTAATGAAAGTGTTGTTCACCCACGTGAAGTTTTTAAAGAAGCTTATCTCTTGAGCGCAGCTTACATAATTTGTCTTCATAATCATCCGTCAAATGATACAACACCAAGTAACGCCGATATTGATTTCACAAACCAAATAATGAAAATTGGTCAAATCCAAGGAATTCCAGTAGTTGATCATTTAATTATTGGAAAAGATAATTACTATAGTTTTTATGAAAGAAAATCAACCAAAGTAAAGGAGTTATTATGAAAAAGAAACACAAAAATATCATTAAAAAAATATTAGTTTTTGTTTTGTTATTAAGTGCGCTGACACTATCTTTAAAATTAAATAGAGACTATTTTCCATTTGAAATCCATCTCAAAGATTATTTATCAAATATAAATAAATTATTGGTTGCTCCAGTAGCGGCAATTTCAGAAGAAGAACAAACCGATCAGTCAGAAAGTTATCTTATTCAGAAAAACATCAATGCCTCATTAGAAAAGGAAATTCAGGAATTAAAAGAATTACTCGACTTAAATTCCACTTTAACAGAGTATACTACAACTAATGCTTCAATAATTTCTAGAAATAGTTCTTATTGGTTTAATTCCATTACTATTGATAAAGGCAAGAATGATGGCATAAAAAAGGATATGGCAGTTATTACCAAAAATGGCTTAATTGGTAAAATAAGCAAAACCACCAATAAGACGAGTGAAGTAAAACTACTGACAACCTCAGACGTTACATATAAAACAAGTGTCGTTATAAGAATTGACAATAAAGATCACTATGCAATTCTCAATGGTTATGATGAAAAAAATAATCTCTTAAAAGTTTCAGCCATTGATAAAAATACCAAGATAAATAAGGGTGATGTTGTTTTAACCAGTGGGTTAGGACAAATGCCACAAGGAATCTTTATTGGCACAGTCGTAAAAACAGAAACAGATAAATATAATTTAAGTCAAATTGTTTATGTTTCTCCAAAACAAGATTACAATAATATTCACTATGTTACGGTCTTATTAGAGGAGGAAAAGAAATGATTATCATCTTATTAATAATTGGACTTCTATTAGACGGTTTGCTAACAAGTTGTATTCCCAATACTTCGTTTTTTATCCCGCTAATTACAATTTCTAATATATTTTTAATTTATAATTTTTACAAAAAAAATGAAAGAACCTACTTTATTCTAATTGCTCTAACCGGTCTAATATATGATATGCTTTATACTAATCTTTTCTTGTTTCATCTAATAATATTTAGTGTTATTGGGGTTCTTTCAAAGTATATCTATAAGTATTTTAAAGTTACTAAAGTAAAAATACTTTTTTTTATTCCACTAATAATTGCTAGTTTTGAACTTTTAACTGCTTCAACGCTTTTTCTATTTCAAATAATCCCTTTAGACATCAGTCGATTAACCTATAAGATAAGTCACTCACTTATTTTAAATATTATCTATGCTGAAATAATCTATTTATCATTTGAAAAAATAAAAAAAGCATAATCTTTCACAACCTTGCATATTTTTATACAAAGGAGAAAAATATGCCAAACAAAGTTCTAAAGAAAAAACTAACACTAAAGAAAAAAATAAGAACTGCTCTTACTAGGGTTTTACTTACTATTTTAATTTTTTTAATAGGAATGATTTTAATAAAACAAAATCCCAAAAATAAGGTTTTTATTGAAAAAAATATTTATGAAAATAGTTTGAAATTTACACAAGCTAAAGAATTATATAAAAAATATTTTGGAGATATTATATCATTAGATAAACTATTATATGATGATGTTCCTGTTTTTAATGAAAAAATTGAATATAAAGAAAAGCATGCTTATAAAGATGGTGTAGCGTTAACTGTTGCTGATAAGTACATGGTTCCCGCCTTAGAAAGTGGAATAGTAATTTTTATTGGCGAAAAAGAAGATTATGGTCAAACTATTATTTTAGAGCAAACTAATGGAGTAGATGTCTTCTATTCAAATATTGAAACATCTAATATAAAACTATATGACTATATCGAAAAAGGTGATTACCTTGGCGAAGCTAAATCAAAGAAATTGTATTTAGTATTTCAAAAAGATGGTCAAGCTTTAAATTATAAGGATTATATCTAAATATTTAGAAATAAATCCATTAGTTTACTTTTTTGCAATTATAGCCATTCTTACAGCTTCATTTATTCCATTTCTTACAATCTCAACATTAATTATTTGCCATGAACTAGGTCACTTTCTAGTTGCTATATTATTCCACATAGAAGTTGATAAAATTTATATATATCCGCTCGGCGGAATTTCTAAATTCGATATGGCTTTAAATGAAAAACCATTAAAGGAATTTTTAATATTGATAGCAGGACCGCTATTTCAAATAGGAACATATTGTTTATTAATATCAATATTTCCACAATACCATAATATTTTTGCAGCTTATCATTATGGAATATTATTTTTTAATTTATTACCAATTTGTCCCCTTGATGGCGGAAGGTTACTAAATCTTTTTCTAACCCAAGCCTTTCCTTACAAATTAAGTCTCATTATTACAATTAGAATTAGTTATCTAGTTACCCTTGGTTATTTTTTACTTAATCTTTCCAATTTAAAGTTAAATGTTTTACTAATAACATCTTTTTTACTATTGAAAATAAAAAAAGAAAAAGAAAAGATAAATCTATCCTATGAAAAATTTTTGTTAGAAAGATACTTAAATAGTTACACTTTCAATAAGAGTAAACTTATTACTAATAAAGATCATTTCTATAGAAATAACCGTCATTTAATCAGAGAGGGTAGTAAATACTATCTTGAAAATGATTATCTTACCAAAAAATATAAAAAAATATAAAAAAGATGTTGACAATAAAAATTGCCTATGCTAAAATCTAATTACTGACTGCGAGAAAACGGTTAGTTATGGGGCATTAGCTCAGCTGGGAGAGCGCCACGTTTGCACCGTGGAGGTCAGCGGTTCGATCCCGCTATGCTCCACCATATTGAATTTTAAACCTTGGATAACCAAGGTTTTCTTTTTGTCAAATTTACACCACTAAATATAAAAAAGCCAAAAACTGCCTTATACAAAAAACTATTCATGGTATACTAAACATAAAGATAGGAGTGATACTATGCAATTAGTATTATTATTTTTAGCAATAATCCCAGTGGTTGTCATTTTGACATATATATATCGAAAAGACAAAAATAAAGAACCAGGGGGCTTATTAGTATTATTATTTTTAATGGGAATAGCATCTTGTTTCATGGTATTAGGTATCTCCGATCTTGTTTATATGATTTTTCCATTTATGGCAAATGGCACTGAACATATGACATTTTTTGAAGTTATGGCCTATGCCTTTATTGGTGTGGCATTAGTAGAGGAATTTTGTAAATTTTTTATGTCATATTTGTTTTCTTATAAAAATAAAGCTTATGATGAAGTCTATGATGGTATTGTCTATGCTGTATTTGTGTCGTTGGGATTTGCTTTTTTTGAAAACCTTTTATATGTTTTCAATAATCAATCAGTAACAGTAGGTATTGCTAGAGGAATACTAGCCGTTCCCGGTCATGCTTGCGACGCAGTATTTATGGGATATTACCTTAGTGTTGCTAAAGTATATTCCTATCAAGGAAAAAGAGATTTGGAACGAAAAAATCTAATTTTAAGTGTTTTAGCTCCAACAATTCTTCATGGTATTTATGACTTCTGTTTATTTACTGGCCAAGGCATTTTTATAGTTTTATTCCTAGTATTTGTCGTATTTTTGTATATTGGAGCAATTAAAAAGATAAAACAACTAGCCGGAAAAAATCAACCCAAAGACCAGAAACCAACATTAAACCAAAATATTAATAATAATCAACAAATTAAATCAAATCAAGATTATCAAAATAACCTTTCCCAACAAGGGTTCACTCCTCAAGCTATTCCATTCCCACCAAATGTTAATCAAACACCACTAGGTAGTAGCAATAATGGCGGCTATATTCAAACCACTAATCGAGATTATACCCAAAATAATATCCAACCAGCGCCGGATTTAGGATATGTTCAAAGTAATAATCAATCTGCCGGTTATGTTGGTTCAACATTTCCACCATCAGTAAGTTATTGCCACAACTGTGGGGCTTTAGTTACTGGAGAGTATTGCAGTAAATGTGGTTCCAAACAGAGTTAATAACTCTGTTTTTATTTATAACTTTTATTTTTTTCAGAGGCAATATTAATAATGATGCCAATAATAATCATATAAGATATTAAACTAGAACCACCATAAGAAATAAAAGGTAAAGTAATACCAGTAATTGGTAATAGTCCAATTGTCATTCCAATATTTTGTACCTGTTGAAATAAAAGCATTCCTAAAATACCAGCCAAGATATATTTACTTTGATTATTGTTTTTCTTTCTCATTAAACTAATAATGTAATAATCAAATAAAAGAAATAATATTAATAATATAGTAACCCCAATTAGACCAAAATTAGACGCATAAACTGCAAATATAAAATCAGTAGCCGCTTCTGGAAAATAAATAGGTGTCTTCTTAAAACCATATCCGAACAATCCACTTGAACCAATTGCACTAATAGCATTTTCTAATTGCAAACCAACACCATCTTTCCACATAAATAATCTTTCCAAACGATAGTAGAAAGAAGTTCCAAATACTTGTACAAATAACTCTTCATTAAAAAAATAAATACCACCAACAAGAAAAACTCCCAATAAGCAAATACCTAGGGCAATTAAAAACCATCTAATTCGAATGCCAGATAAAAACATCATTGCCATATATATAATCAAATAAATGATTACTGCCCCAGTATCTGGCTGTAAAAAAGTTAAAATTGCTGGAATCAAAATAATACAGCCCGTTTTTAAAATAAAAACAAATTCCTCCTTTATGGTTGGTGCAGTCTTTTCTTTTCGAAACTGATAAATAAGATTTCCAAGAGCCAACATTATAAAGAGTTTCATAAACTCACTAGGTTGAACACTTCCAATTCCAGGAATTACAAACCAACATCTACTATTATTAATTGGCTTTCCCAAAAATAATAATAAAATTAAAGAAATAATCCCAATTATATAAAGCCCCCAAGTTGCTTGATATAGAAACTTATTTCCCAATTTATATATAATAAGAACGACGAGCCCACCTATAAAATACCAAATAGTTTGTTTTAAAACTAAATTTCCCAAGTCTTTTGAAGTATATATTGCTGCCGACGAAATAGCTATCAAACTAATAATAAAGAAAGCCCCAACAAACCATAAGATATCCCCATTGATTTTTGTTTTCATTTTTATCACCTAATATTAGTATGTAACTCTTTGACTAAAATTAATAAAAAAACATAAAATATATAGAGGAGAGAAATATGAAAAAATTACCAAAAATTTACCAAGGCGATTTTAATAAAAAAATATCTAATAATAAAAATAGTTGCTACCTAGATTTAGATGAAGAAAAATCTTTAAGAACGACAGTGACTGATGATAATGTTAATATTTTGGAAACAATTACAGAAGTGTTTACTGGATTGGGTCATGCCTATAATGTTCCACTAATAATTAAAACAAAAGATAAAACTTATGAAACCAGCTTAATCGCTAAAACAAAAAAACATATTGTTACTCTAGATAATATTTCAATTCCACTAGAGGATATAATTTCAATCAAAAAGAATATATGATTTCTCGTATATTCTTTTTTTACTTAGCATAGATCAACAGAAACGTCTGGTAAACATTTTATAGCCCCAACGCATTTTAAATCTAGCGTAAAGAATTCATTAGTTGCAGTAATTACACCTTCATCATTTGTATATAAAATTCTACAAGTACAACAACAATCATCTAAAGATTCAACTCTAAATACATTTGATTCACTAGTAACGCCATTTATTGTATAAGGAAAGCTCCAGTTAGTACCATTACAACAGTTGAATAACGTAATAGGTCTTGTATTGTAACAAATAGTAGTACATGTTGGTCCTAAATATGGTTTGTCACACCCTGCATAACATTCATTATCAAAATCTTGTTTTTGTAGTAATAATATTTTCTTTAAAATATCGTGAATACAACCACAATTATTTCTTTCGTCTCCACACATAGCAAAAACCTCCTTTCTACAAATTACTGATTTGTTCATCGCTTAAACACTTAACTGCACAAATACAACCAATATCAACTGTGACACACTGGCCAGTTGAAGTATAAACACCATTATCATTACTTAAAATAAGTAAAGTACAACAATCATCTTGAATATCTTGAATTCTAAAAGTAGAACTAGTTGCTAAGACTCCGTCAGCTAAGTATTCACTAGTGAATAGATTACCTTGACAATTGTATAAAGATACAACTCTTGTGTTGTAACATACACCATTGATTGCAGGACCTAGATAAGGTTTGCTGCAACAGTCCTCAAGACAAACGCGATTCATAGAATTTCTCTGTAATACATTGATAAAACGCAATAAATTTTTAATACAACGATTTGCTTTCAAAGCTCCACCTCTCAATCTATTCCTAATATAAGGTATTCAAATACTCACAAAAATGTACCCCAAAATAAAAAAAATTAGCTTTAATAAAAAATATATGTGTAAAAAAACAATTAAAAATATGTAAAACTCTTGCATTGAGTTGAAAAAAAATATACAATGAATACATAAGGATATGGGTTCGGTAATGCGAATAACAATATTCTTAAAATACTATAGGAGGTGAAAGACATGGCAGGAACAATCCATGTTGATGAAGCAGCTCTAACAGATTTAAGAGATGCTTTAGCTACTGCTGGAGAAGAATACAAGAGCAATCTTGCAAGATTAACAGCACTAATTCAAGAAATCACAAGCGGGGATATCCAAGGAGATCCAGCTAATGATTTATTAGCAAAATTTAATGCTAAAGAAGACACATTCAAAAAATTAGCACAAACTATTGATGAAGCTCAAGAATATATGGGTATTCAAACTCAAAAATTCGGTAGCATGATCGGTGATTTAGCATCAGGAATGAAGTAGAATTTAGAAAGGTAGGAATTTATTTATGAATTTAACAATTAATCCAGGCGCAGCTACAGATGATGCAGCTCAAATCGACAGCATCGTTGCAACAATGGAAGATAATCTAGAAACTCTAAATGGAGCTATCACAAGAAATATTCCTAACGGAGTACAAACTTCTTGGTCTGAAACAGTTAGAGAAAACTGGAGCACTTATTATGGTGCTGATATTCCAGCAGCTATGGCTGATATGAAATTAAGCGCAACTAACTTAAGAATGGCAGTAGATCAAGCTCTTAAATATAGTAGCGAACAATAATAAAAAAAGAATACATTGCTTTATGCAATGTATAGTAAGTAGAGAAGAGTCGTTTTCTCTATTTACTATGCATTAACATAAGAAAAAAGGGTAAAGGTGATATTTATATGGCATATTATGGAATAACGAGTTCGAGTCAGCTTATTGATGTGACAACAATTTCAAACGGTTGCACAAAAATAGATCAAGCTGCCGAAAAATTTGTAACTTGCGCAGAGAAAGTTTATGAAGCGGCAACAATTTGCGATGCAAATGCCTTAGCTGTAGATAAAACGTCTATGCAACCACAATTAGAAGCTGATGCAGAATTTATTAAAAGTATGAAAGATGCGGTTACCGGGTTTACCTCTGAAATCAGAAATGTTGCAACACAAGTATACGCTGCACAATCAAATGAATTGAATCAATACATTGAAAGTCAACAAAACAACAATAATGGTTAGGAGGAGTAAAAATGGGAAGATATGTATATGAACCAGCGAAAGTAGAAAGTGCCATAGCAGAATTAAATAATGCCTTATCTGCACTTGCCGATGTAACTGCTGAATTCGAGGCTGCTGCGTCAACTATAAAAGGGGCAAGAGGTGCAGAGTATATTGATGTTAATTTTGGACCATTAAATGAATTAGAAGTACAAGCCGAGGAGACCATTGAAACAGATATAGCAACAATTCAAGAAAAGGCTCAAGCTATTGAAGACTATAATAATTCTGGTTTTCTAGTTAAATTATTTTCAAGTGCAGGAATGGCACTTACAAAGTTTGGTGAAGGTGTTTTATCAGGCTTAGAGGATATTGGTGATGGTTTTGTATCAATGGCTGGAGCAGTTGGTGGTTTATTTAATAGTGACTTTAAAAATGCCTGTGCTGAATATGTAGCAAAAGATCATGTAGGAGATGCCTTCGCAAAATCATATGAAGATGGAATTTTAAGTGGAATTAATAAATATAGTTGGTTTTCACATACAAGTACAGCTGCAAACGTATTTAAGGGAGTTGGAACGGCTGCCCCATATATTGCAATGGCCGCAACAGGGGCTGGAACCGGTTTACAGATGGCTGCCGCCGGTGTCAGTGGTCTAGGACGAAAGACCGAAACTGAACTCCAAAAAGCAATTTCCGCAGCTAATGAAGCTGGGAATACAGACTTTAAAGCTGGAGATGCCTTCTATTCCGCCTTTGGAAAAGGTGTCGTAACCGGAGTTAAAGATGCTGCCCTAGTTTGGGGAATGAATAAAGCCTCACAAATAGCTCAAGGTAGTAAATCAACAGCGTTGATGGATCCAAACAATCCGGTTCCAGCCGCTGAAAATATATTCACTAAAGCAGGTAGTTCAAAATTTGCCGGCAAATTAAGTGCTGCCGATGATGCGTTTAGCGCCACAGCCCAAACAGTTGGTTCAAAGGCATCAAACCTAGTATCAAAAATACCAGTAGTTGGTAAGCATTTAGCTAATGCTCCATCAACAGCTAAGAATATTCTCACAACAGTAGGAACCAAACTAACAAATGCTCCAGTAGTAGGAAAAATCATTTCAGCAACAGGAAGTGCTGTTACAAAGCATCCAGGGGCAACCTTCGCAGCTTTAGGAACTGTATATACTGCAGATAAAGTTGCACATACTGATGCCGGAACTGTATTTAGGGTATCAGAAAAAGCTCGCGTTGCTTCTACGGCAAAAGAAATTGATCCAGAAATTGAAATGCCAGTAGGCGATGTTGATCCTAATTATAATCCAGATGATACAACACCAGATCCAATTCCAACCGATCCAAGCAACGAAGACAATGGTGGTGGTGATACTACGCCATATAGTCCTAGTGGATCAAGTAATAATTCATATCAACAACCAACAGGCAATAATAACACATCATCAAATAACAATAATCAGAATTCAAATCAAGACAATTCATCATCAAATAATAATAATCAAAATTCGAACCAAGACAATTCATCATCAAATAATAATAATCAAAATTCGAATCAAGATAATTCGTCATCAAATAATAACCAGAATTCAAATAATGGTGATACTTCAAATCCGTCTAACAATGGTGGAAATCAAAGTAATGGAAGTCAAAATGGTGGAAGCCAAAGCGGTAATAACCAATATGGTGGCGGTGGTTTCAGCAATAATGGATATACTGGAGAAACAAGTAATCCAACTGATCCTAATGCCGGAAAAGAAGAAATATTTGATGAAGAAACAGTATCAGGATCTTTATCTGACTTAATTGGTGGTAATGATTATGTTGAAGTTCCAACCTCATCAACTCCTATTAGTACCACTACAACAGCAACCACTAAGAAGAGTGTAATTCCAGTTATTGCTGGCTTAGGAGCCGCAACAGTTGCAGGAATTGGAACCAAAGCATATTTAGATAAAAAAGAACATGTCGATGATGATGAAGAAGACTTTGAAACTGAAGAATGGGAAGGCGATGAACAGATGGATTTAAATTATGGTGATGACACAGTCAACATTGATGAAGAAGAAAGAGACTATTTAAATCCGACTGATGAATACGCATATCAAGAAGATCAAGTAGAAAGCTATCAAGCTGTCAACAGCAGTGAATTAGAAAGTATGCAATAATGAAAGAATAGAGGAGGATATATATGGAAGAAAAATTCTTACCAATAGGAACAGTAGTATTACTTAAGGGTGGAAAAAAGGAAGTAATGATAACTAGTTATTGTATCTTTCCAAACAATTCTGAAATAAAGGATAATCAAGAAGTAAAGCCCCAAAAGAAAATGTATGAGTATGGCGGGTGCATTTATCCAGAAGGTATACTAGATAGTAACTTGGTATGTGCATTTGATCACGCACAAATAGAAAAAATCTGTCATATGGGATATTCTAGTGATTCCCAAAAAGAATTATCAAGAATTTTAAATGGCGGATATGAGATTTATAAACAAAAATATGAAAATGAAGAAACAGAAGCAAAGTAGCTTCTGTTTTCTGCTGTAAAATTCTTCTTCAAAACCTTGACTGAAAGTCATTCATAAACTATAATAAAATATAGAGTAAGAATATAGACTAGGGGATGATAGAATGTTAGAAAACATTACATTTAAAACAGAATTAAGTGAAATACTGACTGTTGAAGAAGTAACAATGCTGTTTGACAATGTTTCAACTAAATATACAACAACATTAGTTGCGTTATCATTGTTCCCATTATTTAACAAATTAAGAACAGGAATTATAAATAAAACAGCCGAAAGAAGAAATCAAGAATTATCAAAATTACTATCAGAAATATCCCTAAGAAAAAGAGAAGCAAAGGTAAATATTTGGCAAGTATTAGGTACGATGGGTCAAAATAAAAAACGCCTTCAAGAAAAACTAGGAAACAAATTAGATCTAGAACAATTATTATATGAAGAAGAGCAAATAATAAATGCCTATGAAAACAGTGTCAAAAGTTTAGAAATAAAAGAAAAGAAAATAATGAGTGGATTATATTCAAGAATAGATCGAGTTATTTCGACTGTAGACATTCATTCTTTAAATAAGCAAATTTCAAACTTAAAACAGAAAATAATGGAATTAAGTGAAAAGCATGATGATTGCTTTAAAGAATATGAAGATGATTTAACACAACTAGTTGCTAATACAATTATTACTGATAAATCATTTCCAAAAAAAAAATTTCTAATATCTAGTGACAGTAATAATAAAGGAAATAAAAATACTAAAGACGATTTAGAAGAAGTTGATGATGGTCAAATGCATTATACCAGAACATCTATTTCTAAAGAATATTACCAATATGAACCCATTGATGCCGACGATGATGATGAATTATTCTTTCAACTATTTTCCCAGGGATCATATGGCAATAAAGATGGTACAATAAATGAACTATTAATTGCCACAGGTGAAACAGAATAAAAATATAAGCATAGTTTTGCTTTTAAGAATATAGGAGGAAATAAAATGGAAAAATTTTTACCAATAGGAACAGTAGTATTATTAAAAGGAGGTAAGAAAGAAGTAATGATTACAAGTTACTGTATCTTCCCTAATAATACAGAATTACAAAATGGAAAAGAAGTAAAAGCAGAAAAGAAGATTTATGAATACGGAGGCTGCATTTATCCAGAAGGAATCTTAGATAGTAATATGGTATGTGCGTTTAACCACAATCAAATTGAAAAGGTAACTTATTTAGGCTATCAAACAGAACAACAACAACAACTTTCAAAGATTTTAAATGGTGGATTTGAAATTTATAAACAAAAATATGAAAAAGAAGCTGCTGAAACTGCGTAGTTTCTTTTTTTACGTAAAAATATTAATAAAAGAAATATTTATTCTTTTTTTTTTTCTAGATTTGGTTTATAATGATAGTGTGATAGAATAAACAAAATATAGCATTATATAGGGTAATAGATATAATGCAAAGAAAATAGTACTTAGATTCACAATAATATTAAACGAAAGAATAGGTGATATTATGGCAATAACAAGTGAGAGTCAAATAATTGATGTTGTTACTATAACAAATGGATGTAATATGATTGATAGTGCAGCAGAAGATTATGTTACATGTGCAAAATATGTAAGAGATGCGGCAGCTTCATGTAGTGGAGAAGCTCTAGCTGTTGAAGGACAAACTATGCAACCATCATTAGAGGAACTGGCAGTAGCTGTTGAAACAATTAAAACAAATATTGAATCGTTTACGGCGCAAATAAGAAATGTTGCTGTTCAAATTCAAGCTCAGCAACAAGCTGAATTAGAAGCATATCGAGCAGAACTAGAAAGACAACGAAGAGAAGCAGAAGCTGCTCAAGGAAGATAGGAGGAAAAATTTATGGCAAGATATACATATAACGCATCATTAGTAAGTCAAGCTATTGAAGAACTATCATCCGCATGTAAAGCCTTAGACAGTACAAATGGTGAAATACAAAAGGGAATAAGCACCGTATCAAGTGCACGTGGTGCAGAAAATATAGATGTTGATTTTAGTTACATAACTAATTATCAATCACAAGTCATTGAATATATAGAAATGATGAGCACTGAAATAAGTGGCAAAGCTCAAGAAATTGAAGAATATCAAAGTGCTCCATGGTATAAAAAATTGTTTGCAACTATTGGTATGGGAGCATTAAAATTAGTTGAAGGATTAGGATCTTTCGTTGAAAATTTGGGTGACGGGTTAGTATCAGTTGCTGGCTTTGTCGGTGGAGTCTTTAGTAGTGATTTTCAAGATGCATGTGCTGAATTTGTAAAAAAAGATCATGTGGGGGACTTTTTCTATGATCAATATGAAGAAGGCGGACTACAATGGCTAAATAAATATAGCGTTATGTCTCATCAGAGCACAGCCGCTAATGTTTTAAAAGGCATTGGAACAGCGACAGGTTATATTATCGTTGGTGTTGCGACCGGAGGTATGGGAACAGCTGGATTAGGAATATCAGCAGCGACAGCATTAGTTGGTGGAGTTGGAAGCGGAACTCAAAGTGGACTACAACAAGGATTATCATTTAATGAAGCCTTTGGAAAAGGAGTCAAACAGGGAGCCGTCTCGGCAGCTACAACATTGGTTGTTGGTGGACTTGCCAATAAGTTGACTGCCGGAGCGAGAGCCGGTAAAGCCCTTGATTCACTTGACGAGTTAAGTGGTGCCGCAAGTAAAACATCACAATCAGTTAAGAATCTAAAAGATATTATGAAGTCTGCTGGCTTAGGAGACGATGTCATTAATTTAACTGATGATATTGTTGGATTAACTGATGATGTAGCAAACTTTGCCGATGATGCAGTAACGTTGGGAGGAACTAGCGCAAAAAGTGCTAGCACAACTCTTAAGAATGCCAAGGATCTAGCTAGCAAAGCTAATGAACTAAAAGAAGTTGCAAAAGCTGCTGGAGCGACTGATGATGTACTAAATGCAATCGACGATGTTGTAAATAACTCTGCAAATACATTAAAGGTTGCTAAAAATGCAAATTCCGCAGTATCAGCAGCAAGGGGAACTGATGTCGTAGCAAATGAAGGAAATAAGTTTACTAAAGCGGTAGCCGATTCAAAAATAGGACAAATGGCAACAAACGTTACCCAAAAAGTAGCAAACAGTTCAATAGGTCAAGGTTTAGCAAAAGCTGGCAATGCTTTAGCAACATCAAAAGCAGGTGTTGCAGTAACTAACGCGGCAAATGCTATTGGACCAAAAGCAGTAGGTGGAGTAGCAGCGGCAGCAGGACAAGTTACATCTGGTGGTATTACCGCTCCAGTTCAAGCTGCTCAATTTAGAATGGCTGAAAATGCAGGACCATCAGTTGGTCAAAAATTATATGATGCAACAAGTGGCACTCTACAAGATAATTTACCAGGCTTTGCTCCACAACAATCCACAGCAGTTGACCAAATAACTCCAACTCCAACTTCAACGCCGGATCCAACCCCAACGTCGGACTCAACTCCAAAGTCGGCTCCAACCCCAATGCTAGATTCAACTCCAAGGCCAGATCTAACTCCAAGGCCAGATCCAGCTCCAAGGCCAGATCCAGCTCCAAGGCCAGATCCAGCTCCAAGGCCAGATCCAACTCCAAGGCCAGATCCAACTCCAAGGCCAGATCCAATCCCAAAGCCGGATTCAGATCCAATAAGTGGGGGGGAACGATTACCTGGTGATAATGATAATAAACCAACCGTCAATCCTAGTATAGGAGGAGGTACTGGCGGTGGAAACTACAGCAATTTAACAGGAAACGCAAGTACTGGAAATAGTAATATAACAAGTGACGACTTAATGAATTCACTAGGAAATTCAATCGGTTCATTAAGTGATCTTACAACAAGTACGATGAATATACCAACATCATCATCTCCAATTTTATCATCAGATGGTTTATCAACTAAATCAGCTTCTGTTATTCCAATGGTAGCCGGTTTAGGAGCAGCCGGTTTGGCAGGCGTTGGTACAAAAGCTTACTTAGATAAACGCGAAAAAGAAAATAATGAAGATGAAGAAGAAGAAGGATTAGAAACCGAAGAATGGAATGAAGATGTTGACTCAATGAATATAGATTATGGTGAAAAGGAAAATGCAGAAGCAGATTATTTAACTCCAACAGATGAATATGCATTCCAAGAAGGTTAGGAGGTTAGAATATGAAAGATAAATTTTTGCCAATCGGATCAGTAGTATTGCTAAAAGGTGGAAAAAAAGAAGTAATGATCACAAGTTATTGTATTTTCCCAAACAATACAGAATTACAAGATGGAAAAGAAGTTAAAGCTCAAAGAAAAATGTATGAGTATGGTGGATGCATCTACCCAGAAGGTATACTAGATAGCAATATGGTATGTGCTTTTAATCACAATCAAATTGAAAAACTTTGCCATATGGGATATGAAAGTGATTCCCAAAAAGAATTATCAAGAATTCTAAATGGTGGATATGAAATTTACAAACAAAAATATGAAAATGAGGCATAAATACTTAAATAAGCTATAGTTTTATAACTAATAGCTTTTTTTTAATTTAGTGTTTAAACTCCTATGAAATAAAAAACTTTCCTTTTCTTTGAAAATATTATATAATGAATATGGTGATAATTTATGGAATATGTAATTTTAGCAGTAATCTTACTAATTGTATTACTAGCCATTCTAAAGGCAACAAAGAAGGATGCCGATTTAGATTTCAATAAATTAGTTGAATTACTTGGCGGAAAGGACAATATTATTAGTACAGAATCAAATCTATCCAGATTTAAGGTAACATTAAAAGATGTTTCCAAAGCCAATAAAGAAGGAATTCAAAAATTAGGAGCTAAAGGTATTGTTGAGATAGATAATCAATTAAAAATTATCTTAGGCTCTGAATCAAAACAACTAAAAAAATACATCGATGAAATTAAATAATGACAGTAAATGTCATTATTTTTCTTTTTTCGACAAAAAGCGACTCTTAAAAGAACTATACTTATGATGGTGATTATATGTTAACGATAAATAACATTCTACTTATAAGTATTTGTCTTTTTTTTCCTATAAGTTTATATCAAAATTATCTTACTTATGTAAAAACTCTAGAAATAAAAGAAAAAACACTTCTTTTAGAATTTTCTTTATATGCCTCTTTACTTTTATTATTTCGTTTTACTAATGATTATCTCTATACAAGTATTTTTTACAGTATACCATTAATTATTTCTTTAAGACGAAAAAATTATAAGACAGCCCTAGTTATCAGTATCATTTCCATTTTATTATTAGATATCCCAACTTCAATTATAGGAATAAAATATTTAATATATATATTTATTTATACGACACTAAAAAGGGAACGTTATAAATTATTATCAGTATCAATCCTTGAATTACTTTTTATGGCTTATCTTAGCCATACGTTAAATATAGACATTGTTTTAGCTGAATTTATTTTTATTTTATTTTCTTATCTAGAAATTATTTTTATCACTAATGGTTCAAGAATAGTTGACTTAAATTCTGTTCTACAAGAATTAAATCGCGAAAAATTACTTCGCTCGTCGATATCTAAGTTAACACATGAATTAAAAAATCCTATAGCCGTTTGTAATGGCTATTTAGAAATGTTTGATCTAAAAAATACTACCAAAGCTACCAAGTATATTTCCATTTTAAAAAGTGAAATTACCCGTTCTAAAAATATAATCGATGAATTCTCCAATTATGGCAAATTAAAAAAAGTTGACAAGGAAGAAATGGATTTAGCTTACTTATTTGAAGATATTAAAGAACTACTTGAACCTTTATTCAAACTTAATAAAGCAACCCTTTCTGTTACTTGTAAAGAAGAAATATATATATTAGGAGATTACAATAAACTAAAACAAGTTTTTATTAATCTTTTAAAAAATACTATTGAAGCTAAACAAGAATTACTCCCATTAAAAACCATTGTCACTATCAAAGATAAAAAACATAAAGTAGATATTGATATTAAAGATAATGGTATTGGGATGAATACTGAAACACTAAACCGTGTTTCTGAACTCTTTTTCACTACTAAAGCCAATGGTACTGGTCTTGGTCTAGCGTACTCAAAAGAGGTAATTGAACTTCATTCTGGTACTTTTAAAATTACTTCAGAAGAAAATATTGGCACTACCATTAAAATATCTTTACCTAAATAAAAAAAGTCCGAAGACTTTAATAATAAAAACTATTAGTACTATTAAAACTAGAATATTGTTGTGGGTAATAAGGCATTGGCATTGGTTGCATACAGCAAGGTGGTCTATTTATTTGATTGTTATTAGCAATTCCAAAGCCAAGTGCTGTTCCTGCTAATCCACCAACAACAAAAGGTGCCCAAAAGAAACGCTCATCTTCAGCTCCTTGGCCATTTACTGCATATGGATAGCCACTTTGTTGTAAACTATTTGTATTTCTATACATAGTACTGGAATTATTTGGTATAATATAATTGTAAGGATACATAAACTCAACTCCTTTATAATAATTTATGAAAAAAGAAAGAACAGGTGAAAATATGAATACAAAAAAATTAAATACCTTAGCTTCAACAATTGTTAATTATTCCTTAACTTTACAAGAAAATGATAAAGTTATTGTTAACTTTACAAAAGAAGCTACACCACTAGTTGAAGAATTAATCAAAGAAGCACAAAAAGTAGGGGCTATTATGTCCTTGAATTTATATGATCCAAGATTAAATGCTCGCTTGGCTGAAAAAAATACTGATGCTAGATTAGAACATTTAAAGAATATTAAACAATTTGAAGTTGACAACTATGATGCCTTTATTTCTATTTGTTCTTCGATAAACGATTATGAAAGTAAAAATGTCCCAGTTGAAATGAAAAGAAAACTAGGCGCAATGACACAAGATTTAGATGATATTAGAATTAATGAAAGACGCTGGACTCTACTAAATTATCCAACTGATTTAGACGCTTATAAAGCCCATATGACAACAGCAGAATTTAATGAATTTGCCCTAGATGTTATGACCGTCGATTATCGTCAAATGAGTAAAGATATAGCACCACTAAAGAAATTAATGGAAAAAACAGATAAAGTAAGGATCATTTCTCCAGGGACAGATATTACTTTCTCAATAAAAGATATGCCCGCCATTCCTTGTACAGGTGAAAAAAATATTCCAGACGGAGAATTATATTCTGCACCAATTAAAGACAGTGTTAATGGAGTTATAACATATAATACTCCAAGTCCATATCAAGGTCGTGTCTATAATCACGTATCCTTAACCTTCGAAAATGGCAAGATTATTAAAGCTACCTGTGATGAAGACGATAAGGCTTTAAACGAAATCTTTGACACTGATGAAGGCGCAAGATATGTTGGTGAATTTTCCTTAGGTTTCAATCCTAAAATACTATATCCGATGGGAGATATTTTATATGATGAAAAAATATTAGGTAGTCTTCATTTTACACCTGGAAGATGTTATGCCGATTGTGATAATGGAAATATTTCAAGTATTCATTGGGATATGGTTTTAATTCAACGTGAAGAATTCGGTGGTGGCGAAATCTATTTTGATGATGTTTTAATTAGAAAAAATGGAAAATTTGTCCTTGAAGAATTAAAAGTTTTAAATTATGAAAACTAAGACCAAACTCGTTGGTCTTTTTTTATTGAAAAAACAATCACTTATTGTTATAATAAGAAACTGCAAATCCCTAAACTACAAGGAGTTTCTATGAAAAGATTACCAAATAAAAAATTATCTCCTGCCACTCTTGATTTATTGATCGAAGATAATTTATTTGATTATGGTGGCGAAGCCATAATTTGTAGACCAACCAATGCCAAGTCTTTATATAAAATTTTTGTTTTTCCTGGTACTGATATTCCAGACCAAATGTCTGATAATAAATTCAAAAAGATTTTATATTACTACCAACATGATATTGCTAACATGGTCAAGCCATTAAGTACTTTAGAATATAATGGCATTTTAATTGGTTATGAAGAAAGTTATGATCCGGATGATCTTTCTCTTCTTGACAGTCTTTTAACCAAAGAGGAACTCATAACTTGCTTATCTAGGACCAAAGAGCAACTTGATTATTTTGCGAGTCTTGATATAACTTATGGTGACGTAACAGCTGATAATATCTTAATTAACCAAAAAACAATGCAACCTAAATTTTGTGACATTGATAATACTAACGTGGCCGGTTATCCTATTGATGTAATGGGTTTTGGCTTAACTGACTACTATGATACAGTTCAAGAAATTGATTCTAAAGCGGATATTTTTATGCATAATCTTTTAGTTTTAGAGCGCCTTTATCACCGGAACAGCTCGTATCAACAAGTTCTTAATGAAATAAAAAGGGGCAACATTCCAACTGATTTAGACGAAATAGCTCAACAGATAATTACTAGTATGGCTAATCCCCAAGAATTTATTGCTGAACCAATTATTCCTTTCGTTAAAAAAATATCTAAATAAAAAATTTTGCATAACTCAGTAACACGGTTAAATGACTTTATCTAATGTATAAATACTTAATAAAAATATTTTTAATGTAAAATGTCTAAAACTATGTTAAAATAAAAACGGTTTATACCTATGTCAAAAGAAAAAAGAGGTGACTTATATGGAGAGATTACAAAAAGTTATAGCTCAAGCAGGTATTGCTTCTAGGCGAAAAGCCGAAGAATTAATAACTACTGGAAAAGTTAAAGTAAATGGTCAAATTACAACAGAACTAGGTACTAAAGTATCAGAAAAAGACCGCATAGAAGTTAATAATGAGTTAATAGAAAAGGAAGTAAAAGAATATTATTTACTAAATAAACCTCGAGGTGTTGTAACAACAACCTCTGATGATAAAAATCGAAAAACTGTTGTCGAATTAATTCCAACTACCGCAAGAATCTATCCTGTTGGGCGTTTGGATTATGATACTACAGGAGTCCTATTACTTACAAATGATGGTGATTTTGCTAACATCTTAATGCACCCAACTAGTGAGATAGACAAGGTTTATATGGCCAAATTAGAGGGGATTATTAAAGGTGAACAAATTAATAAATTAAAAGATGGTATTGAAATAGAGGGCGAAATAGTAAAAGCCTCACGTGTTAAACTAAAAAAAGTTGATTCAAAAACTAATACATGTATGGTTCAAATAACTATTCACGAAGGAAAAAATCATCAAGTGAAGAAAATGTTTAAAGCTGTAGGACATGAAGTAATAAAACTAAAGCGTGAAAGAGAAGCTTTCTTTGATGTTAAAGATTTACAATCAGGACAATTTAGAAAACTTACTCCTAAAGAAGTAACTAAAGTATATAGTTTAAGACAAAAATGAATAACAGATAGGAGATGGTATTATGCCAAAAGTAAGTGTCATTGTACCCGTATATAATACTGAAAAATACTTGGGTCGATGTCTTGATTCATTACTAAACCAAACATTAGAAGATATCGAAATTATTTTAGTTGATGATCATTCGACAGACAATAGCTTGGACATAATGCAAGCCTATCAAGAAAAAGAGCCTAGAAAAATAAAAATTGCTCAAACAAAACAAAATAGTGGGGCAGGAGCAGCTAGAAATGTTGGTTTAGAACTAGCTGACTGTAATTACATCGGTTTCGTTGATAGTGATGATTATATTACCCCTGATTACTATGAAAAACTTTGTACCGCTTGTGATTTAACAAACTCTGACATTTCAAGAACCAATCGAAAAATAGTTCTTGGTAATTTAGATGTTTCTTTTCTTGGCAGGAGAACTGCCTATGATGAAGTGACAATAATCGATCCTAAAAAAGATTACTATTATTTAATAAAGGAACAACCTTTTCAATTGCGACCGTTCCTGGGCAAAATTACTTCTATAATATGCATTTAAGTAGTACAACAGTAAGTGACGCTAGAAAATTAAGTGATCGGGTCTTAGATATTTTTACTTGTGCTGACATAATAGGAGAAAATTGCTTAACAGAAGAGTTAGATCCTAAGATGATTGCTCAAATAAATTATCTTCAAATTCAAAATTGTTTAGGTCGTTTAAAAGAAATTATTAATGCTAATATTCCTATATCAGAAAAAAGGCAATTGTTAACCTTAATTTCAGAGTTAATAAAAACAAAATATGGACCATGGCAAGATCACCCATCATATCAAGAAGAGAAGTTGGCAAATCCAGTTCATCGTCTCCGTATGGGGTTGGTTGAAAAAGCCCTTTTACCAGCCGATGATATTCCTAATGATGAAACGACTTTAAAAACACTGATTAAGGCAAAACTACAAAAGTGTACTAAACAACAATAGTTTCTATATTTGGAACTTTATGACGAATCTAGGTATTTATACTGGTGTGATTTTAATAATACGAGATTTATTAATCAAACTCCAATCTCAAACTAAAAAAACTATAAAGTCTGTACTTTATAGTTTTTCTATTCTTCGACCTCAATGGCTCCAGTTGGACAAGAATCAGCAGCGTCTCTAACAGCTTGCTTTTCATCATCCTTAACTTCTTCTTTTTTTGCCACTGATAAGCCTTCATCATCTAATTCAAATACTGTATCACAAATGGCAGCACAAGCACCGCAACCAATACAAGCATCTTTATTAACTTTAACTTTCATTTGTTATTCCTCCTCATCAACAATTATAACTGTTTTTATCTTTTACGTAAAGTAAAAATTAACTCCTTTTGTTTTACAATTTTCTATGATAAACTTATACTAAAAGAAGGTGAATGGTATGAAGAGAATGGATCGTTATAAAGATGCATCCGATGAGGTTCGTATAAGTCGTTCTAATAATAATAAAGAATTATATGAATCTATTGGTTCTAATACTAGATATACAAGTTTTACAGATGTAACCAATGCTAATGCCATTGATTTGAGTAGTAAAAAAAACTATAATCGTCGTGAGGGCTATCATCAAATGAAAGAGTATCAAGATGTTAAGCCTACAACGAGAACAAGAAAAGATTTAGATGAATTTAAATCCCTTTACCATACTCATGAGAATAGAGTATATGATATAAATAATGTTTTAGAAGAAGCCCGAAAAAATCGATTAGAAAAGGATGCTTTAGAAGAAAAACGTAAGTTAAAAAATACTAGTTATAATATTTTAGCTAGTTTAAATCCTGAAGAATTGGAAAAGTACCGTGCTGAAAAGAAAGATAAACCAATCCGTGCTGATGATGAAGACTTGCGAGAGTTAATTGATACAATTACCTCAGCCACTCTAGCTGGTGACATCAAAGCCGCCTCAGAACTACTAGGCGATTTAATGGCAACTAGTATAATGGACAAGGTTGACCCTGCCACTGCCAATGAAGCTCCTACTACCAACCAAGCGGAGTCATCTGAAAAACTTTCTCGAGCTACGGAGGAGACAGCAGAAATAGAATATGCTGAAGAAAAACCAGTTTCTGATTATAAAGCAGCTTTAGACAAAGAGCTTCTCGAACTTCAAGAACTAAAAAAACTAACAGCCAAAGAAACTCCTAATTCCGAAATGCCAGAAAATAACAATAATTTAATGGCTCAGGCTGACAATGATTTTTATACTAGAAGCATGGACTTATCAGCTAACGATTTTGAACTGGATGATGAGTTTCGCGAAAAGAAGTTGCCTTTTGCAGTTAAATTATTAATATTCTTAATTATTCTAATCGTCTTAGCAGCAGTATTTTATTTCATTTGGAAATTAGTTTAATTATTTCGACAAAAGTTGGTTATTTTCTACCAACTTTTTTTTTTTTATGATATTATATTATACAGAGAAGTAAGGTGTTAATATGAATGTAAAATTTTTTGTAAATGATCATATTTTAATCTGGAATTTATTATTTCAAGCTTCAATTTCAGAACAGATTTATAATTTAAAACAGAAGCTTTGGGCAAATTTTAAAGCCGAATACAACAATACTTATCGTGACAAAAGTTTAATTCTAAGTGATCCCAAGAATTTTATTCCCAATGATGATACAATTTATAATATTATGATTGAAACAAGAGAATATGAAAAACTAAAACGTAGTACAGAGAAATATCGTATGGAATTAATGAAATTATGGGATTCTAATAAGCGACTTATTACAGCTTTTGTTAAAACAATTATAAAAAAAGATCTACGTCATTATCGAATTTATGTAGTAAATGAAGACTTAGACGTTATTGATACTGATTTTCATAATACGGATACTGCTACTATTATTGTTGGTAAGAAGATTGACAAAAAAGAGCCAATGCGTATTATATTAGATATTGTTATGGCCATCATCAAAGAAGAAATCAAATTTTCTAGTGATCGTCAAGATTTAGGAGAAGCAATTGTTGAGTTGGCAGTTTTAAATGAACTTGCCACAATGCTTACTAAGAAGAGTTGTTATATTAGTGGGCAACCATCTCTTGAAAGTACTAAGAGATGCCTATATCCATATTGGTTAATGTATCTTGCTGTACCAAAAGGAGAATTCCAAACCTATATGGCTAGAGATAAAATTGACTTTGATGCTAATAATTTAGCCTATGAAAAAGAGTTAAAGAAAATGAATCTTGATGAATTTATTGATTTTTGTCATCGCAATCGCCGTTACATGATTAGAAAAGAGAAAATAGAATTAGAAGTAATTTAAAATATAATGCAGTGGGGGTAAAAATATGGATAGTAAAATAGAAATATTACTGAATAAAATAAATATTGATAAAGACCATTATCAATATTTTTCTGATGCTAAAATAACTAGGATAGTTGTTAACAAAACTGCCACCATTTGGAATATTTTTATTGATAAAAAAGAATTACTGCCAGTAGAAATACTAGAAGAATTAGAAACAAAGAAATACCTTTTAGACGAAAAGGCTAAAGAGATAAAGATAATTTATAATATTGAAAATCCTAATATAGAGACTTATTTAAGTTACTATCCTTTCTTACTTAAAACTTTAAAGGATAAACTTAAGGTTTTAGCTATCTATGAAGATTGTCTCCGCATAGAAGAAGATTTCTTGGTTTTAGTAACCGCCAATGAAGTTGAAAAAGACCGACTATTATCTTGCCATGAGGAAATAACAGATTTCTACTCCCAACTTGGCTATAATTTTAATATCGATATAGTTGTTCGCCATGAAGAAAATATTTTGGCCGAAATTAAACAAGAATTAGAAGAATCCACACTTAATTTATCAAAAAACAAAGAAAGAAAAGAAACTGCCAGTGTTGAGGCCCCTAAGGAAAAACAATTCAAAAGAGAAGCCAAAGATCCAAATAATGTTATTGGACGAGGTATCAAGGAAGAGCCTATTAAGATCAAAACACTAATTGGTGAAGATAATAATGTTGTTATTGAAGCCCAAGTTTTTGGAACCGACTATTTTGAATCTTCTAAAACTGACTTTAAAATTATCACTTTAAAAGTAACTGATTTTTCTGATAGTATTTATTGTAAAGTTTTTGTTCGTGACAGTGATGAATATGCGCGTCTTTGTAAAGAGTTTAAAGTTGGTAATTGGTATAAAATAAGAGGGTATACCAAGAATGATCAGTTTGCTAAAGAATTAGTTTTAAATGCTCGTGACATGATTAAGGTTGAGCGTAGCGAAGAAAGTGTTAAAGATTTGGCTGACGAAAAACGAGTAGAACTTCATTGTCATACTGTTATGAGTCAAATGGATGGCGTTGCCAATGAAGAAGCTCTTGTTAAGCAAGCTATGAAATGGGGACATAAGGCCATTGCTATTACTGATCATAATGGAGTACAAGGCTTCCCACACGTTTTTAATTTAGTTACCAATTACAACAAAAATCTAAAAGACGGTGAAGAACCATTTAAGGTAATTTATGGTGCCGAACTAACTATGATTGATGACAGTGTTAATATTGTTCTTCGCCCCAATAAAGAAGTTATGTTGGATCAGACTTACGTTGTCTTCGATTTTGAAACTACTGGTTTTAATGCCGGAGGTGCAGACTCAATTATAGAAGTTGGAGCTGTCAAACTACGCAATGGTGAGATTATTGAGAAATATGATGAACTAATAAATCCTGGACGACCATTGCCACAAAAGATAGTTGATGTTACTAATATTACGGATGCTATGTTGGCAGGAAAAGATAACGAAGAAAATGCTATTAAGCGTTTTATTGATTGGTTTGGTGACTGTCCAATGGTAGCTCACAATGCTAAGTTTGATGTCTCTTTCCTTGAAATGGCATATAAAAAATATAATTTAGGAACATTTACCAATCCAGTAATAGATACCCTAGAATTGTCACGTACTATGGATAATACATATGCCAGACATTCATTATCTGCCCTTGTAAAAAGATATGAAGTACCATGGGATGAATCAGCCCATCACCGTGGAGATTATGATGCTGAAGGAACTGCATTAGTTTTCCATAAAATGTTAAAGAAATTATCTAATCGTAATATTGAGACGATGGACCAACTAGATAGTCTAGTCTCTAAGGATGAAATTCATAAATACGGTCGTGCTCATCATGTTAACTTACTTGTCCAGAATAAAAAAGGATTAAAGAATCTTTTCAAATTAGTATCCCTTGCCAATACAACGTATTTATATAAGACCCCTCGTATTTTACGTAGTGTCATTGAGGCGCATCGCGAAGGTTTATTAGTTGGAAGTGGCTGCTATGAAAGTGAAGTTTTTACAGAGGGAAAGTCAAAGAGTGAAGACGAATTATCAAACATTATTAGATTTTACGATTACGTTGAAGTTCAGCCTTTGGAGTGTTATAACCATATGATTCAATCCGGGGATTTTTCTACTGAAGTTGAGTTAGCTGCTTTATTACAAAAAATAATTCGTGTAACTGAAGAAGCGGGCAAGATAATTGTAGCAACCGGTGATGTTCACCATATCAAGCGAGAAGATAAAATATTTAGAGAAATCATTGTTAATCAAAAGGTTCCTGGTGGCGGTCGTCATCCACTTGCAAGAAACGGCATCAAATCGATTCCATCAAATCATCTCCGTACTACTGATGAGATGCTTAATGACTTTAAATTTCTAGAAAATGACGACCTAGCTTATCATATTGTTGTCGAAAATACCAATAAAATTGCTGATATGATTGAAATCGTAGAGGTCATTCCCGATACTGGTGGAATTCCATTCTCGCCACGAATAAAAAGCGATGACGGCTCTTCTTATTTAGATTGTCCTCGTGTTGTAACAGACTTAGTATACACAAAGGCAGCTGACTGGTATGGTGACCCATTACCATATTCGATTGAAGAACGTATTGCAACCGAACTGTATGGTGATATTGTCTTAAAAGCCGTCAAAGAGAACTTAAAAGATCAAAGTCTTTCAGAAGAAGAGTTTGAAAAAGAGGCTTTTAAGCAAACTCATGATATTATTTGGGCAGGCTTTGATAAAGTAAAAGAACTTGTTAGTGAATATGTTATTAAAACAAGCGAAGAAGAGTTGGATGAACAAGCTCTATCTAAAGCCGTAAAAAAAGCTTTAGGTGGAATTATTGGAGGAGGATTTGATCCGATTTACTTAATTTCACAGCGTTTAGTTAAACATTCCAATGATGAAGGCTACTTAGTTGGTTCCCGTGGTTCCGTTGGTTCTAGTTTCGTTGCCACAATGATGGGAATTACAGAAGTAAATCCGTTATCGGCCCATTATCGTTGCCCGCAATGTAAAATTAGCATTTTTGAAGATGAAAATGGTAAATCATATGGAGCTGATTATTCATCAGGTTTTGATCTTCCTGATAAAATGTGTCCACATTGTAATATTCCATTAATTAAAGATGGTCAGGATATGCCGTTCGCTACTTTCTTAGGCTTTAATGCTGATAAAGTTCCTGATATAGATCTTAATTTTTCAGATTTAAATCAAGCTAGTGCCCATGCCTATACTAAAGTTTTATTTGGAGAAGATAATGTCTTTCGAGCTGGAACTATTGGTACTGTTGCTGACAAAACAGCCTTTGGTTTTGTCAAAGGCTATTGTGAAGATAAAGAACTGGGGGATATGCGTACCGCTGAAATTGAGCGTTTAGCTATTGGTTGTACGGGCGTAAAGAGAACTACAGGACAACATCCAGGTGGAATTGTTGTTATTCCTGACTACAAAGAGGTTTCAGACTTTACCCCTTATCAATTTCCTGCAGAAGATGCCAGTGCAGAGTGGCGAACGACCCACTTTGATTACCATTCAATTGATCAATGTTTGTTAAAACTAGATATTTTAGGACACTCTGATCCTACCCAATTACGCTTAATTCAAAATCAATCTGGAACAGATATTATGAAAGTTCCTCTAGACGATAAAGCCACAATGAGTATCTTTACGTCTACAGAAGCCTTAGGAGTAACGACAGAACAAATCATGTGTAATACTGGAACTTTAGGAATTCCAGAGTTCGGAACCCCATTCACAATAAAATTAGTTGAGGATACTAAACCAACTACGTTTGGTGAGTTAGTTAAAATCTCAGGTTTATCTCATGGTACCGATGTTTGGTTAGGAAATGCCCAAGAATTGATAAAAAATAATATTGTCCCATTTAAAGAAACTATTGGTTGTCGTGACGATATTATGGTTTACTTAATGTATCGAGGCGTTGCTCCAATTAAGGCCTTTAAAATAATGGAGTTTGTTCGTAAAGGACGAGCATCAAAAGATCCAGAAACCTGGAAAACTCATGTAGAAACAATGAAGGCGGCATCTATTCCTGAGTGGTTTATTGATTCCTGTGCCAAAATTAAATACATGTTCCCAAAAGCTCATGCTGCAGCCTACGTTACCAGTGCGTTCCGCATTGCTTGGTATAAAGTTCACATGCCAGTTTATTTCTACGCTTCTTGGTATTCGTCAAAAGCAACTGATGTTGATGTTATTAGTATGATAAAAGGATATGATGCTATAAAGCAAAGATTAGAAGATATCTTAGTTAAAGGCTTTGAAGCTACTAATAAAGAAAATGGGCAAGCTGAAAGTTTAAAAGTTGCCCTAGAAGCAACGGCTCGTGGTATTAAGTTTTTACCAATTGACTTATATAAAAGTGATGCTACTGTCTGGGTAGCTGCCTCTGATACCGAAATTTATCCACCATTTAATGCTATTGAAGGACTTGGTGATACCGTAGCCCAAAATATTGTTCGCGAAAGAGAAAAAGGAACCTTCTTAAGTATTGAGGATGTTCAAAAACGTGGCAAGGTCTCACAAACATTAATTGATAAAATGAAAGAAATGGGAATACTAGAAGGCTTACCTGATTCCAACCAATTATCATTATTCTAAGAGTGTCTAAAAAGGCACTCTTTTATTTGCCAAACACTATCTAAAAATAGTATAATTAGTAATGCCAAAGAAGGTGAAGTTATGATCAAAACAATATTAGTAAATAAAGAGCATAAAATAAAAGACACTTATTTAAAAAAAGTAAATCTAATTCCTTTTTTTGATGTAAATGGAGAAGAAAAACTTATAGAAGCAGAAACTTATCAAAATTATCTTGCTTTAAAAGAATACTTGAGTACTAAAAACATTGATATAGCAATAGATTCAGCCTATAGAAGTTTAGACCGTCAACAAGAACTATATCAAGAATTCTGTACCAAGTACGGCAAAGAATATGCCTCGTCAATAGTTGCTCCCGTGGGAGCTAGTGAGCATCATACTGGACTTGCCATCGATTTGACCATCAAAACTAAAACGGGCTTTTTAACTGAAAATGTCGATCGTGAGAAATATCATCAAACGTATCAAACAATTCATAAGATACTTCCTAAATTTGGGTTTATTCTTCGTTACCCTAAAGGAAAAGAAGAAATTACTGGTTATCCGTATGAGCCGTGGCATATTCGTTATGTTGGCGATTTTGTTGCGCCAATTATTGCAGAAAATAATTATACTTTAGAAGAATATTTAACTAATTATAGTGCTCTTTTACTTGTCAATAAAGAAAAAGCCATGACATCGTTTGATGTTGTTAATGAAATAAGTCATTTATTTGGAATTAAAAGAGTTGGTCATACGGGAACTTTAGATCCTTTAGCTGAGGGTGTATTAATTGTTGCGATTGGAAAAGCTACTAAAGTAGTTGAACTGCTAACAGCCACTTACAAAGAATATATTGCCACTGTAAAACTAGGAATAAAAACCGATACGGCAGATATTACTGGTCAAATTTTAGAGACAGCACCCATTCCAGATTTATCAAATTTATCATTGACTCTTCAAAAATTTCAAAAAACATATCTTCAAGAAGTACCAATATACTCAGCTGTAAAAGTTGGTGGAAAAAAACTATATGAATATGCTAGAAATGGTGAAAATGTTGTCTTACCTAAAAAGGAAGTAACAATTAAAGAAATTGAACTTTTACATTCCCAACAAGATAGTTTTACTTTTAGAACCGTTGTCTCCAAAGGTTGCTATATTCGTAGTTTAATTACCGACATAGCCACTGCTCTACACACAGTTGCAACCATGAGTTCTTTATTAAGAACAAAACAAGGACTTATTGATATTAAAAGTACCGCCACTCTTGAGATGATTAAAAATAAGAAATTTAAGACCTATCAAATCGATGAAGTTCTTGAATTACCAGTTGTAAAATTAGAACCCGAATTAGAGAAAAAAGTAATGACTGGTCAAAAACTAAAAAACACTTTTAATATCAAAGATAAGGTAATATTTAAAAATCAAAATAATCAAATATTAGGAATTTATGAATGTCAAAATGATCAATTAATTGTTTGGAAAAACTTTGTCTAAGCACGAAAGAACTTTACAAAATAGGAAATATGTGGTATAATATGTCCACATATGAAAAAGGGGGATTTTGAATATGGAGAAATTTAAGGATTATTACAAAATATTAGGTATAGATAGAAGTGCTAGTGATGAAGAAATAAAGAAAGCCTATCGAGAACTTGTAAAAAAGTATCACCCAGACAAGAACCCACCAGAAATGCAAGAAGCTGCCAGTGAGAAATTTAAAGAAGTTCAAGAAGCTTTTGAGGCTTTAGGTGGAAAAAGAAAAGAGCGTCGTGCTGAATATGATGCTCGATATGACGCATATCAACAAAGAAAAAGACAATCTAGAACAGCCGGTGCAACAAGTGGTAGTGGATTTGGAACTCATAGTTCAGACTTTGGTAATCAAAGATCTAGAAACCGTAGTACAGGAACTCACCAATCAAATAATACCAACCGTAATTATCAATCAGCTGAATCAAAAAAAGAAGATACCCGAGGATCATTTAGACGTGCTTGGGATGAAGTTCGCGAAGATGAAAGAGAATATCCATTTACCGAACGTCATGCTAGGATAGATAGAAGACAATTAAAGAAAGATAGAGAAAGACGTACAGCAAGCCGTATCTATGAAGACAAATATGGTAATGTATATTCTCGTAATTATGTCAGAAAAAGAACAGTACCAGAGACAATAGCTTTTCAATTTAAACGCGGAACTGTTCATGTTGCTAGTGAATTAGTATATCAGTTAGCAAAACTAGCTTATATTACAGAAGATACAGTTCCTAAATTTGTTCTAAGAAACCGTAATTTAGTAGCTGGAGCATTAGCGGCAACACTAATATTTGGTTCTATTGGCGCAAATCAAAGCCAACCAGTAGTCGATAACCAATCTGTTTCTGCCCAAACTACAATTTCAGAGGATGATATGGCTTACGGTGAAGAAGTTATTATCGATGCCGCTGAAAGAGAAGAAGCTGCTAAGGTTAATCAAGCATATACGGTTTATCGTACATATGAAATTGGTTATGGTGATACATTGTCAGTCCTAGCCGAAAAAGCTAATTGTTCAGTTTCTGAAATTACAAGAGAAAATAACATTTCTAATAGTTCAATGATACAAGCTGGAACAGAAATTGTTATTCCATATCATATTGAAAGCGGAGATTTACGTTATGCTACATATTCTGCATATTATACACCAGGAACACCTTTATCAGAATTTGCTGCTCAATATGATACCACCGTTGAATCTATTAAAAGATTAAATTCTGAAGCGATAGAAGATGGTGAGGTAATAAGCGATACCTTGTTAGTGCCAAACTTTGCAACACCTAAAGAGATTAAAGAAAAAAAAGAAGCCGCTTCTACTAAAACCTATACTTATAGTAATAACGAATAAAAAAAAAGATTGTTAAATGGATTAAATAAATACATAGTTTAATTCCATAAGACAATCTTTTTTTGTGTCAAATTTTTGTTTTTTGAATTAACCATCTTCAATCAGTGAAAAATATATAGTATAATTATTTTAAAAGAATAGGAAAGTGATGACATGTTAGAACTAGTGTTTTTAATAATTGGTTTTTTTATGATTATTAAAGCCAGTGACGTCTTAGTTGACGCGGCATCATCTATAGCAAGTAAGTTCCACGTACCCAAGATGTTGATTGCTCTAACAATTGTATCTTTTGGGACTTGTGCACCAGAAGTTGCCATCTCTTTTAATAGTGTTATAGCCAAAAATGGGGCAATGGCTTTTGCCAATGTTATAGGAAGTTGTATTGTTAATGTCTTTTTTATAATTGGTTTAGCAGCTTTAGTAAAGCCAATAAAAGTAAAACATAACACTGTAAAAAAAGAGCTGCCAATTCTTCTTCTCGTAACTACCTCATTTTCCGTCTTAATGCTTGATAGTCTTTTTAACAGTAAAAATCCCAATGTCTTTTCCCGTGCTGATGGAATTGTATTAATACTATTATTTTTTATGTTTGTATCTTATCTGATTCAACTATTCCGTGGTCGAGCCATTGAGGAAGCCGAGGAGAGTGTTGAAATTAAATATGATAATATTTTTATCGCCATAATTTTATTAGTTTTATCTATTATTATGATTTGTATGAGTAGTGATGTTATTGTTGATAATGCTACCAAATTAGCAACAGCAATTGGCATTAGTGAAAAAGTTATAACGATGACTGCTATCGTTATTGGAACATCTCTTCCAGAACTTATGCTTACTGTTTCATCAGCCAAAAAAGGTGAGTTTGATATGACCATTGGTAACATTATTGGTACAAATATTTTTAATGTATGTATCGTTTTAGGATTACCAATCGCAATATATGGTGATATCATGCTAGAAAGTTTTTCAATTGTCGATATTCTTGTTGTTTTTTTAACGTCATTTAATCTCTTCTTCTTTGCTCGCAGTGAAAGAACAATTTCTAAAAAAGAAGGAATTATCATGCTTTTAATATTTGCCATATATTATGCATATTTATTTATATAGAAAAGAGGCCAATTTATGAAAGATTTAATTACGATAACTGATAAATTTGGAGTTGCTAGACAAGTTGAATTAATTACTAAATTTAATTTAAATGGCTATGATTACAATTACATTATTTATCGCGAGCTAGACAAGTCACATAACTATATTGCCAAATACCAAGGTGAAGAAATTGTCTCCCTTGATACAAACATCTCAGAAGAAGAACTAAAATTAGCTGAAATTGTTTTCCAAGGGGTGAAAGAATAATGAATGATAATGAAAATAAACAAATACTTGAAATAAACCCTAATGATTCATCAATAGATACTCGTCAAATACCAATTGGTAGAAGTGCTATAAGAAGAACCTTAGCTGGGCTTTTATTAGGGTTCACTTTGTTTTCTGGTAGTGCCTTAGGACCACAACAAGTAAATGCCGCCGATTTAGAGATACCGATAGTTAAAACTGACACTGTATCTGATGATACTATTATTGATATCCCTTCAGATTATCAATATGAAGTTGCTTACATATGTGGGAAAGAAAAAGGCGAAAACATTACAGTAGGTGATCTTAAAAACGCATCTAATGTTTTATTATCATTTTCCATATATGATGACCAATCTCTTGACTGGATGAATTATCTTCGCAACGTCGAAAATATAGTAATAGTTCTTCATGATAAAAATACTAAAGCTTTTCAAGATATAAAAAAACTTTCTGGTACTAAAAGTCTGACTATTACTACCTTAGAACAAGCTGAATTAACGCAAGAAGATTTTAAATTTTTAGCTAATTCCCCTGATATCCAAGACCTAAATTTATATGGCTTAAATATTGAACCTGGTATTTTAGAAGGATTAAGTAATTTGAAAACATTAAGCCTTGCCAACGCTGAGGGACTAGGTTTTGATTATGTCGATTTACAGAAATTAACTTTTTTGGATGGGCTTGATTTTCCACTTAATGGTGTCTATGATTTAGCTATGATTCTTTCTAATAGCACGTATAAACAACTTACTGACTCTGGAGTTAAAATAACGATAGAGAATCAAGAAGATTTATCTAAGTTGGTAGAAATAAATAATCGTCTTGATGACATCGTCTCTAGCTTAAATGTGCAAGCCGATGCCACTGATCAAGAAAAATTGGATGCTGTCTTAGTTTATGTTTTAGAAAACTTAGAATATGATAAAGCGGTTAGTGATATGTTTAATAATGGTACAGTTGACAACGAAAAAGTAGCCTCATTCTATGAGGGTGGTAGATTATATGGTGCCTTAGAGACAGAAACATCCATTTGTGGTAATTATGCTGCTTTAACAAAAGCTTTATTAGAACGCATGGGTGTAGAAAATTATTATCTATCAAGTAGCAACCATGCCTGGAACTTAGTAGAGGTAGAAGGCAATTACTATTATGTAGATTCCACCTGGTTAGATGGAAAATCCATTCAAACCTCAACGACTAGAAAAGAAATTGATGAAGAAGGAAGAGAGTGGGAAGTAACTTCATTCGATGCAATTAAAGCAGAAGACGCTATAAAAAATGGTCAAGCCGATCAACTAGAATGGTATATGGTTGATCCATTAAATTATACTGATCCAACTGATAGAGAAGAGTCTCACGATGCTAATAACCTTCCAAGTTTTATTTCTATCAAGCCAGTTACAAATAATGCATCTACATTAGAAACTGAAGATGAAAATAGTGCTATCACTGAACAAGAACCAATAAAAATAACTGAAAATGATAAGTTCGAAATAACTGTTGGTGACAAGAAATGGCTTGTTGGAGGCGCTGTTGCCATTGGAATTATGGTCGGGCTTGGCACAGCAGTAGCAGCCAACCATCATAAAAAGAAAAAAGATAGAGAAAGACGTCGTCGTATGAATGAAATGCATAACCATTATGGTTACCAATCACAAGACTTCGATGCTTTCTTTACAGACACACCAACTAGCAATAGTCATAATAGTTTTAATTCTAATCGGCGAAGATAAAACATAAAAATAAAATAAACTGCATATATTTTCTTGTAAAATAGGAAAAGTATGATATAATATAACCAGAAAGGAGTGGGAAACGAACAATTTCCCACTCTTATTATTTAGGAGGTGAAATAATGAAACAACAAGTTGCAGAACTTGTAAATGAATCTATTAAAGAACTAGGTGTATTTGTATCGGATGCCTATATTTCTGATGAGGAAGGGAAGAAGATATTTAATATTGAGCTAGATAGTGAGGAAATAATTGATTTAAATAAAGTAACTGACGCCTCAAGAATAATAAATAAAATTATGGACAAAAATGTCAGTTTACTAGAAGATGCCGACGAACTAGACATTTTTTCAAAAGAGAAGGGAGAGACCGAATAATGAACGGTAAGGAGTTCAAAAAAGCATTAGACAATATCGTAAAGGAAAAAGATATTGATCCAGAAGTAGTATATAATGCTATGGAATTAGCACTAACTTCTGCTTACAAAAAGAATTTTAATTCAAAAACAAATGTCAAAGTATTATTTGATCGTGCCACAGGGGATATTAAAGTATATTCTTATCTTACTGTTGTTGAAGATGACAAAATGACAAAGGAAGAATATGAAGATTATCTATTTGAACAATATTCTGATGATGACGATGAGGAGGAAGTAGAAGATTCAACTGAGGAAACTGAAGAACAGGAGACAATTTCCTTCTTTAATCCTGAAACTGAAATTAAGTTATCGGAGGCTAAAAAATTAGATAAGACACTAGAGTTAGGTGATACAATTGATACCGAAGTAACACCAAAAGACTTTGGTCGTGTAGCTGCATCTACTGCTAAACAAGTTGTAGTTCAGAAAATTAGAGAAGCTGAAAGAAATAGTATTATGGAAGAATTTGGCGACAAGCAAGATGAATTGTTAATTGGAACCGTTGCTTTAGAAGACACTGATAACTACTTTATCGACTTAGGCCGTACAAATGGAATTTTGCCTAAGAAAGATATTATTCCTGGCGAAAAAATTGAGATGGGTTCTCAAATAAAGGTTTATGTATCTAAAGTTGATAATAATGGTAAAAATTTACTTATTCTATTAAGTCGTTCACATTATGGTTTTGTAAAAAGATTATTTGAACTTGAAATTCCAGAAATTAATGATGGAACTGTAATGCTTTATAGTGTTGCTAGAGACGCAGGAAATAGAAGTAAAGTAGCAGTCTATTCCGAAAATCCACAAGTAGATCCAATTGGTGCTTGTATTGGTGAAAAAGGTTCAAGAATTGCGCGCATTATTGAAGAATTGCATGGTGAAAAACTAGATGTAGTTCGCTATGATAAAGATCCAGCCATCTTTATCGAGAATGCTTTATCACCAGCTAAAGAATTAACAGTAGCCATTACTGACCCAAAGAAACAAGAAGCTATGGTTATTGCTGATGGTGATAATTTCTCTTTAGCAATTGGTAAAAAGGGTCAAAATGCTCGTCTAGCTTCAAAATTAACACATTACAAAATTGATATCAAAACAACAGAACAAGCCAGAGAAGCAGGTATCAACTTTAGATAACGGGAGGTCTTTATGAAAGTAAGAAAAGTACCTTTAAGAACATGTGTTATTACAAAAGAACAATTACCAAAGCAAGAACTTTTAAGAGTTGTTAGAACTCCTGAAGGTGAAGTTAAAGTTGATTTAACAGGTAAAATGAATGGAAGAGGAGCATATATAAAAAAAGATATTGCAGTTTTAGAAAAAGCTCAAAAGACAGGTATTCTTGCCAAAAAGTTAGAGTGTAGCATTGCTGAAACTGTATATGAAGAAATAAAAAATATTATAGAAGAGTGAGGTGAGTCTTTATGATGACTTTAGAAGATTATGCATTAGATGTCGATAAATCAGTAGAAGAAATAATGGCTATTTGTGATAAATTAGACATTAAATACGATGATGGAAACTCATTATTGAATGAAACAGATATTATCTTATTAGATAACGATTTACAAGATTCAGAAGACTATATTGCAACAGGAGATGAAGATGTTCTAGAAGAACAACGCATAAAAGAAGAAGTAGAAGATATAGCTGAAGAATTAGCATTAAATACCAAATTTGATTTAGATAATTCTCAAAGTTTTGTAAAAGTTAAACCTAAAGCAGTAAAGAAAAATGATAATAATAAAAAAGACTTCTTAAAAGAAAGAAAGAAAATGTATAAGCATCGTGAAAAACTACAAAGCAACGAAGCATCTCAAGATGAAAATGTAATTTTATACAAAGATGGTATGACTGTAACAGAATTAGCTACTGCTTTAGAAGTTGCTCCAATAGATCTAGTAAAAAAATTAATGTTATTAGGAGTAATGGCCAACGTTAATCAATCTGTTGACTATGATACTGCTGAAATTATTACGTCTGAATACAATAAGACATTAAAGAAAGAAGAAACTGCTGATATTTCAAATTTTGAAAATTTTGAAATAGAAGACCGTGAAGAAGATCTTGTAGAGCGACCACCAGTCGTAACGATAATGGGGCACGTTGATCACGGTAAAACAACCCTTCTTGATGCTATTAGAAAAACTAATGTAGCAGGTGGAGAGGCCGGTGGAATTACTCAGGCTATTGGTGCATATTCAGTAAAATGCAATGGTAAGAAACTAACTTTTATCGATACCCCTGGACACGCTGCTTTCACAGAAATGCGAGCTAGAGGAGCATCAATTACGGATATTGTAGTAATCATTGTCGCAGCTGATGATGGTATTATGCCTCAAACAAAAGAAGCAATTGATCATGCCAAGGCAGCTGGATGTCCAATCATTGTTGCCATTAATAAAATTGATAAACCAGAAGCTAATTTTGAGCGTGTAATGACTGGTTTAGTAGAAAATGGTTTAACCCCAGAAGAATGGGGTGGAGATATCATTGTAAATAAAATCTCTGCCAAGACTGGTCAAGGAATCAATGAATTATTAGAGAATATTTTATTAGTTTCTGAAATGGAAAATTATAAAGCCAATCCAGCCCGTTATGCTTCAGGTGCCGTAATTGAATCCAAAAAGGATAGCAAGGTTGGTTCAACCGCAACTTTACTTATTCAAAATGGTACTCTTCGTTTAGGAGATCCAATTGTTATTGGTAACTATTTTGGTAAGGTAAGAACTCTAAAAGACGATAAAGGCCAAAACATTGTTGAAGCCGGTCCATCAACACCAGTTGAAGTAACTGGTATTTCAGAAGTACCAAGTGCCGGTGACAAATTTATGGCTTTTGAGTCTGAAAAACAAGCTAAACAAATAGCTGAAGAAAGAGCTCTTCGTGCTAAAGGAACAGATATGAACTTTAGTGGTATGAGTCTTGATGATCTATTTGGTCAGATCCAAGAAGGAATCAAAGAGATTAACGTTGTATTAAAAGCAGATGTTAATGGCAGCCTTGAAGCAGTAAGAAATGCCCTTGAAAAGATTGATGTAGAAGGTGTAAAAATTAAGGTTATTCGTTCTGCTGTTGGTGCTATTACTGAAAGCGATATAGTTTTAGCTTCTGCTTCAAAAGCCTTAATAATTGGGTTTAATGTTCGGGCTTCTGGAAAAACCTTAGATACAGCCAAAGAATATGGTATAAAGATTAAGACATATGATATTATTTATAAAGTAGTAGAAGAAATGGAAGCTGCGATGAAAGGTATGTTAGATCCAGAATATGAAGAAAAGGTAACAGGAACCTTAGAAATTAGACAAATCTTTAAATTCTCTAAAGTAGGTTTAATTGCCGGTTGTCACGTAACAAACGGAATTGTTAAGAATAACCAAAAAGCCCGTATTATTAGGGATGATGTAGTAGTATACAATGGCTCAATCAAAACACTCCAACATGAAAAAGATCAAGTAAAAGAAGTAAAAAAAGATATGGATTGTGGTCTTACATTAGAAAATTGTCAAGATTATAAAGAAAATGATATTATCGAAGTATATGAACTAGTAGAAATAAAAAGATAGGAAACTACTATTTTAAACTAAAATAGTAAAAGGAGGTCTTCTAATATGCCAAACAACGTAAAGATAGAAAGACTAAATCATGCATTTCAAGAAGAAATAAGTATGATTTTAATGACAGAAATAAAAGACGAAGATATTAAGTTTGTCACTATTACCGGTGTAGATACAACAGCAGATTTAAGTTTCGCTAAAGTATATTTTACTGTCTTAGATGATACTAAAAAGGAATCAACATTAGAGGCATTAAATGGTGCTGCATCATTTATTCGTGGTGAACTATCTAAGAGAGTTGAAATTCGTCATACTCCAGAATTGAAATTTATCTATGATACTTCAATTGAATATGGAGAACACATTGAAAAAATAATAGAAAAAATAAATGAAGAAAAATAAGTTCAACCCATACATAAAAGTATGGGTTTTATTTATCTTTATCTTTGATAAAATCAATATCTGTGATAGAATAAAAATATAGAAAAGATAATGTAATAATAAAAGTATTTTCTATAAGAGATATTAATTAAAGGAGTGAACATGCCAAAAGTCAGTGTAATAATCCCCGTTTATAATTCTAAACAAGATCTTAGTGCCTGCCTAGATTCAGTTGTTGCTCAAACTGAGCAAGACATTGAAATTATTGCTATCGATGACGCATCAACCGATGGTAGCCTCGAGCTATTAACTGAATACCGAGCAAAATATCCTAATATAGCGGTTTATAGAAACGAGCACAATCTTGGTCAAAGTAAAACAAGAAATATTGGAATAGACCTTGCTAGCGGAGACTATATTGCCTTCTTAGATAGTGATGATTATATTAATCCAGGAATGTATGAAGAACTATATCAAACTGCTCTAGATAACAATATGCCCGAACTAATAGTTACAGGCCTAAATTTTGTTAAGGGTAATGAATATCGAAAAGATGATTTGAGTTTTATTAGTAAACAACCATCTAATATAATCCATCCAGAAGTAAATCCTGATGCCGTGTTTTTCGAAAGCCCATCTTTATGCAACAAACTTTTCCGTAAAGATACTATTAAAGACTATCGTTTTTTAGATGTTAGTGCGTGGGAAGATATAGCTTTTAGTTTTTCTAAATTTTTAGAAGCCACTACCGTGGTAAATAAACCGACAATAAACTATTTTTATAGAAGAGATATTCAATCGGGCGTTTCTGCTAAAAATTTTCAAGAAAATGATCAAATTACAGATATTTTTATTGTTGCTGATGAGTTAGAAACTGAATTGAAACGAGCTAATAAATATGACTTATTTGCAGACCAAATTCGTAGTTTACAAATTGCAGTTTGTCTTCAAAGAGTTGATGAAGTAAATAGTTGGACCGATGAAGAGGTAAAAGCAAAAGTTAAAAAAATGATGTTTTCAACAATAAATGCCAAGTATGGTACACTGGAAGGCTTAGACAATGCTTTAATATCATGTAAAACTGGTTTCCAAATAATGGATGAATACAATGACTTTACAAGTAGCAAGAAAGGAAAAGGAAAATAATTATGACAAAAACATACCACAAAACAAGATACAATGATAGTTGGATGTATATTTTACTACTATCGACATTAGTGATTTTAGTTGAGTCTTTAAAGACTTATTACTTTACATTATTTGACGTAAATATTACGTACAGTATTTTTTTACTACCAGTGATTTATGGAGTAACTAATTATATAACTACTAAGTATGGATTTCGAAGGACATTACTAGGAATCGGAATATCTTTAGTCTCTGTTTTAGCCTTTATTTTACTAATGAACTTTGCCATTGGCAAAGAGTTAGACATAGCCAGCCTCTCCGGCGGGTTAGTAGGTTATACCATAAGTCAATTAGTAAATACTTTAATTTATAAGTTTTTAACTGTTAATACTGATAGACCATATTTATTGATTTTATTAAATTATATTTTTGCCTATATTGTTTTTTATATGTTATATACTGTTGTACATATGAACTTAATAGTGGCAGAAACTTTCTGGATTGGTTATTTTACTTCAATAGCAATCCAATCTCTAATGTCTATTGTTATAGCTCTCTTTATAAAAAAAGTTAAACTTGGTATGAGTAAGGATGATTAATCCTTACTTTTATAATATCTTCACCTATAGGAAGTGATCTTTATGCAATGTATTAATTGTGGTAAAAAGTTAACCAATAATACTAAATATTGTAATAGTTGTGGCAAATATCAACCTCTTGCTGAGCCGCTAAAAGAGACAACAAGACCAGTGCTTGCCAATTTAAGCGTCATTTTTTTAGTGGTTGGCTTAATACCTATACCAATTTTATTAATCGGAATTATGTCGTTACTATTTGCTGGAACTATATCACAAACAAGTATAATAGAGATACTTCTATCTTGCTTAAAATTAAGTTTTTTTACATGTGGTATTCCCTTTATATTAGCTCTTATTTGTCGATTATTCAGTGAAAAAAACAACTAGTTCTTCGTCAGTAAATTAGTTCTTTTTCTTAAAGATCTATGATATACTATTTTAGTACATAATTGAGGAGTGATAAACAAGATGAAAATTGGATTAGTTTTAGAAGGCGGTGCTATGCGTGGCTTGTATACTAGTGGTGTCTTAGATGTCTTTTTAAAAGAAAATATAATAGTAGATTGTATAATTGGCGTTTCCGCAGGAGCTTTATTTGGTATAAACTACTGTTCTAATCAGCCGGGGCGTGTTCTTAGATATCAAAAAAAGTATGTTAAAGAAAAAGACTATATTGGTTTACGCACCTTTTTAAAAACTGGTAATATTATCAATAAAGAACTAGCATATTATGATATTCCTAGAAAATATGATATTTTTGATGAAGAAACTTTTCAAAAATCAAAAACCAAGTTTTACGCCGTAGTTACTAATATAAAAACAGGACAAGCAGAATATATCCAAATAACTGATACCAAAAAACAAATAAAAGTCTTCGAAGCCACCGGGGCAATGCCCTTTGTCTCAAAAATTGTTGAAATTGGCAATGAGAAGTATCTCGATGGAGCTTTAGCTGATAGTATTCCCGTCGAGAAAATGCGAGAACTAGGCTATGATAAAATCATAGTTGTTTTAACTAAGCCTGCTGGCTATCAAAAAAAGAAAAGTCCTTCATTTATGGCTGAAAAAAGATACAAGGATTACCCGAAACTAGTTGAAGCAATTAATAGTCGCTATCTTCACTATAATGCGACCCTCGATAAAATAAAACAACTAGAAGAAAGTAAAGAGATTTTTGTTATCCGACCATCAAAAAAGATTAAAATGAGCAGAATGGAGAAAGATCCTGCCAAAATAGAAGAAATGTATAATTTAGGTGTTACAGATACAAACAATATTATAAATAATTTAAAAACTTATTTAGAAGAAAATACTCAAATAGTCAACGCTAAAGAGGCTAGTTTAACAGACGATAAAGTCAAGATTTAAAAATTCGTAAAACGAGCATCATTAGAACTAAAAAAATAACAAAATAGACAAAAAAGTAGATGTTAATCTGCTTTTTATATGCTACAATAGTATCGAAACGAAAAAATTGTAAGGAGGAAGCAAAGGTTATGGCATTTATTGAATTTAAAAACGTTAAAAAAGAATATACTGGGGATGTTAATGTTTTAGCAGTTGATAACTGCTCATTCGATATAAAAAAAGGTGATTTTGTTGTTATTCTTGGTCCGAGTGGTGCTGGAAAAACAACTATTTTAAATATGCTAGGTGGCATGGACAATCCTACTTCCGGTGAGATTATCGTCGATGAAAAACATATTGAACAATTAAGCTATAATGAATTGATAAACTACCGCCGTCATGACATTGGTTTTGTTTTTCAATTTTATAATTTGATAGCTAATCTTACTGTATTGGAAAATATTGAATTAGCTTGTCAACTATCAGAAGATGCTTTAGATCCTCGAGTGATTTTAAAACTAGTTGGGTTAGAAGACCGTCTTCATAATTTTCCATCACAACTTTCAGGAGGCGAACAGCAAAGAGTTGCAATTGCAAGAGCCATTGCTAAAAATCCTAAAATTTTATTATGTGATGAACCAACTGGTGCCTTAGATTCTAAAACCGGACAAATGATAATAGACCTATTAATTAAAAATTGTAAAACTATGAATATGACAACTGTTGTTATTACCCATAATGCCGAGATAGCAAATTACGCTGATAAAGTAATAACTATTAAAAACGGTACTGTTGAAAGTACTAAACTAAAAGGTAAAGAAAACTTAGATTCTAAAAAAGGAACTTCTAAGAAAGCAAAGAAAACAGAGACCAAAAGAGCAAAGAGAAAATCAAAGAAAAGTAAAGAGAATGAGTGGTGATAAGTATGCTTTGGAAAAACACTACTAGAAAGATCAAAAAATCTTTAGGAAGATACTTATCCCTAGGCTTAATTATTCTTTTAGGTGTAGGCTTTTATACCGGTATCAAAGAAAGTATTCCTAATATTCAACAGACACAAAATTTATATTATGAGGAAACCGCTTTAGCTGATATTAAAATATTAAGCCCTATCGGTTTTGACGATGAAGATATTGCCGCAATGAAATTAACTGGTGTAAAGAAATCAGTTGGTAGTTATTCAAAAGATGTTATAGTTGACGAAAACGTTATTAGGCTTCATTCGCTCGAGGAAGACATCAATGGATATCAACTAGTTGCTGGAACAACACCGAAAAAAAGTAATGAGTGCTTAGCTGATGCCAACCATTACAAAGTAGGGGACCTTATTAAAGTTAATGAAGATTATCAAGGCGATTTAGCTGTTACTACTTACAAAGTAGTAGGGACAATTCATTCGCCAATATATTCTACAAATGAATTTGGAAGTTCCGATATTGGGAATGGAAAACTATATTCATTTGCATTTATTCCTAAAACAAATTTTAAAAATAGATTTTATACGGAAGCTTACCTTGTTTTAGATAAAAAAGAAATAGATGTTTCTTATTCTGAAGGGTATAAATTAAAAACAGATAAGATAGAAGATCAATTGAAAGTTGTAAAAAATGAGCGAACTACCGAACGAGTAGATGAATTAATCAAAGAAAGTAATGGTAAATTAAGTGATAAAGATTTCTGGGGAATTACGTGGCACTTTCAAACAAGAGACGATTTTGTAACGGCCTATACAATTCTAGATAGTCAATATGACCAAGTTAATATCATTGCCGATGTTATTCCTTTTTTCTTCATTTTAATAGTAATTCTTATGACTTCCAATACAATGACACGTATGATAACTGAAGAACGTGGAGAAATGGGAACACTCCTATCACTAGGTTTTGATAAAGAGACAATTACGAAAACATATCTTGCTTATGTTTTATCAGCAACAATAATTGGGGCTATAGTTGGTTATTTTTTAGGAACAATCTTTTTGCCACAGTTAGTATACAACTGTTTCCCATTAAATTTTCCAGATATGCCATACCATTTTGGTTTAACGACTTTTGTACTTTCATTACTAATATCATGTGGTCTTATGATTTACGTAACTGTTACAGCCTGCAGTAAGGAATTAAAAACTGCTCCAGCCAACTTATTACGACCTGAGCCTCCTAAAAAAGGTAAGAAAGTCCTACTAGAAAAAGTTCACTTTATTTGGGATCGCCTATCATTCTCTTCCAAGATTACAGTTAGAAATATTTCACGTTATCGTAAGAGAGGATTCATTACCTTCCTAGGAGCAATGGGTTGTACATTTATGATTATGCTAGGTTTTGCATTGAAAGATAGTATAAATACTGTTGGCGATAAACAATATAATGATTTATTTAAATATGACAATATGCTGATTTTAAATAGTAACATTACAGAATTATCTAGCCAACAAAAAGAACTATTTTCTGGATTAATAAAAGACGAATTTCTTTTAAACCAGACTGCATATAAAGTTGAAGATAAAGATAATACTCTAGATGTATTTGTTGTTGTTCCTGAAAATACAACAAAACAGTTTAATAAATATTTTACTTTAAGAAATAAAAAAACTAATCAAAAATTGACATTAGAAGATAATGGAGTAATTATTACTCCAAAAATCCAAGAAAGATTTGATTTAAAAGTAGGTGACAAATTCACCATTAAATCTTTAAATCAAGAAACCTTTAAAGTTAAAGTAGCTGGTATTGCTGAAAACTATGTCTCAAATTATATTTATATGTCTAAAGAATATTACAAGAAAATATTTGAACAAGACATAAAGTATAATGTTATTGTAAGTAATAATGTTAAAAATAAGAATAAAATTGCTACTAAACTTTTAGAATCAGAAGACATAATGAGCATTAGTTTTAAGGAAGATTTATTAACTTCTGCTAATGAAGCTGTTGAAGGTTTGAACAGTGTTATTGTTTTACTAGTCTTTATTTCGTCTGCCTTAGCACTAACTGTTTTATATAATCTCACGAGCATCAACATTAGCGAACGAACTAGAGAAATCGCTACTTTAAAAGTATTAGGATTCACTGACAATGAGTCTAACGCCTATATTTATAGAGAAACATTAATACTAGTCATTGTAGGAATTATAGCAGGTCTTATAATAACACCACCACTTCATAGTGTTATTATGTCCTTGTTAGAAGTCGATCACATGATTTTCTTAAAAGAAATAAAAATTCAAAGTTATATTTATTCTGCTTGTTTAACTCTATTTTTTGCACTTATTATGTTAGTTGTTACTTACTATAAGTTAAAGAAGATAAATATGATTGAATCACTAAAATCAGTTGAATAATAGAAGCAGCCCATATTGAGGCTGCTTTTATTTCCTAAAATTATTTTTCATAATTACTAATCTATAAAAACTTTAAATAATATCACATATTTATGTTATAATTTACTTAAGGAAATAAAGTGGAGGCTCTATGAAAAAAAAGCAATTTGCCATTATTGAAATTGGCAGTAACAATACAAAAACTCACATTTATGAAGACAATACTCTAATTTATGAAAATAATACAACTATAGAATTTAAAAAGAACTATTCTTTAGGTCAATGTCTAGATCCTAATGACTTAGAAAAGTTATATAAAATAATCACTAAAGCAAAAGAATATACTAATGAAGTTAATGTTTATGGCTGCAGTATCTTTAGAAATATTAGTCCAATTGAATTACAAGAAATAAACAATTACCTTAGTAAGAATTATCAAGTAATGATTGAAGTTGTATCTCAAAAAGATGAGGCTTTATACACGGCCTTAGGTTGCTACAAAGATATCGACTACAATCAGAGCTTATGTGTTTTTATTGGTGGCGGCGGCTCAATAGAATTGATTCATATTGAAAATAAAAAAGTAAAGCATCAACAATTTTATAATTTTGGAGTTGTAGATATTACCAAAAAATTTGAAAGCTTAAAAGACGACTTTCCAACCTGCTCTTTTGATGAAGTCTATAATTATATTTCTAGTTTGGTAGGCGATATTCCTTTTAAAGCAGATATTTTAATACTAGCTGGTGGAGACCATCTATATTGGTATAATAATGCCAACTACGAATTGTTTAAAAACACTATATATGACAGTTCCAATCAACTTTACATGATCCCAATTACTAAAAGTGATTTTTACGATCATAATGCCTTACAAACTTCTTTAAACAAAATCCGTCAAAATAGTGATAATCCTAAATGGTTTGATGGTTCACGAGCTATGAAAGTAATAACTAATTTAATTTCTCATAAAATTGAGGCAAAGTACATAATACCCACCAAAATTAATATGGAAGATGGCTTAAAAGAAAAGTTAAGCAATCAGTAGAAGAAAGGAGTACCTATGATTACTAATCGATTAGAAGCACTTATTAATAAATACAATATAACCAACCCAAATAATATTATTTATGGAACAAATATTCCTATGCCTAATAGAGTTATTCCTACACCATGGAGAACTTATATTCGTTTTGATAAATCAGAATTTTATTTTTTCTTGTTCGATGAAACTGGCATTACGATTTATCCCCTTGATGGTAACCAATATGCTATAATTCCTTGGGAGGAAGTGGTTGATTTTAAAATGCAACATTTTCTCATTTTAGGCAAAATGACTATTAAAACAACCACTAATATATATAAATTTCAAATAAATAGAATGGTTATTGGCTGTCCTTGGATTAAACAAAATACTAAATTTCTAGAAGAACATAATTATTTTTATAAAAATCGACAACAGTAGGAGAAAACTATGGAAAGATTAGATAAAATAATTTCTTCCTTAACAGAGTACTCTCGTAAAGAAGTAAGGAATTTAGTGCGGCAAAAAAGGGTCTCTGTTAATAGTATTACAGTTGAAAAAGCGGACTTAAAAATCAATCCTATTAAAGATAAAATAATGCTTGATAACAAAGCCTTAACCTTTCAAGAACATGTTTACTTAATATTAAATAAACCTAAAGATTATATTTCGGCTACTACTGATCCTACACAAGCTACAGTTTTAGATCTAGTTCCCTCGAAATATCTTCACCGTGACTTGTTTCCAGCCGGTCGTTTAGATAAGGATACAACCGGATTGATGATTATCACTGACGATGGTCAATTTGCCCACGATATTTTGTCTCCTAAAAAACATGTTCCAAAAACTTACAAGGTAACTGTCGATATTCCACTAACTAAGGAAATGATAGAAGCTTTTAAAGCTGGGATTATCTTAAATGATGGAAAGTGCAAAAGTGCATCTTTGGAAATAAAGAATACTTTTGAAGCGATAGTAACTATAACTGAAGGACGTTACCATCAAATTAAAAGAATGTTTGCTGCCTGTAAAGCAACTGTCATCGAATTAGAGCGCTTAGGAATGGGAAATTTATTTCTTCCAACTGATCTAGCAAGAGGTACATGTCGTGAATTAACGAAAGAAGAACTAGCCAAGGTAACAAACTCATCTAAAGACAAATCTAACTGATTTGTCTTTTTTATGCTATAATAAACTTATCTCATAAAAAAAGGAGGCCATCCATGGAATATAAAATAATAAATGGTGCCATAACTTTTGGTGCCAATACAATTCTAGAAGAAATAAACTTTTGTATTGAAAATAACGATAAAATCGCCATAGTTGGTCGCAATGGTAGTGGGAAAACTTCTCTTTTAAAAGCTTTAATAGATAATGAATTATTAGAAACCGGCATCGGTGAAGAGGAACTACAAATAATAAAAATTGGTAAACCAACAATCGGCTATCAAGAACAACATGCCTTTGCCGATTTATCGGTAACGTTAATTGATGAAATCTTAAAAAACTACGCTCCAATAATTAAGTTAGAGCAAAAGATAAAAAGTTTAGAGCAAGAACTAGAAACTAATGCTACCACCAAAAGCATAGAAGCTTATACTAATACACTAGAAAAATATAAGTATGCCGGTGGCTATGAATATAAAAAAGAATATGAATTAGCACTTCAAAAATTTGGCTTTACCAAAGAAGATAAGCAAAAAAAATTATCTGAATTTTCCGGTGGTGAACGTACAAAGATTTCCTTTTTGAAATTATTGTTAAGTAAGCCTGATATATTGCTACTTGATGAACCAACAAATCATCTAGACATTGTAACTGTTGAATGGTTGGAAACCTATTTAAGTAACTATCCTAAAGCTCTAGTAGTCGTTTCTCACGACCGAATGTTTTTAGATAAAGTAGTTAATAAAGTTTATGAAATAGAGTATGCTTCTCTTACCAAATATAAAGGCAATTATACTGCTTTTGAACATCAAAAGAAGTTAAACTATGAGCGCCAATTAGAGGACTATGAATATCAACAAAAAGAAATAAAACGCCTTCAAGCCATTGCTGATCGTTTTCGTTATAAACCAAGTAAAGCTTCAATGGCTATGTCAAAATTAAAAAAAATAGAACAAATGCAATTAGTAGAAAAACCTCAAAAGTACGATTTAAAAACATTTAATACAACACTCAGAATAACAAATGAAAGTAGTAACATCGTTTTAACTGTCCGAGACCTAATTTTTGGCTATGAGGGGATTTCACTTGGGAAAGCTACTTTTGAATTATACAAAGGCCAAAAATTAGCTATAATTGGAGAAAATGGTAAAGGCAAATCCACTTTAATAAAAACCTTAATCGGTGCTATTCCTAAAATAAGTGGAAAATACACCTACGGTTTTAATGTTCATCTAGCATATTTTGATCAGCAAATTGAATTTATAACTGAGGAGAATACGGTCTATGATGAATATCAACAAACGTTTCCTAACGAAGAGCCACTACAAATAAGAAAAAACCTTGGTGCTTTTCAGTTTAGTGGAGATGATGTTTTTAAACAAATAAAATTGCTTTCAGGAGGTGAGAAAGTTCGCCTTCGTTTGTGTAAAATTCTTAAAACTTCGCCCAATTTATTATTACTTGATGAACCGACCAATCACTTAGATATTATCGGTAAAGAAAATCTTGAGGATTTATTATGTGCTTATGAGGGTACCATTTTATTTGTTTCACATGATCGTTACTTCATTAATAAAGTGGCAGACTCGCTTTTAATATTTGAGAATAATGAAATAAAATATTTCCGTGGTAGCTATCAGGAATACCTTTCATCAAAGCCGTCTATGTCCCAGTTAAATTTGGTAAAAAATAACTCCAAAGCCGAAACAAAATCGCCAAAAGAAAAAATTAAGAATAATAATTCACTCGTTAAAAAAGTTGAACGTGAAATAGAAAAACTTGAAGTAAGGCAAAAAGAGATTGAAACAACAATGTTAGACGCCAACATTTATAATGATTATCTTAAGATGAATAGTCTTCAAAAAGAACTTAGAGAAATTGAGACATCCCTCCAAGAAAAATTACTGGAGTGGGAAGAATTACTCAGTTAGGAGGAGTATATGAAAAAAGAAAAAACAAATGTAATGCGCATATTAGATCAAAAGAAAATCCCTTACCAGCAATACAACTATCTTGAAACAGGTGCTATATCCGGAATTGAAGTGGCTACTATTTTAAAGCAAGATCCAAATCAAGTCTTTAAAACCCTAGTTACCAAAAGTAACAAAAATATAAATTATGTTTTTGTAATTCCTGTTTCTAAAGAGTTAGACTTAAAAAAAGCCGCTCATGCCGTTCAAGAAAAAAATATTGAAATGGTGAAATCTAGAGATTTACTTTCATTAACTGGTTATATCCATGGCGGTTGTTCCCCAATTGGTATGAAAAAAAACTTTAAAACAGTAATTGATGAATCAGCTTCTAATTATTTGACTATAATATTTAGTGGAGGAAAGATCGGCTATCAAGTTGAATTAAGTTTAACTGACTTATCAAAAGTTATTGACTATGAACTTGCTGATCTAATCATATAACATAAAAGGAGCAATCTATGATTATTTCACTAAAAAAACCCCCAATTTTTAAAAATAGTATTCCTTTTGAATTGAAATTATCCTCTAAAAATAATAAAGATATTTCTATGCATTGGCAAAAAGTACTTCAAGAAAAAAACGACATTTTCAATGGCGATGTATATGTAATTGTTTCCTTAAATAAACACTCTAATCAACTAGTTTTAGAAATATCAAAAACTACCTATGCAACTATTTTATATTCCAGACAAACAGAGAAAATTAAGATTCATTCATTATTTTCGGCACTTCTTTTAAAAACGTCTGACAATTTTTATGTAACAATTATTGATAAGGACAATCAAGTCAATCTCTTGGGAGGAATGGCTTCATCGCAAGATTTTAATAATAAAATCTATAACCCACTTAGTTGTATAAAAAGAGAACTTGAAGAAGAATTAGGATTAAATATTTTTGATCAAAATACCTTTAAAACTTTTTCGTTAAAATATCTTAAATGTCCTAGCGTTCTTAATAAGAATTCCGATTCAATTGGAACTATTTATTTCGCTGAGTTACACCTTACTAGGCAAGAATTAGAAGAATACTATGATACTAATAAAGCCTTTTGTGATCAAGAAATAAAATTTTTAAACTTTAATACCAAGGATGATTATATGACTTTAAAGGCAAAAATCTTACCTAGTAGAACTTATATTTTAGATGTAATAAAAGCTTTAACTAAGGCATAAATTAATCATAAAAAGGACTTAACTTAAGTCCTTTTTATTTGTCAGCAAAGGAGACTTTATGCACTTAGTAGATATTTTATTTACAGCTCTAGGAGTATCAATGGATGCATTTGCTGTTGCTATATGTAAAGGTTTGTCAATGAAAAAATATAACATCAAGCAAGGATTAATAATTGCATTGTATTTTGGCTTTTTTCAGGGGCTGATGCCTATACTAGGATATTTACTCGGTATTTCATTTCAAGATATAATTATAAAAGTTGATCACTGGATAGCCTTTATTCTATTAAGTGTTATAGGTGGAAATATGATCAAAGAATCTCTTATCAAAGAAACCATTGAATATAAAGAAGATACTAACTTTAAAACTATGATTTCACTTTCTCTTGCTACTAGCATTGATGCTCTAGCAGTTGGAATTACATTAGCCTTTTTACAAGTTAATATTTTTCTTGCTTCAGCTTTAATCTGTTTAATTACCTTCATAATGTCTTTCTTAGGTACTAGATTGGGATACAGTATTGGAGCTAAGTATTCTAGAAAGTCTGAATTTATTGGTGGTCTAATTCTAATTCTTATTGCTTTAAAAATACTTTTATCTCACTTGACACAATTAAAGTAAATAAAACTTTTGTCTTATTATTTTTATGCTATAATAGTATAAAAAAGTGTGGTGATTATATGATAAATCATGAGTTATGGTGTAAATCATTACAAGAATATTGGCAAGAAAAAAATATCGCTAAAATATTATCACTATTTTCTGAGAAAGTAACTTATTATGAAACACCTCGCGATTTATTGAATAGCAAAACTGATATAGCTGCCGCTTGGGAAGAAATAAAAAACCAGAGTCCAGTTATTATTACGTATAAAATACTTTGCGTAGAAGGAAATAAATGTATTGCTAATTTTTATTTAGATGGAAGCCCAGCCTATGATATGATTTATGAAATTCTTTTAGATGAGACTAATAAATGTACTTATTTCAAACAGTGGTTCATGTGCTTAGGAGAAGTATAAAATGGACAAAATCTATAAAATATCAGTCATATTTTTATCTACACTCTGCATATTAATTTTATGTCTCATACTAATGTTACTAGGGGTATATTTCTTCGATTTCATTCACAATCCACAAACTGATGAAGAACTTTTCTTCACCACTATTGCTGAAAAAACGGCTATTGCTTTTAATGATTGTAACCTCGTCAAAGAAGAAAATACTCATGGTGGCTTTTTAGGTGATGGAATAACTCTAAAAATATACAATTGCTATTCTAAAAACATTAGAGATAAAGATCTTAAAAAAGGCTTGAAAAAACTACCCTTAAGCAAGAATCTAGTTGAAGAAGTAATGAATAATTTTTCGGATGATGATATAAAACCGGGAGATATAATTAAAGAGATTGATAATGGTTATTATTTCTTTATTGATAATTACGCCGTCAGCTATGAAAACAGACAGAATATTTATAGTGATAAAAAGCTTCTTACCAGACCTGCAAAAAATTATACTTTAGGAGTTTATGATTCTGACACTAAATATTTTTATTATTTTGAAGTTGACACCTAAAAGATATTGAAAAAATATTATAAAAGTGCTATAATTTAATAGCTGCAAGGGAGTAGTTTACACAAACCATGTGTTTATATGGCGTCAATCGATATTTAAATATCCGCTATATAAGAATACCTTTAGTATTTTAACGAGACTTGGACAAAAGCGTCCAGAGTCTCTTTTTTTAACATAGGAGGAGAAAATGATAAGTATTATATTTTTAGTTATAGGATTTATTCTACTAATAAAAGGAGCGGATTTTTTTGTTGATGGAAGTTCTAACGTTGCCAAATCCCTTGGAATTCCTTCTTTAATAGTAGGCTTAACAATTGTTGCTTTTGGAACATCTGCCCCAGAAGCAGCAGTTTCAATAACCGCCTCTTTAAAAGGAATGAATGATATTTCTTTAGGAAATGTAGTAGGATCAAATATCTGTAATTTATTACTTGTATTAGGTATAAGTGGACTAGGCGGTTGCTTAACTGCCAAAAAGAAAATTATTACTAGGGATTTTGTTTACGCTATCTTTTCTAGTCTAGTTATGCTAATTTTAAGTTATGGTTTCTTCTTTGGAAAAGTAACTTCTAAAATAGCTGTAATTGACCGTGAAGATGGTTTAATATTATTATGTTTCTTAGGAATTTATTTATATGCTCTAATCACTGATGCTATAAGGTCTGCTAAGAAGAATGAAGAAAAAACAAAGTTTAAAATAATCGATGTTATTTTTATTTTACTAGGCATGACTGGAATTATCGTAGGTGGACAACTAGTCGTTGATAACGCTACTAAAATAGCGGAGATGTTCAATGTTAGTCAAAATGTAATTGCTTTAACAGTTGTTGCTATTGGAACATCTCTTCCTGAACTTGTAACATCAGCAATCGCTGCTAGAAAAGGTGAATCAGATATTGCCATTGGGAACGTAGTTGGTTCAAATATTTTCAACATTTTCTTTATTTTAGGTTTATCAGCTACAATTAGCCCAATTACTTATGGTTTTAACTCTTTTATAGATATTGTTATTATGTTTATATCGAGCATTATGGTATATTTACTAACATTAAAAAATAATCGTATTGGAAATAAAAAGGGTTTAATTCTACTAGCTAGTTATGCATTATATATGATTTACATATTAATAAGATAAAATGTCAAGAGACCGATAAAAAGGTCTTTTTTTTACTACCTGAAATATTCTTATGACAATCTAAATAAAGTCAAGTAGTGATTTTAGATAATATTTTAAAAATTA
>X371_Linnaeus_Two_toed_Sloth__coassemble_761_pt1 | contig 98773 bp, 120 predicted proteins | sample X371_Linnaeus_Two_toed_Sloth__metabat2_low_PE_006 | metagenome-assembled genome bin X371_Linnaeus_Two_toed_Sloth
GTATAATAATTCCTAAGAGAAACATAAATCTTATAAATTTAAATACAAATTTTCTTTTTTTCTTCATAAATACCATTCCTTTTACTATTATTATTAAAGGTAAAAGACTAAAATATGTATGAAAAAAAAAAGAATTATGGTATAATCTAAACATGAATTTGAAGTAGGTGATAACATGTCAAAAATTAATATTCATACAATTTTAAAAACAGAAGAAAAAATTTATGAATACGATGTGCCAGCTATTTTTAGAGAGGCCGATGGCATTATCATCTATAATGAAAAAGATGATCAGCGGACGAAAACGTCATTTAATTATCGTACTAAAGAATTGATTCGCGAAAATGATTCTTTAAAAATGAATTATGTCTTTAATAAAGGCAAAAATTCCCGGGGAACGATTTTAATAAAAGAGTTAGGAAGAAAATTTGATTTAACTTTGAAAACAAGTGATATAAAAAGAGATAATCAAAATATAGAGATTATTTTTTGGGTTGAAGATCAACCATTTAACTACAAAATAGAGGTGAAATAATATGAGTATAATTAAAAATATAACAAATGATTTACAAGAATTAGTCAAAAATGCAGGTTACGAAGTGGAAAACTTAGTTTTGCAACCTTCTGGAAGAAAGGATTTAGGTCAATATCAAATAAATGATGCCATGACTTTAGCCAAAAAATATGGAAAAAATCCAAGATTAATTGCCGAAGATATTAAAAAATTATTAGATATGGATAAACGCTTTACAAATGTAAATATTGCAGGACCAGGATTTATTAATATTACTTTAACAGATGAATATTTAGTTAAAATCTTAAACTCAATATCCGGACATATTGAAGAAAATATTGATAAAGAGCCACCTAAGAGAATAGTAATAGATTATGGTGGTGCCAATGTTTCTAAAGCTTTGCATGTCGGTCACTTAAGAAGTGCTAATATTGGCGAAGCATTAAAAAGATTAGCCAAATTACTAGGTCATGAAGTGTTAGGTGATGCCCATTTAGGAGATTATGGTCGTCCTCTTGGATTAGTTGTATTAGAAATAAAAAAGATGTATCCAAATTTACCTTATTTCGATAATAATTATACCGGTGACTATAGTGAAGTTGAATTGCCAATTACTAATGCCGATTTAGAAAAAATTTATCCAACTGCTTCAAATAAATCCAAAGAAGATGAGGCTTACTTAGAAGAGGCTCGAGAGGTAACTGCTAAAATACAAAATAAAACGAGAGGATACTATGATCTTTGGAAAAAAGTTGTGGAAATTTCTAAATCAGATATAAAAAAGGTCTACGATCAATTAAATGTCCAATTTGAATTATGGTTAGGCGAAAGTGATGCTGTCGAATACTTTACTGAATTAAATGATATTTTCGAAAAAGCAGGAATTTTGGAAGACAGTGAAGGCGCTAAAATAGTTGATGTCAAAGAAGAAACAGACAATGCTCCAATGCCACCACTATTATTTGTTAAATCAAATGGCACAATTTCCTACCAAACAACTGACCTTGCCACTATTCTTCAACGAAAAAAAGAATACAATCCCGATGAAATCTGGTACGTAACAGACGGAAGACAATCCTTACATTTTGAACAAGTATTCCGTGCAGCGCGAAAAGCAAAATTACTAGAAGATAGAGTAGTGTTAGAACATATTCCATTTGGAACCATGAATGGAAAGGATGGCAAACCATTTAAAACAAGAGATGGTGGAGTTATGTCCTTAAAAAATCTTATTAATTTAGTTACTGAAGAAACTGCTAAAAAAATTGATCCAGAATCTGTAACAGAAGCAGAAAGAAAAGAAATATCTGAAATTGTGGCAATAGCGGCTTTAAAATATGCTGATTTCCTACCATTTAGAGCAACAGACTATATTTTTGAACTAGAAAAGTTTGCAGATTTAGATGGAAAAACAGGTTCTTATATACTTTATTCAACTATTAGAATGAAATCATTACTTGCCAAAGCAACTCATTTAAAACAAGAAAAAATGCATTTATTAAACGGCGAAACAGAAAGAGAAATTGCTTTAACTATTTTAAGCCTACCTACAGTTTTAACCAAGTCAAAAGAGGTTAAGTCATTAAATGATATTGCTGAATATCTATATAAATTGACTTCTTTATATAACAAATTCTATTCTGAGAATAAAGTTTTAGTTGAAAATAATCAACAATTACAAGAATCATGGTTAGTTTTAACCAAACTTGTATATGATATAAATAATTTACTTTTAGATGTTCTTGGAATAAAAGTTCCAGAAAAAATGTAAAAAAGTGTTGTAATTGTATTAAATCTATGCTATAAGTTTGTTGGTGCTTTTTAGCGCTAACAAACTTTGTTTATTAAACATATAATGTTTTAATATAGGAGGTCAATATGAGTATTAAAAAAATGACTAAAGAAGATTTAGAATTACTATCAAACAAAGATATAACTAATTTAATATTAGAAGAAAGTAAAAAATCAATAAATACAGCTGATCTTTTCAAAAAAATCATCAAATTACTAGAATTACCAGAAAGTACATTTGAGAATAAGATTGGAGATTATTATACAGCTTTATCAACAGATAAAAGATTTATATTATTAGAAGATGGAACATGGGATTTAAGAAATCGTCATACCTCTGATAAGATTGTTAAGGTAACAGAAGAAGATGACGATGAAGAAGAAGACATAGAAAATGATACTGAAGAAGAAACAGAGGCTGATTCTTTAGAAGACAACTTTGATGATACTGAAGAAGAAGATTATGATGAAGATACTAATGAAGAACTAAAAGATTTAGTAGTAATTGATGAAGATGAATTAGAACTAGAACAATAATCTAGTTTTTTTCTTAAAAGAAATATGATATAATACAACTGATTACCGAGAAAGAGTAGGGTGAAAATTATGATAGAAAGATTAGAGGCTACATTAGAAAAGTATAGTCAATTAGAACAACAATTAACCAAGCCAGAAGTATTAGGTGACATAAAAAAAACACGTGAATACTCCAAGGAAATGGCATCATTAGAAGATATTGTAGTTTGTTATAAACGTTACAAAAAAGTCTTAGAAGATATTGAAAATACTAGAGAAATGACCAAGGATCCTGATCTTGGCGAAATGGCTAAAGAGGAATTAAAAGATTTAGAGGCTGAAAAAGAAAGATTAGATGGTGAACTAGAGATATTATTAATTCCTAAAGACCCTAATGATGACAAAAATGTAGTTATGGAAATTAGAGGTGCAGCTGGCGGTGATGAAGCTAATATTTTTGCTGGAGATCTGTTCAGAATGTATACAAGATACGCCGAAAAGCAAGGATTTACATATCAAGTATATAATTCAGTTGATGGAACAGCTGGTGGCTTTAGTCAAATTGAATTTATCATTAAAGGAGCCAATGCTTACTCATTATTAAAATATGAAAGTGGTTCACATCGTGTTCAACGTGTTCCAGTAACAGAAGCAAATGGTCGTTTACAAACATCAACAGCCACTGTTTTAGTTATGCCTGAAGCTGATGATGATATTGATATTCAAATTAATCCAAGCGATTTAAGAATTGATATTTATCGTTCTAGTGGTTGTGGTGGCCAAGGTGTCAATACAACTGACTCAGCTGTAAGAATTACCCATTTACCAACAAATACCGTGGTAACATGTCAAAATGAACGTAGCCAGATTCAAAATAAAGAACAGGCCATGAAGGTTTTAAAAACAAGACTATATGAATTAGAACTTCAAAAACAATTAGAAGAAGCAGGAGAGGCTCGTCGTAGTAAAATCGGTACAGGAGACCGTGCTGAGAAAATTAGGACATATAATTATCCGCAAAATAGAGTTACTGACCACAGAATAGGATTTACTACTAAAAACTTAGATCGTGTAATGGACGGTGACTTAAGCGATGTAATAAATGCCTTAATCCAAGAAGATCAAAAAAGAAAACTTCAAGGAGAGGAATAGGAGATGTAAAGATGCGAGTAGAAGATTTACTAATATATGGCAAAGGTTATTGTCACTCAGATATAGCCAAAATATTACTCGCAGAATTATTGAATTTAAATCCTTTAGAATTATTAAATCACTTGAATGACATTGTTGCAGAGGATAAGAGCGACTTATACAAAAAAGAAATTGATGCTCTAAGACAAGGAAAACCCCTTCAATACGTTATTGGTAATGTCAATTTCTATGGAGCTATATACGATATTAATGAAAATGTTTTAATACCCAGATTTGAAACTGAGGAATTAGTGGAGTCTACGCTTTACTATATTAATAGGTTTTTCTCAACTCCTGTGGATATAATTGATTTAGGGTGTGGAAGTGGGGTCATTGGTCTAACTATAGAAAAAAAAGTTTCCACAAAATCTGTGGATTTAGTAGATATCAGTCCCAAAGCCTTAGAAGTTGCCCACAATAACTGTGTAAAACATTCATCTAAAGCTAATTTAATCCACAGTGATATGTTTCAAAACATAACTAAGAAGTATGACGTTATTATTAGTAACCCGCCATATATCAAAACAGATGAAGAAATCGAGGCAATTGTAAAGAATAATGAGCCTCATCTAGCACTCTATGCCGGAGCTGATGGTCTATCTTGTTATCGGAAGATTTTGAAAGAAGTAGCTAACCATATGAAAGAACGCTGTTTAATTGCTTTTGAGATCGGCATGACTCAAGCCACCGCAATAACTAATTTGGCAAATCAGTATCTTGATAATATAAAGATTGAAGTAAAAAAAGACTTATCCGGTAAAGATAGAATGTTATTTATTTTTAAAAATCTTGAATAAAAAATTTTTTAAAATCTCACTATTAAAATGAAAGTGAGGTTTTTTTATGAAAAAACTAACCGTAATTATATTTATAATAATAACTATTCTTTGCTTAAATAAACAAGCAACTGTAACTGTCCCAAGAGAGGCAATTCGCTTTAGGGTAATTGCTAATAGTAATAAAGAAAAAGACCAGTACATAAAAAAACAAATAGTTACTAATTTAAATTCTACTATTAAAAAAATTGAATTTACACCTAAAGACCTATCCACCTCTAGACAAAATATTAAACAGTCAATACCTGAATTTAGTCAAGTTGTAGAAAAAACTCTCAAAGAATTAAATGCCTCTGAAAAATATTCAATCAATTATGGATTAAATTATTTTCCTGAAAAAGAATATAAAGGAATAAAGTATGAAGCCGGGGAATATGAGTCTTTAGTAATAACTTTAGGCGATGGTTTAGGAGAAAACTTTTGGTGTATTTTATTTCCCCCACTTTGCCTATTAGAAGCTGAAGACGAAAATACTACTGATATTGAGTATACATCGTTTATTGAAGAAATAATAAATAAGTACTTTTAATTCAATAATGAATACAATATTTATGAGTATATATCTTTACGTTTGCTTTACGTTAAAAACCTTGATTTCATTGACAAAAATACTAGTTTTTCTTATGATTGAATTGGGTGATAAGAAATGTTAGTTAATTTCAAAGAAATGTTAAATAATGCAAAAGAAGGACATTACGCTGTTCCACAGTTTAATATAAATAACTTAGAGTGGACAAAGTATATTCTGGAAGAATGTAAAGAATTAAATATTCCTGTTATCTTAGGTGTAAGTGAAGGTGCAGGAAAATACATGGGTGGCTATAATGTTGTTGCCGCAATGGTAAGAGAGTTGGTTGAATCTTTAAATATTGAAACACCTGTTTGTATTCATCTAGATCATGGGACAACTAAAGAAGCCTGCATTCAAGCTATCGATGCTGGATTTACTTCTGTAATGATAGATGCCTCAAAGCATGAACTAGCTGAAAATATTAGAATTACAAAAGAAGTTGTTGAATATGCTCATTCAAAAGGAATCAGTGTTGAAGCAGAAGTTGGTCATATTGGTGGAACAGAAGATAATATTACAGCAACCAGTTCTAATGCTACATTAGAAGATTGTAAAACTTTATATGAAAATACACAAATTGATTCCCTAGCTCCGGCTTTAGGAAGTGTTCATGGATTTTATAAAGGTGAGCCAAACCTTGATTTTGAAACAATGAAAACAATTAATGACAATTTGCCAATTCCCCTTGTACTTCATGGTGGAACAGGTATTCCAGAAGATAAAATAGCTAAAGCTATTAGTTGTGGAATCTCAAAAATAAATATTAATACTGATTTACAAGCAGTGTGGAGTAACGCAGTAAGAGAAAAATTAAATAGTGACGAAAAGGTTTATGATCCACGTAAAATTATAGGTAGTGGAGAAGCTGCAATGAAGCAAAGAATTAAGGAACTAGTTACTCTATTTAAAACACGCTTATAAAATAGAGTGGAGGTAAAAATAATGAAAATTATGGAAATCTGTGGTGCCAAAAATTTAACAGGCACTATCAGAATTAGTGGTGCTAAAAACGCAACTGTTGCTTTAATTCCGGCCGCTATCCTAACTGATGAGGAAGCAACAATTTGTAATATTCCAGAAATTACAGATACAGAGGCATTGTGTGATATATTAAAGGCACTAAACGTTGATGTAAAGAGAGCAAGCGAAAGTATTGTTATTAATCCGCAAGCAATGGAAAATATTGAAATAGAGGAAAAATTTTCCAAAAAGTTACGCGCATCTTATTATTTCATGGGTGCATTGTTAGGTAAATATAAAAAAGCAGCTATGTATTTCCCAGGCGGTTGTTCAATTGGTGCAAGGCCAATAGATTTACATTTAAAAGGTTTTGAAGCTCTTGGTGCAACAGTTACAAATGAGAAAAACAAGTATATTGTTGAAGCTAAGGAATTAAAAGGGGCTAACATATACTTAGATATTGCCTCAGTTGGCGCAACAATAAATATTATGCTAGCTGCTGTGCGTGCTAAGGGAACAACAGTAATTGATAATGCTGCCAAAGAGCCGGAGATTGTTAATGTTGCAACTTTCCTAAATAATATGGGTGCCAAAATTCGTGGAGCTGGGACATCAACTATTAAAATTGAAGGAGTTGACCATCTTGGCAAATGTTTCCATGAAGTAATTCCAGATAGAATTGAAGCTGGAACATACATCATAATAGGAGCGTTGTGTGGTAAGCCATTAAAAATAGACAATATTATACCTGAACATGTTGATTCACTATTATCAAAATTAGATGAAATGGGTGTTGATATGGAAATTGGTTCAGACTATATTATTGTTTCAAAGCCTGAAAAATATAAGGCAACTTCTATAAAAACTGCCGTATATCCAGGGTTTGCTACTGATTTACAACAACCATTTACAGTTCTATTAACTCAAAGTAATGGCAAATCAAAAGTAACGGAAACAATTTGGGAAAACCGCTTTATGCATATCCCATACTTAAACGCCTTAGGAGCGGATGTTACTGTTAAAAATCAAACTGCTACAATAATGGGGCCAACACCTCTAACGGGTGCCGAAGTAGTTGCCACTGATTTAAGAGCAGGAGCCGCTATGGTTGCCGCTGCACTTTTAGCTGACGGTAAAACAACAATTACCAATGTTGAGCATATTCTAAGAGGATATGAACACATAGTCGAGAAGTTAACTGACGTAGGTGCTAAAATAGAAATAAAAGAAATATAATTAATTATATTTCTTTTTTTTGGAGGTAATATGCACTGCTCACGAAAAGTAAAACTTATAATATTAATATTTATGAGTTTATCCGTATATATCATATATAACGCAACCAACCATCATAATATTAATTACACTACCATCGGAGATAGTTTATCTTATGGCAAAGACTGCTACGGTCAAATAGATTATGGTTATAGCGATTATGTTAGAGATTATTTACAAGAAACGAATAAACTAAAAAACTACTCCAAAGATTATACTAAAGAAGAAATGACCATAGATAGTCTTTACAATACACTTTTATCAGAACAAAAAATGTCTAATAAAAACACAAATCAAACTTTAAAAACGATTCTAAGAGATTCTGATTATTTAACAATGAGTATTGGACTAAATGATTTACTTTATAAATTAAGTTTGACATCCAATTTTACGACAGAGAACTTAAACTTAATAATTGCTGAAATAAGCACATCATTTGATAACCTAATTACAGAAATTAGAAAAGTATATAATAGAGAAATCTATGTCGTTGGATACTATGATCTTACAACTGATAATAAATTTTTAAATACAGCTGTTACTAAGTTAAACAATATTTATAAAAGCCATCCTGACGTAATTTACATTTCTACTAAAGAGCTAACAGAAAATCCTAATGTTTTTCTACCAAATCCAAATAGTTATTATCCTAACTATAAAGGTTATCAATTAATATCTAATAAAATCATTACTAAAATGACAAAAAAACTTGAAAAATAATAAAATACTTGTTATACTAATAACGCATTTGAATTACTATGACTTTATGAGTCATGGCGGAAGGAGAGATAGTATGAAAAAAGGAATACATCCAGAAACTCAAGAATGTACAGTAACTTGTGCATGTGGAGAAACATTTACAGTTAAATCTACAAAACCAGAAATTACAGTTGAAGTTTGTTCTAAATGTCATCCATTCTATACAGGAAAACAAAGTAGAGCATCACGTGCAGGTCGCGTTGATAAATTCAACAAGAAATATGGTTTTACAACAACAGAAACTGCTGAATAAGCAGTTTTTATTTTTAAGGAGACTATATGATTGAAATACATAATATTGAAGAACTAATGAAAGAAAATTATCCACCAGAGGTTATAGAAAAGCTATTAATGGATGTTTTAGTATTAAGTATGAAAGTAAAAGATGACTATCCTGATTATCGAACCTGGTACCAAACAATTCAAATTCCTGGAATTTATAACGGAACTAGGAATATTATTATTGCCCATATCAAAGAGAGGATTGTTGGCTTTATTTCTTTAAAGAAAACTAGTGAAGAAAAGAAAATATGCACATTTTATGTGGAAAAAAATTTTCGACGAAACAAAATAGGTATGCTTTTAGCAGCTAAAGCTGTGGAATATTTAGAAGAAGACAAACCCTTAATAACAATTCCCCTAGATAAATTGAACGAATTTGCTCATATTGCTGCTAAATATGATTGGCAAATAAGTGATATAAAAGAAAATCTTTATCGTTTAAACAATCCTGAAGTTATAGTTAATGGCGAATTAAAGCAAGAAAATTTGTCTCTTGAAAAAAGAAAATCTCTAAAGAAAACATATAAACTTTATAAGTTTATAAGACTAAAAACAATTCTTTCCACAAAATTTGTGGAAAGAAAAAATAAAATTCAACTTGGATAAGGAAATGTTTCTTATCTTAAGCAGTCATGATATAATAACTATGAGGTAAAAGTATATGAAAGAATTCGAAGAAAAATCTCTCTCAGAAATTCTTGTTGACGAAGATAAAAGCGATGTTGAATTATATCATAAAATAATAGCGGATTTAGCTACCAATAGAGTATCAAGAGAAATTGTAGAATATTATAAAGGTGAGCCAATTTCCGAAATATATAATAGAATAATGGAGGCTGAACAAGAAATTACCAGTGATTTATTGTTTCCAGGAAGCTTAGTTCTTTTATATCCAAGAATTGAAGAGCATCGAGCAAGGGACTATATCACCTGTGATTTTTCAGCAGGGCTAATTTATCCCAAAAGTCTTTATTTAAGTTATAGACCACTTATAGAGAATTTAACTACTGGAGAAGTGTACGTCCTAAAAAGAACTCTGAAAGTCGAATCTGGACATTATACTGATTTGCCAACAACAATTCAAGAATTTGAAGGACTAGAATTAAAAATACAACAGCAAGCACCATTTGACGATTCAAGAATAGACTATTCACATTTAAGTCAAAGAACAAATGGTGGCTTAATACTACAAAAATTAAAAAGGAGAGTATCTCATGAAAATAGGAGTTGCTAGTGACCATAGAGGTTATAAACTAAAGGAATTTTTAAAAACTGAATTAAAAAAATTAAATTATGAAGTAATTGATTTTGGAACCAACAGTGAAGTTTCAACAGATTACCCAGATTATGCTTTTGCTTTGGGTGAAGCCATTACTGCTAAAAAAGTTGATAAAGGAGTTGCCATTTGTGGTTCTGGTATAGGAATTAGTATTGCCTGTAATAAAGTAAAAGGAATTCGTTGCGCTAAAGTAGATAGCATAGACGATGTTATTGCTACTCGTAATGATAATGACTCAAATATAATTGCTTTTGGCGAAAAAACGTCTTCAGAAATAGCCCTAGAATTAGTAAAAACATTTATTACAACCGAAACATCAATAGAAGAGAAACATGTTCGTCGTCGTGAAAAACTAAGAAAGTATGAAGAAACACATTAATGACAGGTAAATTTTTATTATATATTTTTGTTACAATAATTGTAATTTGGGCTATGGATTCCGTAAATATAAATCAAATTTTTAAAAAAAATAGAGTCGTTCAAGCAAGAGTATTTTACTTTCTCTTAGGTTTAGCACTAATATATTTAATAACAAACTTTTTAATGGATTTATTTTATTCTTTAAAAATTTTTTAAAGGAAGTATAAATCCTTTTTTTTTGCTCAAACTTATAATGAGGTGAAAAAATGAAAAAATTAAGATTAAAAAGATATGTACTTCCAACATTTTTTGCAACATTAGGACTAGTTGCTATAGTTGTAGCCCTAGCAGTTACAAAGCCAGATACATCATTAAATGGCGGTAATAATTTAAATTATGTATCAAATGTAATACTATCACAAGAAGTTCCAGTACTTAATACAACCCCAAAAGTAATTTATCCTTTTACTGATCCATCTGTAACTATAGGGAAAAATTACTACGATTATCAAGGCAAGGCTGAAGATCAAGAAAAATCAATTATTTTTCATGAAAATACTTATATGCAAAATTCTGGAATAGATTTTGTATATGAAAACAAATTTGATGTAATTTCAGTCTTAGATGGTACTGTTACTAATGTTAAAGAGGATGAGGTTTTAGGAAAAATAGTGGAAGTAAATCATGGTAATGATTTTGTATCAATCTACCAAAGTTTAAGCGAAGTAAAAGTTAAAAAGGGGGATACCGTAACTCAAGGACAGATTTTAGGAATTAGTGGAACTAATGAATTAGATAAAGAGTTAGGTAACCATTTACATTTTGAATTTTATGCTGGCGGTCAAATAGTAAATCCTTCTTTATATTTAGATAAAGAATTACAAACACAAAAAGAAGAGGAATAAAACTCTTTTTTTTAAGATAAGGATGTGAAAAAATGATTTCAACTGATATTGGAATAGACCTAGGGACCTCTAATGTTTTGATATATGTGAAGAAAAAAGGCATTGTATTAAATGAACCAAGCGTAATTGCAATTGAAAAAAACACAAAAAAAGTACTTGCAGTTGGAAACGAAGCAAATGAAATGCTTGGTAGAACGCCAGAAAAAGTCTATGCCATAAAACCACTAAAAGAAGGAATAATTGCTGATTTGGAAGCTACAGAAATTATGCTTAATGAGTTTATAAAAAAAATAAAATTAAAAAATCTATTTATTCGGCCAAGAATTTTAATTTGTTGCCCAACTAATATTAATCCCATCGAGAAAGTAACCATTAAAGAGGCCGCCGAGCGCACAGGAGCAAGAAAAGTTTATATTGAGGAAGAGCCTAAAATAGCAGCCTTAGGAGCCGGAATGAATATAAAAAAGCCCAAAGCTAATATGGTAGTTGATATAGGTGGTGGGACTACAGACATTGCAATACTATCATTAAATGGAATAGTTACCTCAAATAGTATTAAAATAGCTGGCAATACATTTAATGATAACTTAATTGCTTATATAAAAGAAAAATACAAATTATTAATAGGAGAACTAACTGCCGAAGACATAAAAATAACCTTTGCTAATATAAATAATGCTGATCCTGAAAAAAAGTTAAAAGTAAAAGGCCGCGATTTAGTAACAGGGTTACCAAATACCATAGAAATCACCCAAGATGAAACAAAAGAGGCCTTAAAAGAAAGTATTAATGAAATTACAAAGGCAATAGTTGCTGTTTTAGAATCTTCTCCTCCAGAGTTATCTGCAGACATTGTGGAAAAAGGAATTGTTTTAACAGGTGGTGCCTCTCAATTATGTGGTTTATTAGAAATGCTAGAAGAAAAATTAAAAGTTCCTGTTTTAATTGCAGAGTCGCCATTAACATGTGTAGTTGAAGGAACTGGTATTTTACTAGATGAATTGAAAAATTATGAAGAAGACCAGTAAATTGGTCTTTTTATTTGCCATTTATAGTGAAGTTGATATATAATTTTATTAGAAAGAAGTGAAGTATATGAGGATGCAGATACTAGAGGCAAGTAAAATAGTTCTAGTAACATTCATTTGTTCGGCAATTATAATGGAATTTATGAAAAAAATAGCTGTTCATGTTGGAGCCATGGATATTCCAAGGTCAGATGAAGGAAATAGACATATTCATAAAACAGCGACTCCAAAGCTAGGTGCCGTAGGCATATTCTTAGCGTTTCTAATAGGCTATATGCTATTTGGAGAACAAAGTATTAGAATGAATTCAATCCTTATAGGTAGTTTTATAGTCATTCTTACTGGTATAATTGACGATATTGCTCCAATTAAAGCAAGAAATAAAATGCTCGGTCATTTAATAGCCGCCTCGATAATTGTTTTTTATGGAGGTATAATTCTAGATAAAATATCTGCCTTTGGTTATACATTAGAATTTGGATGGTTTGCTTATCCATTAACTATTCTTTTTATTGTTGCATGTACCAATATTATTAATTTAATAGATGGCCTAGATGGTCTGAGTAGCGGAATTTGTAGTATTTTTTATATAACAATTGCAATTATTGGTTTCTTCCAAGGAAGATATGGAAGTTTAGTTATGGTTTTAACCCTAATAATGTTAGGATCAACCTTAGGGTTCTTACTACACAATTTTAACCCAGCCAAAATTTTTGCTGGAGATTGTGCAACTTTTATGGGATTTATTATTGCTGTAATTACTTTACTAGAGTTTAAGGGTCCAGCATTAATCTCTTTCTTTGTTCCAATATCAATACTTAGCATTCCAATATTAGATACGTTATTCGCTATTATAAGAAGATTGCTCAAAAGGCAGCCTCCATTTAAAGCTGATAAAGAACATATTCATCATCAATTATTAGGAATGAATTTTTCTCAACGTACGACAGTGTTAATAATTTATGGTATAAACATTTTATTTGCCGCCGCTTCAATATTTTATACATTAAAAGATCCTGTAAAAGGACAAATTATTTATATCATAATTTTCTTATTAGTAATTTGGTTTGTCTTTCATACATCAATTATTTCAGATAAAAGTAAAGCAGTACCAAAAGCAATAAAGAAAAGCTTACGTTTAGATCCTGAAAAGCCCTTGATATCCAATATAATACCACCCAGAAAGAAACAAAAATCAAAAGATAATAACAAGCTAGAAAAGGAATCAAAGAAAGACGAGAAAAAGAAAGTTCAACCTAGTAAAAAAAATTCCAAAAAGAGCACTAAATAAAATGTGTTCTTTTTGTTTCTATCATAAATTGAAAATATGTGATACAATTGAAAAAATAAAAAAGAATAGAGGATACAGCAATGATAAGTTTTGTAATATGTGAAGATGAGAAGGCATTAGCCGAAGAGTATAAGAAAATAATAAGCAATTATATGATGAATTATGATTACGAATACAAATTTGAAGTATTCGATGATTATAATGAAAAGTTCAATAAGTATATGAGACAACCTGAAGACTTAAAAGTATATATTCTAGATATTAAAACTAAGACTAGTTCTGGAATAGATGCTGCAAGAAGAATTAGAGAAGAGGCAGAAGATTGGAATTCAATGATATTAATTATAACTGGTTTAAGTGAATTTAAGTATGAAGCACTCGCCAAAAGATTAATGTTATTAGATTTCATATCTAAATTAGATAATTATAAAGGATATCTAATTGATTGTATATCAAGATGTTTAAAGTATTATGATGCTAGACCAAATAAATTAAGATATTCTTATAAGAATACAACATATAATGTAGATTTTAAACGAATTGTATATATTGTGAAAGAACAAGATAGTAAAAGATGTAAAATTTATACAGATGACGAAAGAGTTATACCATATGTAGGTACAATGACAGGATTATTAGAGTCTTTAGATAAAAGATTCATAAAGACATCTAGATGTACAATTATAAATTCAGATTATATAACGCAATATGATCAAAGTAAAAATGAAATATATTTTGAAAATGGTATGATGGTTAATGATATTTCTAGAGATAACAAGAAAAAGGTAGTAAATCGTGTTAGAGGTATTGAGTGATATAGTTTGTTGCACAATGATGTGTGTAACAGAATTTTTTGTAGGTAAGAAGTTAACTAAAAGCGAAAAAAAGATAACAGAAGTTAAAACAATTGCTTCTATTATAATTCTGATAATAATTCAAAGAATTTTACATGATACAACATATAATATTATTAATGTGTTATTGACATTTTTAACAAATATCATTTTTTATAAAGTAATGTTTAAGCTTAAAAATGAAGAGGCTGTAATTTGTTGTGGAATATATACATTGATTTTATCTGTTGCTGATATTTTATCTGGAATTACTTTAGGTATGATATATACAGTTGAAATGATAAGAACAGATCCAATTATATCAATAATAACAAATGTTATAGTAATGACTATATGTATAATTATTGTTAATATAAAAAGATTGAATAAGATATTTAATGCTTTCTTTAAAATGTCCAATAAAAAGAGACAAATTGCCAACGGCACCTTTATTATTCTACAAGTGTTAGTATTTATTTTGTTAGCATATAATGTTTCCATAGCAAAACATCATGACTTTAAATACATAGTCAGTTTTGTAATAGAAATTATTTTAGTAATTATTGCCTATATATTCATACAAGAAAAGATTAGGTATAGTCAACTAAGAGATGAATATAGCACATTATTTGGTTATGTTCAAAACTTTGAAGAATGGATAGAAAGAGATCAACTAAATCGTCACGAATATAAAAATCAACTTGCGGTAATAAGAAGTATTACTAAAGATGAATCTGTTATTAAAAAGATTAATGACTTGCTAGATGATAATATTAAAATAAAAGGTGACGCTGTATATAAACTAAAAGAACTTCCAACCGGTGGACTAAAAGGTTTAATGTACTATAAAGTTGCTATTGCACAAAAGCAAAATATTAATATTGAGGTAGATGTAAGTCTTAAAAGAAAAAGCGAATTTAAGAAGCTAAATGAACATAAGACAAAAGTTCTATCTAATTTAATAGGAATATATTTTGATAATGCTATTGAAGCAACATTAGAGACTGAAGAGAAAAATGTTTGTCTAGAAGTTTATGAAATAAAAGACGGCGTGAAATTTGTTATCTCCAATACTTTCAAACGTAGTGAAAACTTTGATAGAAGAAATGAACGTGGGGTTACTAGTAAAGGTAAGGGTCACGGTAATGGTTTATATTACGCCAATAATTTAATTTCCAGAAATAACTGGCTAGATGCCTCTCAAGAAATAATTGATAACTATTATATTCAAAATATTATAATAAAAAACTAGATTAATTACTAATTAATCTAGTTTTCTTTAATCTTTAAATAAATCACTCGAATTAGGCTCATCAAATAATAAAAAATAACATCCTAAACTAGCCGTGCCAGTAACAATAAGTGCGATGGTTGCCAATATACTGGCTATCCTACGCTTCATCATATACCTCCTATACTACTTAAAATACCAAATCGGTATTAAGCCTAACTTATACGTTTATAGTTATTATAAGGCTGCTTAAATAGCATATAAGTTAATGGATTAATAACAATAAATTGTATTACTAGGACGCTTAAGATAAGACTCGTAACATAACTATTATCTATTAAAACAATAACTAATGTATAAATAACTCCAACAAGTACAGTTAATATTTTTCTAATTATCCTCTTTCTCTTACTAAAAAGAGGCCTTTTTACCGTATCAGCCGGAGCAAAAATTACATAATTCAAAATACAAAATAGTGAAATGATTAAACTAATATTCATATTAATTTTTATATTAATAAAAATTAAAGGTATAAATATGAAACATACTGTTGAAAAGATTAAGCATTCATAACTTTTTTTTGCATGAAAGCCAAACCCAAAATATCGTATGACATTAAACATAATCATCACTAGTATAACTTCTTTTATAATATCTAAGATTAAAGCTAACAATAAAATAAATATCAACTTGGTAATTGTAAGATACAGTCCTTCTAGACCATAAAGAAGCATTCTTTCTTCTTTCTTAGAATAAGAATTATACTTCTTAATAAAACCAAGTGTTAATTCTAAAAACTTCTCTTTTATCATATGCTAACTCTTACTTATAATTATACACTCCTATTACAATAAATCAATATCTAAAAATCCTTAAACTGTAAATTTAGCCAAAAAAGTGCAAAAAATGATGTATTATGTCGAACTAATACTAAAAAAAGCTTTAAAGTTACAGTTCACGGCTTTCTTATTCACAAATTAAATTTTCTGCTAGAATAGATTATGCCGACAGAGAAATACAAAAAGGTAGAAAGAGGTGCAGAAGTTAAAATGATCGGGCGCGTGAAATGGTTCAATAATGACAAGGGATATGGATTTATCGATTTTAAAGAAAATGAAGATATTTTCGTTCACTACTCAGCTATTGACCTAGATGGATATAAAACTTTATCTGAAGGACAGTTAGTAGAATATAAGTTGATTGAAACCAGCAAGGGTTATCAAGCAATTAATGTTCGACTAGTAAAAGAAACTGCTAATATAAAATAGTAGTTTTTTTTTCCATAATATGCTATACTTAAGATGTAAAGGAGGCGATAGTATGGATATTATCATTAGAGGAGATAAGATTAAAATTACTGAAGCTATGAACGATTATATTAAAGAAAAACTTGGAAAATTAAACAAGTATTTAGAAAATAGCGATACAGTTCGCGCAAACGTAATAGTTAAAGTAAAAAATCACGAACAACGAGTTGAGATTACCATACCATTAAAAACATTCATTTTAAGATCTGAGGAAACTCAAGATGACTTCTATGCAGCAGTTGATAAGACAATTGATAAGCTAGAAAGACAAATTCGTAAAAATAAGACACGAATTACTAAGCAAGTCAAGAATTCTTATGATTTTATAATACCAGAGATAGTAACTGCTGATGAGGACGTTTCTGATACAAAAATTTTAAAAAGAAAGAAAGTTGAAGTAAAACCTATGAATGAAGAAGAAGCAATTCTTCAAATGGAATTACTAGGACATCAATTTTATATGTATAAAGACAGCGAAACAAATAAACCAGCTGTTGTTTATAAACGTAACGATGGCAATTATGGTGTAATTGAATCTGAATAATTATACAATGAGGCACTAAATAAGTGCCTTTTTTTATTATTTCGTTACTATATAACGAAATAAAACTTTTCTTCTGTATAAAAATTTGATAGAATAATAAGATGAAGGAGATGAAGCGAATGAAGTTTCTTAGAAAGTTATTCGATCATGAATATAAAGAATTAAAGAGATTTTCTGTCTTAGCAGACAAAATCATGGAATTAGATGAAGAGTATTCTAAATTGTCAGATGAAGACCTTCAAGCTAAAACAGCAGAATTTAAAAAAAGGCTTTCAGAAGGTGAAACATTAGATGATATTTTAGTTGAGGCTTTTGCTACAGCAAGAGAAGCTGCTTATCGAGTTATTGGTGAAAAACATTACTATGTTCAAATATTAGGTGGTTTGGCTATTCACTTTGGTAATATAGCCGAAATGAAAACAGGTGAAGGAAAAACTTTAACCAGTGTTTTACCTGCCTATTTAAATGCTCTATCAGGAGAAGGCGTTCATATTATTACTGTTAATGAATATTTAGCAGGCCGTGATGCTGAATGGATGGGTGGTATCCACCGTTTCCTTGGCTTAACCGTTGGTGTCAATCGAAGAGATATGAGTTCAAAAGAAAAGCAGGAAGCCTATGCTTGTGACATCCTATACTCAACAAATAATGAAATAGGCTTTGACTACTTAAGAGATAATATGGTAGTCCGTAAAGAAGAAAGAGTTCAAAGAAAACTTAATTTTGCAATTATTGATGAAGTTGACTCAGTATTAATTGATGAAGCTAGAACTCCGCTAATTATATCAGGTGGTACTATGAAGAGTGCCAATTTATATATTGATGCTGATAGATTTGCAAAAGGCTTAAAAGCAGAAAAAGATTTTATTTTCGATGAGAAAACAAAAAATGTTAACTTAACAGAAACCGGTTCGGAAAAAGCGGAAAAAGCTTTTAATATTAGCAATTTATATGACATAGACAATGCTTCACTTTTGCATTACATTAATCAAGCTTTAAGAGCCAATTATTCAATGAAAAAGGATGTTGATTATGTTGTTCAGGAAGGCGAAGTTATTATTGTTGACCAATTTACAGGACGTCTAATGAAAGGAAGAGCATATTCCGAAGGTCTACATCAAGCAATAGAAGCTAAAGAAGGCGTTAATATTAATCAAGAGACTAAGACTTTAGCAACTATTACTTTCCAAAATTTATTTAGAATGTATAAAAAACTATCAGGAATGACTGGTACTGCCAAAACCGAAGAAGAGGAATTTAGAAATATCTATAATATGTATGTTATTGAGATCCCTACTAATAGAGAAGTAATTCGTGTTGATGCCCCTGATTTGGTTTATGCTAATAAGGAAGCTAAATATAAAGCACTTATTTCTTTTGTAAAAGAGCGTTATGATAGAGGACAGCCTGTTTTAATCGGTACCATAGCCATTGAAACAAGTGAATTAATCAGTAAATTATTAAAACAAGCCCACATTCCACATGAAGTATTAAATGCTAAGAACCATGAAAGAGAAGCTGAAATAATTTCTAAAATTGGTACCTGCAAATCTGTAACCATTGCCACTAATATGGCCGGACGTGGTACAGATATTAAACTATCTGACGAAATAAAAGAACTGGGTGGATTATGTGTAGTTGGTACTGAAAGGCATGAATCACGTCGTATTGATAATCAATTGCGTGGTCGGTCAGGACGTCAAGGAGATCCTGGTTATACTCAATTCTTTGTATCAATGAAAGATGACTTAATGGTCCGCTTCGGTTCTGATAGAATCGCTGATATGATGGGTACAATGGGGTTAGGTGACCAAGCAATTCAAAGTAAAACTTTTACTAATTCTATTACAACAGCTCAAAAACGAGTTGAAGGAAATAACTTTGATATCCGTAAGTCTCTACTTCAATATGATGACGTAATGAATAATCAAAGAGAGATAATTTATGAAAAAAGGAATAAAATTTTAGATAGTGAATCAATTCACGAAATGGTTCTAGATACATTTAAGCATCACATTCAGGATTTAGTAAATTCCCATTTATATCCAGAAGGACATTTGACCGATGAAGATTATGAGGAAATAGTAGAGTTCGCTAACGAAAACCTATTAAGAAAAGATATTACAAAAGAGGATATAAATGATTTGTCAGCTGATGGAGCAATTGATAAGTTATATGAACAAGTAGTTTCTGAATACGAAGAAAAAATTAAAGAAATTCCAGCTGAAGTATCAGCAGAATTTGAAAAAGTCATTACTCTTCAAGTACTAGATAACTATTGGATGGAACATATTAATACAATGTCTCACTTAAGAGAAGGAATTCACTTACGTGGTTATGCCCAAGAAGATCCATTAAGAGCCTATACTATGGAAGGATTCGATCTGTTTGATTCAATGATGCAAAAAATTGATAAGGATGTTTCAATCTTCTTAATTAAAGCTGAAATTCGTCATAATATTGAAAGAAAAGAAGTTTCAAAGAAAAAAATAACAAATGACGTTAAGGAAGAAGGAACAAAAAAGACTCCAAAAAGAGTCAAAAAAATAGGACGAAATGATCCTTGTCCATGTGGTTCGGGCAAAAAATACAAACAATGCTGCGGAAAGTGAGATAAATAAAGGTTTTGTGAGGATTTTGCAAAGTTAAAAAATGTTAACAAATTTATATTTGTTTGCAAATAATTAAAAAATATGGCTTAAATGCCCTAAAAATAAAGGATGTAAACAGAAGAAATATGTGAACATCCTTTTAAAATTCAAGAAAGTGAGGTAATATCTATTGAAAAAAGAAGAAATAACAACAGAAATAATTGTAAAAGAAAATAAAGTGGGAATTCTAAGAGTAGGTAATGCTAATTATATATCATTAACAGATTTGGCTAAATATCAAAATTCTAGTGATCCATCTTTTACAGTAAAGAATTGGTTAAGAAGAATTACAACTATTGATTACGTTGGTTTATGGGAAGAAATTCATAATCCTGATTTTAATTTGGTCGAATTCGACCAAATTAAAACTGAGTATGGTAGAAACTCTTTTGCAATGTCTCCATCTCAATGGATTAAAAGAACTAATGCAATAGGTATTATCTCTAAGGGCGGAAGGTATAGTATTGGAACTTTTGCACATCCTGATATCGCTTTTGAATTTGCTAGTTGGTTATCTCCAGAGTTTAAATTATATTTAATAACTGAATTCGAAAGATTAAAAGCTAATGAAGCATATCAAGAAAAAATAGATTGGCAAGCTAATAGAATACTTTCAAAGTTAAATTATGTAGTTCATACTGATGCAGTAAAAACTTATATAGTTCCAACTCTTACAGAAGCACAAAAGAAATTTGTATATGCCGAAGAAGCAGATGTTTTAAATGTGGCATTATTTGGTATGACAGCTAAAGAGTGGAGGGATAACAATCCAGAACTAGCAAAAGAGGGAAATATGAGAGATTACACTGATTTACTGCATTTAGTAATATTAAATAATCTTCAAAATACAAATGCTGAATTGATTGAAGAAAAAGTACCTCAAAGAGAAAGACTTGTTAGACTCAATAATTCTGCAAGAAGACAAATGAAAGTATTAAAAGACAATAAGAATATCAAAGAATTAGAATTATTGCAAAAACAAGTTAATGAAGAAAAAGAATTATTAATTGATTAAAATAGAAGAGTGTTAACAGATAATGTTAATGCTCTTTTGTTTTATATATAAAAGGAAAGGATGATTATATGAGAAGAATAAATGTAAGAGAAAGAGGAAAGGTTTATCAATATCAATTTGAAATTGGAACTATTAATGGTAAACGAAAGTTTATTAATAAGCCAGAATTTAATATTCAAAATGAAGCTTGCGCCGCTAGACAACTAATCTATGAAAAATATAGTAGAATATGAAGTTTATGTATACAATTAACTTTAATTAATATATAATTAAAAAATAAAACGGAAAGGAATGATTAAAATGAAAGAAAAGAAAAAAAGTAATATTGGCTTAACTGTACTTGTGGTTATTCTATTACTAGTATGCGTAGGAATGGGAACATTTATATTTGCTAATAAAGATAAATTAACAGCCAAAGAAACTACACAATCAACCATTAAAAATGAAAAAAAGGCAACAACATCAAAAACAGAAACAACAAATGAAAAAAACAACAATATTGAAACAAGGAAATGCACTGGCGTATATAGTGGAACAGCAGCTATTACTCAAGATATTCAAACTGGACAATATGGCAAAGGAACTTTAACAATTGAATTGAAAACAGATGGAACATATGAGTTAAAAAAAGAAAATATGAGTGGTGTTACGGGAAACTATACAATAATTGAAAATGCATTATTACTAAAAACTTCTCCAGAAACAATCGGTTCAGGAGAAGATACGTCCGCTAAATATTCTCAGTATTTAAATATAAGTAGTGACTGTTCAACAATTTCATGGGGATACGGCTCATACTTCTTCGATCCAGACTTTACATTGACTAAAAATAATTAAAAAATAAATATATTGTTTAGACTATTACGAAAAAATTTTGTTAATAGTCTTTTTTAGATACTTCAATAAACAACGTTACAGCGTAAAAAGTAAACAATAGCACAATATAGAAAAATTAAGACACAATTAGAAAAATATTGCCAACAACGCAAAAAATAATTATTTGTGGTTCAGGAAAAAAATACAAACAATGCTGTGGAAAGTAACATAAAATATTTAAAATATGTAGTAAAATAAAGGTGTGAACAAAAATGATATGTTGACACCTTTTAAATTTAAAAAAAGGAAATAGAAGGGTTAAGTTCTTATTTGTGCAATACAAAAACACAAAAATATATTATAAAATGATAATAACAATTCATAAATAGGAATTATAGTAAAAGCCCTAAAAATAAGACCCCAAATATAATAAAATTTATTGTAAAAATTCTAATATAGCATTATAATACAACTCACTTAGGGGGAAAAATATGGATTATGATATCTTAAATTGCGCCATTTCAAATATTATTGATATAGTAAATGAATACAATAAACAACACCTATATGATGTTGAAGTTTGTGAGGACTTAGTCATTGCTCTAACAGGTTATTATCTTACTTTTGGTCCTGAAATTTTTTCTAAAATAAGCGAAATTCTACAAGTACTAGAAATTCATACTGCTAAAACTTCTTCTGAATTGATTCAAAAGAAAAGACTTATTAAGGGGAAAGAATTAGACTTTTACGATGCTTATTCCGAAGCATTTTGGGAAATTTATCTAGATCCTAAAACTAATAAGTTTATTGGTGCCAAACCACATATATTTTATAAAAATGTCTCTAGAGATAACTCTCCATTAGAATTAGTTCACGAATTATCTCATGCCTTGGAAGGTTGTACTGCAAATATAATCTATGAAGATGATAAAATAGTTACAATTAAACGTTGCTTTGGGGAAATTACCTTTGATAAAGAAACTGGTTTAGCCATCGCTGCCCAAGGAACAGGAATGACTGAGTTAACAACTGCAACTATTGAAAATAAAATATTAAGGAAATTCTGTGATTTAGATTCAAATAAAATAGATAATCCATTAATAAAAGATTACGTAAAAATGGCAATTTCCTTGAATCCTAATCAAACTATCGCAAGTTCATATGTAGATATGGTTAGCATCTTTAAAGATCTCGTTGATAACGATCAATATTTTGATATTTTAAGGCAATATTACTATGAAACAAATTCAAAAAAAATAATAGAAGAATTTAATTGCCTTGACTACAGGCTTAATTTTCAAAGACTTATTAATCAAGCCAACACGATTTTTTCAAGTAATGAAGAAACTGGATTAAGAACTATTCCATATGTTCAACAACAGTTAACTATTTTAAATGAAGCGACAAATGCAAAACCTTCTACCAAACAAATAATACTTTTATTTTAGACAAGAGTGATCTTGTTTTTTTATAAAAAAAGGAGCCTATTGGCTCCAAATCTATCTCTAGAGGATCTTCACACTTAACAGTGAACCTTCCTCACTAATAATATATGCTAAAAGACAAAAAGTATACACAAAAAAATTTTAAGAACATTGTTTTCGCAAATAAAGTATGTTAGACTAGTGCTGTAAATGTATAAAAACTATATAAAATAACAAACTAAGGAGTGATACTATGGAAAAGAAAGAACTAAAAAAGCTGTTAGATAAAAACTTAGATGTTATTACCAATCTTTGGAGGTCACTTTGACATCGATACAAAAATAGAAGAAATTAAAGAACTTCAAAAACAAATGGAAGACTCTAATTTTTGGGATAATCGCCAAAAAGCCGAAAAAACTTTAAAAAACATTAATGAGAAAAAAAGTTTAATTGATTTAATTTCTCAATTAAGGAGTAAAATAACAGATAATTTGGAACTATTAGAGTTGCTTGAATTAGAGACGGATGAAGATTCAAAAAAACAACTAGAGGTAGAAGTTTTGTCATTAGAGAAAGAAATTGAAAAACTAAATTTGCTTTTATTACTTAGTGGGCCGTATGATAATCTCGATTGTATCTTAGAGATTCACTCAGGAGCTGGCGGTACAGAAGCTTGTGATTGGGCATTGATGCTATACAGAATGTATACTCGTTGGTGTGAAAAGAAAAATTATAAAATTGAACTATTGGATTACCAAGATGGTGAGGAGGCTGGTATTAAAAGTGCCTCTATTAGAATAAAAGGAACCAATGCCTACGGATTTTTAAAAAATGAAAAGGGCGTTCATCGATTAGTCAGGCTGTCTCCATTTGATTCCAATAATCGTCGTCATACGTCCTTCGCCTCAATTGAAGTAACTCCTGAAATAGAACAAGATAATACTATTGAAATAGACGAAAAGGATCTAAAAATAGATGTTTATCGTTCTAGTGGTTGCGGTGGTCAAGGTGTTAACACAACAGATTCGGCTGTAAGAATTACCCATCTTCCTACTAAAATAGTAGTAACTTGCCAAAATGAACGTAGTCAAATTCAAAATAAAGAGCAAGCTATGAAAGTTTTAAGAAATAAATTACTAATAAAAAAACTAGAAGATCAATCTCGGGAATTAAACGAAATAAAAGGTGATCAAATGAATATTGAGTTTGGTTCACAAATAAGAAGTTATGTAATGCATCCATATTCAATGGTAAAAGATCATCGCACCAACGAGGAGACAAGCAATGTATCTAAAGTATTAGATGGTGATATAGATATGTTTATAGAAAGTAATTTAAAAAGGGGACTATAAGTATGAGATTAATTTCAAGGTTAAAAAATAAAGAGATTTTAGAGAGAATACGTAAAAAATCATTATTTAAAAGATATTTTAATTTCTTTGTGGGCTTAATATTTCTAGCTGTCTCTTATAATTTGTTTTTAGCTTCAAATGATATTGTCGCTGGTGGAGTAAGTGGAGCAGCTATAATTCTCAATGGACTTTTTAATTTTAATAACTCAACAGTTATTTTAGTTTGCAATGTTGCTTTACTAATATTAAGTCTTTTTCTACTAGGAAAGGCCAAAACAAAAAATACTATTTTAGGTTCTTTACTTTTCCCGATATTAGTAGAGTTGACAAGCCATATTAATGTTTGGCTAGAGCTAGACACTTCACAATTATTATTATCATCAGTCTTTGGTGGAGTAATGTATGGTATGGGCTTAGGTATGATTTTTAAAGCAGGCTTTACTACTGGTGGAACGGATATTCTAAACCAAATTATTTCAAAGTATGCAAAAATAAGTATTGGTAAAAGTATGCTTCTTGTAGATGGTGGTATTGTTCTTTTGTCAGCTTTAGCATTTGGTCCAACTAAAGTAATGTATTCAATTATTGTACTATACATTATAAGTATGATTTCCGATCGCGTAATTTTAGGTGTATCTGACAGTAAAGCCTTTTATATAATTACTAGTCATGATGATGAGATTAAAGAATATATTTTAAAAGTATTAAATCATGGTGTAACAGTCTTCAGCGCTAAAGGTGGTTATGCCACTAAAAATCAGACTGTATTAATGTGTGTTCTTCCAACAAAGGATTACTATCGTTTAAAGGCCGGTATTACAGAAATTGATAATGAAGCATTTGTTGTTGTTACTGATGCCTACGAAGTTTTTGGAGGCGAGTAGTATGGAACAAATTCTTGAAAATATCAAGCAAAAGAAAAAGTTTAGAAGGGTAGCCTTAGCTTGCATATCATTACTAATAAGTGCTTTAGTATATAATATTTTCTTATTACCTTTAAATATCGTCACTGGAGGGATTGGTGGAATTGCGACTATTACTAAGTATATTTATCATATTGAACCTTCATTAATGATATTAATTTTATCACTTGCTTGTATCATTATTAGTATAATGTATTTAGGTTTTGAAAAAACAACAGGTGCCTTTATTGCAACATTCCTATACCCATTGTTAGTTGATATAACTGCTCCACTTGCTAAGGTTTTACCTCTTGATACTAGTGATACTTTCATAATTATTATTTTTGCTTCAGTATTGTCCGGATTGGCTAGTGGTATGATGTACAAAACCGGTTATAATAGTGGTGGTCTAACAGTGATTTCTCACATACTTTATGAAAAATTTAAAATTGCAATAAGTAATTCATCACTAATAATAAATGCATTAGTTATTCTACTAGGTGGTTATTTTTTCGGAAGTATAAATGCAATGTATGCGATGATATACTTATATATCAGTAATATTGTAATGAACAAAGTCCTACTTGGAATCTCAAATAATAAAGCTTTTTATATCATTACAAGTGAAGAAGATATGATTAAACAATACATAATTGAGCGTCTTCACCATAATGTTACTTCTTTTGATGTTAAAGGTGGTTTTTTAGAAAAAAAGAGAAAAGTTCTATTAACCGTTATCCCATCTCGTGAATATTACCGTGTTACAGAAGGTATAAAAATGCTTGATAAGGATGCTTTCTTTGTCGCTACTGATTCATATGAAGTAATTGGTGGAAAATAAAGGAAAAGAGTGAAAATAGTCTAATCACTCTTTTATTATGCGACATAATATGATAAAATGATTAAAGTATAAGGTGGTGAATTATGGATTTAGTTAGAATCAAAAACGTCGAGAAAAAATACAAAAATGGGGTTACAGCAATTTATGATTTAAACCTTGCCATTGAAAAGGGAGCCTTTGTATTTGTAATTGGAGGCTCAGGTAGTGGAAAGTCTACCTTGATTAAAATGCTATATCGCGAAGAGAAACCAACACGGGGACAAATAATAGTTGGTGGCTTAGATGTTGCCAAGTTAAAAAACCGTAAGGTATATAAACTAAGAAGAAAATTAGGAATTGTATTCCAAGATTATAGATTATTACCGAAACAAACGGTATATGAAAATGTTGCCTTTGCCTTAGAGGTAATCGGTGCAACTAAGGAAGAGATTAGAGTTAAAGTTTTAAAAGCCTTAGAAGATGTAGGTTTAAAGCATAAACTTCATGAATATCCAGATCATTTATCCGGTGGAGAACAGCAAAGAGTAGCCATTGCCAGAGCAATAGTAAATGACCCTAAATTATTACTTTGTGATGAACCAACAGGAAATTTAGATCCAGAGATGAGTATGGAAATTATGAAAGTACTTGAAGATATTAATAATAATCGTGGCACAACAATTATTATGGTTACCCACGATAAAGATATTGTTAATAAAATGAAAAAGCAAGTAATTACTCTAAAAGATGGACATTTAGTAAACTTTAAGAAGAAAGGAACTTATAGCAATGAAGCCGTTTAGAATGTTAGGACGAAGCATCCGCGATGCTTTTAAAAGTGTAATAAGAAACTTCAGTCTGTCTTTAGCTTCCATTTCTTGTATTACAATAACATTAATAATTGTTGCTGTCGCAATAATTGCATCATTTAATGTTCAAAACTTTACTAAAGAAATTGAAAAAGATATGACAATTGTAGTTTTCTTAGACAATGATGCAACTACTTTAGATAGAAAAGAAGTTGAAAAAGAGATTAAATCTCTATCAAATGTTGATAAATATACATATCAATCTAAGCAAGACATAAAAGAAAATATGCAAGCTGAATCAGAGGTCTTTAATAGAGTTTTATCAGAGTGGGACAACGATGAAAGCCCTCTTAAAGATACATTTCAAGTTAAAGTAAAAAATGTTGAAAACATTAAAAAAACTGCTCAAAATATTGAAAAAATTGATAAGGTATCAGTAGTAAGATATGGTGAAGGAATGGTTGACAAAATGGTTAAAGCCTTTTCTTCCGTAGAAAAAGTAACTTATGGGGTTGTAATCGCCTTAATAGTTGTAACCGTTTTCTTGATTATTAATACAATAAAATTAACAATTTCCGCAAGAAAAAGAGAAATTAGTATTATGAGGCTAGTTGGTGCAAGTAACTTTACCATTAAAACACCATTTATAGTTGAGGGTATGATCTTAGGAATGTTTGGATCAATAATTCCTATTATTTTATCAACTTATGGTTACCTAGCATTTTATAATCACTTTGATGGATATTTATATTCTGAACTAATTCAATTAATTAAGCCAGAGCCATTTATGTATGCAACGGCATTAATAGTCTTAGTTGTTGGAATGTTAGTAGGTATGATTGGTAGTGCAAGTGCAGTTAAGAAATATCTAAAAATATAATGAAAAAAGCTATAAATATTTTATTAGTAATTGTTATATTAGTTTCATTTATAGCACTACCAATGAATACTAAAGCAAAAACAATTGCTCAATTTGAAGCAGAAGTAAAAAAATACACTGAAGAATTAAATGCTAAGAAAGCTAACTTAGCTAAAAATGATGAAGAAGTTGCGGCTATAAAAGTAAAAATATCTTCCATTGAAAAACAGATGGCCGCTGCCGAAGAAGAAATAGTTACTCTTCAAAAAGAAATCGACGAAAGTAATGAAGAAATTGCTAGAAAAAGTGAAGAAAGTAAAAAAATAATTGAATATTATCAGATTTCAAATGGTGAAAATATCTATTTAGAATATGCTTTTGGTGCAACAGATATAACAGATATGATTTATAGAATGTCTATTGTAGAACAATTAACAGATTATAATGATAAAATAATGAAAGAATTATCTGAATTAATTGAAAAGAATAAGACTCAACAACAAGAATTAACTAAGAAAAAAGAGGAATTGAAAAAACTAGGGGTACAATTAGAATCTGAGAAAGCCAGAATAGAAGCTGATAGCAAGTCTATAAAAGCTACAATGCCTTCTATTGAAACACAAATAAAAGAAGCTAAAGCCCAAGTAACATATTTCAAAAATTTAGGTTGTGGAGCCAATGAAGACATTCAAGCTTGTCAATATCGAATTTCACAAGAGTCTGGTAGTAGTCTTCCGAGTGTTGGATTTTTCTCAAGACCAATGATGAAAGGTTATGTTACTCAAGGATCTCATTCTGGTCATATAGCTGTAGATTTAAGTAGTGATAATAAAGCAGAACCAATATATGCCATCGCCGAAGGAACCGTTCATGCTATTTATACAGATGACTGTACAAGCGGAAGATGGTGTGCTGCTGCTGGAATAAAATGTAATGGTAATGCCTTAGTAGTTGTAACAAAACACAATTATAACGGAAGATATTACTATGTAACATATGCTCATATGCGTTCTTATGGAAACATAAAAGTAGGGCAATACATAACCAGAAACACATTAATTGCTTATATGGGAACAACTGGTTGTTCTACAGGTCCACATTTACATATGGAAATATCTACTTGTCATTGGAAAAACAACGGCGGTTGTACTTACTCACAATATCAAAGTAGATTTGTAAGTCCACCTAGCTTAATTTCATTTCCATCAAGATGGACAAACAGATAAAAAAAGGAATAGACTAACTATTCCTTTTATTTTGTAACATTAGCTATACTAGTATTATTTTCATCATCTATAGAAAACATCGTTTCTAATTCTCTTCGCCTAAATTTTTGTTTAATTCTATTTACTAGCTTCTTTTGCTCAAATTCTATTTTCTCTTTTGGGGTCGTAAAATCAAAATGATTTGTGCTATGAAAAGGCGGTTTTTCTTTTTCTTTTATACTTTCTCTATATACATTAGCATCTATTTTTGTACTAGCTATTTTCCCCACTAGTTCTTCATTGGGATAGGCTTCCTTAGGTGTAATATACAAGGCGAAAGGATCAAAGTACTGTTTTAAGTTTGTATCATTATCTTCAAAATAGCCTTTAGAAATAAGATTATTTGCAAACACTTTACCATCTTCAGTTAAATTGAAAAAATACCCAGGATGAGGGGTTGATTTTCTTACGCCCCATCTTGGCTCTTCATTATAACGATCATAACGGTTTTCCTCAGTTAAGCAAAATTGCCTAAAAGTTGGATCTAAGATAAAACTTCTAAAACTTTCTTTTCCATTTAACCTAGTTGGAATATCTACTCTTATCAAAGCATGAATAGGCTCACATTCTAATATGTCTCCAACATTAAAAGTTACATACGGAAATGAAAATTTTTCACACAGCTTTGAAAGATAATCTTGAGCGATAGAACACCTTCCAGCAAATGACGACTCTAAAATATCATCTAAATCATTAGTAATATTTATTCTTGCCATATAAGTCATCCAGTCCAAAAAATCAACTATATATTTATTAGGAATATAACCATTTTTTTCATAAAAAGTTTCAATTGCCGCTATTAATTTAAAATCAATATCCTCATTGTATGGCTTACTATCAAATATAAAATCTTTTTTTTCACAATCTATAACAGATTTCTTATAAAGCATTCCTATCACATCCTAATATATTCATTATATCATAAATTAAAATTGTGTTATAATTTACTTGAATATTGAAAAAGGAGAAAAGTATGTTAAATGTTGTTGGAACTATTTTTTTAAAAGATAAAAAGATTTTAATCGATAAGCCTAGAAATAAACCTACTCATCAAATGATTGGTGGCAAAGTAGAACCAGGTGAAACTATTCTCCAAGCCGCTATAAGAGAATGTCGTGAAGAATTAGGTACAAAAGTTGTTATTAAAGAGTCAGCTTTCCAACAAGTAATGGACTTTGATGAAATCGCAACTTCTGATTCAAACTTAAAAATACATTTTTTTGTATTTATATATACTTGTCCACTTCAAGGAGAGTTAGAAACATCTAATGAAATAGAAAGTTTTCTATGGTATGACACTTCAATGGGAGAATCTCTTCTTTCAAATACTTTAAAACATAAAGTCATCCCTTATTGTCTCAACAATGGGTTAATAGATTAAGGAGTATTTATGAAAACAATAAGTTTACAAGAACCCTATGCCACTCTAATAAAAGAAGGTTATAAAAAAGTAGAAACCCGAAGTTGGAAAACTACTTATCGTGGTGATATTTTAATTCATGCAAGCAAAGGTAAAAAATTCTTAAAAGGAATAGATAATCCAGAAGTTTTAGACCTTATAAAAGGCTTGGAATTAAACAATGGAAGCATAATTTGCAAAGCCACTTTAGTCGACTGTATAGAAATGACTAAAGACTTTATTAATCAAGCCAAGAGCAATCATCAAGAATATATCCTAGGTATATATGAAGAAGGCCGATATGCCTGGATTCTAGAAAATATTAGTCCCATTGAGCCCATAAAAGTTCCGGGAAAACTTGGCTTATGGGATTATAATATATAATAACTAGTGCATATAATTTCAATCTAAAAATAACACCTACCTATAAAGTAGGTGTTATTTTAAATAATTCTTTCCCAACTATAGCCGGTTCTCCCAAAGTGGCCATAGGCTGCCAAATCATAATAAATAGGTTTTCTTAAATCCAACTCTTTAACTATATTATCAACAGAAAAATTAAAATTATTATTAACAAATTTCACGATTTCATTTAGTTCAGTTTTATTAGTTCCAAATGTTTCAATGAAAATATTTATCGGTATCTCTTGACCAATTGCATAAGAAACTCCAATTTCACATCTATCGGCTAATCCCTTAGCAACAATATTTTTTGCAACATATCTTGCATAATAAGCAGCGCTTCTATCAACTTTAGAGGGGTCTTTGCTACTAAAACAGCCACCACCCACACGGCCCATACCGCCATAACTATCCGCAACAATTTTTCTTCCGGTTGTTCCACTATCAGCAAACGGACCGCCAATAATAAAACTTCCACTCGTATTAATTAAAATTTTTGTGTTACTATCACATAAATAAGTTGGTAAAATAGGACTGATTACCTCTTTTTTTATAAATTTTTCTAATTGTTTTCGCGAAACATATTTCTCATGTTGGCAGGCAATTACTATAGTATCAATTCTTTTTGGCAAATCGTTTTCATACTCTACTGTTACTTGGGTTTTACCGTCAGGTTTTAGAAAACTGTTATCATTACTTTTTCGAACTTTGGTTAACTGTTCGGCTAATTTATTAGCAAGGCTTATAGGCAGTGGCATTAACTCTTTTGTTTCTACGCAAGCATAGCCAAACATGATTCCTTGATCACCCGCACAAATTTTTTTCTTCGAAACGGCATCATTTATTTCTTTGGATTGTCTTGATATTTTCATCATAATATTAAATTCATCATTGTAGCCAATATCCTTTAATACCTCCCTTGCAATTTTTTCGTAATCAATATTTTCCTTAATATTGGTTTCTCCGAATAAAAGAATCAAATTGTCTTTAATAGATGCTTCTATTGCCATATGACAATTTTTGTCTTTACTAAGCGCAACATCCAAAATTTTATCACTAATCTTATCACAAATTTTATCCGGATGTCCTTCTGTAACACTTTCACTTGTAAAAAAATAATTTTTCATAAATCCTCCTTCTAGAAATTTTATCAAAATAAAAAACTCTTGAAAGAGTTAAAAGTCTCTTTCATCGTTGTTAGCATTACCACCTTACTTAAAAAGCAGGTTGGTATGAGATCACTGAGCTAACTCTCTCCCTCATTCTTGATAAAAGTTCTAGCACAATTAAATACTTAAGACTGTCATTTTGTCAATATAAAAATAAAATAACTTTCCTAGTTGACATAGTGTGTTAAAATAAAATGTATAATAAGGAGTAGTTATGAAAAGAAAACTAATTATACTTTTATTTTTATTACTTTTACTTTTACTTTTACCATTTAATTGTTTGGCTTTAGAATATCCCAATCTGCATTATGAAAATGCAATTATTTATGATTTAACAAATGACGAAGTATTATATGAATTGAAAAGTGACGAAGTAAAGTCTATTGCTAGTTTAACCAAATTAATGACAATTATTACTGCTATAGAAAATAATACTGATTGGTCCAAAAAAATAATCTACAACCAAAATATGAAAAATAATGTTGCTTGGTACGCCTCAGTTGCTGGTTTTAAAGTTGGCGATATTTTAACATTTGACGACTTACTTTATTCTGCCATGCTCCCATCAGGCGCCGATGCGACAGTAGCTTTAGCTATTGCTACTAGTGGCTCTTTAGATTCTTTTGTTGAAAAAATGAATCTAACTGCTAAAAAAATTGGCATGAAAGACTCAAATTTTGTTAATGTTCATGGTCTTGACGAGCAAAATCATTATAGTACTGCTGCAGATATTCAAAAGCTTCTTGTCTATGCTTTAAAAAATCCAAAGTTTAAAGAAGTATATACAACTAAAGAATATACTCTTTCAACTGGTCAAAAAATAAAATCAACCATACAAAAACAAGCTGATATCTCAAATATAGATATTAGTAAAATAAAAGGAAGCAAAACTGGTTTTACTAATAACGCTGGCTTATGTATCTCTGTCTTAATGAACCATAAGAATCATGATATAGTAATCATTACGTTAGGCGCAGAAGAAAACCCTAATGGTATCGCTTATAATTTATCAGATGCTCTAACTTTAATAGATTTTATCGAAACAAATTATAATAATCAAACTATTATAAAGAAAAATAAACTAATAAAAAAAGTCGTAGTAAAAAACAGTAAACAAGAAACATATAAAATTAAAGCATCACAAAACATTACAGCATTTTTAGAAAACGATTATAAAAAAGAAAAAATAAAAGTTAAATATTCTGGAAAACAAACTCTATCATACCAAGAGAAAAAAGGAACCAAAATAGGACAGCTATCATATTACTATGATAATAAACTATTATTGAAAGAAGATGTAATCGTAACTATAGATATACAACCATCAATCTTTAAAATAATTAAATCAAATATTGTTTTAATAATAACTATATTTATCTCCTGCATATTTGCTATATTTTTATTTAAAGATCATAAAAATCTAAAACGAAAATTATCAAAAAAATAAAAACATTGATGAAAAAACATTCTTTAATGTTTTTTATTGCTTTTTTTTCATCTTTGCTGTATACTTAAATAGTAATCATTACTATTAAGGAGAAAGTTATGCGCAACACAAAGCAGAAACAATTAGTATATGATATTATTGAATCTAGTTATGATCATCTAACAGCAAATTTAGTTTATGAAGAAGCTAGAAAAACAATATCTAATATTAGTTTAGGCACAGTCTATAGAATTTTAAATGACTTAGTTGATAATCATAAGATTCAAAGATTGACTACAAAATCTGGCATTGATCACTTTGATCGAATTGATGGCAAAAGACATCATCACTTTATTTGTGATAAATGTGGTAAGATTACTGATGTGTTTCAATCAAATTTTACATATCAAAAGAATGAGTTAAAAGATTATCAAATAGATAGTGTTGAAATAACTTTTACCGGATTATGCAATGATTGTTTGAAAGGAAGGAAATAGAATATGGAATTAAAAGGATCAAAAACAGAACAAAATTTAATGGCTGCATTTGCGGGCGAATCACAAGCAAGAAATAAATATACTTATTTTGCAAGCAAAGCTAAAAAGGATGGTTATGAGCAAATTGCTGCTATCTTTGAAGAAACAGCTAATAATGAAAAAGAACATGCTAAAATGTGGTTTAAAGAATTAAATGGTGGCGAAATTCCATCAACAGAAGAAAATTTACTTGCTGCTGCTGAAGGTGAAAATTATGAATGGACAGATATGTACGATGAATTTGCAAAAGTAGCAGAAGAAGAAGGATTTAAAGCTATTGCTGCTAAATTTAGAGCTGTTGCTGCTATTGAAAGAGAGCATGAAGAAAGATATAGAAAATTACTTAAAAATATTGAAGATAAAGTTGTATTTAGTAGAGATGAAGATGCAATTTGGATTTGTAGAAACTGTGGTCATATCGTAGTTGGAAAACAAGCTCCAAAAGTATGTCCAGTATGTGCTCATCCTCAAAGTTATTTTGAATTAAGAAGCCAAAACTATTAATATTGTGGTACGAATATGAAGAAATATCGTTGCCTAATGTGTGGACATATATATGACGAAGCCAAAGAAAAGGTAAAATTTTCTGATTTACCAGCGGATTGGACTTGTCCAATGTGCGGAGCTAGTAAAGATTTATTTGAAGAGATAATTGAAGATCAATTAGTTAATGATATTGAGGAAACTACAGTTGAGGAATATCTAAAAGAATATTCTCGTCAATCAGACTCAAAGGAATTATCTATGGCTGATATTCATGAAATGGCAAGGACCGGTAAAAGTATAATCTCAGCAATGGGAACCCATAAGCCAATAATTTCCTGGGATGATATTGTTATTTTAGGAAATCAGTTAAATCCACCGCCATTACTAGAATCAGATGCAGTTTCTTTAACAACTATCATTGGTAAAAATGCTAAGAAACCTCTTATAATAGAAAGTCCTATTTACATTACACATATGTCATTTGGTGCTTTATCAAAAAGTGCCAAAATAGCTCTTGCTGAAGGTAGCGCCAGTGTAAAAACAGCTACATGTAGTGGCGAAGGTGGAATTCTACCAGAAGAAAAGTCTGCTGCTTACAAATATATATTTGAAATTATTCCTAATATGTATAGCGTTACTGACGAAAATCTTCAAAAGAGTGATGCTATTGAAATAAAAATAGGCCAAGGAACCAAACCAGGTATGGGAGGTCATTTACCAGGCAGTAAAGTAACTGAAAATATTGCTAGCATTAGAGGCAAAAAAATTGGTGAAGACATTATTAGTCCATCAAAGTTTGCTAATTTAAATACAAAAGAAGATTTAAAAGCCTTTGTTTCCGATTTAAGAACAAGAAGTAAAGGTCGACCAATTGGCATAAAAATTGCTGCTGGAAAGATTGAAAAGGATTTAGAATATGTTACCTTTGCAGAGCCGGATTTTATTACCATTGATGGCCGTGGAGGTTCAACAGGAGCTAGTCCCAAGATAATTAAGGATGCAACATCCGTTCCAACGATTTATGCCCTTCATAGAGCAAGAAAATATTTAGATGAGCATCATCTTGATATAGACTTGGTCATAACAGGGGGCTTCCGCTTATCCAGTGATATAGCTAAAGCCTTAGCGATGGGTGCTAATGCCGTTGCAATTGGAACCGCCGCAATGATGGCTATTGCCTGCCAACAGTATCGTATCTGCCAGACTGGCAAGTGTCCAGTAGGTGTTGCTACTCAAGACGAACTCCTAGAAAGCCGCTTAAAGATAGAAAAATCTGCTAAGCGTTTAGAAAATTATCTAGCAGTCTTAAATAGTGAACTAAAAACCTTTGCCAGAATTACAGGCCATAATAATATTCATGATATTAATATTGACGATATTGCTACAACAAATCAAGAAATAGCAAATTACACAAATATTGAACATGTATAAAAGAGAAGTAATTCTCTTTTTCTTTTTCCACATAATTGTGGAAAACATAAAAAATAAGGATTTTAATAATCCTTATTTTCATCTAATTATTATTCAACTTCTTTTTTCCACAAACCATGCTTATTACAATAGGCATAAATAATACTTCCCTTTACATAAGGAACAACAAATTCTGCCACCTCACCACTTTTAAAGATTTTTTCCATATTTTCGTTTTCAGTCTTAACCAAAATCCATTCAATATAATGATCATCTTCCATTACATGATTTACTGAAATTTTCATTTCCTTACCAATAATTTCATAGCAAGGAACATGCTTTTCTGCGCTTGCATCAACTGAATTAGGAATTATCTTTGACATTGACTCTCCACAACAAACAATTCCACAATCTGAACAATTACAATCTTCAATAATTTTTATTAAACTACCACATTTTAAGCACTTTTTTAAAATTAATTCTTTCATTATTTTATCTCCTCCAATTTTATCCATTCTTTCTCCTTAAAACCAATTAACATAAAATCATTTCCTACCAGTAATGGTCTTTTAATAAGCATTCCATCACTAGATAGTAATAAATATTGTTCATCTTCAGTCATCGTAGAAAGCTTATCTTTTAAATTCAATTCTTTGTATTTTAGTCCACTCGTATTAAACAATTTCTTTATTGGAATATCAAATTTTTCTTTCCATTTTCTTAGCTCTTCCGCAGTTGGTGTTTCATTAATAATATCTCTATCCATAAAGGAAATATTATTATCTTTTAGAAATGCTTTAGCCTTTTTACACGTCGAACATTTAGGATATTCTATTAATAACATACACTACCTCCTTTAAAAACTCAAATAAAGCATACCATAAAAATAAGAAATAATAAATAAGTTGCCAATTATCTTAATTAAAAACTAATTTCTAACCCAATAGGGCAATGGTCACTACCATATATTTCATTATATATATTAGTTTTAATGACATTATTAACAATTGATCTTGATACTAGAAAGTAATCTATCCTCCAACCAATATTTTTTTCTCTAACACCTCTTCTATAACTCCACCAAGTATAGGCGTCTTTTTTATCTTCATTAAAATATCTAAAAGTATCAACTAATCCACTATCCAATAATTCAGTAAATTTTTCTCTTTCTTCGTTTGTAAAACCAGCATTACCAATATTAGCCTTTGCATTTTTTATATCAATTTCAGTATGTGCTACATTAAAATCTCCACAAATTACTACCGGCTTCTTTTTCTCTAGTTCTTTAATATATAATTTAATTAACTTTTCGTAACGCATCCTTGATGACATCCTACTTAAATCCCTTTTTACATTAGGAACATAACTATTAATTAAGTAAAAATTATCAAATTCTAACGTAATATTTCGTCCTTCCGCATCATACTCATTATCATTAATTCCATACTTAACAGATAATGGCTTTATTTTACTATAAATTAAAGTGCCTGAATATCCCTTTTTTTGAGCCGGAAATAAGTAAACGTAGTAATTATTGGGATAAAAAGTTAATTGTTCCTCTGTAAGCTTTGCCTCTTGAATACAAAAAACATCAGCCTTAACATTTTTGAAAAAATCTTCAAATCCCTTATTTAAACAAGCTCGAAAGCCAGCTACATTCCATGAAACTATTTTCACTGTTCATACCTCCCATACTACTTCTTAAATAATATCAAGATTTTCATAAAAAAGGAACTCTAAACTTTAAATATCGACAGTCTTTAAATTCTGTAAAATAATTAATCACATAGTAAATCTATTGATTTCTTGTTTTTCTATTGAAAAAATGATAAAATTATGTAGTAATTTTAACTACTAGTGATTTTTTGTTATATATTAATCTTTAATTTTCAAAATAATAATGAATGGAGGTTATAATATGTTTGAATTAGTATCAAAATATACACCATCTGGTGATCAGCCTCAAGCAATTGAAAAACTAGTTCAAGGAATCAAAACTGGTAAGAAAGAACAAGTTTTATTAGGTGCTACTGGAACTGGTAAAACATTTACTATTGCCAATGTTATAAAGGAAGTAAATAAGAAAACTTTAGTCCTTGCCCATAATAAAACATTAGCAGGTCAACTTTATTCAGAACTAAAAGAGCTGTTTCCTAATAATCGTGTTGAATATTTTGTATCATATTATGATTATTATCAGCCAGAAGCTTATGTTCCTTCAACTGATACTTATATTGAAAAAGATTCCTCAATAAATGATGAAATCGATGAACTGCGTCACGCCGCAACTAGCGCTTTACTATCTAGGGATGATGTTATTGTCGTTGCTAGTGTCTCATGCATTTATGGTATTGGAGAAGTTGAAGAATATAAAAATAAAATGCTTACTTTATCTGTCGGCGACACAGTTGAGAGAAATCAAGTTCTTGTAAAGCTTGTTGAAATGCTTTATGAAAGAAATGATTTAGATTTTAAAAGGGGAACTTTCAGAGTGCGTGGCGACGTCTTAGAGATTATCCCTGCTTATCAAAAAACAACTGGTTACAGGATTGAATTCTTTGATAACGAAATTGACAGAATAAGCGAAATTGATACTTTAACTGGTGTTGTAATTGAAAATAAAAAGAATATTAGTATTTTCCCAGCCAGTCATTTCGTTGTAAGTGACGAAAAATTAAAAGCAGCGATTGTCAGAATAAAAGAGGAATTAAAGGAACGACTTGAAGAATTAAAAGCTAATAACAAACTTTTAGCTGCTGAGAGGTTAGAACAAAGAACACGCTATGACTTAGAAATGCTAGAAGAGACTGGATTTTGTTCGGGAATTGAAAATTACTCTGCTCCAATGGCTGGACGTAAGCCGGGAGAAACACCTGTAACCCTAATGGATTTCTTTGGTGATGATTACCTACTTGTAGTCGATGAATCCCATGTTACATTACCACAAGTCCGTGGTATGTATAATGGCGATCGAGCAAGAAAAATGAATCTTGTTGAATATGGTTTTCGTCTACCAAGTGCTTTAGATAACAGACCTTTAAAATTTGAAGAATTTGATAAGAAAATTAGTCAAGCTATCTATGTTTCTGCAACTCCCGGTGATTATGAATTGGAAAGAACCAATCAAACTTATGTTGAGCAAATTATTCGCCCCACAGGTCTACTTGATCCAACAATTGAAGTTCGAAAAACAGAAGGTCAAATAGATGATTTAGTTGGAGAAATTAGAGATAGGATTGAAAGAAACGAAAGAGTTTTAGTAACAACGCTAACAATTCGTATGGCGGAGGAGCTAACAAACTATCTAAAAGAGTTAGATATTAAAGTTGCCTATCTTCATTCGGAGGTCAAAACTCTTGAGCGAATGCAAATAATTCATGATTTACGTACTGGGAAATATAATGTCGTAGTTGGAATTAACTTATTACGTGAAGGAATTGATATTCCTGAAGTTTCGTTAATTGCCATTTTGGATGCTGATAAGGAAGGTTTCTTACGAAGCAATCGCAGTCTAATTCAAACTATTGGTCGTTGTGCGAGAAATGCCAATGGACATGTAATTATGTATGGTGACAAAATTACGGATTCAATGCAGCAAGCCATTGAAGAAACCGCTCGCCGCCGTTCAATACAAGAAAAGTATAATCTTGAACACGGAATAACTCCAAAAACAATTTCTAAAGAAATTCGTGAAGTAATTAGCAATATTGCTGGCGGAGATACAAAGAAAAGTAAAAAGCCAACTAAGAAAGAATTGGCTAAAACAATGGAAATTTTAGAACAAGAAATGCGTGAAGCCGCTAAAAATCTTGACTTTGAGCGTGCTATGGAATTAAGAGACATTTTATTTGAAATGAAATCATAATCAGGAGGAAGTATGAAGTTAAATGTATTTATTTCGTCTCAAAAAGATGGAATTATGTCAAATGAGAAAAAGTTTTTCCCAACGCTTTCATCGGCAGAGAGAAACCTTTTATATGAAAATACTTTAAAGCGTTTTTTTGCCAAGAAAAATATAGATTCTGAAAAAGTTATAATATTACCAAATAAAAATAAAGAGATTAAATCTCGAGTGGTAACTCCATCTATCAAAAAAGTAAAAGAAGCTATTTTATTACTAAAAGATAGTAGCAACGGTTTATGCGTTGCTGCTGAAATGGATGACTATCCAGTTATAATAGCCTCCGCTCAAACAGAGACTGGTCATTCAGTAGTAGCTATTGCTATTGGTACATTAGAAAACTTAAACAATAACTTATTACATGAAATCGTTGAAAGTTTAATAAAAGAAACCAACGCGGCACCATTTGAAATGACCTTCTATATTAGTGCTTGCCCAAATAAAGATAAATTAGAAGTTGCGCCATCCTTATTAACAAATAATTATATTTGGAAAGATACTACAATTAAAAGGAAAAAGAAGACCTTTTTAGATATTAGATATGCTATCTTCAATACTTTAATTAAAGAAATTGTCGATCCTAATAATATTTACTTTGATAATACTGATTCAACAACAAATAATAAATATTTTTCTAATCTTGGAAATAAGCTAGGAAAAAATTTAGTCTGTGTGGTATATAATGAAGAAGAAATTTAAAAAGGTTTATATTGAAATAACTAATATCTGTAACCTATCTTGTCATTTTTGTAGTAAAGTTTTGCGGCCCCCTAGATCTATGACAATTAAAGAGTTTTCTCATATTTTAGAGCAAATAAAACCATATACAGATAATATATATTTACATGTTAAGGGCGAACCATTATTACATAAAAGTTTATCTACGTTTTTAAAAATAGCCCAAGACTTTGATATGAAAGTCAATATTACAACAAACGGGATTTTATTTCCTAAATTAGTAGAAGAATTAAAAGAATGTAAAGCTTTACATAAAATAAACTTTTCCTTACATTGTGAGCAAAATATTCCTAATTATGAAGAAAAAATATTTAAGAGTGTAGAAAAGTTATCCCCAAATACTGTGGTAATCTATCGTCTATGGACACTTCAAAATAAAAAGCTAGATGAGAAGTCCCTAAAAACAGTGGAAAAATTGACTAAATATTATAATTTATCCCCAGGAACGGTGGAAAAATTAAAAACCGAGAACAATGTCAAAATTTCTTCCACAATTTATGTGGATAAAGATAATGAGTTTGAGTGGCCAACAACCACTACCTCTAAAACCAGCGATGGTTTCTGTATGGCCTTAAAAACTCAAATAGCAATTTTGTCCGACGGAACAGTTGTTCCATGCTGCCTTGACAGTAATGGAGAAATTGAACTAGGGAATATATTTAAAGACTCATTCACAAAAATAATTAATAGTAAACGCTGTCAAGACTTAAAAAAATCATTTCAAAATCACCATCCAATTGAAGAATTATGTCAAAAATGTACTTATAAAAATCGATTTAAATAAGGAAATAATCCGCATTATTTTCTTTTTTTGTGTTATAATAAGAGCCGGGTGATATTATGGATAAAATTATAATTAAAGGTGCACGTGAAAATAACCTAAAAAATATAGATATAGAACTACCAAAAAATAAAATGATTGTTATGACTGGATTATCGGGTAGTGGTAAAAGTTCATTGGCTTTTGATACAATTTATGCTGAAGGACAACGTCGTTATGTAGAGAGTCTGTCAGCCTATGCGAGACAATTCTTAGGGGGCTCAGAAAAACCTGATGTCGATAGTATTGAGGGTTTATCTCCTGCTATTAGTATTGATCAAAAAACAACATCTAACAATCCACGTTCCACGGTTGGAACTGTGACAGAAATATATGATTACTTACGTCTTTTATTTGCAAGAGTAGGGGTACCATATTGTCCAACACACAATATTCCAATTTCATCACAGAGTGTTGAAGAAATGACTGATAAAGTTTTAGAATATGGTGAAGGAACCAAAATAATTATTCTTGCCCCAGTTGTTCATGGTGAAAAAGGAACTCACAAGGATTTACTTGATAAATTACGTAAAGAGGGTTATGTAAGAATAAGAGTTAATGGGGAAATGGTTGATTTAAGTGATAATATTGAACTAGATAAAAATAAAAAAGATAATATCGATGTTGTAATTGACCGTGTTGTCATCAAAGAAGATTCTCACAGTCGAATCTTTGAAGCCATTGAGACGGCTACTAAGTTAGCCGCCGGAAAAGTTATTGTTCAAATATTAGGGGAAAATGCTAAAGAAGTTGTTTTTTCTGAACAATTTGCTTGTCCACACTGTGACTTTTCATTAAGCGAATTAGAGCCAAGAACATTTAGTTTTAATGCTCCATATGGTGCCTGTCCAGAATGCAAAGGCTTAGGAGTAAAATTGCAAATTGATGAAGACCTTCTTATTCCTGATAAAAATCTATCTATTGCTTCCGGATGTATAAAAACCTTAACAGATGACCCAGAAGGATTAGATTATAAAAAACTAGAATGCTTGTGTAAACATTACAAAATCAATATGACTAAACCATGGAAGAGTCTAACTCCTAAGCAACAATCAGTTATCTTATATGGTTCTGACGAAATAATTCACTTTTCATATAAGTCTAAGAGCGGTAACAGTTATAATAGTAAAGACTTTTATGAAGGCATCGTTAATAATCTAGAACGTCGTTACATGGAAACAAGCTCTACTTGGGTTCGTGATTGGTTAGAGAACTACATGGTTGAGCATGTTTGTGACGCTTGTCAAGGAGCAAGACTAAAAGACGAAGTTCTATCTGTAAAAGTAGATGGTAAAAATATTTATGAAGTTACCTGTATGAGTATTAAAGAACTACTAAATTCCTATAGTAAATTAACGTTAACAGAAGAACAAAAGCAAATCGCTACTCTAGTTTTAAAAGAAATAAATGAACGTTTAAGTTTCCTATCAAATGTAGGGCTTGACTATCTAACGTTGAATAGAAGTGCGGGGACACTATCTGGAGGAGAAGCACAACGTATTCGTTTAGCGACTCAAATAGGCTCTCATTTAACAGGAGTTTTATATGTCTTAGATGAGCCAAGTATCGGATTGCACCAACGAGATAATGCCAAATTAATTAAATCAATGCAAGAAATGCGAGATTTAGGTAATACTCTCATTGTTGTAGAACACGATACTGATACTATGTTAGCCTGCGATTATTTGGTTGATATTGGACCTGGTGCCGGGGATGCTGGTGGACAAGTAATTGCTAAAGGAACACCAAAAGAAGTAATGCAGAATGATAATAGTATTACGGGACAATACTTAAGTGGTAAAAAATGTATCGAAATACCAAAAGAAAGAAGAAAAGGCAATAAAAAATATCTTAAAATTAAAGGTGCTAGTGAAAACAATTTAAAAAATATTAACGTTGATATTCCACTTGGGACATTTACTTGTATTACAGGTGTTTCTGGCAGTGGTAAAAGTAGTTTAATAAATGAAATTCTTTGTAAAGCTGTTTCTAAATATTTATATAACACTAAAGAAAAACCTGGTAAATATGAAAAGATTCTTGGTATGGACAATTTAGACAAGATTGTTGCAATCTCACAAAATCCAATTGGAAGAACCCCAAGATCTAATCCGGCTACTTACACTGGCGTTTTTGATGATATTAGAACCCTATTTACAACTACTAAAGAAGCAAAAATGTATGGCTTTGAGAAAAATAGATTTTCTTTTAATGTAAAGGGTGGACGTTGTGAAGCCTGCCGTGGAGACGGTGTCAAAAAAATCGAGATGCATTTTTTACCAGATGTTTATGTTCCTTGTGAAGTTTGTCATGGAACTAGATATAATAGGGAGACTCTAAACATAAAATATAAAGGCAAAAACATTGCCGAAGTTTTAGATATGCGAGTAACAGAGGCTTTAACATTTTTTGATAATGTTCCTAAAATAAAACATAAATTACAAGTTTTAGAAGAGGTAGGCTTAGGTTATATAAAATTAGGTCAAAGTGCCCCTACCTTATCTGGTGGAGAAGCTGAACGTGTTAAATTAGCAAAAGAACTACAACGTAAAGCAACTGGTAAAACTTTATTTGTTTTAGATGAACCAACCACTGGACTTCACGTTGATGATATTAAGCGTTTACTTGCAATTTTACAGAAAATAGTAGATAATAAAGACACGGTAGTAGTGATTGAACACAACTTAGATGTAATCAAAGTAGCAGACCACATCATTGATCTTGGCCCAGAAGGTGGCGATGCCGGTGGAACAATCGTTGCAACTGGTACTCCAGAAGAAATAGCCGAAGTAAAAGAGTCATATACCGGTCAATTTTTAAAGAAAATATTATCGGAATGAGGGAATGTAAATGAATAGAGTAGCATTAGATTTAGGTTTTATTCAAATATATTGGTATTCTATTTTTATCTTCCTTGGTATGTTAACAGCATGTTTTCTAATATACAAAGAGGCTAAAAAGAAAAATATTAATAGTGACTTTTTAGTAAATTTAACTTTTTATACATTAATATTCGGGATAATTGGTGCACGATTATATTATGTTATCTTTAATTTTAATTATTACCTTGCTAATCCAATAGAAATTTTTGAAATCTGGAATGGCGGTTTAGCTATTCATGGCGGAATTTTTGCTGGCTTAATTACAGTTATTCTCTATTGTAAAATTAAAAAAGTAAATATTATTAAAACTATTGATATTATTGTCGTCGGTGTCATAATTGGTCAAGCGATAGGGCGCTGGGGGAACTTTTTTAATCAAGAGGCTTACGGAGCTGTAACCTCTTTAAACGCCTTGCAAGCCCAACCCTTACCAACTTTTGTAATTAATGGTATGTATATCTTAGGAAATTATCGCCAACCGACCTTCTTTTATGAATCTATTGGCTGCTTATTAGGATTTATATTACTTCTTTTCTTAAGAAAAAGTAAGACTTTAAAGGAAGGAACGCTGACTGCCACATATTTAATTTGGTATGGGATACTACGTTTCTTTATTGAAGGAATGCGCAGTGATTCATTAATGTTAGGTCCTTTAAAGATTGCCCAAATAGTATCAATCTTATTTTCGATAGCTGGTATAGGAATAATTATCCATAATACAATTAAATGTAAAGACAAAAAATATTTGTATCATAATGATGACGTAATTACTAGCAAATAATTAATATTTTAAATAGAGGTGAAGAAAATGAATAAAAAAATAGTAGTTTTTGGTGGAGGAACAGGAATTTCTTATTTATTACGTGGTTTAAAAGATTTTCCAGTAGATATAACTGCAGTAATCACAACTTCAGATAACGGTCGTTCAACTGGCCGTTTAAGAGAAGAGTTTCATACTCCTGCAGTGGGAGATATTAGAAAGGTAATAACTTCTCTTTCTGGAATTGATGATCCAATAAAGAAAATGATGGAGTATCGTTTTAATACATCAAGTGATTTAGATGGTCATGCTTTAGGAAATCTAATTTTAACAGCTATGTTAGACTTAAATGGTTCACTTAAAGACTCGATTGGTTATTTAAGTAAACTTCTTGATGTAAGACACACCGTCTTACCTATTTCAGAAGACTCAAAACTAACTCTTATGGCTAAAGATTATGACGGAAACATTGTTGAGGGAGAACACCAAATTACTAGTGCTCATAAACAATTTGCAGAGATTTTTTACAAAGAAGAACCAGTTGTTCTTCCAGAAGTTTTAAAAGCGATTGCTGAAGCTGATTTAATTATTCTTAGTATGGGAAGCTTATATACATCTGTTTTACCAAATGTTCTATGCAAATCAGTTAAGGATGCCTTAGGTAAATCTAAAGCTCCTATTATGTATTTATGCAATGTTGTAACCCAGCCAGGAGAAACTGATAAATTTACAGTTGGTGATCACATTGAAATGATTAATAAATATTTAGAAACGCGAAAGTTAAATGTAGTTATTGCAAGTAATACTAAGATAGATAAGGCCATTGCTAAAAAGTACTATACTAAAGAACAAAAGGATCCTGTGCCAATTGATCATGATAAAATAAAGAAGTTAGGTGTAGAGTTAATTGAAGATGACTTAATCATTATAGAAGACAATATTTTAAGACATAATAGCTTAAAATTAAGTTCTTTAATTTTCTCATATTTAGTTAGATAATGTCATACACAACGCGTATAAAAGAAGAAATCGCTAGTATAAAGACCACTGAATCAGAAACGATAGCCGAACTAGCCGGCTTTATTAGAAATAATGGCACAATCACCGATGGTACAATAACTCTAACAACAGAGAATAAAAAGACTGTCGAAAGAATAAAAAACTTTCTAAAAACCGAATATGAAGTAGATTTAAAAATTGATACTAAAGAAAATGTTAACTTTAGTAAAAAAGAATTAATTCTAATGTCTATTGATACTAAAGTTGATATGATTTTACAAGATATTGGTTTTATTGATAAAAACAAAAAAATTCTTCCAACTCCTCCAACATATATAGTAGGGGCAAATGAAGAGATAAGAGCTTATTTAAGAGGAGTCTTTCTATGTTGTGGAAGTATTAATGATCCCAAAACCTCTCGTTATCATATGGAATTATTAATTTCAACACCAGAAGAGGCAGTTTTTGTTCAAAAGCTTTTGAACATCTTTGATTTAAATGCTAAAATACTAAATCGCGATAAAGGGTATATGATTTACTTGAAAGAAGCCGAGAAAATAAGTGACTATATCAAAATACTTGGCGCCAATAATGCTGTAATGTATTTTGAAAATGTTCGAATTTATCGTGAACAAAAAAATCAAACTAACCGTCTAAATAATTGTGAACAAGCTAATATTGATCGTGTAGTTGCCACTGCAACAAGTCAACTTGACCAAATTAGAATTATTGAAGAAACAGCTTCTCTGGACTTACTTGACGATAAAACAAAAGAAACCTTAGAATATCGAAAAAAATATCCCGAGGCTTCTCTAAAAGAATTGTCAGAAATAATTTCTTTAGAGACATCAAAGCCAATTACAAAATCTGGTCTAAATCATAGACTAAGAAAAATAAAGGAGTTAGCAGATAACTTATCTAAAAATAAATAAAGAGCTATTTTAAATAGCTCTTTATCTTATGATTTTATCTACAAGTCCATATTTTACTGCTTCATCAGCTGTTAAATAATTATCACGTTCCGTATCTTTTTCAATTTTACTTAAGGATTTTCCTGTATTTTTTGCCAGTATTCTATTAAGACGTCTCTTTAACTCCAAAATTCTCTCCGCTGCAATCTTGATATCCGTAGCTTGTCCCTCAGCCCCTCCAAGAGGTTGGTGAATCATAACATCTGCATTTGGTAAAATATATCTTTTTCCAATGGTTCCACTAGATAACAAAAACGCTGCCATACTAGCTGCCATACCAATACATATAGTTGTAACATCGCTTTTGACAAAATTCATAGTATCATAAATTGCCATTCCAGAAGTAATAACGCCACCAGGCGAATTAATATAAATAGAAATATCCTCATGATTAATAGAATCTAAATACAATAATTCAGCAATAACGCTGTTTGCAACACTATCATTAATTTCACCACTAATAAAAATAATTCTTTCCTTCAACAATCTTGAAAAAATATCATAACTTCTTTCTCCTTGAATATCTTTATCAACGACAACTGGTACTAAATTCATATTATCACCTACCTATACATAGTATAATGTAAAATGAAGAAAATATTCCTATAATAAATAGACATATTATGCTATACTTATTATGAGAAAATATAAGGGGTGAATATTGTGATAGAAACAATTGAAGCAAGAATAAATGGAAAAAAATATAAATTTAGTAAGGGAATAACACTTCAAGAAATAGCTAATGAGCTAGAGCCAGAAAGAAAATATCCAATTATTTTAGCGCGCGTTAATAATCACTATAAGGAATTAACAGCAACATTAAAGGAAAACTCCGATGTTGAATTTTTAGATCTTACTGAAAGAGAAGCTAATCGCTGTCACGTAAATGGTCTTATATATATCTTGGTTTATGCTATTAAAAAACTCTATGGTAAAACTAGCGATATAATAGTTCAACATTCTCTAGATAAAGGCTTGTACATTGAGACAACATTCCGCTTAACTGAAAGCAAACTAGAATCTATAAAAGAAGCGATGAAAGCAGTTATTGAGGCCGATATGCCTATATCCAAAGTTACAATTGACCGCCTAGAAGCTATAAAATATTTTGAAAGTATAAATGATTTTGCTAAAGCAGGAGTTATGACATATAACACCAATAATTATATTACTTTATATCGTTTAGGAAACCTATATAATTATTTTTATAGTTTAATGGCTCCATCAACGGGAGATTTAAAGGACTTTGATTTAACATATGTCAAAGATAATGGTTTTGTTTTAAGATTCCCAACGGTTTATATAAATGATAGGATAAAGGAGTATGAACATCATCCTAATATGTTTAAAGTTTTTAAGGAAAATAGAGATTGGGCAAAATTAATTCATATTGAGACCTCATCGGATTTAAATAAGGTTGTTTCAACTGGTAAAATAAGTGATCTAATCAAAATTGATGAAACACTTCAAAGCAACCGGTTACTAACTGTTGCTAAGGATATCAATGAACATAAAAATAAAGTTAAAATAATTTTAATTGCCGGCCCTTCGTCTTCTGGAAAAACAACTTCCACTAGAAAATTATGCATGTATTTAAAGAGTTTTGGTTTAACCCCACATGTTATTTCTATGGATGATTATTTTGTAGATAAAGAAGATACACCATTGGATGAATATGGCAACCCCGACTATGAATGTCTAGAGGCAATGGATATTAAACTATTTGATAAACAAATGGCGTCATTAATGAAAGGTGACAAGGTTCTTCTTCCAACCTATAATTTTACGCTTGGAATCAAAGAATATAAAAGTGAACTTCAATTAGAAGAAAAAGATATTTTATTAATTGAGGGAATTCATGCTTTAGATAGTAAAATACTAACTAATATTCCACGTGAGAATAAATATAAAATATATATATCGGCTTTGACTGAGTTAAATATGGACTATCATAACCGAATTTGTACAAGTGATAATAGACTATTAAGAAGAATTGTTCGTGACAATCGAACGCGTAATTACCGCATTGAACATACTTTATCTTTGTGGCCTAGTGTCCGTCGTGGTGAAGAAAAATATATCTTTCCATATCAAGATGAAGCTGATGCAACTATCAATTCTGCCGCAATTTATGAGATCGGAGTTTTAAAGACCTATGTTGAACCGCTCCTATACTCTGTTCCATCAGATTCACCATACTATGAAGAGGCAAAACGTTTATTAAACTTCTTACGTTTATTTTTACCAATTCCAGCTGATGCCATTCCAGAGGATGCCGTCATAAGAGAGTTTATTGGAGGCAGCTACTTTCACGAATAAAGGTGACTAAAAATATCCACAGTTCTTGTGGATATTTTTTATTTTTATCTCTTTCCTTGTGGATAAAATACTTTGACAATAAAAAGTGTCAAAATATTTATAATATATTGAAACAAAAAAGATAAGACTATATAATGAAAATATAGGAGGATATATAATATATGATTAAAGTTGCAATTAATGGATTCGGAAGAATTGGAAGACTTTGTTTCCGTTTAATGGAGGAAAATGAAGAATTTGAAGTTGTCGCTATCAATGATTTAACCGATGCTGAACAATTAGCTTATTTATTAAAATATGATACTAACCATAGAAATTATCGTATTGATGAAATTACACACGATGGAGATTATATTGTAGTAGGTAATCGTCGTGTACGTGTTTATGCTGAAAAAGACCCTGCTATGTTACCATGGGGTGATTTAGATATAGATGTAGTTTTTGAATGTACTGGTTTATTTACATCAGAAGAAAAAGCTATGGCTCATATCAATGCCGGAGCAAAAAAAGTAATTATTTCTGCTCCAGCTAAAGGTAATATAAAGACAATTGTTTATAACGTAAATCATGAAACTTTAACAGGCGACGAAAAAATTATTTCTGCTGCTAGCTGTACTACTAACTGCTTAGCTCCAGTAGTTGATGTTTTAGATAAAACATTTGGTATAAAAAAGGGATTTATGACAACAGTTCATGCATACACTAATGATCAAGCATCATTAGATATTGCTCATAAAAAAGGAATTAAAGCCCGTCGTGGTAGAGCTTGTGCTGCCAATATTATTCCAGCCTCAACAGGTGCAGCTTCAGCAATAGGATTGGTTTGTCCGAATTTAGCTGGAAAGTTAGATGGAACTGCTATGCGTGTCCCTGTACCAACCGGCTCAGTAGTAGATTTAACTCTAGAATTAGGTAGAAATACAACTGTTGAAGAAATAAACAACGCCTTAAAGAATGCGCAAAATGAAACTCTTCAATATACAGAGGATCCAATTGTTTCCAGTGATGTCATCGGAAGACGCTGTGGATCACTAGTAGATGGTCTTTCAACTACTGTATTAGATGTTGACGGTGAACAATTAGTAAAAGTTGTTTCTTGGTATGATAATGAAATGAGTTATACTGCCCAAATGGTCCGTACTGCTAAATATTTCTTTGAATAGTAAACAACTGCCAAAAAAGGAGTAATTCCTTTTTTTTAATCTAATTTAATGTTATACTTTAATTAAGACAGGAGGATTAGCCATGAAAACGCTAAAAGATTTAAACGTCGATAATAAGAAAGTAATAATTCGTTGTGATTTTAATGTTCCGTTAAAAGACGGAAAAATAGTTGACGATACTAGAATTGTTGCGGCCTTAGAAACAATCAATTACTGTTTAGATAGAAATTCTAGAGTAATTTTATTATCACACTTAGGCCGTGTAAAAGAAGAAGCAGATCTTGTAAAGAATGATCTAGCGCCAATTGCCATAAGATTAAGTGAATTATTAGGAAGAGAAGTTAAATTTATTAATAAAACACGTGGTGCAGAGTTGGAAAATGCTGTTTCAGCCATGAAACCAAAAGATGTCATTTTAGTTCAAAATACTAGATATGAAGATCTAAATGGTAAAAAAGAGAGTTCAAATGATCCAGAACTAGGTAAATATTGGGCTTCCCTTGGAGATGTCTTTGTTAATGATGCCTTTGGTACATCTCATAGAGCTCATGCCTCAAATTACGGAATTGCCGAGCATATTCCTTCAGCATTTGGATTTTTAATCGAAAAAGAGCTTTCTGCACTTACACTTTTAGATAATCCACCACATCCATTTGTTGTTGTTTTAGGTGGTGCTAAAGTAGCTGATAAAATTGGTGTAATTGAAAATTTAGTAAAGACAGCCGACGCCATTTTAATTGGTGGTGGAATGGCTTTCACTTTTTTAAAAGCCCAAGGCTATGAAGTAGGAAAGTCCTTAGTGGATGAAGAAAATATTGAATTTTGTCAAAAGATATTATCAACTTATGGTAACAAAATTATTTTGCCAATCGACACAGCTGTAACTAATGAATATACGAATGACGAAGAGTATAGAGTAAAAATGGTTGATAATATAGCTGAAAACGAAATGGGATTAGACATTGGTCCTGCTACAAAAAATTTATTTGCGGAGCATTTAAAAAATGCCAGTATAGCTGTGTGGAACGGACCATTAGGTGTATACGAATTTTCTAAATATAAAAAACATACAGACGAGTTACTAAAATTTATAGTTGATAATAAAATAAAAATAATATTGGGTGGCGGCGATATCGTTGCTGCTGCCGCAACCGCGGGTTATAAGGACAAAGTATATCATGCCTCAACAGGCGGTGGAGCTACACTAGAATATTTAGAAGGTAAATCATTAATTAAACAAAAAATATAAAATAAAAGCAGGTGACCTAATTTGAGTACAGAAAGATTTTTCATTGCAGATCCATATAATGACGAACATATTAGACTGATTACTGATTTTGAAGAAACAAATGGAATAACTACTGTTACCTCAACACTTTTAAGAAATATTAGACAGACAAGAACAGAAGAAAAGTATAAAGAAGAAGCAAAAGAAAGCAATGAAATTCATCAAAGTCTTTTCCTTCAAGACGAAGATGCCATAGTTGACACATGTCATGTTCAAGCTGAAAAAGATATGAAGTCATGCCGTATTTTCTTCGCCCCAATTGTGACTAATCATGAACGAAAATTAGTCACTTTAGCGACAGATTATGCCTTTGACGTATTAGGAATGGAAGATATTTTTGTAACTGTATCTACTGATGGAGTCGATCAGCAATTAAGTACAAACTTAGAGAAGAAAGGTTTTGAAAATCTTGGTGAAGATGGAGGAACCATAACATATCTAAAAGAAAAAGAATTTACAAATGATAAAGGAAGAGGCACCGCTATGGCTGCTTAGTGTCTTTTCTTTTTTCTTATGGAGGATAATTATGATAGTTGCATTAAACAATAAAAGTAATTTAAATAAACAGGAGTTTTTAAAATATCAAGAAGATTTAGAAACAATAAAACCACAATCAACCCTTATTTTATGTGCTTCCCCCTTAAATATTGCCAATTTTAATTTGAAAAATTGTCATTTAGGAAGTCAAAACGTCAGTAAAGACACCATTGGTGCTCATACCGGCGAAATAGCTGCTACTCAACTAAAATCATATAACGTAGAATATTGCATTGTTGGTCATTCGGAAAGAAGGTGTGATCAAAAAGAAAGTAATTCTGACATCTCTGCTAAAATCAAACAGCTATATGCAGAAGATATCACCCCTATATTATGTGTTGGAGAAACAAAGGAAGAAAGAGAAAATAATTGTGTAAAAGACATCATAGAAAAGGAAATCACCACAGCGACAGATTTATTAACAGAAGCTGAAAAGACAAAGCTAATAGTAGCATATGAACCAATTTGGTCAATTGGAACAGGTTTAATTCCAACGAATGAACAAATAAATGAAGTTTTTAAATTTATTAAAGAACTTCTTCCTAAAACAGAGATTCTATATGGTGGAAGTGCTAATGAGAAAAACATAGATGAATTAAAAAAATGTCCACTAATTGGTGGGTACTTATTAGGAGGATTAAGTTTAAAGCCTGAACTTTTAAAAATCTTTTTAGAAAAACTCGAAAAATAGACAAATTAGACAGTTTCGACGAAACTTGTCTTTTTTTTCTCTATCGTTTTTTGCAGAATTATTATATAATGATAATGCGTGCAGTATGAAGAAAAGGGAGAGAAACATGAAAAATACAAGATTATTAGTAGTAGATGACAATAAAAGTTTAGTAGAAATGATAAAAGAATATTTTAATGACCATGCAGACATTAAAATTTCTTATGAGGCCTATGATGGAAGTGAAGCTATTAGGTTATTGGAAACTAAACAAGAAGACATTGATATCGTTTTACTTGATTTAATAATGCCTAACAAAGATGGAATAAGCGTTTTAGAATATATGCATGAGAAAAATATTATGAAGAAGACGATTGTGCTAACTTCATACAATACTCAAGACATGATTAGAAAAGTCTCTGAACTTGGAGCAAATTACTTTATGTTAAAACCATTTGAATTAGATGATTTAGAAAAAAGAATTATCCAAGTAGCAACAGGAGTCAAATATGGTGGCGAAGCAATTGACTTATATCACAACAATCTACAAGTATCAATTACTAAAACATTACATGAATTAGGTGTTCCCTCACATATTAAAGGTTACCAATACATCCGTGAAGGAATCACTATAGTATATGAAAGACCGGAAATAGTTGGAGGAATAACTAAAGAATTATATCCAGAAATTGCTAAAAAGTATGATACTACTGTTTCCAGAGTAGAAAGAGCTATTAGACATGCTATAGAAATTAGTTGGAATAGAGGTAATTGGCAATTAATGGAAGATATATTTGGTCACAGTGTTGATATTGATAAAGCAAAGCCAACCAATTCAGAGTTTATTGTAACTGTTGCCGATAAATTAAGATTGGAGTTCAATAAACCATTTATAACAAATTAAAGACTAATGTGGAGTGCTATCAATACTTCACATTGGTCTTTTTCTTTAACATAATTCTCCAATCTTATTGACTTTACTTAAATAAAAAAGTATACTTAATTTATAAAATATGTAAGGAGAATACAGTTTATGGAACGTAAAATAGAGAACTTTTTTCGTAAATGGCAAAAAGATATAATTAGAAAACCATTAATACTATATGGACCAAAGCAAATTGGCAAAACCTTTACAGTTTTATCTTATGCTGCTAAAGAATATAAAAATGTTATTTACTTTAACACAGAAAATAATATTCAATTAGAAACGTTATTTACTAAAGAAAAATCAACTGAAAAGCTAATTATAAATTTGTCTTTACTATCAGGAGAAACTATACTTCCTGAAGACACTCTAATTATTTTAGATAATTTAACTTCTATTGAAATAGTCAAAGGAATGAAATTATTTGGTAGTGAGCATAGTAAGTATCATATAATTGGTATTACTTCTAATAGAGAAAAACTAGCAGAGTTTAAGGGTGAAGAACTTCAATTTAAGGCAATGACTGAAATGGACTTTGAAGAATATTTATGGGCTAGAGATGAAAAATCACTAGCAGAATTAATTAAGGAATCATTTACTAAGCACAAAACTTGTCCCTTCCATAAAGTTGCATTAGAGTTATTTACGGATTATTTAATGACTGGTGGACTACCGGAAGTGGTAATTGCCGGAATTGAAGGCAAAACGCCTTATGAGATAGACGCTATTAAGCAAAAAATAATTGACGTATATAAAAAGGAAGTAACTTTAAATAAAGCTTTAATTGATATACCTCGTGGTTTAGAAGTTTTAGATTCAATTCCAAGTCAGCTTTTAAAGGAAAATAAAAAATTCCAATATGGACATATGGGAGCAGGTAAAAGATCTAAAGAATATGAAAATACTATAAATTTCTTAGTAAATAACCAATTAGTATACCGTAGTTTCAAAGTTAAAACTATTAAGTCTCCACTTAGTAGTTGTCGTGAAAAGGATAGCTTTAAATTATATATTCCAGATGATGGTTTACTATTTTCTATGCTTCACCTAAATTATAAACAATTTATTTCTGATGAAAAGATAAAAGAAACTCTATATGAAAATCACATTGCTAAGACATTAGCTGAAGCAGGGTACTCTTTATATTATTATCAATCAGAAGGAAAAGCCGAAGTGAATTTTGTAGTACAAAATAGGATGGGACAAATAATTCCTCTAGAAATTGCCACAAAAACAAATTCTAAAGCTAAATCACTTTCTGTATTTATGAAAAAGTTTACAGTACCACAAGCATATCGCATTACAGAAAATAATTTCTCTACGAAAAAAGACATTAGATATATTCCAATTTACGCAGTATTCTGTCTAAACGATACAAAAATATAGGAGGAAATATGACAAAACCAGTTATTTTAACAATTTTAGATGGCTATGGATTACGAGATAACCCACATGGCAACGCTGTCAGGTTAGCCAACAATAAAGTATTTAATATGCTATGGGATAAGTATCCCCACACTACATTAGAAGCCTCAGGTGAAAAGGTTGGACTACCAAAAGGACAAATGGGTAATAGCGAAGTAGGGCACATGAATATTGGGGCCGGTAGAATTGTCTATCAACCACTTGAATTAATAAATAAAAGTATTGCTGATAAGGACTTTTTCGAAAATGAAAAATTATTAAATGTACTAAGCCATACCCAGCAAAATAATTCTAAATTACACATAATGGGATTAATTAGTGATGGTGGAGTTCATTCTCATATTAATCATCTAATGGCTTTACTAGATTTATGCAAACAAAAAAATATAGAAAAATTATATTTACATTTATTTACTGATGGAAGAGATGTTCTGCCACAAAGTGCTTACGAATATATTAAACAAGTCGAAGATAAATTAAAAGAACTTGGCATAGGACAAATAGCCACAATTGGAGGAAGATATTATGCCATGGATAGAGATAACAATTATGACCGCCTTAAAAAGGGGTATGATGCCATAGTTCATGCTAAGGGAGTAGAATCTTCTTCAATAAAAGACTATATCGCCACCAGCTATGAACAAGGAATCATTGACGAGTTTTTTGAACCGGCTGTTTTTGCAAAAGAAGGAAATATCGAAGATAACGACGGAGTAATTGTTTTTAATTATCGAAAAGATAGACTTCGCGAAATTTTAACAGCTATAACTAATCCTAATTTCAATGAGATGGAAGTCGTACGTTTCAAAAATCTTCCAGTCGTAACTATGATGCCAGTCGTAGACTCAGTAATTGCAGAGTATGCTTTTGATGATCCAAAACTTACTAACATTTTAGGAGAGTATGTTGAGTCGCTGGGAAAAAGTCAATTGAGAATTGCTGAAACTGAAAAGTATGCCCATGTAACATTTTTCTTTGATGGTGGGAAAGAAGTTGACTATAAGAATGAAAAGAAGATTTTAATTCCATCGCCCAAAGTTGCAACATATGATTTAAAACCAGAAATGAGTGCCTACAAAGTAACAGATGAATTATTAAATGAATTAGGAAATTATGACTTAGTAATATTAAATTTTGCTAATGGTGATATGATTGGTCATACCGGCGTTTTAGAAGCTGCAATAAAGGCTGTTGAAAGTGTTGATGAATGTCTTGGTAAAATCTACGATAAAGTAGAGGAATTAGGTGGCATAATGGTTGTAACAGCCGATCATGGTAATTGTGAAGAAATGTTAGATGAAAATAACAACATTTTGACAGCGCACACTACTAATCCAGTTCCATTTATTGTAACTAAAGAAAATATTTCTTTAATTCCGGGCAAGTTAGGCGATATAGCTCCAACTATTCTAGAATTAATGCAATTAGAAAAGCCAGTTGAAATGACCGGCGTTTCTCTAATAAAAAAATAACAGGTTTAATACTGTTATTTTTTTATTAAAGATGGACAACTTCGTCCATATCGATTTCAAATAATTTTCCAGGATCAATATCTAAAGCAAGAGAAATCTTCCAAATAGTATCAACTGAAAATGTCTTCACACCTTTCTTAGACTCGATTCTCCTAATAAATTCGTGAGAGACACCAACGCGCTCAGCCAAGACTGCTTGAGTAATTCCTACTTCCGTTCGATACTTTTTAATATTTCTTGAAATTTGTTCATATATATTTACTTCATATTTATTCATAAAATCACCAACTAACTTTATTATGTACTAAAATTAAAAAATAATATGTAAATTACAAATTTACAAGAGCCGTTTTTGTTCGATTGAATTACTCTAAAAAACCATTTATAATGAAACCAAGAGGTGTAATCATGAAAGAACGTATTATTTTTCATATTGACGTTAATAACGCCTTTCTTTCTTGGACTGCAGTACTTCTATTAAAGAAAGGTTATAAGCAAGATATTAGGAAAATACCAGCTGTGATAGGTGGCGATGAAACAGCTCGTCGCGGTATTGTTTTGGCTAAATCACCAGTAGCAAAAAAGTTTGGAATTATTACTGCTGAAACCCTTTATCAAGCAAAGAAAAAATGCGGAACTTTACAAGTTTTTCCACCGAATTACAGTTGGTATAGTAAAATGTCACAACAACTATTTGATTATTTATCACAATATTCACCAATTTTAGAAAAATTTTCTATTGATGAGTGTTTTTTAGATATGACAGGAACAAGTTACTTGTACAAAGATCATAAAGCCCTTGCATACAAAATAAAAGAAGAGGTTAAAGAAAAGTTTGGCTTTACTGTTAATGTGGGAATTGGTAATAATAAACTTTGCGCCAAAATGGCCTCTGACTTTGAAAAACCAGATAAGGTTCATACCTTATATAAGTCAGAAATTAAGGAAAAACTCTGGCCATTGGATGTAGGGGAATTATTTATGGTTGGAAAAAGCAGTAAAAAGACTTTAAATAATTTAAATATTTATACAATTAAAGATTTAGCTCATGCCGATATGCATTTACTTGAAAGGTATTTTAAAAATCACGCTATAAATTTAAAAGAAGCAGCTTGGGGGATAGATAATTCTAAAGTAGCTCCACGTAGTTCTAAACGTGAAAGTATTAGTACAACAGAGACTCTTTCATACGACTATACTGATGAAGATAAATTAAAAGATATTTTATTTCGACAAACCGAAGAAGTTTCACGAAGTCTACGTCATCAAAAACAATATGCTAATACTGTTGCTATTATTTTTAAGAATAATCAGTTTGTCAGTTACTCTGCTCAAGCAAAACTGAAATACCCTTCTAATAATACAAAGGATATATATAGATTAGTTATCGATTTATTTAATAATAATTATAAAAAAGATCCGATTAGGCTAATTGGTGTTCGTCTTTCTGACTTTTCTAACAATAAAGAAACACAACTAACCTTATTTGATACAGAAAAAGAACTTAATACTATTGAAAATGATGATGTTCAACAAATGATTGATAATATTAATGATAAATTTGGTAAATCAATTCTTGCTCCAGCCGCCTTAAAATTAATAAGCAAACAACATCCATCCAAAGAAAAATTAAAAAAATAATTAATTTACTCTCCAAAATGAAAAATATTGTTGAAAAATAAGAAAAAAACTAAAAAAATGCTTGCAAAACAATAAGACCCCTGTTATAATTATAACCGTGTGACTGCTTAGATGTGCGAGGTTGTCGATACACCGGGTTAAGTTGTTAACTAGTTATTGGGTTATTCGCACGGAGCAAGTCTATACAAGATATAGGCGAAGGGAGATTAATAATATGTCAACAGAAAAAATTCGTATTAGAATTAAAGCATACGATCACAGAATACTTGACAATGCTGCTAAAAAAATTGTTGAAACAGTAAAAAGATCTGGCGGAGTAATATCAGGTCCAGTACCACTTCCAACTGAAGTTGAAAAATTCACAATTTTAAGAGCTGTACACAAGTATAAAGATTCACGTGAACAATTCGAAATGCGTACACACAAGAGATTAATCGATATTAAAAATCCAAGTAAGGAAACAGTTGAAGCATTAGCTCACTTAGACTTACCAAGTGGTGTTGATATCGAAATCAAGACAAAATAATTTAGGAGGAAACAATAATGAAAGGAATCTTAGGTAAAAAAATCGGAATGACTCAAGTATTTACTACAGAAGGTAAATTAATTCCGGTTACTGTTATTGAAGTTGAACCAAATGTTGTAACTCAAATCAAAACAGTAGAAAAAGATGGTTATGAAGCAGTACAACTTGCAACTGAAACAATCAGAGAAAAGTTAAGCAATAAGCCAGCTATGGGTCATACAAACAAAGCTAATACAGCACCTAAGCGCTTCTTAAGAGAAATTAGAGGAGTTAACGTTAATGAATACACTTTAGGTCAAACTATTGGCGTAGACATTTTCAGCGAAGGGGAAATGGTTGATGTTACTGGAACTAGTAAAGGTAAAGGGTTCCAAGGTGTTATTAAACGTCACAATCAATCAATCGGTCCAAAAGGACATGGTTCTCAATACCACAGAGGTGTTGGTTCATTAGGTACTCTTTTACCAATGCACGTTCTAAAAGGTAAAAAGATGCCAGGACAAATGGGTAATGTTCAAAGAACAGTTCAAAATCTTGAAATTGTATCAGTAGATACAGAAAACAGTGTAATCTTAGTTAAAGGTAATGTTCCAGGTCCAAAGAAATCATTAGTTATGATTCGTACTGCGGTTAAAAAACCAGACGTAAAAAGAGAAGCTGCTAACTTAGTTAGTTACGTAGAACCTGAAGTAGTTGAAGTTGAAGAAACAGCTACTGAAGAAACAACAGTTGAATAATCATCACAATATATAATAAAGAAAAGAAATTTTTAATTTAAATGTGATGAAAGGAGGAATCGTAAATGAAAAAAGTAGAACTTTTAAATCTTAAAGGTGAAAAAGTAAAGGACATTAATTTAAACGAAGAAATATTTGGAATTACCCCAAACAATGCTGTTTTACATGATGCAATAATTTTAACAATGGCATCACTAAGACAAGGAACCCATAAAACAAAAAATCGTTCAGAAGTAAGTGGTGGAGGAAGAAAGCCATGGAGACAAAAAGGAACTGGACGTGCTCGTCAAGGATCTATTAGATCTGTACAATGGGTAGGTGGAGGAAATTATGGAACTCCAGTACCTAGAGACTATAGCAAAAAACAAAATAGAAAAGAAAGAAGACTTGCTTTAAAATCAGCTTTAGCAGATAAAGCTAATGAAAAAGCAATCATCGTTTTAGAAAAATTAACAATTGAAACACCAAAGACAAAAGAAATGATGAACATTCTTGAAACTTTAAAAGTTGCTGATAAAAAAGTATTATTAGTAGTTGATGAATTTGATGATAACATGATTTTAGCATCAAGAAATATTCAAAACTTAGTATTAATATTAGCAGAAGAAATCAACGTATTAGATGTAGTTGGAACAGATGTAATGCTAGTTACAGAAACTGCATTAAAAAATATTGAGGAGGTGCTTAAATAATGAAAGACACAAAATATTTAGAAATAATTAAAGCACCAGTTATTACTGAAAAATCACAAATTGCTAAAAGCGAAGGAAAATACACTTTCAAAGTAGATTCTAAAGCTAATAAAATTGAGATTAAAGAAGCAATTGAAAAAATCTTTAATGTCAAAGTTACAGCAATTAGAACAATAAATGTAAAACCTAAAAAAAGAAGAGTTGGTCGTTACACAGGATTAACTAATCGTTATAAGAAAGCAATTGTTACTCTTGCAGAAGGACAAACAATTGATCTTGGTTAGAAGGAGGAGAATAAATTATGGCAATCAGAAATTATAAACCTACTACACCAGGACGTAGAAAAATGAGTACATTAGTAAATGAAGAAATTACAACTAATGTACCTGAAAAATCTCTTACAGTTACTATTAAGAAAAATGGTGGACGTAATAATCAAGGTAAGATAACTGTTCGTCATCATGGTGGTGGAGAAAAAAGAAAATATCGTATCATTGATTTCAAAAGAAATAAATTAAACGTACCTGGATCAGTAGCAACAATTGAATACGATCCAAACAGAACTGCAAACATTGCACTAATCAATTATGCAGATGGAGAAAAAAGATATATCATTGCTCCAAAAGGTTTAACAGTTGGAATGACAGTTGAAGCTGGAGAAAATGCTGATATTAAAGTTGGTAATGCTTTACCAATTATGAATATTCCAGTTGGTACAATGGTTCATAACATTGAACTTCGTCCAGGAAAAGGTGGAGAATTAGCAAGAAGTGCTGGTGCCTCTGCTCAAATCCTTGGTCGTGAAGGAAACTATGTAATGATTCGTTTATCAAGTGGTGAACAAAGAAAAGTTCTTGGAACTTGTATGGCTACAGTTGGAGAAGTTGGAAATGAAGATTCTTCATTGGTAAAAATCGGAAAAGCAGGACGTAGCCGTCACATGGGAATTAGACCAACAGTTCGTGGTTCAGTTATGAACCCTAATGACCACCCACACGGTGGAGGTGAAGGACGCGCTCCAGTAGGACGTAAAGCACCTATGACACCTTGGGGAAAACCTGCACTTGGATTAAAGACACGTAAGAAAAAACAATCTGACAAGTTCATAGTACGTCGTCGTAGTAAATAATAGGAAAGGATGATTAAAAAATGGCAAGAAGTTTAAAAAAAGGACCTTATGTATTCGATAGATTACTAAAAAGAGTTCAAGAATTAAATAAGTCTGGAAAAAAAGAAGTCATTAAAACATGGTCACGCCGTTCCACTATTTTTCCTGATTTTATAGGACACACATTTGCAGTTCACAACGGAAAAGAATTTATTCCAGTTTATGTTACAGAAGACATGGTTGGACATAAATTAGGTGAATTTGCATTAACACGTAAATTCGGTGGACATGGTTCAGACAAAAAATAAAATAATGACTAGGAGGGAAATATATGGAAGCAAAAGCAATTGCTAAGGGACTTAGAATATCACCAATTAGAGCTCGTTTAGTTTCAGATCTAATTCGTGGTAAAAGTGTACAAGAAGCATTAACCATATTAAGTAATGTAAATAATAAGTCTGCAAGACTTACTAAAAAAGTTTTAGACTCTGCTATTGCTAACGCTGTTAACAACAATGGTGCAGATGCTGCAACACTTTATGTTAAAGAAGCAAGAGTAGATGCTGGTCCTGTTATGAAACGTCACATGTTTGATTCACGTTCTCATATTGGACATAAAGATCACAGAACTAGTCACATAGTTATAGCAGTGGCTACAAAAAACTAATAAGGAGGTTACAAAATGGGACAAAAGGTTAATCCTAATGGACTTAGACTTGGTATCAATAAAGACTGGCAAGCAAAATGGTATGCAAACAGCAAAGACTTTTCTAAATACCTAGAAAAAGATGTTAAAATTCGTGAATATTTAGCTGAAAATTTAAAAAATGCCGGAATTGCAAAAGTTGAAATTGAAAGAAATGCTAAGAAATGTGAAGTTGTAATTCATACTTCTAAACCTGGTGTTATGATTGGACACGGTGGAGAAGAAATTGAAAAATTAAAAACTCAATTATCAAAGGTTGCAGATGAAAACGTTCAAATCTCAATCGTTGATATTAAAAAAGTAGATTTAGATGCTCAATTAGTTGCTGATTCAATCGCTAATCAAATTACTAACAGAGCTTCATTCCGTATGGCTCAAAAACGTGCAATTAGAAATGCTATGAAAGCAGGAGCTAAAGGAATTAAAACATCAGTTTCAGGACGTCTAGGTGGAGCTGATATGGCACGTAGTGAAGGATACACTGAAGGAACTATTCCACTACATACATTGAGAGCAGATGTTGATTATGCAACAGCCGAAGCTGATACAACATTTGGTAAAATCGGTGTAAAGGTATGGATTTACAAAGGTGAAATCTTAAATAAAAAGGCAAAAGGAGGTAATTAATATGTTAATACCGTCAAGAACTAAATATCGTCGTGTTCATAGATTACCTTACGAAGGAAGATCACGTGGAAATAGAGAACTATCATTCGGAGAATTTGGTCTTCAAGCAAAAGAGGGAGCTTGGATTACAGCAAATCAAATCGAAGCAGCTCGTATTGCGATGACTCGTTATATGAAACGTGGTGGAAAAGTTTGGATAAACATCTTCCCTCATATGCCATTAACTAAAAAACCTATCGGTACAAGACAAGGTAAAGGTAAAGGTAACGTTGAAGGATGGGTTGCAGTAGTTAAAGAAGGAAAGATCATGTTTGAAATTGCTGGAGTTACAGAAGAAGTTGCTCGTGAAGCTTTAAGACTTGCATCTCATAAACTACCTATTGCAACTAAATTTGTAAAAAAAGAAAATGGTGGTGAAGTAAATGAAGGTTAAAGAAATTAGAGAATTATCAACAGAAGAAATCAACAAAAAATTAGTTGAAGCAAAAGAAGAATTATTTAACTTACGTTTCCAACAAGCAACAGGAAACCTAGAAAAACCATCTAGAATCAAAGATTTAAGACATACAGTTGCAAGATTAAAAACCGTTCTAAAAGAACGTGAATTAAGCGAGTAGGAGGGATTTAAGTGGAAAAGAAATTAAGCAAAGAATTAGTTGGTAAAGTTGTTAGCTCTACTAATGATAAAACAATCACTGTTTTAGTTGAAACTTATAAAAACCATCCGTTATATCATAAAAGAGTTAAAAGCTCTAAAAAATATAGTGTACATGATGAAAAAAATATCGCTAAAGTTGGAGATACAGTTCGTATAGTTGAAACAAGACCTATATCAAAAACTAAGCATTTCTATTTAAAAGAAATCGTAAAAGAAGCAGTTATTATTTAACGCTTAGATGAAGAAGGAGGAATAATCTATGTTACAACAAGAAAGCCGTATGAAGGTTGCTGACAACTCTGGTGCACGTGAACTATTAGTTATTCGTGTTCTAGGTGGAAGTAAGGTAAAAACAGGTAACATTGGTGACGTAGTAGTTGGAACAGTTAAGAGTGCAATTCCTAACTCACCAGTAAAAAAAGGAAAAGTTGTAAAAGCAGTTATCGTTCGTAGTCGTCAAGGCGTTCGTCGTGAAGATGGAAGTTACATTAAGTTCGATGACAATGCTTGTGTTATCATTCGTGATGACAAGAGTCCAGTAGGAACTCGTATTTTTGGACCAGTAGCAAGAGAACTTCGTGATAAAGATTACATGAAAATTGTTTCTTTAGCAAAAGAAGTTTTATAAGAGGAGGATAAATATGAACTTTAAAATAGGAGATGAAGTTGTAGTTATCACTGGTTCTGATAAAGGTAAAACAGGAAAAATTGTTAAAACATTAAAAGATGAAAATAAAGTAGTAGTTGAAGGTGTTAATATTGTAAAAAAACATCAAAAACCTACCGGACAAGCAACTGGTGGAATTTTAGAAATAGAAGCACCAATCAATGCATCAAATGTTATGATAGTTGATCCTAAAACTAAGAAAAGAACTAGAATAGGACATACAACTGATACAAAGACAGGTAAAAAAATAAGAATCACAAAAAAATCAAACGAGAAGATTGATTAATTGGAAGGAGGGTAACTATGAACCGCCTAAAAGAGAAATACTTAAATGAAGTTGTTTCAAGTTTAATGAATAAATATAATTATAAGTCAGTAATGGAAGTTCCAAAATTAGAAAAAATCGTTATTAATATGGGAGTTGGAGATGCAACTGGAAATTCTAAATTATTAGATGCAGCAGTAGCAGACTTAGCTTTAATTTCTGGTCAAAAACCAGTTGTAACAAGAGCTAAAAAATCAATCGCTGGATTTAAAGTAAGAGAAGGTCAAGCTATTGGTTGTAAAGTTACTTTAAGAGGAGATAATATGTATAACTTCTTAGATAAGTTAATATCTATCTCATTACCTCAAGTAAGAGACTTCCGTGGTGTAAGTCCAAAAGCCTTTGATGGTAGAGGAAATTACACAATGGGATTAAAAGAACAATTAATCTTTTCAGAAATTAATTATGACGATGTTGTAAAAGTTCGCGGAATGGATATCGTGTTCGTTACAACAGCAAAAACTAATGAAGAATCATTCGACTTATTAAATGGACTTGGAATTCCTTTTAGAAAGTAAATGGGAGGAAAATTATGGCAAAGAAAAGTATGATAATTAAAGCTAATAGACCACAAAAGTATAAAGTACGTGAATACACTAGATGTTCTAGATGTGGTCGTCCACACGCAGTTATGAGTAAATTCGGAATCTGCCGTATTTGCTTCCGTGAATTAGCTTATAAAGGACAAATACCAGGAATTAAAAAATCAAGTTGGTAATTGGAAAGGAGGAGTTTATAATGGCAGTAGTAACAGATACAATTGCAGATATGTTAACACGTATTCGTAATGCTAACCAAATGCGTTATGAAGAAGTAACAGTTCCTGCTTCAAATGTTAAAAAAGAAATAGCAAAAATTCTAAAAAATGAAGGATTTATTAAAGATTACAAAATCGTTAGTGATGATGCTCAAGGAACAATTGTTCTAACATTAAAATATAACAAAAAAGAAAGAGTTATCACTGGGCTAAAAAGAATTTCCAAACCAGGACTTCGTGTATATGCTAAAAATGATGAGATTCCAAAAGTATTAAACGGATTAGGAATTGCAATCATTTCAACATCTAAAGGAATTATGACAGATAAAGAAGCTCGTAAACAAAATATAGGTGGAGAAGTTCTAGCTTATATTTGGTAATTAAAAAAAATATAAGGAGGTGTCAAGATGAGCCGTATTGGAAAACGTATAATTACAGTTCCAGAAGGAGTTACTGTTGAATTAAATAATAATATTGTAACAGTTAAGGGACCTAAAGGTGAATTAACTCAACCAATGTTAAAAGATATTACAATGAAACAAGAAGAAAATCAAATTACTTTAGATCGCAATAATGAAAATGCTAAAGCAATGCATGGAACAATGAATGCATTAATCCAAAACATGATTATTGGTGTTAAAGATGGTTATGCTAAGTCATTAGAAATCATCGGTGTTGGATACCGTTTCAATGTTCAAGGACAAAAATTAGTAATTAATGCTGGTTATTCACATCCAGTAGAGATGGCAATCCCAGCAGGATTAACAGTAGAAGCTAACGGAAATACTGAAATTACCGTAAAAGGAATTGATAAAGTATTAGTTGGTGAATTCGCTGCTAAGATCAGAGAAGTAAGACAACCTGAGCCATATAAAGGTAAAGGAATTCGTTATAAAGACGAACATATCATTCGTAAAGAAGGAAAGAAAGCTGCTTAATCAGTAGGAAGGGAGAAATAAAATGATAAAAAAAGAATCTCGTAATAGTATGCGCAAAGTACGTCATGAAAGAATTCGTAAGACAATCATGGGAACATGCGCAACTCCAAGATTATGCATATTCCGTTCAAATACAGGAATATATGCACAAATCATTGATGATGAAACTAGAACTACTCTTGTATCTGCTTCCTCATTAGATAAAGATTTAAAACTTGAAAATGGAAGTAATGTAGAAGCAGCTAAAGTTGTTGGTAAAGCAATTGCCGAAAAAGCAACAAAAGCAAAAATTACAAAAGTGGTATTCGATAGAGGTGGATACCTTTATCACGGACGTGTAAAAGCTTTAGCAGAAGCTGCACGTGAAAACGGACTAGAATTCTAATAGGAGGGTATTATGCAAAAGAGAACTCAAGAACCTAAAGAGAAACTTTTAGAAGAATTAGTAATTGATGTAAAAAGCGTTGTTAAAGTTAACAAAGGTGGACGTCAAAGAAGATATTCTGCTATAGTTGTAGTAGGTGACCGTAAAGGTAAAGTTGGATTAGGTATTGGTAAAGCAAACGAAGTACCTGATGCAATTAAAAAAGCAATTCAAGATGCTAATAAGAAATTAATCACAATACCTCTAATCGATGGAAGAACAATTGCTCATGAAGCAATTGGACACGCTGGAGCTGCTAGAGTTATCATCAAACCAGCTGCTGCTGGTACTGGTGTAATTGCTGGTGGATCAGTTCGTGCAATCTTAGAATTAGCAGGAATTCGTGATGTTGTCTCTAAATCACTAGGAGCAAGAACAAAATTAAATATGGCGACTGCTGCTTTAGATGCATTAAAGTCTATTAAGACTGCAGAGCAAGTTGCAGCACTTCGCGGAAAAACAGTAGAGGAGATATTAGGATAATGAAGTTACATGAATTAGAAAAAAATATCGGTGCTACTCATGCTAAAAAACGTGTAGGACGCGGATCAGGTAGTGGTCTTGGTAAAACAAGTGGTCGCGGACAAAAAGGACAAAAAGCACGTAGTGGTGGTAGTATCAATCCAGTATTTGAAGGTGGACAATTACCATTATATAGAAGAATTCCAAAAAGAGGATTCTCAAATCATATGTTTAAGACAACATATGCTACTGTAAATGTAGAACAATTAAATGTTTTTGAAAATGGTACAGTAGTAACACCTGCACTATTAAAAGAAGCAGGAATTGTAAAAAAAGAATTAGATGGAATTAAAGTATTAGGTAACGGAAAGTTAGAAAAAGAATTAACTATTCAAGCTAACAAATTCTCAACTAGTGCCTTAGAAAAGATTAAAGAGTCAGGTAGCAAAGCTGAGGTGATCTAGTATGTTTAAAACTATGAAGCAATTATTTACTTCAACGAATAAAGACTTACGTCATAGAATATACTTTACTCTTGGAGCATTAATGATCTTCATATTGGGAATCTCTATTAAGGTTCCAGGAACAGAGGATATTACTAGCAACCTTGGATTCTTAGAACTAATTAACACTATGGGTGGAGGAGCACTTAAAAATTTCTCAATATTTGCCTTAGGTGTTTCACCGTATATTACTGCATCAATTATAATGCAGCTATTACAAATGGACATTATTCCATACTTTACTGAATTAAGTAAACAAGGACCAACTGGTCGTCAAAAACTTAACCAAATAACGAGGTATGTAGGTATTGTATTTGCCTTTATTGAAGGATATGCCTTTTCCTTCGCATTCTTAGGAAACAGTGCTAGTGTACTTGAATATATGTATATATCTACAGTATTAACAGCTGGAACTGCATTCCTATTATGGTTAGGAGATCAAATTACTCAAAAAGGTATTGGAAATGGTATCAGTTTAATAATCATGGCTGGTATTATTGCAACCCTTCCACAAATGTTTATTGATGCCTTTAATGGATTGATAACATTTAACGGAACAGCTCAAGTAATTGCTTTAGGAATAATTAAATTTTTACTATTTGTAATAGTTTATTTTGCTATCGTAATTGGAGTAATATTTGTTCAAGAATCTGAAAGAAGAATACCAATTCAATATGCAAATAAATCAACAAATGCATATGGAAGTGCAGCACAAAGTTTTATGCCTATCAAAATTAATACCGCAGGAGTAATTCCCGTAATTTTTGCATCAAGTTTATTATCAATACCAACTATTCTTGCCCAAGTTATTAAAAATGATACATTCACTTTAATTGCACAAAAATATTTAGATTATACAACTCCGGTAGGATTCCTATTGTATGTTATATTTATCTTCTTCTTTGCTTATTTCTATACATTTATACAAGTAAAGCCAGAAGAATTTTCAAAGAATTTACAAGATAATGGTGGTTATATTCCTGGAATAAGACCTGGAGATGAAACTAAAAAGTTTATAAGTAAAGTGTTATCTAGACTAACAGTTTTAGGAGCATCTTTCTTAGTAGTAATCGCTGGATTACCAATATTGTTCTCAAAATTTACGAGCTTGCCTACATCAGTATCAATTGGTGGTACGGGATTATTAATCGTTGTAGGAGTTGCTCTTGAAACATTTAAACAGCTAGAAGGAAGTATTCTATCTAGAAGTTATAAAAGAGGATATAGAAGGTAATTTATGAAAAATATAATGTTTATAGCACCACCTGCTGCAGGAAAAGGAACTCAAGCTGAGTTAATTACTGCTAAGTACAAATTACCTCACATTTCAACCGGCGATATTTTAAGAGAAATCGCTAAAGAAGACAGTGAGATTGGAAATTATGTTGCAGAAACATTAGCAAGTGGTAAGTTAGTAAAAGACGACATTACATATAAATTAATCGAAGAGCGTCTAGCCCGTGATGATTGCAAAAATGGTTATATTATAGATGGCTTTCCAAGAAATTTAGAACAAGCTATTGAATATGATAAAATTCTTGCAGATTTAGGTTATGAAGTAGGTAATGTAATTTTACTTAATATAGAGCCCAAAACACTTGAAAAGAGAATAACAGGAAGAAGAGTTTGTGAAGATTGTCATACGATTTTTAATATAAATGATCCAGACAATACTCCACAAGTTGAATCAGTATGTGATAATTGTGGTGGTAGATTATATCAAAGAAATGATGATAATCTAGAAGCATTTCAAACAAGATATGCAATGTATCTTGAAAAGACAGCCCCAATTATTGAACATTATAGAAAACAAAATGTCTTACATGAAGTAAACGGTGAAGACACTGTTGAAAATGTATTTAAACATATTGACGAAATTATTAGCAAAAAATAATGAGGAGATGATTAGATGATTACAATTAAAAGTAAACGTGAAATTGAACTCCTACAAATTGCTGGTAATATTGTCTATCAAACACATAAGTATCTACAACCATATATAAAAGAAGGTATAAAAACTATTGAGTTAGATAAGCTAGCAGAAGATTTCATTAGAAGCAAAGATGCTACACCTTCTTTTAAGGGATACGAAGGATTCCCAAGTACTCTATGCATTAGTATAAACTCCGAAGTTGTTCATGGTTTTCCTAGTGAAAGAGTATTGAAGAATGGTGATATAGTATCTATAGATATCGGAGCTTGCTATAAAGGATATCATGGAGATTCTGCTTGGACCTATAAAGTAGGCGAAGTTGATAAAGAAAAAGAGTTCTTATTAGAACACACAGAAAAATCTCTATACGTTGGTTTAGAACAAGTTAAACCTGGTAATAGAATAGGCGATATTGGTTATGCTATTCAAAAATATGCCGAAGACCATAAACTAGGAGTAGTTAGAGAACTATGTGGACATGGAGTAGGGACCTCAGTACATGAAGATCCAGAAGTTCCAAATTATGGAACACCAAATACCGGTCCAAGACTAAAAGAAGGAATGGTTATTGCTGTAGAACCAATGTTAACTTTAGGTAGTCCGAGAATTTACGTTCATGATAATGATTGGACAATAGATACCAAAGACGGTCGTCCATCAGCTCATTTTGAACATACAGTAGTAGTAACTGCCGATGGATATAAAATCTTGACAGGGACAGGAGAGTGAAAAGATGGCTAAAGAAGATACAATTGAAATTGAAGGTAAAGTTCTTGAAATAATCCCAGGCGGGAAATTCAAAGTTCAACTAGAAAATGGACACATTGTGGAAGCTCACGTTTCTGGTAAAATACGAATGAATTATATTCGCATCTTAGCAGGAGATACCGTAATGATAGAACTATCGCCTTATGACTTAACACGTGGGCGTATTACCTATCGTAAATAATAGGAGGGAATAAAAATGAAAGTAAAAGCATCAGTTAAACCAATTTGCGAAAAATGTAAAATTGTTAAACGCAAAGGAAAAATAAGAGTAATTTGTGAAAATCCAAAACACAAACAAGTTCAAGGTTAATATAGGAGGTGTACTAAATGGCACGTATTAAAGGTGTAGACATTCCAAATGACAAACATATTTGTATTTCATTAACTTATATTTATGGAATTGGAAGAAGTCTAGCAAAACAAATTTTAAAGGAAGTAAATATTGATCCAACAACTAAGACTAAAGATTTATCTCAAGATGACTTAATCGCAATTCGTGACGAAATCAACAAACATTTAACTGAAGGAGATTTACGTCGTGAAGTAAGTATGAATATTAAAACAAAAATGGAAATAAATTCATATGAAGGAACACGTCATAAAAAAGGATTACCTGTAAGAGGACAAAGAACTAATCGTAATGCTCGTACTCGTAAGGGTAAAGGAAAAGTTGTAGCAAACAAGAAGAAAGTTTAGTTTAAAACTTAGTTAATTAAAAAAAGGAGGTAAGACTTATGGCTTATAAAACTAGAAAGAAGAAAGTTAAGAAGAATGTACCTGAAGGAATAGCACATATTCATTCAACATTTAATAATACAATTACAACTATCACAGATAAAGATGGTAATGTAATTAGCTGGGCATCATCTGGTGCTATCGGTTTCAAAGGAAGTAAAAAATCAACTCCATTCGCTGCTGGAATGGCTGCTGAAGCAGCAGGAAAAGTTGCATTTGATTCAGGAATGAGAAAAATAGAAGTTCGTGTTAAAGGTTTAGGACCAGGACGTGAGACTGCTATTCGTTCATTACAAACTGCAGGATTAGAAGTAACTGCAATTTCAGATGTTACACCAATTCCACATAACGGATGTCGTCCACCAAAACGTCCTCGTGGATAATTATAAAAGGATAAGTATAGTGGCAAAAAACAAAGGGAGGTTAGTTTCATGTTACAATTTGAAAAACCAATTTATAAAATAACTGATTCTATAGAAAGTAATTTCTATGGAAGATTTGAATTAGAACCATTAGAAAGAGGATTCGGTACTACAATCGGTAATGCCCTAAGAAGAGTAATGCTATCATCATTACCTGGAAGCGCAATTAGTAGTGTAAAAATTGATGGTGTTCTTCATGAATTTCAAACAATTGACGGAGTGTATGAAGATGTAACAACTATCATTTTAAACTTAAAAGGTGTAGTATTTAAAAATCATTCAAATGAAACAAAAACTGTACGTATTAATGTTTCAAGAGAAGGAGAAGTAACAGCTGCAGATATCGAATGTGATGCTGATATTGAAGTAATTAACAAAGACAAAGTTATTGCAACATTATCAAAAGGAGCTTCACTAAATATGGAGATGACTGTAACAAATGGTCGCGGCTATGTAAGAAGTGAAGATAATAAAAAGATACATGATATTAAAAAGGCTGGAGTTATAGCTATTGACTCATTATATTCTCCAATTGAAAGAGTATCTTACGAGGTAGGAAACGCTCGTGTTGGACAAGATGAAAGTTATGACAAGTTAATATTAGATGTATGGACAAATGGTTCAATTAAACCAGAAGAAGCAATTGCCTTAGCATCAAGAATTTTAATCGAACATTTCACTATTCTTACAGATTTATCAGCAATTGCTGATGTAAGTGGAATGATGATTGAAAAGACTGAAGATCCAAAAGTTAAAGCTTTAGAAACTTCAATCGAAGATTTAGACTTCTCTGTAAGAGCATATAACTGTTTAAAGAGAGCAGGAATTCATACTCTACAAGACCTTGTTAATAAGAGCGAGTCTGATATGATGAAAATACGTAATTTAGGTAAAAAATCTCTAAAAGAAGTATTAGACAAAATTAGAGATATGGGTCTAATCTTACGTGATGAAGACTAAAATATAAGGAGGAATAACTATGGCATATAGAAAATTAGGAAGAGACAATAAACATAGAAGAAGTATGCTTGCAACATTGACTAAACAAGTAGTTGAAAATGAAAGTATCACTACTACTGAAACTAGAGCCAAAGAAGTTCGTAAGTTTGTTGAAAAAATGATTACTTATGGAAAAAAAGGTGATTTAGTTTCTCGTCGTAAAGCATTAGCATTCTTACATAACGATAAAGCAGCTGTTGATAAAATATTCAATGATTTAGCTAAACGTTATGAAAACCGTAATGGTGGATATACACAAATTTTAAAAATAGCAGAAAGACGCGGAGACGATGCTTTAATGGTTATTTTAAAATTAGTTGACGAAGCTAACTAAAAAAAGCAAAATAAGGACAGAGACATCTGTCTTTTATTTTGAGTTAATTTATTATATAATATATGCAAAGGAGATGACATCTATGTCCAATAATTTAATAAGAAATATAAGAGTTCACATGCCAAAGACAAAAGAAAGGGTAGGTTATGTCTTACTACATTTAGCAAAAACAGGGAAAATAAATGCCACAACAACAGATTTAGATATGACAAATTACTATGTCTATAAGGCCTATAAGCCAATACTTGACCACTGGGAAGTAACAGAAGACGTATTTTTAAGTAATGCCAAACAGACCGCTAAATATCGAAATGAATATGCCGAATTTATCCGTGGCATGATTAGAACTGGACAACAAGATGCAATTGGTCGTGAAGGAAAAATAAATATTGATACCGCAACTACAGCCTTATTAAAAAGAAATACCGATTGGCTAGAACTCAGTGAAATTCTTCACCAGAAAGATGCCGATTCCCAGACAAGAAAGAAAATTCAAGAAAATGTTAATTATTCAGGCTTTATTCTTCAAACAGACGAAAATAGGGGGCGCTTATTAAGAATTGCTAAGGATAAAAATAGAAGTTTAGATAAAGAAATTTTTAATGACTTGAAAGAATATATATTAAAAAGTGAAAATATTTCAGCCGAAGAGTATATGGATAACCAAGAATTACGAGATAAATATAGAGCTATATATCAAGGATTAATTAATGAACTTGAAAAAGATGGAGCTAAAGGTAAATTAAGCTTTGAAACAACTAAGGAAGCAATCCAGAGAATAGTCTCATCAGCTGGTAGTATACTTATGTATCAAGAATTTACCCAAGGAGAAGTTGAATTACCAGAAGTTCCTGAACTTCTTCAACTTGCAACACTATCGCCAACCGAATTATATAATACCACTCTAATATATTCCAACGGTTTCCAACAAAAGTTAGATCAAGATTCAGCAGCCGCTAGAGAAAAACAGTTACAGGAAATTAGATTTCTTGATGATCTAAATAGAAAACATCATAAAGCAATAGATGAAATGTTTCAAGAATTTGCTCAAGCTGAATTGGCTCGTGCCCAAGCGGGGCTTAGAGAATTTGCAGAGTTAAAGGAAAGATACGATGCTGAATCTTCAAGTAGTAGACAAACAAAAAAATAAAGGAGGAAGTTTATGAAAGCATTAATTACAGGAGCATCATCTGGGATTGGACTAGATATGGCTCGTTACCTAGCAACTATGAAATATGAGCTTATTCTTGTAGCTAGAGATAAAAAAAAGTTAGAAGATATTCAAGAGTCACTTCCAACGAAAGTAACCATTATTGTTGCTGATTTAGCAAACGAACAAAAAGTTAAAGAATTATACGTATTATTAAAAAAAGAAAATATTGATATTTTAATAAACAATGCCGGTTTTGGGGCCTTTGGTAACTTTACTGAAACCGATTTAAATAAGGAAATGGAAATGATTGATACCAACATTCGAGCCGTACATATTCTTACCAAATCATTTTTAAAAGATATGGAAAAAAATAATTATGGTTATATCTTAAATGTTGCCTCATCAGCTGCATTTCAGCCAGGACCACTAATGGCTACTTATTATGCCACAAAATCTTATGTTTATCAGCTAACAGAAGCCCTTTATTATGAGCAAAAGAAAAAAGGCTCAAAGGTACATATTAGTGTACTTTGCCCAGGACCAGTAGCAACAAATTTTAATAATGTTGCAGGAGTTAAATTTGGTGTTAAGCCACTAAAAAGTAGTTATGTTGCTAAATACGCAATAGATTCTATGTTTAAAAAGAAAATGTTGATTATTCCTGGTTTTACTATGAAATGCGCTAAATTTTTTGGCCGTTTTGTATCAGATAAATTCCTTTTAAGAATAGCTTACCGTATCCAGAAGAAAAAAACAAAATAATCAATACTAGGGAGGGTTAGGTTATGAATAACAATTGTTTAGAAATATTAGGCTTAAATTATAAAAATATCTTTAAAGATTTTAGTATAGCTTTTGCAGATAAAAGTTTTTTAGCTATTACAGGTCCAAATAATTGTGGTAAGACGACACTAATTAGAATTATAGACGGAACATTAAAAACCACTAATACTATACTGTTATATGGAAAAAAATTAGAAGATTATAAAATCACAGAAGTAAACAACATAATTCAAACTGTTATTCCACTGGAGATAACTTTTACTCAAGTAACAGTAGAAGAAGAACTTATATACAAATTACCATTGGGTCTTAATATTGACTTGAAACAAAAAATTTTAGAAAAAATTTTAAAACAATTTAAGCTAACGAAAATTAAAAGTAAAAATCTAAGAGAACTATCAGTAGAAGAGACAATTAAACTCCAATTAGCACTAGCAACAATTGTTCCTCCTAAAATACTCTTACTTGATGATTTAAGTACCTATTTCTCAAGAAAAGATTTACTAGAATTATTAGATATTTTAAACAAAATAAGAATTGAATCAAAAATAACAATTATTATGGCTACAATTAATCTCAATATAACTATTAATACTGATTATATATATGTTTTAAATAATAGTGAAATAGTTTTAGAAGGAGAACCTCTATCCGTCCTAGAAAAGGATAACATTTTAAATAAAGTTGGTCTTGAGCTCCCATTTATGCTCGATTTATCAGTAAAATTAAGAGATTATGATCTGCTTAAAAAAACGGAATTGGATATTGATCGGATGGTGGATACTTTATGGAACTAAATTTTCTAAACTATTTATATAAGGAAAAATATCTTAGCTTTTCCATAAAAAAAGAAACAATTACTGGCTTGACAGGTACTAATCTGAATGGAATTATTGATTTAATCTCTTTAAAATACCTATATAAAGGACAGTTGTTTATAGATGATATCAAAGTAACTAAAGATAATATTTATGAATATAGACGTCGTATTTCTTTAATAGAAGATCACCTAATTGCCAAGGAGCCAACAGTTTTAACTTTAATGACTGCTCACATAAAAAGAAATAATTTAACAATTAAAGATCCCGATAAAAAAATACGCGACTCCCTAAAAATAGTAGATTTAAAAGAAGAGATTTTGTCGAGATCTTTATATACCTTATCCGCATCCGAAAAAAAACTTCTCCAAATAGCAATTTCTCTTCTATCAAATCCCTCACTACTAATACTAGTTGAACCATTTAAAGAATTAGATAAACATAATGAAAAAAAAGTTTTAATGTTACTACAACGCTTAAAAGACCAGTTTAAAAAGACAATTCTCATTGTAAGTATAGACAGTAATATTTTATATAAATATACAACTGAAATGATTTTTATAAAAAATGAAAATATCTTTTTAGTAGGTCCAACTAACGATGTATATCTTAGAGTCGATTATTTAAAAAGAAATAAATTCGAAATACCAGATATAGTTGAATTTACTTATACTGCTAAAAAGAAAAAAGCCATTAAGATAGAGTATCATAAAGATATCAGAGATATTATAAAAGATATTTATAAACATATATAAGGAGGTGCTATATGCGATTTTTAATTAAGTTCTCTTATGATGGAACAAATTATAGTGGTTACCAATATCAACCTAATTTAGATACAATTCAAGAACGACTAGAAAATGCTCTTCAGATTATTAATAACAACAAAAAAACAGCTATTACTGCTACTGGTAGAACGGATAAAGGTGTTCATGCTCTATGTCAATATGCCCATGCCGATCTAGATGTTGATATTACCGAATATAAATTAAAAAGAGCCCTAAATAGCAATCTTCCTGCTGATATTCATATTATTAATACCTATAAGGTACCCAATGATTTTCATGCTAGATATAATGTAACTTCAAAGGAATATAAATACTATATTAATCTAGGTGAGTATAATCCTCTAGAAAGAAATTACGTCTTTCAATATAATTACAAACTAGATGTCAGCGCCATGCAATCTGCTATTAAAGTTTTTGAAGGTACTCATGACTTTAGAGCCTTTGTAACAGAAAATAAAGAAAAAGAAAATTGTATCCGCACCATCACGGCCACATCAATTAAAGAGCAAAATAATAAACTAATTATAACTTTTAAAGGCAATGGATTTCTACGTTACCAAATAAGAAATATGGTTGGTATCTTAATAAAAGTAGGTGAAAACAAAATATCCACAGCGGATGTGGAAAAAATATTAGAAAGTAAAGATCGAACTACTTCTGGAAAGACCGCCCCAGCCGTTGGCCTTTATTTAACTAATGTAACATACAAAAATCTCGAAAATATTATTGCTTAATTTCAGATAAAACAGTATAATAAGTAAGCAATACGAAACATGAGGTGATCAAAATGACTTTATTAGATACAATTATAGCCAACAGCCTAGATACCACAACTGTTGCTGCTAGTTTATATACAACATCTGAAACTTGTGATGAAGATACAGTTTCTACAAGTGCGGTTTGCTCCATTTTAACTTTGTTAGATAATATAGAAGTTCCAAAGGTTTATATGGTTAATCAATTAAGTTCATATGTAGAAACAATGTCTGATGAAGAATTAGCTAAAGGAATAGAACTTTTAGAAGATAAGGAACAAGAATTCGACTATCAAGTAGCAAGTTTAAATGAGCCATCAACAGCTATTACTACCGCTAAAACGCTAGTCAAAGCCAATAAGCAACAATAAAAGTTGCTTTTTTTAATCTTTTATGATATAATAAGAGCCATTCGAAGAGTAGTGGGGGATTATAATGGAAACAAAAGAGGAATTAAAAAGAAAAATTGCTCTTTGTGATAAACTTGGAGCCAGTAAATTTCAACCGATTGTTTTAAAGATGGAAGAATTAAAGTTCAAAGTTCTAAAAGATATTTTTCCATCTCTACAAACAAGATATGAAAAACATTGTCGTAAAAGCCGTGATAAAGCTTTAAAAAAAGCTAAGACGCAAAAAGAAAGAGATCAAATTCTTGAAAAGTATAGACGACTTATAATAGATTGGCGTAAGGAACTAAAACGAGAACAAAATAGAAATTATCATATGGATGAAAATAAGCCAACCGAAATAATTGAATATTTGAATTGGAATAAAAAGATTCATCAACGTGGATTAATAAAAGATGCCATTCTAGTTGCTGGAACAATCGGTGGCTTAGCACTAGGTATCGCACCAATCGTACTTGGCCCAGCCTTAGCTTTAGAGACACTATCGGCCTTTATAAACTTTCAATGCGTTAATATTCAAAATAGCCATATTTATCGATATAAACTTATAGAAAAATCTTTGAAGAAAAGAGAAGAAACGCGTAGTAAAAGACTAGTGGAAAGTTATGGTGCTGCTTCAGAAGCCTATCAGCGAAGCATTGATAAGAGTAAAGAACTGCCAACCTTACAGGAAATGATAGAAAATATTAAAACGCCTGAAGAGGCACGACAACTTAGACAAATGCTTCTAGAAAGACAAGCCGCTAACAAAAAAAAGAAATTGGAAAGTGTACGACCAACTACCAGTTCTTCTAAGGCTACTATAGAAACGACTCAAACTCAAGAGTTAACTCAACCATCAGCAGCATTGAGAGAACAAGTTGATTTAGAAATTCAAAAAATGGCTAATGAAGCTCAAAGTACTACTCAACCAGTAGTTAAAAGAATAGGAGGAAAATAATATGTTAGAAACATTAGGAACAGCCACTTCAATAACAGGTGTTGGTTTACTTACTACACCTACGACAACATCATTAAAATCTGTAGAAACTGTCAAGAATGAAAAGACTGGAGAAGAAGAATACGATATAAATGCATTCAAAATGGGAACCGCAGTAGCAGCTTCTATTACCACAACAGTTGCTCCGACTTACCAAAATTTAGAATATCATCGTGTTACTAGTAATGTTCAAAGCCAAATGGCTATTGTTGAATGTACCTCAGAAGAAGAAATTGATAATGGTATTAAAGATTTAGATAGAATGTTAGAATTAGAAATGATGTTTGAAGAAACAGCTAAGGATTCACTTGGTGAGCTAGGCGATGCAAAAAAGCCATATACTAAATAAGTTAGATTATGAACTAAAGTACTGAAAAATAAGACAATAATAGTAAAAAAGTATTGCAATTTAGTACTTTTTTTAGTATAATCATAATCGGTACATTCGAATATCCCCACATAAATTAGACCCTGGGAAAGTCTGATTTAAGTAAAAGGAGAAAATTATGACAAGTTATATGCAAAAAAAAGAAACTGTAGAACGTAAATGGTATGTAATTGACGCTGAAGGAAAATCATTAGGACGTGTTGCTAGCTTAGCAGCTACATACTTACGTGGTAAGCACAAACCAACTTATACTCCACATATTGATTGCGGAGATAATATCATCATTATTAATGCACAAAAAGTTAATCTAACTGGAAATAAATTAGAGAAAAAAATGTACTATGATCACTCTATGTATCAAGGTGGATTAAGAGAAAGAACTGCAAAAGTAATGAGAGAAGAATATCCAGTTGAAATGGTGGAAAGAGCTGTTAAAGGTATGCTTCCACATAATAGACTAGGAAGACAAATGTATAAGAAGTTATTCGTATACGCTGGAAATGAACATAAACAACAAGCACAAAAACCAGAAGTGCTTGAAGTTAAGTAGGAGGGTTTAAGTTATGGCAAAAGAAAAGAAAAATGTTTATACTGGAACTGGACATAGAAAAACTAGTGTAGCTCGTGTTACATTAACTCCAGGTACAGGAAAGATTACTGTAAATGGTAAAGATGTTCATGACTATTTACCTTTCGAAGTATTAGTAATGGACTTATGTCAACCACTTGATATTACAAATACAAGAGATATGTTTGACGTAGATGCAAAAGTAAAAGGTGGAGGTTTCTCAGGACAAACTGGTGCTATTCGCCACGCTATTACAAAAGCATTATTAGATTACGATAAGACAACCCCAGCTGATTCAGAGAATAGTTTTAGAAAAACATTAAAAGTTGCTGGATTTATTACAAGAGATTCTCGTAAGAAAGAACGTAAGAAACCAGGTCTTAAAAAAGCACGTCGTGCGCCACAATTCTCAAAACGTTAATTCAGTTTCCCAAGCTCAGTTTATCTGGGCTTTTTTGTGCTATAAAAGTTTTAAAATAAAAAAACTCTATGCTATAATTATTATAAGAAAATAATTACATAAATAAAATCAGTAAATTCGGAAGTGTAATAATGAAAATTATCTTTGGAACAACAAATAAACGTAAAATAGAAGATTTGCAAAATATAATTGATGAACTAAATCAAAATATAAAAGTATTGAGTGTGACTGATATAGGCTGGGACAGGGTCGACATTGATGAAAATGGTGCTACAATTGAAGAAAATTCATTAATAAAGGCAAAAGCAATATATGATTTTTGTCAAGAAAAAGAAATCACATATCCAATTATTACCGATGATGCTGGTTTATTTTGTGAATCACTAAATGGTGAACCAGGAATCTATACTGCCAGATATGCGGCTGATGAACTAAACAAAAATCCAGAATTACCAAAGTATCAATGCGTTATAAAATTATTACAGAATTTGCATCAATCAACAAATAGAAAGGCAACATACAGATGCAGTGTCACATGTATGTTGCCCGATGGAACATATTTTCAAGAACTAGGGGAAAGCCAAGGTCACATAGCTGAAGAAATTATAGGTGAATTAAAAGTACCCTACTTTTATTCAGTATTTATCCTAGATAATTATGACAAATCATTTAGTGAATTAACAAAAGACGAATTAGATGAGACCTATAGATATAAAGCCTTAAGAAAATGCTTAAAAAAATTAAATAAGTAATCAAATTATATATAATAATGTTAATGCGTTTTATAACGCTTTTTTTCTTTCCAACATATATTACTAATAGGAGGTAATTTATGTTTAATTTTGAATTCTTAAAAGAATTACTAATAATTTCAATAGCCCTAAGTACAATAACCTGTGCTTTAATTCAAAAAACAAAAAAACAATTTAAAAGTAGTAAGAGTCTACCCATTTATTCTTTTATAGTAAATATGTTAATTGGAATAACTTTTTGCATGTCCTTCACAGATATTACATTTCCAACCAGTTTATGGGTAGGTTTATTTTCCTTTCTTGGAGCTGATTCACTATATAAAACGCTTGAAGGGAAACTGGCATCTTACACAGACATAATTAGTAGAAATAAAGTGACAATTTCTACAGAAAATATTATTAATAAGGAGGAACGAGGCAATGGAAAAACCCCTTTATCCAAGTAAAAATATGCGTATTACACAAACATATGGAATAGGTAGTCATATTGATAGTTATGCTATCGATGAAGCCGGTAGTGATCAAGCGATTTCCACCTTAGTTGCTCCTTTTACAGGAATTATAAAAAAGATTTATACTCAAGATGCAAATGAAGTTTGGTTAGAAAGTGTTGATGAGGTTGAATATCCTGATGGCACAATTGACTACATGACAATTATGTTAGCTCATTCTAACAATGTAAGTAATCTTTTTGTAGGGAAAAAAATCAATCGTGGAGAAGCATTCTACAGTGAAGGTACAACCGGTCAGGCAACTGGTAATCATTGCCATATAGAATGTGGGAGAGGAAAGTTTACTGGAACTGGCTGGCATAAAAATAGTAATGGTAATTATTCTATAAATAATGGTAAAAAACCCGAAGAATGTCTTTGGATAGATGACACAATAAATATTATTAATAATGCTGGTTTAACCTTTAAAAAAATACCATCTCCCACCTTACCTACTGAACCTACTGATAAACCAGTCCCTGAAGAGCCATCAATATCTAAACAACCTACTTTAATCTTTACCTGCCCTCAAAAAGGCTTATATGGTATTTATTTGTCTGAGAATGACAAAGTTTATTTAGAAAAGACGCAATTATAATAATTACATAAAAATTAGTAATATATTAAGTTTTCCTTTGAAGAAGAGAAAATATATGTTGTAAAAATATAGAAAAAAAGTTATAATTACATATAGAATAGGAATAGTAACCGGGGTGATCTGTGTGATCGTAAGATTGATCAAAAAAAGCAAAATTTTTAATTTTACATTACCTACTAAAGTTTCTGGAAACTACTGGATCACAGATAACGATTATCTCGGTAACGTAAGAAACTTAATTAACGTTGAAGAAGAAGACGGTAATTGGAAAATTAAGAGTGACTTTGAAACAAAAATTATGAATGGTGATCAAGAAATTGATTCAGCCATTCTTCAAGAGTATAGCTTATATTTTTTAAAAATAAATACAGATAATGAATATGTTATTTTATACTGTTCTCCAAGTACCGAAAAAGATACTATTAAGTTACGTGTCAAAGCCCAAGGCGAATTACTTATTGGTAGTGATCAAAATGCCCATATTAGTTATGCCTATCCACTAGTATCTAAACAACAAGCAAGATTAATTTACAGCAATGGAACTTGGATAGTACAAGATTTAAATAGTAAATATGGAACTTATGTAAATAATGTAGCCGTAACGACACAAACGTTAGAGTATGGAGACATCATTTTTATCATGGGACTAAAAATTATAGTCTTAGATCAATCTGTTATTATTAATAGCATTGGTAATTATGTTAACTTTGATCGTGGAATATTTGATATTGAGAGACCACTAATCCAAAATCAGATTGAAGAAGATAATCCCGATGAAGAAGGAATTGAATTCTTTAAAGAAGAAGATTATTTCTACCGTGCTCCTCGTTTTAAAACCAGAATTGAAGAGGTAAATATCACTATAGATCCACCACCAGGAAAAGAGAACGAGGACAAAACTCCGTTGATTATGACCCTAGGACCAATGATGACTATGGCTATGATGTCTTTGTCAACGGGGCTTAGTGCCTTCATGAATGTCTTAAATGGTACGGTAGATGTAAAAGACGTGTCCTCGACTTTACTAACTTCTGGGGCAATGTTATGTACAATGATCATTTGGCCACTCTTATCACAAAGATACCAAAAATCACAACGTAAGAAAAGAGAAGCTTTACGTCTTCAAAAATACAATGAATATGTTGAATCAAAACGTGAACATATTCAAGCTGAAATGAAAATTCAACGTCAAATTTTAATTGACAATTATTTGCCACTTTCATCAACTAAAGAAATCATTTTCTCTAAAAAAAGAAATTTATGGGAAAGAGAATTAGAGCAGGAAGATTTCTTAGATTTACGTTTAGGAATTGGAACAACACCATTATTTGGAAATGTAAACTTTCCAGAAGAGAGATTTTCATTAGAAACAGATGATTTATTAAAAGAGGTATATAAACTTGGCAAAGAGTCTAGAATGTTGGAAAATGTTCCAATTTCTCTATCCTTTGTCCAAAAAAATATTTCAGCTATAATTGGTACCTCAGCTAACAAACGTCAATTTGTTGATGGTCTGATTCTCCAAATGCTTGCTTACCATAGTTATGAAGATTTACGAATTGTAATCTTTACTAATGAAAAGAACGCAGCCTATTGGGAACCATTAAAAGTAGCTCCCCACACCTGGTCCAATGATAAAAGCGTCAGATATTTTGCTACAAATTTAGATGAAGCTAAAGAAATATCATTAGTTCTAGAAAAAGAGTTACAAGCTCGAAAATTTAAAGATAATAATGGTAAAATGGAATTAAATAATTTGGATTATAAGCACTACAAACCATATTACGTTATTTTTACTGACGATTACAAAGGTGTAAGAGATATCGAAATAATTAAAGATGTAGCTGCTACCACTTTTAATGTAGGCTTTAGTTTAATCGTTTTATCACCACGTTTAATAAACATTCCTAATGAATGTAAAACTTTTATCAGTATTGGTGATAAAAAATCCGGAGTTTTCGAAAATGAATTAGTATCTAATAAACAAAAGGAATTTTTAGCTGATTTTGATCCAACTCTTAATATGCATGAGTGCTGTAAGATTCTTGCTAATATTCCTATTGATATTGGTAAAGAGAGTCAACAATTACCAACTGCCATAACTTTCTTGGAAATGTATAATGTTGGTATGGTTGAACAGTTAAATATTTTAAATAGGTGGAAGCAAAACGATCCAACAAAATCACTTCAAGCTCCAGTGGGCGTAGATAAAACAAGAGAACTGTTTAAATTGGATTTACATGAAAAATTCCACGGACCTCACGGTTTAATTGCTGGAATGACTGGTTCTGGTAAATCAGAGTTCATTATTAGTTACATTATTTCAATGGCTTTGAATTACCACCCCTATGAAGTATCATTTGTTCTTATTGACTATAAAGGTGGAGGTTTAACTGGTGCCTTCGAAAATAAGGAAACCGGAATGAAATTACCACATTTGGCTGGAACGATCACTAACTTGGACACGAACGAAATGAATCGATCTTTAGCCTCAATTCAATCTGAACTTCGTAAACGTCAACGGATGTTTAATGAAGCAAGAGATAAGTTAAATGAAAGTACAATAGATATTTATAAATATCAAGGCTTATATCGTAAGGGTTTAGTTTCTAAGCCTATTTCTCATTTGTTTATTATTAGTGATGAGTTTGCTGAGCTTAAATCTCAGCGTCCCGAATTCATGGATCAGCTAATCTCTACAGCTCGTATTGGACGTTCCTTAGGGGTTCACTTAATCCTTGCTACTCAAAAACCGGCAGGAGTTGTTAATGAACAAATTTGGTCAAACTCTAAATTCCGTGTTTGCTTAAAAGTTCAAGATAAAGCAGATAGTAATGATATGATTAAACGACCAGATGCAGCTGATTTAAAAGAAACAGGACGTTTCTATTTACAGGTTGGTTATAATGAATTATTTGCTATGGGACAAGCTGCCTGGGCAGGTGCTAAATATTATCCAACTGAAAAGCGTAAAAAGAAAGTAGACCAATCAATTAGTATTATTGATAATGTTGGAAATGTAATTAAATCCCTTGATACAAAGAAAGATAATGTTCAAGTAGAGGCAAAGGGGGAGGAAATTACTAGTATTATTAAATATATTGTTGATGAGGCTAAAAGTGAAAATATTGAAATAGAACAATTATGGTTAGATAAAATACCAGATATGATTTTTGTTGAAGAACTAAAGAAAAAATATAATTATGAAATTAAGAAAAATGTCATTAATCCTGTTATTGGGGAGTATGATGATCCAGATAATCAACAGCAAAATCTTTTGACCTTACCTATTTCAACTGATGGAAACGCAATTGTCTTTGGTTCTGGTGGTAGTGGTAAGGAATTAATGCTTCAAAGTATAGTTTATTCAACTATTACTACACATGATTCTTCTGAAGTAAACTTCTATATTTTAGACTTTGGTGCTGAAACAATGACTATGTTTAGAAAAGCCCCACATGTTGGAGAAGTTTTATTAGCAACGGACAATGAAAAAATTGAAAACTTATTTAAAATGATTGTTAAAACTATTGAAGATCGTAAAAAATTATTTGTTGATTATAATGGTTCATATGATTTTTATATTAATCATGGTGGTAAGCAAATTCCGCTAATAATAGTTATGATTAACAACGTTGAAGCCTTCGTGGAAACTTATAGTGATTATGAAGAAATTTTAGGACAAGTTACTCGTGACTGTTTAAAATATGGAGTATGTTTCATCTTCTCTACTAATGGTCCAAACACAGTAAGATACCGTATTAGACAAAATTTCCGTCAAAACGTTGTTTTACAATTTAATGACCCTAGTGATTATGCAAGTGTTTTGCCAGGGGTTAGAAAGAAAGAACCATCAAAAGTTTATGGACGTGGTATGATGGATTTAGGCGGTATTTATGAATTTCAAACTGCCTATCCATATAAAGAAGAAAAGTTGACCGATTATATCAAAGTAATTTGTAATAAATTATCAGATATATGTCAAACTAAAGCTAAAAAAGTACCAATCTTACCAGAAGTTGTTAACCAAGAAGCTGTTGAAGCAGCATTAGGAAGTATTAGAACAATCCCGGTTGGTATTGAGAAAGAATCACTAGAAATTGCCACAATCGATTTGAATTCTTCTTATATCTATAATATTACAGGTGAAGATATATCTTCTCTTCCAGGGTTCTTGCATGGTTTTGCTCAAGTTACAGCCAAGGTTCCTAATACTCAAGTATTAGTTCTAGATGCTATAAGCGCTTTAAGCAATGAAAAAATTACAGAAGAAAACATTTCTTACGACAGTGGCAAATGTGATAGTCTAATTACTAAATTAACGGAATTAGTTGAAGCAAAGAATGCCAACAACACACCAGATATGATTGTTTGTATGTTTGTTGGTATGAACTCTCTATTCCAAAAATTAAGTAGTATTGAAAAAGGTAATTTGACCATGCTAATTCAAAACTCAGCCAATTTAGGGACTTTAAAGTTTGTCATGATTGATACTATTGATGGTATTAAATCAACTAGTTACGACCCATGGTTTAAAAGTAATGCCGACCTATCTGAAGGCGTTTGGATTGGTAATGGTATAGCTAATCAATTTACTTTAAAAGTAACAACTAATGCTAGGGTTTTACGTACTGAAATTGAACCTAACTTTGGATATGTTATTAAAAAAGGCAAAGCAACATTAATTAAATTCCTATCTAATGAGTAATAAGTAGGAGGAACACGTATGAATAAAAATAAAATATTAATTGAATTAGAGATTCCATTAATTGAAAAACAATATGATTTATATATTCCTATTAATAAAAAAGTAGGAACAATAAAAAAACTAATTGAAGAGGCATTAGTAGAGTTAACTGATAATGCTTACGAAATAAAACCAGAAACAAACTTTTACAGTAAGGAAACTGGGCAAATATATGATGTCAACAGAGCAGTTCGAGAAACAGATTTAAAAAATGGTTCAAGAATTATCTTAATATAGGAGGTACTTATGTCAGATTATAATCAATTTGTTTTAGCTGTAAATAAAATTTTTGAGATAACAGCTAAAATGAAACAGGGTTGGAAGGATCAAGATAACATAAATATGGCTGATAGTATTGAAGAATCAAAGACAACAGTTGTTGAAGCAGCCAAATTATTTAATGCCTCTGCCGTTGGAACAACGCCAACTGCAAGTGCCACTCCAACTGTAGCCGAAGAGAATTTAACTCCCCCTGTGACAGAGCAACTTTCTGATAATCAACAACCGGAAGTAGGTGTATTAGGAGAATGATAGGTTCATTTACATATGATCAGATCCTTCAGATTTCTAAGGAATTATCTGATAATGCAGACATTATTGATAATCTTGCTAAAAGTAAAGGAGCAGATATGTTACAAACATTTATTTCTAATGTTACCTGGTATGCTACCTTTCTAAAATCAACTGTTGAATTGTATAAAGATGCCGATGAAGTACTGGCAAATCTAAAAAAATAGAGCTTTCATTTAAGAAAGCTCTTTTATATACTTATTAATTTTTACTCCAGGGAAATAATATTTTAAAATGTTTGAGAAACTACAACCATTTTTTGCTAATTCATTTGCCCCATAAATGCTTAAACCATAACCATTACCAAAACCTTTAGTAATTATTTTTATGCCATCAATATTTATAATGATATTTAAATTTAAAGATTTAAGTCCCAATAATTGTCTAAATTCTTCCCCAGAAAACACAATATCATTAATACTTAGTCTTTTTATATAATCACGTTCATCAATGTCCAGAATACTAAATTTTGCTTTATTATCAATATTTATTCCCAGTATTCTACTGAGTGTATCATATGAATATTCTTTAACATCCACATAATATGGTGATGCCAAGTCCCATAAACTTCTAACCGCACTTAAATAAGGATATTCTTTATTACTGAAGGTTTTGCCCGTATTCGAAAAATGAATAAATGGTAGAATATAGTGATCATTATATGATAAAAATAAACAATCTGTTTCTTTTATTGCTTCCTCTAATTGTTTAACATTCTTATCATAATCATTGGCCCACACTAATTTATAATAAGAAATTTGTTTATAAATTGCATAGTCATTAAAGGCGCTTATCTCCTTATCATTACTCATTTTATTAAAAACATAAGTTCTATATAAAATGCAAATGGCCTTTAATACTTCACTATGACAGAACATCTCAATATTAGTTGCCATTACTCCAAGTAGGTATTCTTTAAGTGGTAACTCAATTACTGCCTCATTATTCATTCTAACCGTTACTAAATAATATTCATTTGAGTAATATAAACTTTCTTTAAGGATTTCGATTGGATTACTTTCATTACTAATATCTAAACTTTTAACCACAATTCCGTCAATAACTAAATAAACTTTAGTTCCCTTATAATTAATTCCATTATTCCGTATGAAATTTTTAGTTCGTCTAGACAATTCACTATCGCTTGACTCTAAGGCCAATTCTCTCGAAAACTCATATGTTAACGATAAGTATAAGTATAAGACATCCTCAGTTCCATTATTTTTAATTTCATATTTATAAAACATACTAGATCACCTAAAATTAGTATGTAAGAAAATAAAGAAACTATACAAAAAAGAACTAAAATTCAAAATACTTTAGTTCTTTCTTTAAATCACAATTTAAACCAGTTATATAACTAGTATTATCAAAAATCTTCAATAAATCAATATCTTTTCCATTAATATAATCAAAACTAGCACAAATTATAACTTTTGCCATTTTTATTGATTTTACATATAAATCTTTAAATGATTCTGTACTCGTCATATTATAAGATGTTGGATTTCTCCACAAACTATGATTAGAATTTAAATAATTATGCTTATCCTCTAAAGGGTAATGATAACTAATGCATTCAAATCGAAACATCTTCTTTGTTGTAAAGGTATCAATTATTTTATAAAAAAACTTCTTATATCCTTTAACGTCTCGTCTAAATAAATAAAGAATATTTCTCATTTGTTTTGTAGCCTTATAATATATCTTACTCATATTTTTAATCCCAAAAGTCTTTTTAAAACTATCATCAATCACGGCATTTAACCAAGGAGAAAACTCTCTTAAATTAAAACAAAATTTATCTAATCTAAATGTATATGGATTAATATTTTCTCGTCTTTTAATCATATCATTATCAATAAATATTTCCATAAACTCATGAACATTATTATATTTATAAGTATTTTTATTATTTTTATCAAATTTTCCTGTTTTATATATTACAAAAGGATGAACATTAGAATCTAATACATAATGACAAATCATCCCAGCTAAATAGGAACAAACATCCATATCTGTATACAATTCGTTGTCTTTTATATAGTTAATCAAATTAACAAAGTATTCTTGTGTCTTACTCCTATGGAACACTCCTGCAAATTCTCGAATCTTTTTTCCTGGGGCAACTGATGCAATATTATAAAACATCAAGGAATCCATACTTTGACCAAACATTTTAATTCGACTATAATCAATTGTATTCTTAATATTGCTTGGTAAAATATCAAACACATCTTTTGCAAAATAAGCATGAGTTACTGTTGCTGGCATACATCACGCCTCCTTATAAAATATTACTTAAATTATATCATACAAATTCACTAAAAATTCATACTTTTCTAAAGATTATATGATATAATCTATAATAGGTGAGAATATGATAGATAAACAATTCAAAAATTTAGATGAACAGTTGGATATACTTAAACATAGGGGTATGGTTATAAATGATGATAACTACGCAAAAATGGTATTACTACGTGAAAATTATTTCTTTTTGAATGGTTACCGTCATCTCTTTATGAAACGTCGTGAAGAGAATAATTATCTTGATGGAACAACCTTTGAAGAACTATACAGCCTATTCTTATTCGATCGTTCCATTAGAAATGTCTTTTTTAAATATTTACTTGTAATTGAAAATAACCTAAAATCAATTACATCATATCAGTTATCTAAAAAATATGGATATCGTGAGCGTGATTATTTAAAACCTAAAAACTTTACTCAAAATCCCGATAAGCAACGTCAATTAAATGACTTATTGAAAAAGATGAAACGACAGATTAGAGTTAATGGTTCACAACACACCGCTACACTACATTATGTTTCAAATTATGGATATATTCCACTATGGATTTTGGTAAAAGTTTTATCATTTGGAATAGTTAGCGAAATGTATTCGGTTTTAAAACAAGAAGATCAACGTGACATTGCTAAAGTGTATGGCGTTGAAGTAGATGATTTTATGACATATTTACCAATCTTAGCTAACTATCGCAATCTTTGTGCTCATGAGGATATTTTATATGAGAATAAGACACAAAAGGAAATTGATGATACAATTTATCATCAAATCTTAGGTATACCTAAAGAAGATGGGGAATATATTTATGGTAAACACGACTTATTTGCCCTTGTAATTATCATGAAACAACTCCTACAAACAGAAGATTTCAAAAATATGAGCATTGAACTAGAAAATATAATCCAAACTTTAAATTATAATCTCCATACTATTTCAATTGATAAAGTATTTAAGCGTATGGGCTTCCCTGCTAATTGGAGTGAGTTAGCTAAAATCGAAAGGAGCTCTGATAACTAGTGACAAAAAATAAACAAAAAAATGAAGTTTTAAAGCAAATATTTATTATTACTTTTTCTTTTGTAATAGGTGGAATAGTAATGTTCGCCTTACTTAAATGGACCCCAATTATTAGTGAGGTTTTAGGAACAACACCAAGTGGAACTGTTGTAACAAAAAATGAAACGCAAGTGTTTGAAAAGGCGTCATTAGCACCATCAGTTGAAAAAATATATGATGCAACAGTTCTAGTGAACACTTATACCAATGGTAGTGTAACTTCAACAGGAACAGGATTTGTTTATAAAGTAGATGATAATTATGGCTACTTATTAACAAATAATCACGTTGTATCTGGTGGTGATAATGTTAAAGTTGTTTTGACCACTGACGAGGAAATAGACGCTGAATTTTTAGGCGGAGATAGCTATTTAGATTTAGCTGTCTTAAAAATACCACGCAATAAGGTCATTCAAGTTGCTAACATTGGTAGTAGTGAGAAAATGAATCTTGGAGATACTGTGTTTACAGTAGGAGCACCAATGGGCTATGAATATCGAGGAAGTGTAACTTCCGGTGTTTTATCAGGAAAAGAACGAATGGTATCAGTCAGAGTTTCTTCAACTAATAATGATTGGGTGATGCGCGTTCTTCAAATAGATGCTTCAATTAATCCTGGAAACAGTGGCGGGCCATTATTAAATGTTAATGGAGAAGTAATTGGCGTTTGTTCTTTAAAATTAGTCGATGATGACATTGAGGGAATGGGCTTTGCTATTCCAATTGAGTACGCAATGAGTCATGTTGAAACATTAGAAAAAGGTGCTAAAGTTGAGTGGCCTGTCCTAGGTATTGAAATGGTTAATGTTACCGATACAGTAACTTTATATAGAAGTGGTATTAAACTAGATGCCAGTATTAAACAAGGCGTTGTTGTAATCAGTTCTGTTGATGGCTCTGGCGCAGCTACTGCTGGGCTAAAAAAGGGTGACATTATTACTGCTTTTGCCGGTAAAAAAGTAAAAGATTACGCTTACTTAAGATATGAACTATACCAACACTCTGCAGGTGACACAGTTGACGTAACATTTATAAGAGATGGCAAAGAAAAAACAGTTAAAATAAAGTTAGGGAAAGGTACTAATTAAGTACTTTTTCTTTTAATTTTAAAGAAAATATGATATAATATGTGAGATTATGAAAAGGAGTGAGTAAATATGTTAAAAATCTATAAAACTAGTTCAGTAGAAAAGAAAATTAAAAAAGTAAAGAAAATAACAGTTGATTGCTGGATGGAACTCACTGCCCCGACTAATGACGAAATAGAAAAAGTAGTTGCTAAAACACTAGTAGATAAAGATCTAATTACAACTATGCTAGATATAGAGGAATTACCTCGTGTAGAACGCAGTGGTAATGCTACTTTAGTAGTTCTTGATACACCATATCTAGATGAGGATCATCAATATATCACCATTCCATTAGGTATCATCATTACAGATAATAATTATGTAATTACTGTCTCCCCTAAAAAAACAACTATTTTAAATGCCTTTAAGCAGGATAAAATAAAAGATTTTCGCACTGCAAAAAAGACCCGCTTTTTAATCCAAATTCTTCTTCACACTGCAGCTTCATACTTACGAGTTTTAAAACAAGTAAATAAAGACATTGAAACAAAGGAAGAAGAATTAAAAAAATCTACCAAAAACAAAGACTTAATCGATATGCTAGAATTAGAAGAAACGTTAGTATATTTTATGAGGTCTTTAAAAGCTAACGATAATGTTTTAAACAAGCTATCTAAAGGCAGTGTTTTACCTTTGTATGAGAATGATGTTGAATTATTAGATGATGCAATAATCGAATATAAGCAAGCTATAGAAATGACAAATATTTATAAAGATATTTTATTATCAATAAAGGACACGTATTCAACAATTGTCTCTAATAATCTAAATATTGCTATGAAGTTTTTAGCCGCTGCAACCATTGTCTTATCAATTCCTACTATGATTTCTTCTTTTTTAGGAATGAATATCAATTTAGGAACCATATCTAATATAGATAATGCTTTTCCAATTGTTATAAGTATCTCATTACTAACATCATTAGTAGTTGCTTATTTTCTAAAAAAGAAAGATATGTTCTAATAAGAAGTTTACAATCTTTATTGTAAATTTTTTGTTTTTAAAATAATAATTATTTTATATTTGGTATAATAAAAATAGGAAGTGATTGTATGCGTATTGCTATGGATAAAATCTTTTTACCGGTTTTTTATTGTTTTTGCCTTATTGGTATAATCGTTGCCGGATTTTCTTTGGCAAATGTAAGAGAAGAACAAAAAGCCCAATTGTTAACCATCGAAAAGAGTTTAAATGTTGCCTCAACCAATGAGGAAGTTCAGTTGGAACTAAATGATGAACACAAAGATGAAAAAGTTGTCTATATCTCATCGGATGAAGACATTGTTAGAGTAGATGAGTATGGAAAACTAGAAGCAGTTGGTGAAGGTAGTGCAACTGTAACGGTTAAGACTAAAAATCGAAAGTACGTTCAAAGCTTTGTTGTAAATGTTGGTGAACTAGCAATCAAAGAATATGAAAAATAAAAATATCCACAGTATTTGTGGATATTTTATTTATTGTAATAAACTATTAAAAAAGTTTTTTCTCTGTTATAATAATGGCAAAAAAGAAAAACTAATTTACTAAGTAGATCAGTAGTTTAATCAACTATAAATGGAGGAACTATGACGAAGACAGATGAGAGAATAAAACCAAAAAAGATGCTTGAAGCCAATGATTATACTCTAGAAGAATATTTCATGATGAATAAAAGAATTATTATCCCTTTGTATCAAAGAGGCTATGATTGGGAAGAAATTAATATAGATACATTTATTAAGGATATATGCAACAATAACGATTATTATATAGGAAATATTATGGCTCTTCCTAATAGAAAAAATGTTGAATTAATAGACGGTCAACAAAGAATAATAAGTACATATTTAATATTATGTAGTTTAAAAAATAAATTTAACCTAGAAATAGCAGATAAATTACTAGCTAAGGGGAATAAGATAAAGATAGAAAATCGAGCTCCCAGTAATGAAAGTAGGTTGTTGAAATTTATATATGCTGATGATATTCCTAAAAAATACAAAGGTAATCAAGAAGTAAAAATATATGAAAGAATTACCAAAGTAATAAGAAATAATGCTATAGATCCAAAAGAATTGTTAAAAAGCTTATTGACCGTAATGATTGTTGAAATAAGATTTATTAAGAGCGAAGCTGATGCGCATAATATGTTTGTAAATTTAAATACTAAAGGTAAAACTTTAGAAAATATTGATATTTTGAAAAGTCAACTATTTAAATACTTATGCTTTGATGAAAGAAAAGGGAAAGAATATTATAAAGAAGGTTGGTATGAAACTATTCAAAATATTGGTGAGAAAAATGCTCAAAGGTATTTTGATAATTTCAATGATCTTTATCTTGAAAATAATACGGTTAGAAAAATTGATGGTGTTATTAATAAAATTACAAATTTTCAAGATGCGGAGGAATATTTTGATAATTTTTCCTATGGTTCGAGTCACCAAAATTGCCTATGTAAATGCGCCATGGCCGTTTATAGCCACTCAATTATGCCTCTAGAAAATATATATGATGGTAATATATCTCTTGATGGCTTAAATAATTATTTAAAATTATTAGAAAAAGCAAAATTTAGACAGTTTGATGTTGTATTAATACCATTATTGCACGTTAGAAATAAGTCAGAAAAAACAAAATTTATAAACAACTATCAATTAATAATTAATTTTTTTAAATTTGTTTTAATGCATCAAGAAATAATGTCTATTAACAAATCAAGTCCTTCTCAATATGGAACAGATTTCAAGAAAATAGGTAGAAAACTTTTCTTAAAAAAAGAATATAAGAAAATAATTAAAGAGTTTTTAGAAAGCAATTTTAATTTCCACAGTAGAGACTATATAATAAATACTATAAAAGAAATTAATATTGATCACAATAATACATACCACGCAAAACAAATTATTATGTTAGTTGAAGAAAATATTAACACGGATATGACTATAGAGCATTTTATTGCTATTTCTACAGAAAATAATCAAGCTCTTAAAATAGGAAATTGCATTCCCGTCAAAAAAGATAGTTATAGTGATAAATCAATAGATGAAAAATTAAAGGATTACCAAAAAAATGCAGTTTCAGAACCCTATATTAAAAAATTCTTAGAAACAGAGATTACTAAAGACAATTATATAGAAAAGCTTACAGAAAGAACTAATAAAATTGCCCAAGAGTACGCTGATATATACGAAAAATTATACGAGGACTTAACAATGTAAATAAAGAAAACACCAAATGATAAATGCTGGTGTTTTATTGTATCCTCCAATACGGAGTAGCACATCCATAATCTTTATACTTATATATTTTTTGCTTTCCGTAGACGGTAACATAATTACTAAAAAATGTTTCCTGATTAGTTGTTACTTGCGCACGTGATTTTAAAATAAATGCAGCATTTGTACTAGACTTTTTTCTTAACTTGAAATGTAACAGTACTTGAGTTTGAGGGTGCAATATCATCTAGTGTAATTGTAAGAGTATTAGTTGCATATTGATATTTAGATGTATCCGCTTTTTCTCCGTTAATGAAAACACTATCCTCAACAAAATCAACTAAAGAAGTATCTAAAACATCTGTTAATACTGGAGCAGCGTAGGACTCAGTTCCCTGGTTAGTAATTGTAATAGTATATGTTAAATTTCCATTAGCCCAAGAGACTTTATCTGCCGTTTTAGTTATTGCTAAACCAGAAACCAGAGTAACAACTACAGCTTCTGATGTTAAAGAAGTAGGAAGTCCGTTATAAGTACCGTTGGCTTGAACAACGTTGGATAATTGATCGTTCATTTTCTCACCTCCATATTAATTTTATTCTTCCAAAGCCCAAAAAATATTTGTTTTATATTCCTCTCCGTTTTCCAATGGCTCATTCATTACTCTTAATAAGATTCCTTGATGACTAGAAAAAGAGATTTTAGTTTCTTGAGCAACTCCTCCATTTGCTATTCCTTGATAAATAAGTAGAGGAGTCTTACTTAAGGGAATTATAGTTTGATTTTCATCAATATAGACTAATGAATCAGTAAGTTTATAGCCACCATTAGAAGTTAGAGGAATCTCTATATAAGCATATAATTTCCAGTTCGTACTCCTAACTCTTGTATCCTCAACCACAATTTCCAAGTCAGATTTTCTTTGACAAAGTATGGGATCATGAGAATATGGAATTGTTGCGAAATATATTTCACTAGGAGCGCTTTTTAAGCTTAATTCGCCACTATCAACCACAACAGTAGAAACATTACGGTACGAAAAGTATGGTTGTTCATTAATTAAAAATTTAACATCTGTTCCAACTGCTAGAGGCGCAGTAAGCGTTAAACTAAATTTCCCCTTTGTATCAGAAACTACTCTCACAGTCTGAGTTTCATATTGAATTTGTACATTAGCATTTTCCATCGTCTGTCCAGTAATTATTAAATCTTTATTTGTAATTGTATCTACAGAAAAGATTGGATTGCCTATAGAGATAACTTTCTTCCCTTGAAATTGAAAAGAAGATAGTGGAAATAATTTCTGCAATTCATCACTAGAAAAGTTACTTGTTGTGACTGTTGTTGCTGTTGTTGAAATAGTACCAGAAATACTAGCTAAAGCATTTTGCTTATACCAATAATAATTTGGTATATCGTCTAGTGTTCCCGCATTTGACGTAGTATTTGCTTGTGACCAAAGATTAATTCTAGAAAATTGCCACTCGAAAGGGATTTGTGAATTAGTATAGATAGTATCAGCTTTAATATTATAAAGTAAAATATGTTTAGGGTTGGTTATCGATAATGAGGCCTGATTTGTTTTAAAATATATATTGTAATTATTTGTAGTTGTATTAGCTGATTTTTGATACATAAATAAGCTAGCATTACTATTTACAATAAATGGTCCGGTCGTAAACCAAGTTGGATAACTTCCATTTGCACTAGTTTGTGTGATGGTTGTACTAGATCCTGAATCAAGTAAGACTTGATTTGTCGAAAAATTCTCATAACCCATTCCATTTTTTGTTTCAATTACAACAGTTGCATTCTTTAAAACAGAAAAGTTTAAGTTAGTAACTCCATAAAATAATTCTCGATTTGTGCTAGTAAGAGTTACTTGAGCATTCTCTAATATATGTAAATACGGTGTTACTGTTCCACGGAACCAAAACATAGTATCAGCAGTCGAGGTATGAACGATTGTCGTTTTCCCACCTATTTCAATTCTATTACATTCAGCTACCTCATTAGCCGTAGCATAATTTGTTACTATATTAATTACACAATCAATATACCGAGATAATCCATTTGGGTGGAAAGTTATTTGTGGACCCCGATAAGTGATATTATTATACTCAATTACAGTATCCTTAAAGGTATTACTTTCTGGAACATAAATAATTCCATAATAATTATATCCTGTAACATCCATATTTTTAACAGTCACTTTTTGCGTCGTGCTACCAGAAACGGAAATGGTATCACCAGTACTTAGGCTCTTTCTATCCTCAAACTGATAACGTACATTTTCATATGTTCCATCTAAAACGACATTAACTTTAGTTGCAGAAATGCTAATTCCGCCGGTTAATTGAATATTGGCACCAAAATAAATATATGTATAAGAATTACTTGCTTCTAGCACAGACTTTAATTCAGTATAGGAAAATATAACAACAGTATTATTATCTATAATTGTCATAATTATCTCCCTTCTTAATAATATATGATACAAAAAAATAAATGGTCATAACTGGCAAAACAATTAATTATGTAAAAAAGTTTAACAAGTTTTAAGAACCAAAAAAATCTTTTTTCATATTCTAATATAGGTGATAAAATGAACAATAAAAATAATGTTGGTGTAATTGTTGATGCTGGACATGGTGGGAGTGATCCTGGTGCATTAGGAAACGGATTATTAGAGAAAGACTTAAATTTAAGAGCAGCTCAATATATGTATAAAAGACTACAGGAGTTAGGTATCCCAGCAGTAATAATTAGAGATACTGATGAGACTTTACCAAAGGCTCCACGAATAGAAAGAGCCTTAAAGGCTTTTAATAATTCTCCAAATACAATACTAATATCTAATCACATAAACTCGGGAGGTGGCGATAGTCAAAGTGTGACGAATGTATAACAATTAAAGCCGAATAAAATAGAAAGAAATGAGGAAATAGTTATGAAAATTAGTTGCACAGAAAAAGAAATAATAGATGATGGAAATATTTCAGATGAGGAGTTTGAAAGAATATATTTACCATTTCATGAAAATTTTGATGAGTATATGATTAGATTTGTAATACCTGATGCAGTTGCTTTTTATATTGCAAATTCTTATTCAAGAGGTTGTTTAGATAAATGTAAATTATATAATCATATTAATTCAGCAGTAGATATATTTAATTGTAGATGTGATATTGGGACAATAATTCCAAGAATAGAAGAAATACTAAAAATAAGATATAATCTTAAAATAATTGAGACAAATCCATTAAAATTAGAAAAATATTATTAAAAAATAGCTCCTATCAGTATTGATAGGGCTTTTAACATTTAATATAGATTTATTAAAATTAGTAAAATAGTGTTATAATAGTAAAAAAACTTTGTATGTAGTTTCAAGAGGTGGTTTAATGGAATTGAATGAAATAATAGTAAATAACGAATACGAAAAATTATTTGACAAATATTTGGGAAAAAATGATGTTTTTAATGTTATAAATGAACTGAGTGAAATTGAAGATATTGAAATATATAAATTGCTTAATATATATAAGATTATTTATTTGAAACATCCAACAAGTGAGCAGTACATTTCGATGAATTTAGTTTATCGTCATAAATTGGATAATGAAGGATTATTCTCATGGTTGTTGCTTATAGATGATAAATCAGAAAAAAATTGGGATAACATTTATTACAAAGTTTCTGAGGATAAAATATTTTGTTGGAAAAAAATATTTTTTGAATTAATTAATTATAATCCAAAACACAGAAATGTTGTTCAAAAATTTTTTTTCAAAATTATTAATTACTATAATTT
>X371_Linnaeus_Two_toed_Sloth__coassemble_781_pt1 | contig 65640 bp, 68 predicted proteins | sample X371_Linnaeus_Two_toed_Sloth__metabat2_low_PE_006 | metagenome-assembled genome bin X371_Linnaeus_Two_toed_Sloth
CTTTAAAACACAGAAGCCCTTATTTTATAAGGGTTTTAATGTTTTATAAAATTAGACAAATTAGAACTAGGTCGTTCCCTGAAGAGTCAATAAAATCTGGCTTATTTTTGTTTTGACATTGGGTATTTAAAAATAGTTTAAATTACTAATTAATTATTTTCTAATAGTAAAGTTTTTATTGTTTAAGTCTTTTTTTGTAAAGTAAGTTTTTTGGTATTTATATTATTACCTAGTCTGTGGTAAAATAAGTATAGTATATGATACGGAGGTGTGTGTATGGCGGTTGGAATATTTAGAGGGATGTATGTTACGGCGGAATCTGCAACTAATTATATAGATGTTGAAGGGATAAAAGCGGGGTGTCTTGCTCTTAAAGAGGCGGGAGAATTATTTACTAATGTCGGTGATAATTTAAAGGAGATTTCTTCTGATTTAGGCCCCGACACATTATCTGTTCAAGGTGCAACAATGCAGTTACCTCTTGAGGAATGTGGTGAAGGTGTTTCTTCGGTTAATACGGAACTTGAAAGTGTTGCTGATCAAATTATGGTGGCTTTGGAAATAGCATTGGATAAGAAACAGCAAGAATTAAATGAAGCAGCGGTATTGCAAGATGCAGCAATGCATGCAGAGCATGGTGTATAGCGAGGAGGTGTTTTAATGGGCTTATTTTCAACAGGTGTAACTTTTAATAAAGATAAGGTGCAGATTGTAATTGATAATATAAATACAGCTAAGGGAAAACTAGCTGATGCGGAAGAGACACTTCGTAGTGCGATAGAGACTATCAGGGGTGCTAATGGTTACAATTTATTAGAAACTGAAGGAGTTAATTTAGATAGTTCTTTGGCTGAAACAGTTGGGACAACTTGTAGTGAAAGTATTGATAATATCGTTAGTACTATAAATCAAAAAGAAGAATTGATAATGGCTTATAATGAAGCTGATGGTTTGGATAAGGTAAAAATGTTCTTTAGTATTAAGTCAGGAAATATTAAGGAAGATTTTGAGACTGGTGCAACTATTTGGGATAAGGGGAAGAGTGCTTTGGCTAACATTGTTTCAATGGCGGAAAGTACAGGTGCAGCGGTTTTTGCAGCTGGTTCTAAGCTGTTAGATGTTATTGGTGGAGGAGCATCATCAGTTAAAGAGTTTTTGTTTGGTAGGGAAAAAACTAATAGTGAAGATGTATTAGAAACTGATGGTAATATTAGTGATGGAGAAATGCCAGTTGCAACGCCTAAGAGTGATAAGAATGATAATGATACAACAGCGGAGACAACTTTTGAGAATAGTTCAAATAGGAGTATTGATACAACTAATTTAAATGCTAATTCGAGAGTGGGTCGAGCAGTTTCAAAATATGCTTCTGAAATTGATACAGCTGATTATGTAACAATAAATGAAAATTTATTTACGACGACTACAACTGATTATGTTAATGGACAACCGGTACAAGTTACACATGTTGTTATTAATGATCCATCGCAAATAAATGGTGCCCCGGCTAATGGAGCTTATGCAAGTGGGTTAGAGACGGCATCAAGTGCTGCTAATAGATTAGGGTCTAAAATTTTAATTAATGGTAGTCATTTTAATTATAGTGATGGTTCTGAGGATTTAAAAGGTGCTAATAATATTTCAATTGTCAATGGACAAATTAAGAAAGATGGATATTCTGGTGGGAATGAATTGTTAGTTGATAGTAGTGGTAGAATATATAATGCTTATGGTAAGAGTGCACAGGAGTTGGTTAATTCGGGGGTTAAGTATTCTTATTCTTGTCATAGCACACAAGTTATTGAAAATGGAGATATTAGTCCAAGTTACCGAGAAGGTAATTATTATAAGAGAACGGTTATTGGTATGACGGAGCCTTGTGAGTATTATATTACTACTGATACTACATATAATAATAAATTGTCGGATACGGCTACCTATTTAAAGAACAAAGGTTGTACTAATGCTTATAGTTTGGATCAAGGTGGTAGTGTTACTCTAGTTAGAAATAATGATGTTATTAATAATACTACTGATGGTGAAAGAGCGATTGGGGATTTCCTTTATTTTACATAAGAGAAGAAGAAATTCTTCTTTTTTGGTAGATGGCTTCATTTTGATATTAAGAAGCTCACTAAAAAAAGTTATTATGTAATCGTGACTAATACTTTAAAGTTATGGTATAATAAAAAATAATAATAGGAGTTGATTAGATGGATCAAAATGCGAATATGATAAAATGGGAACTTAATAATCCAGTTAAATTTATGGATAAAGAATGTGGACAAGTGGAAGTTATTGCTAGTGGAAGTTTTGCATATGAAATAATTAATCAAGAGACATTTTCAGCGGCAGCAACACAAGCCAATATGGATTTAGAAACTTATGCTAAGGGGTTACTTTTAAGTATGGTTATTGAAGAAATAAATAAGTTTTCTGGGAAAATGGCACTTAGCTTAAGTGGAATTGTTAAGGGAGATGCTATTTTAACTAATGGCAATAATAAAGTGGCGGCAGTAGGGCTTAAGTTTACTAGTGTTGTTATTGAAAAAATTGATTTAACAGAAATGTCAAAGAATAAAATGAAAGATATTGAAACGTCGAAAATAAAGGCAGCTATTACTGGGAGAGAAATAGTTAATAATCAGGCTCCAACAGAGACCACAACTGCGGAAGTGCCTGTTGATAATAATGAAGTTGGAACAGTAACTGAGGTTGGTACTTTAGATGGTGAGAAAATATCGGGGAAAAGTAATGGAGTATTTGGTATTTTGGTTTTAGCGATAATTGGGGCTATTATAATGATGTTTTTCTTTAAGTAAAGAATTTCTTTTGGTGTTTGATAGTAGAGGTGATAATGATGTATACAGTATTGGATTATATAAAGTATTATAAAGATATTCCGTTACAAAAGACAAAGTGGAATGTGATTGATAATTTGATTTGTAGTATACTTTGTTATCTGCCACTTAGAGAATTTTCTGAGAAGATTAGTATTAGACAATTACATACAAAATTGTTACGTTCTTCTAAAGAGTATGAGGCGCATTTTATTAAGAAAACGTTAGAGGTGTTCGAACTTGTAGAAAGCAGTATTCGTTATAAGGATATGTATGTGATGAATTCAGTAAATAAAAAGAATAAAACTGTGCAGTTTGGGGCTTTAACTTTTAAGATTAATGGTGTAAAAGTTATTAGTTTTAAAGGTACTGATTCATCTCATATTGGATGGCTAGAAAATTTTAGATTAATTTATGAATATCCAACTAATACACATTTAGCAGCTATTGAATATTTAAATAATGCAATCGGAATGTTTGATGTTGGTGAAATTTATGTAGTTGGGCATTCTAAAGGTGGAAATTTAGCTATGGTTAGTGCTATGGAAACGTCAAATTTTAGATTTAGGAAAATTATAAAAGTTTATAATTTTGACGGGCCAGGCTTTAGAAAAAAAGATTTTGAGTCAGCTAGATTTGAAAGACTTAGCCCAAAATTGGTAAATGTTTTACCATCTGGATCTGTTATTGGTGTTTTAATGTATAATAAAGAATATGAGGTTGTTAAGTCTAATACTGTTGTTGGACTAGATCATTTTCCAACGGCCTGGAATATATTTGGTGAGTTTTTTGTTGAAGATAAGTTATTGTCAGTAGGTAAAAAGTTAAACCATAGAACAACTGTAGAATTAGAAAAACTTGATCCAAAGTTATTTAAAGATTTTATTGAGGAATTATTTAATCAGTTGACGAAAGAAAAAACTTCAGATATAAAATTTTCATTCCGAATGATAAAGAAAGTTTATGATGGTATGCGAGATGTAGATCCAAAAATGAAAAAATATCTAGATGATATATTATATTTCTTAATTATGCCAACCGGGCGAGCAGCTTTGACACGTAAAAAATAATCCGGACTATTGCTTGGATTATTTTTTTGTTTTTAATAATTTTTTACTAAATTTGGAAAGTAACCCAAAAGAAACATCTTAAATATCACTAATTTACTAAAAGTAATTGTCATGTTATAATAGGGTAAGGAGAGTGAAAGAATGTCCTTTAAAATTAAAGATTTTAAAAGCAAAATTGAAGCAATAGATAAGTATTATAAAAATGATATACTGTTCTTAAGCACTTATTTTGAGGATTATAATACTTTTAATCTATATATTCGATTAGATTATGAAAAGAGTAGCGAATCCTATAAATTAAGATGGTTTGATTTGGATAGAGTTAAATCGAGTAAAATAAAAAAATATGAGAGTAGTGAGTATCTTGAAGAGGCAACTGTTGATTATATAAAAGAAGTTGTTGCGAAGATTGATGTAGAAAATAGTAATATTGGCCCTGATAATAATGTAAGTTTATTTATTAATAGCGAGTGTAAAAATAAAAAATATTTAGATGTTAAATTTTATAGATATATACCAGAGAGTATGAATGAGCTTTGGAAAGTATTTGAAATTTTATTTTTTGCTTTACCTAAAAAAATTAATTCTTTTTATGAAGAAGTGATCGGTAAAAATATATTAGAATGTTGCTATGATAAAACATTTAGATTTAATTTGTTAGAAGATGATTTATCATTACTTTATGATGCTGATTCTATGGAAATAGGCGAAAGATTCTATCGTGAAGATAAAGTACTATTTTTAGAGAGAGTTGGTAATAGGTTTTTTGCGGCAGTTCAGGGGCAAGAATTATGTATTATAGCGCTTAAGTATGATGAGAATAGCCATGATATGCGAGTAACTTGTACTTGTCCAATGCGAGATTTTTGTAAACATATTTATGCGGTTGTAAAAGCAATTAGAGAAAATAAATTTAATAGTTTTTATAAGGTAGTAGCAATTGATATGAAGAAAATGGATTTAAAAACTTATAGTTTTAATTATATTTTAAGTGTGGGTATTTTAAAAGAAGATGGTTTACTTGGTATTATTACTGATGATGGTGAATTGTTGCATTGTAATATATTAGATGAAAAAGGTAATTTGTTATGGGATGTTATTGAAGATGATACGGATAATGGACTTACGGAGACCTTTAATAAGATGAAATAGTTGTGATTAAATAATAGAATAGTGGTGAGATTATGATACTTTATGATATTAATAAGACTTGTACTGATGGTGCATTAGCTAATTTACTTAATATTATAAAAAGAGTAATTAAAGTAATTCAGATTGTAGCTCCGATTTTGTTAATTATTTGTTTAGCAATTATTTTAATAAAATTACTTACTAATCCAGAAGAAAAAAAATATTTTAAAAATTTAAAGAATAGTATTATGGCTTTGGCTTTTGTTTTTTTAGTACCTGTTTTAGTTAATGTATTAATGATTACTTTAGATGATAGCACTAATTTTTCGAAGTGTTGGAATTATGATGAGAAGGTTATGAATCCGACGGAGGCTACTTATATTGATAATAATAAAAGAAAGCCGCAAAGTGTTTTGATTGATCCGGATGACTATAAGACTGGGGAGGCTAATAATAGTAGTAATTCCAGTAGTATTGTTAGTGCTGGTGGAAAGGGGAGGGCTACAAAGATTACAATTCAATATAATCAAAAGGATAGTGCCGGAAGATGTGGAACTGGTAAAAGTGATAGATGTATTGAAGTGGCGACAGTTGAGTATCCGAAAGGGACAGTTAAATATTATATGGGATATCAGAATAATTCTGGGTTGTTAGGAGGATCTTGTAGAAGTCATGCTTTTATTAGTGGAGTAAATGCTACTAAAAATACTAATTATAGTACGCTTGATTTGCAAAATTATTTATATTCTACAGGGGACAATGGTGTGTTAAAAGGTAAGGCTCGGTTTGATAAGGCTATTAATCGTTTTAATGCTAAAGCTGTAGCTTATTTTGAAGAAACAAGTATTGCTAGTTCTATTGAATTGGCTAGAAAAGCATTAGATAATGGACAACCAGTAATAATATTTGTTGCAAATAGTAAATGTAGTGATTTAGCTAGTTCACACCATGCTTTGTTATTACTTGGGTATGATAAAGATGAGAATGTTATTTTTCTTGATAGTTGCGGTAGATATCCTTCGGCAAAGAAAAGAACTTTGGATGAATTAGGAAAATGTATGTCACCTGATTCTATTGCTAAAAATTGGATGAGAATGGTGATATTTTCGTTTTAGAGCAGATGTCTTGGACATCTTTTTTCTTGAAAATAAGTAATAAATATGTTATAATTACCAGCACGGAGGTTAGAGTATTATATGGCAGATCTTGAAGAGACAGAGCGAATAGATGAAAATACTTTGCTTTCGAGGGCTAGAAGATTATCATTAAAGTTTAGGAATGATATAAGTCATTTTGCTCTTGATTATGGAGAATTAGTAAATGAATTTCATGATTGTGTTGAGCAACTTGTTAAAATAAGTCCAATTAATTTGTATACCAATCCATTATCAAAGCTAATTATTGATTGCTTGGGAGAAGAAATTCCGTTACAAATTCTGGAAGAATTTAAGTATTATGAGAATGATTTGGATTATAGTAAAAGATATGAGAAAATTGTTGATTATTACCAAACTTGTATAGATGATGGATATGGAATTGATGATAGTGAGTTCTTGGAATTATATAATTTATCTTTGCTTGATAAAGCTAATGAGGAAAAATATATTAAGTATCTGTTGGGACAAATAATTGAAGGGAGTAATGTAGTTGATAAGGAGACTTATCAAGCAATTATTGAAAGATTTATTAATGGTATTATTACTAAGAATAAATTGCGAGTTGCGTTTAAGATTGGAGAACTAGGAGAAATATTTGGTGATGAAATTGCTTCTACAACCTATAAATATGGGACTTATTATATAACGTATAGTAATAAGGTATTGAGTCCGGATAATGCTTTGGAGGATTTAGAATGTATTTTTCATGAAATATGGCATACTGTTCAGGATAGTTGTGATTATAGTGATGTGACTCTTGTTGATTTGTTTAAAAAAGATGATTTTATAAGAGGAATATTTGGTGAGAGTTATTATGATGATAATTATTGGCGTATGAGTTATGAAGTTGATGCTGATTTACATGCTGCTTTGTTATTAGAGGGGTTATTGAAAGAAATCAGTCCCGAAACGTATAATATTAATAGAAAGTTGTTGGAAGAGCAAAGCAGCAATTGTCAAGAACTACGTTATAATAGAATGAGAATATATGGGGGAAATGAATATGATATCGATGTATTATTTGCTAGAGCAAGGAATAAATCTAATCGGGTTTATGAGGAGAAAGTGGCTACTTCAGAAGGCCAAAAGAAGTTGTTAAAAGTAATAAAAATATAAAAGTGCTAATTTAGAAGCACTTTTTTTTAGTAATTAGATATGGTATAATATGGGAGAAAAAGGGACGTGGTTTTATGAATGTAAGCAAGATTTGTGAAGTATTAGAAAATGGTGGTTTAGTTGTTACACCTACGGATACTGTTTATGGAATTATGGGTGATGCTTTGAACTTAGAGGCGGTAAAAAAAGTTTATGAAGCTAAACATCGGGCTTATAATAAACCATTAATATTATTAATGGATAGTTATGAAATGATAAAAGAATATACGTTAGATATTAGTGAAGAAGAAGATAGAATTATGAGAGAATTTTTTCCAGGTCTTTTAACAATTATTTTAAAGAAAAATAATAAAATTGATGATTTAATTTCTGGAGGTATGGACACAGTTGGAATTAGGATACCAGGCAATGAAGATTTAATTAGAATTATAAAAAAATTGGGAAGACCGATATTTTCTACTAGTGCTAATATTAGTGATGAAGAGGTTATTACTAGTATAGATAAGTTGGATCGAAGGTTACTAAAGTATATTGATTATGTAGAAGATGGAGGAGAGATAGTTGCAGCTTCTTCGACAATTGTAAAGGTTGATAATAAAGAAATGAAGATTTTACGAAGTGGAATATTGGCTGATAAAGTGATAAATATTAAGTAGGAGGATTTATGTGGTTTTTGTATGCAGTAGGCACATTAATGGCTTGGGCTACTAGTGATTTATTTTATAAGATGGGAGCAAACAAAGATGACCAATATAGCCATTTAAAGACAGGTATAATGGTTGGTTTGGTAATGGGTATTCATGCTACTTTTTATTTGCTAACTGGTAATATTGAGTTTAATATTTCCTATTTAGTTAAATATCTACCGGTATCATTTTTTTATATTGCGTCTATGGTTATTGGGTATAAAGGTCTACGCTATATTGAGTTATCGATTGCTTCACCTATACAAAATTGTTCGGGAATAATTACGGCATTATTATTACTAGTGATATTTAAAGAAAGTATGGCGGGACTTGATATTGTGGGTATGATCTTGATGAGTATTGGTGTTGTCTATTTGTCATATTTAGAGCGATGCAAAGAGAGAAAAGCAACTAATAATTTAATTAAAGTTGCTGGTTTTACAGCAATTGTTTTTCCTTTGATCTATTGTGTATTAGACGGAATGGGGACTTTTTTAGACGCAATATATTTAGATAAGTTGAGTTTATTAAGTGAAGATGCAGCATTACTAGCTTATGAATATACGTTTTTCTTATATGGGGTAGGATTATTTATCTATTTATCTTTTTTTAAGAAAGAAAAAATTAAGTTAGGGCAAGAAAAAGAAAAGTTAGTGGCAGCAATATTTGAAACAATAGGACAATTTTTTTATGTTTTTGCGCTTAGTGGTAATTCAACACTTGCTTGTCCTATTGTTGCCGCCTATAGTATGGGTTCAGTTTTATTATCACGAATATTTTTAAAAGAAAAACTAACCTTAAGAGAGTATTTTGCGTTGATGCTAGTGATAATAGGAATAATTATTTTGGGAATTAGCGAGGGTCTAGCAAACTAATTTATAGAAAGAAAACAGAAAATAATTATCTTCTATTTTTTTGACTAATGCGTTATAATTATGTATTATAAGGAGTGGTTTAGATGAAGAATAGAATTGTTGGAATGCTGATTGGAATTATTTTATTGATTAGTGTAACAGGCTGTGTTAAGGGAAATGTAAAAACTGTTACGTGTGTTAGTGGCAAGGTTGGGAAAAAACCAGAAGTTGTTTATCATGAAATATATACTATTGAAAATAATGAGATTGTGAAGGTAGAAAAATATAACATAAGAACGTTTGATAACGAATATTTAAAATTAGTTTCTCTTGATGATGTAATGGAAGTTTATAAAAAAGAAAAAGATACAAAGGTAGAAAAGATTGGGGATAATCAATTAAAGGTTATTGATACTAACCCAACTAATGTTTTTAAAGATTCTAAATCTGATGATATAGCAAAGTTTATTATTGATTCAATGCAGAAGAAAGATTTTAGTCCATATAATTATACTTGTACTAGTGAATAAAAAAATAGCGACTTCGGTCGTATTTTTTTTGGTATTAAATTGAACAGTAAGAACTAGAATTAATCAGAGGTGATAACTAGTATGTATACTGTTATGAATTATTTTTGAATATTTGTTGTGGGATGTTTCTTTGGTTCTATATTGGAGAGTATTTGGTGTTTCATTTTAAGTGGGAGAATGATTAAGCGAAGAGATTTAGTTTATGGGTATTTCACATCGATGTATGGAATTGCGGGAGTTTTTATTACAACTATGTTAGATTTTAATGATGATTTAAATATAGGGGTTATTTTCTTAGGAGCAATGGTTATAAGTGGAGTGATTGAGTATTTGACTAGTCTTTTCTTAGAAAAAAGTTTTGGATTAAGGTTTTGGGATTATACAAGAATTAAACCTAATATACAGGGGAGAGTTAATCTTTGGTATTTAATTGTATTTGGAGTTTTGGGAAGTATTTGGGGGAAATATTATTCACTATTATTGGCTTTTATTTCTAAATTGCATGGAAATTTATTTATAATAATAACTTGCTTGATGATAGCTTTTTTCATTTTAAATTTTATTATGACAGGAGTAATATTTTATCGTTATAAGAAAAGGAGAGAAGGAGAAGTTGCTAGATGTCATTTTGAGAAATGGCTTGATTTAAAGTATAGTAATAGGAATATAAAAGGTATTTTTCCAGCAGCAGAAGTAGTAGGTGGAATAATAGAATAAAAATAAAAAAGGCAAGGTTGCCTTTTAAAAATGTGGATAGAATTCATCTTCACTAAGTAATTCGTCACTATCGTCGTCGTCTTCATCATCGTCATCATCTGGAAGAATTTGGGATAATCCAGCCCCACCAACTAAACCAATACCTAATCCATAAAGCCAATCTTTATCATTTTCTTCGGATTCATCAGTATCATCATCGTTCATATATCTTTCTTCTGTTAAAAGTTCAATGTCTTCTTCCTCTTCTTCGTTTTCGCTTTTCTTTTTCTTAGCTAAAGCAGTTCCACCAGCAGCGGCAGCGATAGCTGAACCAATACCAGTCATAGCAGCAACAGCACCCATACCACCTTTTTTTACTTTTGTATTGCCGGTAGGTAATATTTCACCATGTTCAATAGAAGTTGTTAAACTACTTGCAGTATCGTCAAGAGAAAGCCCGTTTTCGTCAGTTGAAACAACACCATCAACTGAAGTATTAGTAATGTCATTTGTTCCATGAGTATTTGATATTGTATTTCCGGTACTACCAGTTCCATTATTTTCATCATTTGAAGTATTTGGAATAGTTCCACCAATAATGTTAGGAGTATTGGTGTTATCGCTATTGTTATCTCCTTCGTTTCCAGTGGTTGGAGTAGGTGTAGTAGTTGATGGTTTATTTCCTGTAGATTCATTTTGTTGATATTTTTTCAAAAATTCTTTCAAATCATATTTATCATTAGGATCTTTACCATCCATAATCATTGCTAAAGCAAGACGATCTTTATTAATAGTTCCGTCTTCATTGAAGATGTCAAATCCATATAATTCTACAAGTTTAGCACGTATATCAGGATTTGCTTTTAATACTTTTTCTAATTCACCAGATAAAGTATCTAGTTCAAGTTTGCTTACTGGTACTTTTCCGTCTAAAATATCTTTTATTTCATCTTCTGTAAATCCTAATTCTTCTAATTTTGCTTTAATGACTTCTTGTACTTCTGAAGGTAATTCTTCAAATGCTTTTGGATCAAAAGTATATTCAAAAGCGTCGGAACTTCCTAGACCACCAATTGTTTCTTGAATTGAAGAATCAAGTGCGGAAATTGAAAGACCAGCAGTAGCTCCAGCACCTACAGAATTGTTGTTAAGACTACCATCTATACCAGAACCATTTCCTGCTTGATTGGCTATTCCTTCAGTTTTTGAAATTGTATTTACAAGTTCATCGCGAGTATTAGATAGCCAACCATAGAATGTATTACAATTTTCTGAGTCTTTTTCTAATTCTTTTTGGTTACTTCTTATTTGCTTTGTAAAATCATTATAGAAGTGCATTTTAACTCTATGATCTATTCCGACAATAAAATTATCTATCTCACTAGTGGAATTATCAATATCGCCTTTGGTTTTTTCTACATTTAATATTGCGTCATCAATATCAGCTATATTATACTCGCTTTTGCTCATTACAAAACACCATCCTTTTTATTGCCATTTTATATTAATAAGGCATTCTATTTCTTTCTTTTAATTTTTTTTCTAGTGCGTCAACGTCGTCATCTAATATTGTAGCAGGCCACCAATTACCTTTTATAATTCCCCAATAGTTTATGTAATCGTAGTATACGTATTTATATGTTGCAATCCCTTCTTCATTTATGTCTGATATTTTAATAATAGATTGAGTTCTAACACCATGGTCTGTATAGTCTTGTCTTTCACCAAGATAATCAAATCTTTGTTGACTTTTGCTTGTATTTTTTATATGAGCAGTGGAATCATTGCTATTTTCTGCGTTATATTCATCTGCTGCTATTCTTAATAATTTTAGTTTTGCACCTTTTTTTAGATTTTTCAATTCTTCATTATATTTTTTTATTGTAGAACTGATTTCTTCTTCGTTAATTAAAGAATTATTTTCTTCCATATTTGCTAGGTTATCTTTGGCTAAGTTTAAATCGCTAATTCTTGTTGCTGCTTCATCTCCATTATAAAATCTATTTGAGTTTGTTGCTTCTAATGTTGCTCTTATACTATCAATGTAGCCGCTTCCATTTTTAACATAATTTGAAATATTTTTTTTGTATGTGGCAATGGCGTCTAAGACAGCTGCTTCATCAATTTCTGATGCATCAATTATTTCTTTACAGGGTTCTACTTTTCGATCAATGACTGCTTGTATACTTAATTTTTCGTCAAGATCGGCTCCTCTATATTCTGCCATGTATATTCACTCCTTTTTTTCTTAATTCGTAAGAACTATAAAGTTTACAGTCCTTACGAATTAAGAAACTACATATGTAATTTCTTAAATATATTGTACTATTGAACATTAACAGATTCTTGCATTTTTGCATCTTGAGCAGTATAGTCTGCTTGTTTTTGTTCTGTATTTGTACGTAATTCACTAATCATTGTGTCTAGTGTTTCAGAAATTTCAGTAATAACTTTACCTAATGTTTGTTTGTATGTATCAGCAGCTTGTCCAGAATAGTGCATTGCTATTTTAGATGGAGCTTCGTTGCTTAATTCAGTTAAATTATTGATAATTTCATTTCTTAAATTTGTAAGGCTACTAATTAAAGTGTTAACCTTATCATAATTCATTCCTGATTTTGTTGCCATATATTACACCTCCTATATAATAATTAAGCATTTTCAAATGAATCCCAAGCTTGTGCTTGTTCTTCAAGATTACGTGCCATGTTTACAATGTTTTTATAAGCACTTTCAAATTCATCTCTTTTTTGGTTGAAGTTTTGTAAGAACAAACCTGCTTGAGGTCCCCACCAAGCAATTGCTTCATTAGCTTCAGCAGATAAATTATTATCCATTTCTTCAAATAGATTATTATATTGAGTTTGGAAATTTCCTGCCATTTGTTCGATATAACTTGCATCCTCTCTTAGAGCTTGACTATCTTGACTTACACCGTTCATTATATAAACACCACCTTTCAATAAATCAAAATCGTTATAACACACGCAAGATTTTCTTACCTTGTTACAATTTAATATTAACATCTTGAAAATAAAATGTAAACGAAAAAAATAAATTTTACGTTAAGTTCAAGGGCTTTTTTTCTTCTTTAATAAGTAAAGAATGTTATTTTTAGTTTTTAGTATGCTATAATATGATTAAATGGATGTGGTGGTATGAAAAAAGATAAGGATTTTTTTATTATTGGAATTATAATTTTTGTAGCATCTGTGGCAAGTTTAATAATTTTTAAATCATATAATAAAGTTGATAGACTAGATGGAAAAGCTCTTTCTAATGATTGTGGTGAAGAAATTTATTATGATAATAATGGTCAAAGGATATATAGTTATTGTCTTGAAAACATTGAGTTTGATGGTAAAGAGTTGAATGATTTATTAGATGGGGGATTAAATATTGACGATTTATTTAAAGATTTAGAGAAAGAAGAAATTTATAAAGATGGTGGTTCAATACTTTATAGGGGAGAAAAACTTAGTATTTTGCAATGTAATACAATTGAGGGAAATAATGATATTTATATTGGAACAAGAAATATGAAGTATGAGAATCAATTTTGTAAGCGTAAGAAAATATTTGTAAGGACATATAAAGTTTTAGATGTATTTGAAAGTAATGATTATGATTATTTGTATGTGACGCTTAGACAGTTTCAAGCAGAAGAAGTAGAAACAGTGAAAGTTGAAAGAAAACTGTTTGATGAGGTGGAAGTTTTGAATGATTATGAGATTACCTTTAAAAATAAAAATATAAAGGAAGATAGTATTAAGGAAATCTTTTTAGGAAGTGAAATTATATCTGTTTCGAAGACTGAAAAGATAGGTTTAGAGCAAGTAAACGAAGATATTTAATAATTATTAATATAATTAGTGATAATTTTTTGATATTATAAGGGTTATTAGAGGTGAAGAGCGTGGCAAAGGTATTAATTGTTGATGATGATAAAGATATTGCTGAGGTAATTTCTTTGGTTTTAAAAAAAGAACAAATAGATTCTAGTATTATTAATGATTCAAGCAAAGCGTTGGAAGTAATAAGTAGTAAGAATTTTGATTATGATTTGATTTTACTTGATATAATGATGCCGGGACTTAGTGGTACAGAAGTTTGTTCTAGAGTAAGGGATATTGTTAATATTCCAATTATTTTTGTGTCTGCGAAAAGTGAAATGGTCGATAAAATAGTTGGTTATGAAATTGGTGGTGATGATTACATTACAAAGCCATTTGATAATACAGAATTAGTATTAAAGGTTAAGTCACATTTGAGATTAAATAAAAGAAGTAATTTAAGAAACGTTGGGAATATTATTAAAATAGGTGAAATTTCCCTTAATACGGAAAGTTTTGAAGTGAAGAAGAATGATAAAAGAGTTGATTTATCAACAAGGGAGTTTGAACTACTTAGATATTTAATGGAAAATGCAGGGATCGCTCTGTCTAAAGAACAGATATTTGAAAATGTCTGGGGAAGTGAATACGGAGATATTGGAACAGTAGCAGTTAATATTAAGAGCGTAAGAGATAAATTAGAAGATAATGATAAATATATTTTGACTATTTGGGGATATGGCTATAAATTTGTTAGGGTAATAGATGATGAAACGAATATTTGAAGATAGTGTAATAAAAAGAAAATTTTTAATATTAATTAGTATTATTGTTTTAATTAATGCTTGTTCTTTAGCGTTATGGTATAACGTTAGAATAAAGCCGACGTTTATTCATAATGATTATATTAGAAGGGAAATTGAAACTAAAGAAATAAAAAAAGAATATGAGAGCATTGAAAAACTAGAACTAGAATTAAAGCGTATTTCGAAGAAATATGAAACTAGATTTAGTGTCTTAGATGATAACCAAAAAACAGTTATAGAGGTTTATGTAAAGAATACAGACTTTTTCTTATTTAGTGATGTTGTAAAAGTTGATGATGAGATGTTTATTATTACAGCTTATTTACATAGAGATTTTAGTGTTGCTAGTATGGTTCTAAGTATGATTTTCTTTCAGATATTTGTAATATTTGTATTGATGACGTCAACTTTTTATGCAACTGGTAAAACTATTATAAATCCTATTCAGAGAATTGTTAATGATATTAGAGCTTATAAATTTGGAAAGAAACCGGTAAGAAATGAAGTTAGTACAGAGTTAGACATTATTCAAAATGAATTTGTTAATTTAGTTGATTCTTTAGAGGAAGAAAAGAGGGAACAAAATAGAATTATTGCTAGTATTTCGCATGATATTAAGACACCATTGACATCTATAATTAGTTATTCTGATTTACTAGATGATGATAGTTTAAGTCGAGAAGAAATAGTAAAGTATAGTGTTAAAATTAATGAAAAGGCACATCATATTAAAAATATATTAGGAACTTTTGATGAATATTTAACGAGTTATGATAATAAAAAGTTAAAGTTGGATGATATTTTAGTTAAAGATATTGTTAGTGATTTAATTACAGATTATAAAGTTGAGTTAGAAAGTAAGAATATTAAATTTACGGTTGATAGTAAATGTAATGTGGAAGTTGTTAAAGTTGATGTCTTAAAATTAAAAAGAGTTTTCTCTAATATTATCTCTAATAGTATTAGGTATGTACCAAGGGATAAGGGGCATATTAGTGTTAATATTTTTAGTGATGATGGGTACGTTTATTTTCAAGTTAGTGATAATGGTCCAGGTATTGATGAAAAAATTATTAATAAAGTTTTTGATCCTTTTTTTACAACGGATCAGTCTAGAAAAATTTCTGGATTAGGTCTTTCTATTTGTAAGGAGTTTGTGGAAATGCTCGGTGGAACTATTAATCTTTATAATCAGGATGGTTTAGTTGTTTCTTTTAGTATTCCTATTAGTTATTTGATAAATGTAAAGAAGAAAAAGACAAGCGTTTAATAAATTTTAATAAAATAATTATTAAATGCTAATAATTTTAGTATAGAATGAAAGTATGGAGGATGATTTATGGATTATTTTATTGTGTATGGATTGACAATTATTTCGTTGATTATTACGCTTGGAGCACAGATCTTTGTTAATTCATCATATAGTAAGTATAAAAAAGTAAAAAATGAAAGGGGACTCACTGGGAGTGAAGCAGCAAGATATTTATTAGATAAACATGGTCTTAGCGATGTTAAAGTTGAAAAGACAAGTGGTTATTTAAGTGATCATTATGATCCTCGCAGTAAGACAGTAAGACTTTCTGAGGATAATTATAATTATGCATCAATTTCAGCAGTAAGTGTTGCCTGTCATGAGTGTGGTCATGCAATTCAAGATAAAGAGGGCTATATTTTTATGCGAATGCGTGCTAGTTTGTTGCCAATTACTAATTTTGCTTCAATGGCAGGATATTTTGCTATCTTATTAGGATGTATATTTGGGGCATTTAATTTAATATGGTTGGGTATTTTATGTGAAGTTGTAATTTTATTATTTCAATTAATTACATTGCCTGTTGAATTTGATGCTAGTAGAAGAGCGTTAAGAGAATTAGATTATGCACATTTCTTTAATAGCCGTGAACTTTCTTCTGGAAAAAGGGTACTTACAGCTGCAGCTTTAACATATGTTGCTAGTGTGGCCACGACTTTAATACAAATATTGAGATTAGTTTTGATGTTTGGTGGCAGAAGTGATGACTAATGTATAAAGGTATTTTTTCAATGATTTATAAGAAATTACTCGGTGAAAGATATGGACTTGATGAATTGGGTAAGTTTTCGCTTTTTGTCTTGGCAGGTTTAATAATATTAGATATTTTTGTTGATAGTTATATTGTTGGTTTATTGCAAGTTATTGTTATAGCATTAATAATCTTTAGATTTATGTCCAAAAATATATTTAAACGTTTGAAGGAAAATGAAGTATTTTGTGATATTAGATATGCGATTTTTAAACCATTTAAAAATATTAAGAGAAATCTGACTGATAGGGGGCATATTTATAAGCGATGTAGTTGTGGAACTACTATAAAAGTAGGTCTTCCTAAAAAAAGAGGGATTAAACATACAACTTGTCCTAACTGTAAAAAAAGAGTTAGAATAGTGGCTTTAAGGAAGCAAAATTGAGACATTTCATGTCTTTTTTTTTACTATAAAAATACTTGAATAAATTTTTAAATATGATATGATGATTTTAGGAGGACTATATGAAGAGTATAAAGAAGATTAGTTTATTAATTATTATTTTTATAGGGTTGTTTTTGTTGACTGGATGTACTAAGAATGTACAGGGTTCTTTAGAAGATATTATGGCACAAGTATATGCCGATATTCCAGAAGACGAAAGACCAATGATGTTGACAAATACAGCTATTAATGAAGAGAATATAGAATATTTTTTAGGAACTAAGGACATCGAGTATAGTGAAGCTCTTGCTAGTGAGTCAGGGGTTGGATCTATTGCTCACTCAGTAGTTTTACTTAGAACAAAAGAAAATGCCGATGTTGATAAAATAAAGGAACAAATTGAGAAAAATGTAAATCCAAGAAAATGGGTTTGTGTTGGTGTAGAAGAAGATGAAGTAATTGTTGAAAACAAAGGAGATTTAATTATTCTAATTATGGTTCAAGATGAAGAGAATAGAGAAAAATTAGAAGATGCCTTTGAAAATTTAAGGTAAGGTCAGATATGACCTTTTTTCTTTGAGGAGAGAGATATGATATTTTCTAGTGTAAGTTTTATATATTACTTTTTACCAATATTATTGTTTACTTATTTTATAGTGCCAAGAAAGTATAAAAATATGATTTTACTAGTTTTTAGTTTAGTGTTTTATTTTTTAGGAGAACCTAAGTATATTTGGGTCCTTTTATTATCTTGTATAGTTAATTATTATTGTGGAAATAAAATCTATGAAAAGAAACATAGTAAATTGGTTTTGATAATGGGTCTTAGTTACAATATTTTACAATTACTGTATTTTAAATATGTTGATTTTTTTATAGAAAATATTAATAAAGTCTTTAATGGCAATATTAATTTTTTATATATTGTGATGCCGATTGGGATAAGTTTTTTTACTTTTCAAGCTATTTCTTATTTAGTTGATATTTATAGGGAAAAACAGAAACCTGCAAGTAATTTGTTGGATTTTATGATGTATATTTCTTTTTTTGCCCAATTGGTTGCAGGACCAATTGTTAGATATAGTGATATTGATGCTAGTTTAAAGAAAAGAGAGAGTAGTTTTGATAATGTTGCTGTAGGTATTAGAAGATTTGTGATTGGTCTTGCAAAAAAAGTTTTAATGGCTAATGTTTTAGGAGAATTGTGTGAACAACTTAGTGGTGATTGTATCGTGGCTAGTTGGGTGAGACCAATATTATTTACTTTACAGATTTATTATGATTTTAGTGGTTATAGTGATATGGCAATTGGTCTTGGAAGAATGTTTGGCTTTAAATTTTTGGAAAATTTTAATTACCCTCTAATTGCTAGTAGTATTACAGATTTTTGGCGAAGATGGCATATATCGCTTTCTAGTTGGTTTAGGGATTATGTTTATATTCCGTTAGGTGGTAATAAAGTTAGTTTTTTACTTTGGATAAGAAATATTTTTATAGTTTGGTTTTTAACTGGCTTTTGGCACGGTGCAAGCTGGAATTTTATTATATGGGGACTTTATTTTGGAGTAGTATTGGTAATTGAAAAGGTCTTTTTAAAAAAGTTTCTAGATAAGACAAAAATTGTGAAATATATTTACACATTATTATTGATTGTTATTAGCTTTTTGATTTTTAGTACAGATAGTATAAGTAATATTGCAGATAGTCTAGGGGTAATGTTCTTTTTTAAGAAAGAGGCATTTATTAATTATGAAACTATGTATATTTTAAAGAGTAATTTAATTTTCTTATTTATTTCGGTTGTTGGTGTTACGCCAATAGTAAAGGTAATTAGCGAAAAAGTAAGTAAGCAAAAAGTAATTGGTGATTGTTTAGAAGTAGTAACAATTATGGTGCTTTTGATACTTTGTACAGCCTTTTTAATAGATGAGTCATTTAATCCATTTTTATATTTTAGATTTTAGATGAGGTGAAACTTATGAAAAATAAAATATTAGTAATTATATTTGTGGTGTTTGTTAGTGGATTTGGAATAATAAATATTTTAGTGCCAGACAAAGAAATAAGTTATAGTGAACGACGAAAGTTGATGACCTTTCCAAAGTTTGAGTTTCAAAGTGACTGGATAGAAGATGTAGAGCAATACTTTCTCTCACATTTTGTCTTAAGAGATGAATTTAGAAGTTTAAAAGCTAGGTATAATTATGGAATTTTACGAAAATTGGATAATAATGGAGTTCAAATAAAAGATGATTTTATATTTAAAAATAATTATCCGACAGATAGAGAATCGATAAATAATTTTTGTCAGAAAATTACAAAGGTGAGTAGTTCTTTTACTGAAAATAATAAGGTATATATGATGATTATTCCAGATAAAAATTATTATTTTGGTGAGGGTGATTTTCTGCAATTGGATTATGATTATATTTATGATAAAATAAAATTTAAAAATATTAAGATGCTTGATGTAAGAGAAATCTTAGAACTTAATGACTATTATAAGTCTGACACACATTGGCGTCAGGAAAGACTTTTAAAAGTTGTTGATTATATGGGTGAAGAAATGGAACTTGTTCCTGGTGATGAAAGATATAAGAAAAATGAGTATTCTAGTTTTTATGGGGTTTATGCAAAAGATAATCCTAATAAAATAAAAGGAGAAAAGTTATTTTATTTGACTAGTGATACTTTAAATAGGGCACGAGTTGAATACTTGGAAAATGCGACATTAACTAGTGTTTATAACACGTCAAAATTAAAGGGAATGGATAGTTATGAAGTATATTTAGACGGAGCTAGTTCTTATATTACAATTTATAATGATTTAGCAGAAACAGAAAGAGAATTAGTGGTATTTAGGGACTCTTTTGGGAGTAGTCTAGTACCATTATTGGTTGATAAATATAAGAAAATTACAGTTATTGACAATAGATATATAAGTAGTGATTTATATCATAAATATTTGAATTTTGATAATCAAGATATACTTTTTATGTATAGTACATTGGTTGTTAATGATAGTAGAAGTTTAAAAGGGTGAGGTGTGGCTTTATAAGAGAAGTACTATTTAATTAGTTCGATTTGTGATATAATTTATAGACGTTTAATAAAATTGAGTGTGGGATGATGTTTATGGATAATGAAAAAAAATATAAAGATATTAAAATGGCCAGTATTTTAGGGATAGTTGGTAATTTATTTTTGCTAATTATAAAAGGAATTATTGGTTTTATTAGCAATAGTCAAGCAATGATTGCGGATAGTCTTAATAGTGCTGGGGATATTTTTTCTTCTGTTATGACTTATATTGGTAATAAAATTGCATCGAAACCAAGCGATGATGATCATAATTTGGGTCATGGAAAAGCAGAATATATTTATTCTTTAATTATTGGTTTAGTAATGTTTTTTACTGCGTGTATTATTTTAAAAGATTCTATTATGGTATTAATTAAGGGAGACAAATTTAATTTTTCGATATGGTTAATTGTTGTCTGTTTGATAACTATTATAGTAAAGATAGGTTTGTTTATTTATACGCATTTTCTTTCTAAAGTTTATGATAATTTACTTATAAGGGCTAATTCGAAAGATCATTTGTGTGATTCTTTTATAACATTTATGAATTTAATATCTTGTTTGTTTACTTTGATAGGTGTATATATATTTGATGGAATTGTAGGAATTGGTATATCGATTTGGATGATGTATACTTCTTATCATATTTTGCATGAAAGTTATAATGTGTTGATGGATAAGGCTATGGATAATGATACAAAGAAAAGGGTCTATGAGATAATAGGAAAACATAAGGAAATAAAACGGGTTAATCATTTTAATTCAACTCCAGTTGGATATAAGTATCAAATAACTGTAACAATATTTGTTGACGGAAAGATGTCAACTTTTAAAAGTCATGAAATTGCGAATAGATTAGAAAAAGAAATAATAGAAAAGATAGATAGTATTTATTTAGCTGTTATTCATGTAAATCCAATTTAAAAGACTATTGGTCTTTTTCTTTAATTTTATGGTATTATTAGTAGTAGAGTTTTTTAGCAAGAGGAGTAGAAAAGATGAAAGATATTGAAAGATTTAATAAAGAATTATGTGCAATGAGTTATGGTTGGTATGACCGTAAAGGAAAATTACATTTAGGATTAAAAGATGGAGATTTTGTTAAAGAGTATAGAATGCAATATCCTGATGAAGTAAAGAAACATAAGAACGGAGTTTGCTGGGATTTATGTGAATTGGAAAGAGAATATTTTAAAAAAAGAGACATTCCTTTTATGACAGTATTTGCCGTTAATAAGTATATGAAGAATAAACCTAATCATACATTTACAATTTTTAAAAAGAATGGAAAAGTTTATTGGTTTGAGGCTTCTTGGGATTTAATGAAAGGTGTTAGGGAGTATAATACTATTGAAGAGTTGTTTGCAGATTTTAGAAAGAATTTTACATATTTTGTTAAAGGAAAGCCTTATGTTTTAGAAGATGTAGTTTTTTATCGTTATAAAAAACCTGTTTCTAGAATTAGTTGTAATGCCTTTTATATTTATTGTATGTTTTTTGGTAAAAAAATAAGAAAAGATAAGAAGCGATTATATAGTTAATAGGAAGTGATATTTTGTTAGAAGAATTAGAGAAAAAGTATGCAAAATTACAAAAAAAATATGGTGATCCAGAACTTGATTCAATTACTTTTGGGGGGTGCTTGGACAATCCGGATATTTGTTTTGTTTTTATGAATCCAACCGCAAGAAATATTACAGCTAGTAAAGATTGGAAGGGGATTAAATCGCCTTGGGTAGGAACAAAAAATGTATGGCATTTATTTTTCTCTTTGGGAATGATAGATAAAGAGATGTATGAAAAAATAAAGAGCATTAAAGGAAATGAATGGACTTATGAATTTGCTGAAGAAGTGTATGAACAAGTAAGAAAAAATAAATTTTATATTACTAATTTAGCAAAATGTACTCAAGCAGACGCTAGAGAATTACCAGATAGTGTATTTAGAGATTATTTGGATTTGTTTTTAGAAGAGATGAGAATTGTTAATCCTAAGGTAATAATTTTATTTGGTAATCAAGTTTCATCAATAGTTTTGGGTGAAAAGATTTCTGTATCTCAGGTAAGAAAAAAATCATTTATTTTGAAGGATAAATTTAAGTGTTATGCAGTTTACTATCCGGTTGGGAATGGTGCTTTTAATGCGCCTAAAGCGATAGAAGATATTTTGTATATTCGGAAAGAAAATGGCATAGGGGATTTTATTCAAATATAATAATTTTTATTTAATTTAGGAGAAAAGAAATAGGCAGGCTAAGATAATTATGTTATAATAAAAAAGATAAAAGGAGCGGTAATGATGAACGAACAATTAACTCATGAGAATATAAAAGAAAAGCGCTTAAGTGTTTTAAAGACTTATGGAGAAAATTATCAAGAAAAAAATTATATTACGAATCCGGCTATTGGTAGAGATGAGCAAATTAAGGAATTGATTTTGATTTTACTTACGCCTGATAAGTCAGCTGTATTAGTTGGTAAACCTGGTGTTGGTAAAACGGCTACTGTTGAGGGGTTAGCTTATCGTATTCAAATTGGAGATATTCCTGATGTGTTAAAGGATTATCGTGTAATTAAAGTTAGTACATCAGCAATGCTTGGCTTAGATCCTGTTACAGGAGAAGCAAAGATTCAAACGTTACTTGAAGAATTAAAAGCAGAGTCTAAATTGATATTGTTTATTGATGAAATCCATACGTTGATTGGTCAAGGTGAAGCTTTGGATTTTGCTAATGCCTTTAAACCGGCTCTTGATCGTGGAGATATTAAAGTTATTGGAGCAACGACAACAGAAGAGTATGAAAGATATATTTTAAGAGATAAAGCCTTTGTTAGACGTTTCCAAAAGGTAGAAATATTTGAACCTACACGTGATGAAAATGTTGAAATTTTGGTAGGAACTTTACCAAAGATTGAAAAAAGAACCGGAGCGAAGATGATGTATACTTCATTTATTAAAAGAAGAGTAATGGAGTTTATTACAGATATCACTAGTGAATATAAAAGAATTTATGAAATAGGGTCAAGATATCCAGATGTTTCTCTTACGATTGTGCAACAGGCTTTTTCTAATGCTTTATTTAATAATAGAAGAGATGTTAATATTCTGGATTTTAGAACGGCAATTATTAGTAGTAAGAATATTTATCCAGACGTAATTAAGAAGGCTATGCCAGAATTTGATAAAATGTTTGCAGATCAAATTGGAGAAATTGAAGCAGCAACAGCTGTAACATTTGAAAAATTAGGACAATAAAATGTCTAAAAGTGTGAAGAATTTGATGAGTTAATTGTCAGATTCTTTTTTTTTTAATATAATGATAGTATGTTGACAATAGAAAGGATAGGTTAATTGCAACAGAGCGCCAGGACTCATGGAGTTGACGAGGATAGTGGTTTTCGAAAGTTTCGGCGGGTGCCACTACGGATTTTATGTGATTCGTTAGATATATTTATAAAAAATAAAATCAAGATTATAACAAAGGAATATATCATCACAGTATTTTTGTGATGGAGGAATTTATAAATGTGTGGAATTGTAGGATATAAAGGAAAAAATAATCCGAAAGAATTTCTATTAGAAGGGTTAAAAAACTTAGAATATCGAGGTTATGATTCAGCAGGATTAGCTTTAAAAAAGAAGAATGATATTCAAATTATTAGAAGTATTGGGAAAATTGCTTGTTTGGAAGAGAAACTTAATAAGGAAAAGTTAATTGATGCCAATATGGGGATTGCTCATACAAGATGGGCAACCCATGGAGAGCCTAGTGTATCTAATGCACATCCACATTGTGTTGGACGTGTTACATTAGTGCATAATGGAATTATTGAGAATGCGAGTGAATTAAAGGTAGAACTTAAAAAAGATGGTTACTTATTTAATAGTGAAACGGATACAGAAGTTGCGGCAGCATTAATTGATAGATATTATGATAAAGATCCTATTTTAGCTATTGAGATGGCGATAAAGAAAATTAAAGGTTCTTATGCTTTTGGAATCTTATTTAAGGATAGCGATAAATTATATGCTGTTAGAAAAGATTCACCATTAATTATTGGTTATGGTGATGATGAAGTGTATATTGCTAGTGATATTGCGGCTATTATTAATTATACAAAACAGTATAGTTTATTGGATGAAAATGAGATTGTTGAAATTGGTGATGCTGTTAAAGTTACTAAAGATGGTAAAGAAATTGAAAAGGAGATTTTTGTTTCAACAATTGAAGCCGGTTCTAATGATAAAGGCGGTTTTGAGCATTATATGTTGAAAGAAATAATGGAAGAGCCGGTAGTTTTAGAAAAGACTTTAAGACCTTATTTGGCTGATTTAGATAAATTACCTGATTTGTCAGAATATGAAGAGATTCATATTGTAGCTTGTGGATCGGCCATGTATGCAGGAATGATTGGAAAGACTTTATTAGAAGAAAAAGCAATGCTTAGAGTTACTTGTGAGGTAGCAAGTGAATATCGCTATAAGAAAGTATTATATGATCGAAAAACATTAGTTATTTTAATTAGTCAATCTGGGGAGACAGCCGATACAATAGCTGCAATGAGAAAGGCAAAGTTAGCAGGAATAGAAACATTAGCCATAGTAAATGTTGTCGGATCGACAATTGCTAGAGAAAGCGGTAGACAGATTTTTATTGAAGCGGGTGCTGAGATTGCGGTTGCAACGACTAAAGCTTATATGTTACAAGTCGCAATTTTATCATTACTAGCTTACAAGGCAGCCCTTGCGAAGGGATATAAAAATGGTGAAATTGTTGATGATGCAAAAAAACTTCCAGGTATGATTAGAGAAATACTTGATAGAATAGATGATTATAAAAAAGTGGCTCAGGAAATTTATGAGCATAGTAGTCTTTTCTTTATTGGAAGAAAGATTGATTATGCAGTTTCTTTGGAAGGAAGTCTTAAATTGAAAGAGGTTTCTTATATTCATAGTGAAGCTTATCAAGCCGGAGAGTTAAAACATGGAACGATTTCTTTAATTGATGAGAATGTTCCTGTTATTGCGATTATTACAGATAAAGATATTAAAGAAAAGAGCCTTTCTAATGTTCAGGAAGTAAAAGCCCGTGGAGCAAAATGTATAATCATTAGTAATGAAGAAATATTAGGTTACGATTATTTGATTAAAGTTCGAAAAGTTAGTGACTTTTTTCAACCTCTGTTAGTGGTTCCTTGCTTACAACTTATTGCTTACGAAGTAGCTCGTCTTCGTGGCTGTGATATTGATAAGCCAAAGAATTTGGCAAAGAGTGTAACTGTAGAATAAAGGTGTAAAGAGATATCAATTATGATATCTTTTTTTGACTTATAAAAAGTGAAATTGTATAATGATAGTAGGATAGTGGGTGATCAAATGAGTAGTAAGAAGAGTAGTGGGCAAAGAGGTCGTAGTGGAACTAAAACACGCTATAAGCAAGGGACAATTAATGGTGTTAGAACAGGTTCTAATTTTAGGGCTTATGAGCGCAAAAAAAAGCAGCAGGATGAATATAAAAGTTTAGTAAAAATGCTTTGTGGAGCAGTTTGTGTATTGATTGCTGTATTTATAATCAATGCAATTGTTCAAGCTAATTTTACATTTAATGGAATTTATTATGAGGAACCGGAGGAAAATGAAGTAATTGAAATCGTTAGTAGTACTAATGAAAATGAACCGGCTGAGCGGGTTAATTTAAATTTACAAGGGGATTTGGTTGTTAATTTAAAAGTTGGGCAAAAGTATAAAGAACCAGGCTATAGTGCAACTAGTGATTTAAAAGGTGATATTACTGGATATGTAAAAGTTACAGGTAATGTTGATACTAGTAAAGTAGGAACGTATAAATTAACTTATACATTGGATTATCGTGGTATTAGTCCAAAATTAACAAGACTTGTTAATGTTACGGAAAAGGGTGATACAAGTTCAAATAAGCCAAATAATAGTGAGACAAATAAACCGAGTAATTCACCTAGTGTGGAACCAAGCAGTTCACCACAACCAAGTAATAATCCAAGTCCTTCAGTTTCACCATCCCCAAGTCCAACGCCTACATCAACACCAGAAACTGGTAATATTACATTATCGTTAAACGGGGAAGCGACAGTGTATATTGTAGAGGGTGGTACATTTAAAGATCCTGGCGCAAAGGCAGTAGATAATAAAGGCAGGGATGTTTCGAGTCAAATTAAGAAGAGCGGAACAGTTAACACTAATGTAGCAGGTACTTATAAGATAACTTATAGTATTACAAATTATAATGGACAAGTACTGAGTGTTGTTAGAAATGTTGTTGTACAACAAATGGGAATTAAGATTACTACTAATCCAACTGATTATACTAATAAATCGGTGACAATTACAATTGTGGCTAGTGTTGATCAATTTAGTAGTATGGTTTTACCTAGTGGTGAAAGGGTAACGGAGCAAATTTATAATTATAAGGTTACCAAAAATGGTACTTATGAATTCATAGTTTATAATAAAAATGGTGATTCTCGTAAGGCAACAATGGTTGTTGATAATATTGATAAAGAAAAACCAAGAGGAACTTGTGTTATTAAACATGAAGGTAATGGTAGCATTGTAACAGTAAATGCTAAAGATAACACTGGCATTAAGAGTTATACATATAGTGGAACAACTTATACAACGAATGTAATTAAATTTGATAGGAGAATTCAGTCTGGATTACAAATTAATATTGGTTTTTATGATTTAGCAGGAAACTTTAGTACGTGTAATTGTTTAGCTCCTTAATTAAAAAAAGTAAACGATTTGTTTACTTTTTTTAATTAAGGTAAACTTGAGTGTAAGAGATGAGGTGATGTTATCAAAAAAATAAGTAGTATTGTAATTATGATTATTTTTTGTGGATTAATAAGTTTTCCAGTTGCGGTTAACGCTTGGTATACATATACTATACAACTATCTCAATATTGGGCTGCCGAATTAGGAGGAAAATATGAAAAGGTATTGATTGGTGTAGTAGTATTTTTATTATTAGTTGGATTTACTTTTATTTGTTATCAAAAAACTGAAAAGGTTGATTATTATAATGGTAAAAGAGTTGAATATATTTCAGCGATTTATGTGCATGATACAACTTCTCCTGAAAAAGCGATTGGAGTTAGTGATTATGTTTTTGTTGGTATAGTTAAACAAATCTTAAGAACTGAGTATAGAAATAAAGTTATTATTGATAATGCTGATAATCAAGAAGTTTTTTATGATCTCTATACAGTTTATGAAGTTGAAGTTATCAAAAATATTAAAGGTAATTTAGGAGAAGAAAAGATTGTAGAATTAATGCGATTTGGTGGACTTGACAAAGATGGTAACTCATAGAGGGAAGTGGATTTTTAGAAAATGGTAAAAGTTATATTTTTATGCCTAGTGTAATAAATAAAAATGGGAAATAGAAGTTGCTGATCCTAATAGAATCATTTTACTTGATAGTAAGAAAAAGATAAGTAATGACATAATTATGAAATACGAAGATGCATATAAAAATCAGATTGTTCCTGAAGATGATACGACAATTGGAAAATATAAATCTAAATATGATGTTGATTACTAAAAAATAATAGATATCTTAATTGGTATCTATTTTTTATTTTGTTTAATACTAGTAGTAGGTGATGTTATGAAAAATAGTAGTATATGGTTAGATTTCAAAAGAGATTTTGAGTATCCTAAATTAGAAAAAGATATTTTTGTGGACGTTGTGATTATTGGTGGTGGAATTACGGGAATTTCAACACTTTATCAGCTAAGAAATAGTAATTTAAAGGTATGTTTAGTTGAAAAAAATAGAATTTGTGAGGGTGTAACTAGCCGTACGACAGGGAAACTTACTTATCTTCAAGATAATATCTATTCGAAACTTTGTGACTTTCATAGTAGGGAAGTAGCTAAGAAATATTTAAATTCTCAAAGATATGCTATAAAATTGGCTCGAGATATTATAAATCAGAATAATATAGAATGTAATTTAGAGACTGCTGATTCATATGTTTTTTCTAACTCTAATGATGGAAAAATCGAGAAGGAAGTGGCCTTACTTAATGAGTTAGATATTGATGTTAAACTAAGTAATGTTTTGCCTAATGGGGTTGATGTTTCTAGTAGTTATTATGTTCAGGATACATATGTTTTTCACCCGATTAAATATCTATATGCTTTAGCTAATATATGTACTAATAGTGGGAAGAAAATATATGAAAATACTTGTGTTATTGATATAAATAAAGAGAATGATTTTTATGTTGTTAGAGGAGAAAAGTTTAATATTAAAGCACGCTATGTAGTAATGGCTGTTCATTATCCTTATTTTTTATTTCCTTTTTTGATGCCATTTAAGGCATATCTGGAAAAATCTTATATTGAGGCATTTAAAGTAATTAAAAATTATAAATTTAGTGCAATAAATTTGGATAAAGAAACAATTTCAACAAGATTTCATCAGGGAGATGGAGCTATTTATCAATTATATTTAACTAATTCTCATAATTATTGTGTTAAGAATAATGAGGAGGAGAACTTTAGATCATTATTAGAAGAAAAGGATATTACGCCAGAGTATATTTGGTCTAATAAAGATATTATAACAAACGATTTTTTGCCTTTTATTGGAAGAATAAATAATGATAATTTACTACTTGCTACTGGTTATAATACTTGGGGAATGACTAACGGAATATTAGCAGGGAAAATTTTATCTGATATAATTGAAGGAAGGGATAATGAATATTTTGAACTTTTTAAACCAAATAGGGGTCTTAATTTGGGTGGTTTTGTTAATTTTCCTATTTCGTTATGGAGTAGTATTAGTGCTTTTTTGAAAAGTAAAGTAATTAAGAATAAGAATTGGTATTCTGATCGAGTGCGGTTTGAAGAGCGAAATGGAAAAAGTGTGGGAATTTATATTGATGAGGAAAATAAGGAACATATAGTGTATAATTTGTGTCCACATATGAAGTGTAGTTTGATATTTAATGAAATAGAAAAGACATGGGATTGCCCATGTCATGGATCTAGGTTTTCAATAGATGGGAAGTCAATTGAGGGACCAAGTAATTATGATATAACTTATAAAAATGATTAATCTGTCATATAATTGATTAAATTATCAATTAATTCTTTTCTTAATATTAAATGTTGGGTTTTGGCTTCGTTGTTTATAAATGATAAATTATAGGCTTTTTCTAAGAGCGAAGTTGTTTTTTCGTCGACAGTTAGTAAAATATTGAAGCCATCTAGGATATCGACACAGTTAATAAAGATATAGTCCAATTGTTTTTCTATTTTAATAGTTTCTAAAATTTGATTGATTTTATATTTGTTTAATTTAAGAAAATCTTCTAGATTAGCAATTTCTAATTGTGCAACTGTAATTTTAGAATTAGCAATATTAAAAATTAGTTCAGCTTCCATTTCATGACGGAGATTTGTTTCTTCGATCTTAGATTTTTGAATGAAAATTTCTTCGATTCGATTATAAGATATTTCGTCATAAAGAGAGGCTAACCAATCAAGCATATCTTTATCTTTTTGGGTAGTAGTTTTGGAGTGTAGATTAATGGTATTAGATATGATGGCATAGAAAAGAAGAATTGCGGCTTCCTTTGAGGGCGTTATATCATGATTTTTAAATTTTTCGGCTATAATAGTTGCGACTGCACCAAGAAGTTCAATATGAATTTTGGCGTTGGGAAACAGCTCTTGAGTAGCTGTTTTTTTGTGGTGATCAATTATTTCAATAATATTATCTTTATGGATGTATTTGAATTCATCATAGTTATTAGTGTCAAGAATAATGATATCTTGGTTTATCTTAATATTATTTGCACCACGTAGAGTAATTCCAAACATATTGGTTACAATTTGGACTTCTTTTTTGGGAAGACCATAAATGAAATAATTACTTTTTTGATTGCGTTTATTTAAGTATTCAGCATAGGCATAGGAACTAGCAACGGCATCTAGATCTGGTTCATAGTAAGAAGTCACAATACGAGTATTGGGAATAAATTTTGTGATCCAGTTTTTAACTATATCTTCTGTAATATTTAAATTATTATTACCTGTTCCTAAGAAATGATTTTGTTTTCTTGTTCCATGGAAATCACTTCCACCAGAAATATACATATTTCTTTCTTCACAAAGTTTTAATAAATAATTAGTTTCATCTTTACTGAAGGTGGTGTAATAGCATTCTAATCCGTCAAAATTGTAATTTTTGATTAAATCTGTTAATGATTCAGGAATATTTTTGGAATAAGCAAAGGGGTGTGCTAAGAAAGCGATACCTTCGGCGCTATGAATCATTTCGAGTGTTTTTTCTAGAGTGGGAAATAAAGACGACTCATCGACGTATAGGGCACTTTTTGGATTGTAAATTTCATTTCTAGTAAAACTAGCAAGATTATCAAGAGAAGTTGTTTCTAGAAAAAATTTATTATTGTCAGGGTATTGTTTAATCTCGTTAAGAAAGGCTGCTCGGCAAGATTCGATAGATGGATTGAATTTAATTTGATTGGGATTAAATTTAACCCCAATTTTTTGAAATTTATTTTTTATTAAATCAAATTCTTTTAGTTGCTTTTTCTCAAAGGTTAAAACATTTTCTTTTAGAGAAGCATACATTTTATTAAAGTCAAAACCATAGCCTAAAACTTCAATAGTCTCTCCTTTATAAGTAGTAGTAATTTCAATGCCGGGGATAATTTTACCTTTGAAAATATTTCTAATTGTTGGATTTGCTAGCTCACGATAAGCTTCAATTGTATTGTGATCAGTAATTGAAAGTAGTGTTAAACCTAATTTTTCAGCTGTTTCTAATAATTCTTTTACAGATGAAGAACCGTCTGAATAATTTGTGTGGGTATGAATATCAATCATTAAAGTCACTCCTTATAGTATATAGATATTTATATATATAAGTTTATATTACTACAACAAAAAAGGCAACTCTTTGGTTGCCTTAAAGTTGATTATTATTTTAAAAATTAAAGTTCAATTCATCAGGAATTAGAAGTGAAAAATATTTTAAAATTTCTTCTTTAGTATATTTTTTGTCATTTTTTAGCCATTCAATGCCAACGTTGACTACTGCACCTAAATAAAATTTAGTAATAATGGTTCGCGGAATTTGAGTTTTATTTAGATTTTTTTCTTTTTGGAGATTAATAGTAATATCTTGTTCTAGAACATCATAGATAATATTCATTGTAATACTGTTTTGATTATGAATTATGATAGATAAGTATTTTTCTTTATTTAATTCAATATGATCTAAAAAGAGTTTAATCATTTCTAGGTAATATTCTTTTGTATTCGAGATATTATTATTTTTCTTTAGTTCTTGGGTTAGAGATTTTTTTAATTCTTGAATACAGTCTGCTAATAGTTCATATTTGTCATTATAGTGGGCATAAAAGGTAGAACGGTTAATTAAGGCTTTGTTACAAATATCTGATACTTTAATTTCTTCAAAGGTTTTTTCTCTCATTAAATTTAATAGTGTATTATAGAGTATATTTTGTGTTTTTATGACACGTAAATCTTTCTTATTCATTTTTATCACCTAGAGTTATTATACTTGTTTTTAAACATTTGTAAAGATAACAAACAAATTGTTGCTTATTTAACAATACGTTTCTTTAAAAGTGTTGTTTATCTTTGATTATTGTTTTTTTTGTTGGTGTTTTTTTGTGTAAAACAGAATAAAATAGTATGTCGAATGGAGGAAGATTTATGAGAAAAATGAGTCATAGTATTTGTAAACACAAGTGGTTAATTATCATTATAACAATTATTATGATGATACCAGCTTTGATTGGTTATATTTTTACAGATATTAATTATGATATTTTAGTATATTTACCAAGTGATATAGAAACGTTAAAAGGTGAAAAGATTTTAACGGATGATTTTAATATGGGATCCTTTTCTATTGTTGTAGCTGATGAAATGTCTAGTAAAGAAATATTGGAATTAGAGGATAAGTTTAGGGGTATTGATGCAGTTGGAAAAGTGGTAAGTCTTAGAGATGTGATCGGAACGACGATTCCAAGAGAAATGTTACCTCAAGAGATAGTTTCTAAGGTATCAGGTAAAGGGGAACTTATTCTTGTTACGTTTGAGAATTCTACTAGTGATGAAAAAACACTTGAGGCGGTTGAACAAATGCGAAATATGGTCGATGGTAGGGTTAAAATTGGTGGAATGAGTGCTATGGTATTGGATACTAAAGTCTTATTTAATAGTGAGATGTTATTCTATGTAATAATAGCAGCGGTATTATGTATTGTTGTTTTAGAGTTGTCATTAGACTCATATTTAGTTCCATTATTATTAATGGCAAATATTGGAATTGCAATTTTGTTTAATATGGGAAGCAATATTATTTTTGGAGAAATTTCTTATATTACTAAGGCAATCGCGGCAGTATTGCAGTTGGGTGTTACGACAGATTTTTCGATTTTTTTATATCATAAATACGAAAGTAGTAAATCAATTTATTCAGATAAAGAACAGGCAATGGAACATGCAATATGTGATACGTTAGTATCTGTTTTTGGAAGTAGTTTAACTACAATTGCTGGTTTTTTGGCTCTTTGTACAATGAATTTAACTCTTGGAGTTGATATTGGATTAGTTATGGCTAAGGGAGTGTTTATCGGGGTTGTTTGTGTAATTACGGTATTTCCAGCTTTGTTATTAGTTTTTGATAAGCAAATTGAACGGACAAAGCATAGAGGCTTATTACCAAAATTTGAAAGGGTAAAGAGTTTTGTTTTAAAGCATTATGTTTTGATTTTTATAGTCTTCTTAGTTTTGTTAATACCTAGTTATTTGGCCCAAAGTAAGACACAAGTTTATTATAAGTTAGATGAATCAATCCCTGAGGACTATGGTTATTCAATGGCAACACAAGCCTTAAAGGAAGAATATGGAATGGTTTCACAAGAGATTATTTTAGTAAGCAATGATTTGGAAGATTATAAGATTATGGAAATGGAGAATAAAATAAAATCTTTAGAGGGGATTGATTTGGTTATTAATCCGGCAAGATTATCTGAATATGGAATTACTGATAATATAGTTCCAGAAGAGGTTCGATCTATTTATGAGACAGATAATTATAAATTAATGATTGTTGCTTCAAAATATGATATTGCAACGACAGAATTGAATGAACAGTTGGAAAAAGTTGAAAAGATTGTAAAAAGTTATGATAAAAATAGCATTTTGGCTGGGGAAGGTGCACTTATGAAAGACTTGGTAGTTACGACTGATGAGGATTTTCATAATGTTAATTATACATCTATTGGAATTATTTTTATACTAATGATGATAGTTTTGAAATCTATTTCTCTTCCGGTATTGCTTGTTACCGCAATTGAATTTGCTATATTTATTAATATGGGTATACCTTATTTTACGGGAACCGAAATTCCATTTATTGCATCAGTTGTTATTGGAACTATTCAGTTAGGTGCAACTATTGATTATGCAATATTAATGACAACAAAATATTTGGAGGAAAGAAAGAATGGTCAGGATAAAAGAGCTGCTGTTAGGTTAGCTTTAGATAGTTCTATTAGTTCGATTTTTGTTAGTGCACTTTGCTTTTTCGGTGCCACTATTGGAGTCGGTTGTGTTTCAAAGATTGATATGATTGGATCTTTATGTACTCTTATTGCTAGAGGAGCTGTTATTAGTATGATAGTTGTTGTTATGGTGATACCTGCAATTTTAATTATTATGGATTCTATTATTATGAAAACAACTTTGGGAATGAAAAATAAAAGTAAGAAAGGAAGTAAGACAATGAAAAGAAAAAAAATGATGAAAGCTATTTCAATGATATTAATAGTTTCTATTATTTTGAGTCCAATAGGCACTTTGGCCTTAACAAAGGAGGAAACGGTGTATGTTAAGTTAAATAACAATGGTGAGGTTAATAAGGTTTTAGTAAATGAACATTTAATTAATCATGATAAGTTAAATGAAATTGAGGATTATACGGATTTGGAAGATATTTTAAATATTAATAGTAATCATACTTTTACAAGAAATAATCAATTATTAATATGGAATAGTAAGGGAAATGATATATTTTATCAAGGTACTTCTAAAAAAGAAATTCCAGTTACTGAAAGTATAAGTTATACATTGGATGGTAAAGGGATAGAATTAGAAAATTTGATTGGAAAAAGTGGGAAAGTAACTATTGATATTGCTTATCAAAATAAGGATAGACATGTAGTTAGTATTAATGGTAAAAATGAAAATTTATATACACCATTTGTTGTAATGATGGGAACTATTATTCCTGGAAAGAATAATTCAAATATATCTATCACAAATGGTAAAGTGATTAATAATGGTAGTAATTATATAATAGTAGGCTTATCGACACCAGGATTATATGAAAGCTTAAATTTTTCTGAGCTTGAAGGACTTAATAATGTAAAAATAACTTTTGATACTGAAAAATTTGAACTTCCTAGTATTTACTCTGTTGTTACACCCAAGATTCTTGAGAGTAGTGATTTAGATGTGTTTAATAAGCTGGATTCACTTTATGGCGATGTTTCAAAACTAGAAAGCTCTATGAACCAAATACAAAAAGGAAGCCAAACGATTTTAGAAAACTTGACAGTTGTTAGTTCTGGTAGTAGTCAAATCTCAGAAAACTTAAATATAGTATTTCAAAAGTTAGAGGAAATAAAAACTGGTGCTGTTAGCATTGATACGGGACTTAAACAAATTCTTGAGCAATTATCTATATTACAAAAAAACTTAAATAATTTGGAAAACGAAGAAAAACTTAATCAAGTCAAGGGATTGATTCAACAAAATAATGCGACTATTTTAAATATAAAGACAAGTAATGGTGAATTACAGAGTGCTTATAATAATTATCAACTTGCTAGTATTAGTTATGAGGATTTGTTAGCTTCTAATTTAGAAAATAGGATTAGTTTGTATCAAATTAAATATAATTATGAAAATAGTTATAGTGTAAATGAGCAATTGATGAAATTATTGGAAGCAAATAACTTAGCTTTACAATCATCATTGAATTCAATTAGTCAAGTTTCAACAGAAGTTAATAATTTAATAAAGACATTGAATATTTATCTTGGGCAATTAGAGCAGGGGGCTAGTGAATTGTCTAATGGAACGGCAACTTTAAAAGAGGCAATTGGTTTAATTAATTCAAAGATGAGTGAATTATCTAATGGAACAGCAGTTTTAAAAGATGGAATGGCAACCTTAAATACGGGGATAGAAACATTTAATCGTGATGGAGTTGGGACGATAACCGCAATGGCTAAATCATCTAAGGCTATGAAAGATAGAGTTCAAGCTTTGGTAGAATTAGGTAGTAATTATCAAAGCTTTTCATTAAATAATAAAAATGTTGAAGCCAGTACTAAATTTATTATGATGGTTGAAGGAGTGGAGGCACCGAAGCAAACGACAAAAAAAGTAAAAGAGGTAAAAAAAGAGGGCTTTTTAGAACGATTAATAAATTTATTTGATTAGTTTTTGGTTAAGACGAATCTAGCTTAGATTCGTTTTCTTTTACTAATTTAGCATATAAAAAAGTGAAACCATTTCTTAGTTTCACTTTAATTCATAATGGGGCGGTATATGGGAATCGAACCCATGCATACTAGTGCCACAAACTAGCGTGTTAACCACTTCACCAATGCCGCCATTTCTTAATTGACTTCTTTATTTTATTATAGCCAAGAAAAAAAATCAAGTGTTTTTTGAGATTTGTTTTAATTTGGTACGTTTTTTTAGAACTTGAATATTTTATCCTTGAAGGGAGAATTTATGTATAATTATAATTTATTAAATGAAAATTGGCCACTTGGCTATCGAAATAATATGAGTGGTATGAATAATGGTATGAATATGGGAATTAGTAATCCATCTTTAACAACACCAAGTGTTGGATATGATAGGGGAAATTTATTCGCAGATTTATATGATCAATATAGAGATTATAGACCAGATACTTTAAAAGCGAGAACAGAACAAGAAAGATTATTTTTGGATTTATCAAGAAATTGTTTTGCCGCGCATGAGTTAAATCTTTATTTAGATTTAAAACCTAATGATATAGGGATGCTTAGACTTTTTAATGATTATAGGCAAAAGTCTAATGAATTAATTAGAGAATATGAAAGTAAGTATGGACCATTAAATATTAATAGTGATGTTTTAGAAAAAGCACCATTTATGTGGGAAAAGAGTCCATGGCCATGGGAGGTTTAAAAAATGTTCAAGTATGATAAAAGATTACAGTATCCAATTAATATTAAAAAGAAAGATTTAAGAATGGCTAAATATTTGGTAACTCAATATGGTGGTTCAAATGGTGAGTTAGCAGCGGCACTTAGATATTTGAATCAAAGATATACTATGCCAGATAGTCGAGGAAAGGCGTTACTTACTGATATTGGTACTGAGGAATTAGCGCATGTTGAGATGATTTCAACAATGGTTTATCAATTGATGAAGGATGCGACAATGGAAGAATTAAGGGAAGCAGGACTTGATAGTCATTATGCAGAGCATAGTAAAGCATTGTTTCCAACTGATGCCAATGGAGTACCATTTAGTGCGACGTATTTTGCGACAACCGGTGATCCACTAGCCGATATTTCAGAAAATATGGCGGCAGAACAAAAAGCTAGAGCGGTTTATGAAAATCTAATAGATTTAACAAACGATCCAGATGTTAGAGGCCCACTGCTTTGGTTGAGACAAAGAGAAATAGTTCATTATGCTAGATTTAAGGAATTATTTGAATATTATCAAGAAATGATGAAAAATGGTCAGCTGATTAAGAATAAGATGATAGGGCAAAGCAGTGAAAATAAGATGGGAAATTTAGATTTTCTTTTTAATAATAATGAATTAGATAGTTCAATGTTTATAAGAGATTGAGTGTAAAGAAGTATTTAGTTACTTCTTTTTTTAGTGTATAATGTTATTAGGGTGATAGTAAATGAGTAAAGATAGAGAATATAAAATAACAGTGGTTAAGTTTTTTAAACATTTACATGTAGTTAACAAACATCGCTTTAAAGTTTTTTGTTTGTGTTGTAAGGCGGGACAATTTTGGAGAGGTTTAGTTCATGATTTATCAAAATATTCACCGGAAGAATTTTTTGAAGGGGTAAAATATTTTAATGGTGGTTATAGTCCGATTAGAAATTGTAAAATAGAAAATGGTTACTCGAGGGCTTGGTTGCATCATTTTGGTCGGAATAAACATCATTATGAATATTGGTATGATTATGCTGCAGATATTTCAACGCCAATTATTCCTTATAAATATTTTGTGGAAATGGTTTGTGATAGTTTGGCTGCGGGAATTACATATCAGGGTAAGAACTGGACTGATGATTATCAATTGAGTTATTGGTTAAGAACGAGGGAAAAAGCTAAAATTCATCCTAAAATGGATAAATTATTAACGAAGGTTTATTCTGATGTCGCTAAAAAGGGGCTTAATGCAGTAGTTAATAAAGAATATTTTAGAGAAGTATATGAGCGTTATACTAAGTAGTTTTAAGGTTAGAGGAGGATAATTTAATGAAGGTATTATTAGTCAATGGTAGTCCTAATAAAAGTGGTTGTACAAATGAGGCTTTAATTGAGGTTGCGAAGGCATTGCAAGAAAATGGAATAGATACGGAGATTTATTGGATTGGCAATAGACCTATTTCGGGATGTTTAGGTTGTGGGGCTTGTTTTGAAAGTAAGCGCTGTGTGATTAAAGATAAAGTAAATGAATTTTTAGATAAATGTTGTGAAGCAGATGGCTTTATTTTTGGAAGTCCGGTTCATTTTGCGGGTCCAAGTGGCTTTATTCAGCCTTTTATGGATCGTGTTTTTTATGGAAAAGCCAGTCTATTTAAAGGTAAGCCGGCTGCTTGTATTACAAGTTGTCGTAGAGCTGGTGGATTATCCACTTTTGATAGGTTGAATAAATATTTTATGTATTCATGTATGCCAGTTGTTTCCAGTAATTATTGGAATGGGGTCTATGGGGCTTTGCCAGAGCAAGTAAAAGATGATAAAGAGGGTCTTCAAACAATGCGAGTACTTGGTAATAATATGGCTTGGTTATTAAAGTGTATTGAATTAGGTAAAAATAATGGGGTATGTTTTCCAAAGATTGAAAAAAAGATTATGACAAGTTTTTATAAAGAAAAATAGGTTATTTAATTAATAACTAGATGATTAACAGATATATTAGTTCCAAATTAAATAGGAACTTTTTTCTTTTTCATTTTATTAGCACTCTATATTGACAAGTGCTAAAAACAGAGTATAATAACAAATGAAGGGGATGATAAAATGTATGGTTATCCAAATGAGGAAAACAATGAAAATGTATTAGAAAAATATGGAAGAAACATTATAGAAGATGCGAAAAAGGGAAAAATTGATCCTGTAATTGGGAGAGATGAAGAAATTCGTAGTATTACAAGAGTCTTGTCTAGAAAGACTAAGAATAATCCGGTGCTTATAGGTGAAGCTGGAGTTGGTAAAACAGCTATTGTTGAAGGTTTAGCCCTTAGAATTGTTAAGGGAGATGTACCGAGTAGTTTGAAAAATAAAGTTATTTGGGAATTGGATATGGCCTCTTTAGTAGCTGGAGCAAAGTATCGTGGTGAATTTGAAGAGAGATTAAAAAATGTTTTAAATGAAGTGAAGAAGAGCAATGGTGAAATCATTATGTTTATTGATGAAATTCATATGATTGTTGGTACCGGCAGAACTGATGGAGCAATGGATACTTCAAATATATTGAAACCTATGCTTGCTCGTGGAGAGATTCATGTTATTGGGGCTACTACTTTAAATGAGTATCGTCAGTATATTGAAAAAGATGGAGCATTAGAGAGACGTTTTCAAAAAGTTAGGGTAGAAGAACCCAATGTTGAAGATACAATTACAATACTTCGTGGGTTAAAAGAAAGATTTGAAATTCATCATGGTGTGTCAATTCAGGATAAAGCTTTAATTAGTGCGGCAACTTTATCAAATAGATATATTACAGATAGATATTTACCAGATAAGGCTATTGATTTAGTAGATGAAGCTTGTGCTACGATTCGTGTACAAATGGATTCCGTACCATTTGAGTTAGATACTTTAACACACAGGATTATGCGATTAGAAATTGAAAAACAAGCAATAAAAAAAGAAAAAGACGAATTATCTAAGAAGAGAAGAGAGAAGATAGAAGAGGAACTTAGCTCTTTAAAAGAAAAAGAAAAGAAATTGACAGAGGCTTGGAATAAAGAAAAATCATTAAATGATGATATTAAGAAGAAAAAGAAAGACATTGAAAAAGCAAAGTTTGAACTTGAAAAAGCAGAAAATGAATATGATTTGGAAAAGGCCGCTATTTTAAAACATGGTGAAATACCAAAATTGGAAAAAGAATTAGAGGCTTTAAATAATGTTGAAAAGAATAAAATATTGAGTGATGTTGTAACAGGAGATGATATTGCACAAATTATTGCTAAATGGACTAATATTCCAGTTACTAAATTAATTAGCAGTGAAAAGGAAAAATTACTTGGTTTAGAAGAAAATATGAAGAGAAGAGTAATGGGTCAAGATGAGGCTTTAAAATTAGTTAGCGATGCTGTTATTAAATCTCGCAGTGGAATAAAGGATCCTAATAAGCCAATTGCTTCATTTATGTTTTTAGGTCCAACTGGGGTTGGTAAAACAGAGGTAGCAAGAACATTAGCTTATGAATTGTTTGATGATGAATCCCATATGATTAGAATTGATATGAGTGAATATATGGAGAAGTTTAGCGTATCAAGATTAATTGGTTCGCCTCCTGGTTATGTTGGTTATGAAGAGGGAGGCCAGTTAACAGAAGCTGTTAGACGAAATCCTTATAGTATAGTATTGTTTGATGAAGTAGAGAAAGCTCATCCAGAGGTTTTGAATTTGTTGTTACAAATACTTGACGATGGTAGAGTGACTGATTCTAATGGTCGAACAGTTGATTTTAAAAATACAATTATTATTATGACTTCTAACTTAGGTAGTGAATATGTTTTAGATGGTAAAACGGAGAAAGTATTAGATGAAGTTAGAGCACACTTTAGACCAGAATTTATTAATAGAATTGATGAAGTTATTGTCTTTAATGCCTTAAATAAAGATGCTATTAGTTGCATTTTAACAAAAATTATTAATGATATTGAAAAAAGACTTGGTGATATTAAATTACATATTAAATTAACAGATGCTGCTAGAGAGCAATTTATTGAAGAAGGATATGATATTAACTATGGAGCACGTCCTTTGAAACGTTTAGTTTCAAGAACGTTAGAGACAGATTTAGCAAAGATGATAATTAATGGTGAAATAAAATTTAATGAGACTGTAATGGTTGATTATAGGGATAATTTTGTAATTGAGAAGGTTTTAAAAGATTAAGAAATTTAATAAAAGTTTTGTTTAAGCACTTAGTATATGAAGCAATTAAGTGCTTTTATTTTTATTTAGTGATGGTTGGTAAGTGGCTACTTTCTTGCTAAATAATTTTATGTTATAATTAATAGTAGGAGGAGACTTATGGAAAAATTACGAATGATAGTTTCGGGGCTATTTAAGGTTGTTTTATTGGTCTGCGTTTTTTTCTTGCTAATTAGTTTTTCAGCATCAGGCATATTAAAAGATGGACTTAGTTCAGTAGTTGGTAGTAAAATGTTTTTAATACCTGGTTTTGAAGAAGTTAGTGTTAATAATGATAAGGTTATGGAATTTATTCAAGAACCAGAGACGAAAGAATTTATTATGGAATATATTGATCCTATAATTGGTGGAGAAGTTGATGTTGATGATATTAATTTAGGCGAAGATATTTATTCATTTGTTTTGAATAATAGAGATAAAATTGAGGAAATTGTAGGAGAACCTATTGATATGGAGCAATTAAAAGAATTTACTGATAGTGAGGAAATGCAAGCGATTAATGAGCAGTATATCGATGTGGTTGTTAATACGAAGGAAATAGTACCTACTGAAGTTAAAACAATGGTTCATACATATAGTTTCTTTTTAACTGGAAAGTTTAGGCTATTAATGGGAATAATTAGTGGAACTGCTATTTTATTAATTGCTTTATTGGAAAAATCTTATCATAGTTGGATGAGGACAGTTGGAAAAACTTTGATTGGTTGTGGTTTTGTTATAGTTTTATTTACTTTAGTTGGTTCTAGTATTTTAAATAGTATATTGGAAGCTTTTGACTTTTCTGTATTTAACTTAGAGTATAAAAATGCATTAAGAGTGGCTATTATTTCAATCATAATAGGAGTTGTTTTAGCAGTTATTTATAGTAGAGTTGAGCGCCATATAAAAGAGAGGAGTATTTTAAATGATATATCCAAAAGCACTGCAACATAATTCTTTAATTGGAGTAACGGCGATGGCAGCAGTAGAGAATCGTTTTGAAAATGAATTTGACTTATCACTTGAAAATATAAGAAAAGAAGGATTTAGAATAGTAGAAACAGCAGATGTTAGAAAAAATAGTTATTTGTATTCACCAGGAGATGTTAGAGCTGCTGAAGTAAATTCTTTGGTGGAAAATGAGAATGTTGCCGCAATAATGTGTGCATCTGGGGGAGATTTTTGTTTAGAAATATTGCCATATATAGATTTAGAGAAGATAAAAGAAAATGTTAAATGGTTTAGTGGTTCATCAGATCCAACTTCACTTTTATTTTATATAACAACGAAAGCCGATATTGCAACGTTGTATGGTTATAATGCTGGAAGCTTTGAACAGAGAATGCTTCATAAGTCTAATAAATTATTTTTTGAGTTCTTAAAAGGAAATATTGTTCGACAGGAAAGTTATTCTTTGTATGAGAAGAATCGAGAGTTGAGATCTTTAGATCGATATAACTTGGATACAAAAGTTTTTTATGAAAACTTTAATGGTGATATGGATATAACCGGTAGATTAATAGGTGGTTGTATTGATGTTTTAAAAGATATAATTGGAACTAAATATGATGGCACTTTAGAGTTTGTTTCTAAATACAAGGATGATGGAATCATTTGGTATTTTGATAATTTTGCTTTGAGTAGTGAAACGTTATATTTGACATTAATTCAATTTAGAGAAGCAGGATGGTTTAAGTATGCTAAAGGAATTATTATTGGTCGAGTTTTATATTCTTCGTCTAATTTCTCAGACTTTTCATATCAAGAGGCAATTAAACGAGCCATTTCGGATATACCGGTAGTTTTTAATGCTGATATTGGACATGTAGTACCAAAGATGACTTTAATTAATGGAGCAATTGCCCATGTCGTGGTGAGAGATGGCAAAGGGTATATTGATCAGGAATTAAAATAAATTTTTAAAGGAGTAAGAAAAATGAATGAAGATTTAGAAAAAACAGGAATGTTTAGTGTAGTTGAGAAAGATCATGATGATTATATATCGGTAAGAGAGAGAGTAGAGCAGGTAGAAGATCGAATGGATTATGTAGTTTTTTCCGATGAAAAAAGAAAAAAACTTGATGATTTAATTAAACAAATTAGATCTTGTGATGATGAAGATATCCAAGAAAAAACATTTGAAACATTGGTTAATTTAATGGAAGAAGAATAAAAGTATCTTAGAGATACTTTTTTGCGCACTAGTTTTGTGTAAATAATTTGTCAACTTATTAATAAAATAGATGAAAGACAAATAAAAAAAGAAATAATTGTAGTATAATTAGTACTCACGAGGAGAGGATAGTATGGGTTTATTTGATAAATTTTGTAAATATTTAAGTAGCATAACAACAATTGATGCTTTATATTTGTATTTAGCTTTGTCCACAATGATAGTAATTTTTGTTTTTTGGGGATTAAGAAGATTGGGAACTGTTATTTTTAGAAAGAGATTAAGTGGTAGAAAAGAGTATTGGGTTAATCAAATATATAAAATTTTACTTAATATTTTGGAAGTATTATTATTGGTTTTTATTTGGGATGATTATATTAAAGATTTAATGACTTTAATTAGTGTTTTATCAGCTGCCATGACAATTGCTTTAAGAGAATTGATTTTGAATTTCTTTTGTGGAATATATATTCAAGTAAAGAAACCATTTAAGGTAGAAGATCGAATTGAAATTGATGGTATTAAGGGAGACGTAATGAGTATTTCGACTTTAGATTTTGAAGTGTTAGAAATATCTAATAAAGATGAAAGAGGTCAATCTACAGGGGTAGTTATTACTTTTCCAAATTCAGTAGTTTTTTCAAAGCCGGTTAAAAATATAACTAAAGGATTTAAGTATGTTTGGGATGAATTGACGGTTAGAGTTGATTTAACTTGTGATTTAAGTAAAAATAAGCAAACTTTGTATAAGATTGTAAATGAATTAGAGGTTGTTAAAAGTATACCTAAAAAAATGAAAGAGCAAGTAAATAATATTAATAATAGTAATAGGATATATTTTAATCAATATGATCCCATTATATATACAAAATTAGTTAAGGGGTATGTGGAACTTACGATTCGTTATTTAATGCATCCAAAAAAATCACGCTTTGTGGAAAGCGTAATTTGGAATAAAATTTATTTAGCTTATAAAGAGGGAAAAATAGATTTGTATACTGGAGAACTCTAGAAGGGTTCTTTTTCTTTGTAGAACTTTTGATTATTTAAAAGACGGATATTAGTGGGATCTTTTTCTAAGGCAAGGGTATTAAAATAAATGGCGTAGCCGTATTTCTTTTGGTTGTAGCAAGCAATCGCTAAAAGATCATAGATTGTTGAGTCCCAACTAAAAATTTCATTTATATATGTTTTTTCATGATTTGTTATGCACAGTGCCTTTATACATAATTTTTCAACTTCTTTGAATTTGTTTTGTTCGTATTCTAAAATGGCTTTTTCAACTAAACCATCTCTTAAATGGGGAGCCTCTTTAATGGCTTTGTTATAATAAGTTCTTGCTTCTTTGATTTTTCCTAGATTTTTATAGGAACGACCTATAAATCGATATGATGCGGCTCTTTCGTCTTTCCAAGTGGCAGTTTTTAAAGAAAGGTGCTTTTTCAGTGTTTTGATAGCATCTGTCCATCTATTATAATACATATATTCTCGTCCAAGATAGTGAACATTTCGATCGTCCTCAGGAGATTCTTGAACTGATAATTCTAAAAGTTGAAGGTAGGAACCTCTTGACTTTTTAGAATCAGGATAATGGTTTAAAACGATGTCTTCGATAGTGATAGTTTGGGGACTTGTCCCAGAATATGCTAATACTTCATGGACGGGATGGGTCCAGGAGTATCCGTTTCTTGCATGGATTTTTTCGTATAGAAAACTTATTTTGGGGTTATTATTTTCATCAAGGGACCAATTGTAAGTATATTTGGCTTGGGTGGTTTCTTTTGTCCAAGCCTTTTCAAGTTTTTTTCTCCAACCAGGATTGAATACTTCATCTAAATCAGTACAAACGCAAATATCGGTGTCCTCAGGGACAAGTTTTAGAGATTCATTTCTGGCTGTGTCAAATCGCCATGGCTTGATTATTTTGCTAGAAACTTTGACACCAAGCGATTCTAATAATTCTCTAGTTTTATCTGTGGAGCCAGTATCTAAGACATATATTTCGTCGGCTTCTTTCATAGATTCAAACCAACGTTTGACATGTTTTTCTTCATTTTTAGAGATGGCATAGACACATATTTTCATTTTTTCACGTCCTTTTATTTTGTTAAAGATAATTGTTTTTAAAAAAATTATTTTTAATTGACATAAAATTTATATCAATCGTAATAATTTTATGTATAATTTTTTTAATTATGATATAATGATAAAAAATAGTGAGGTGTTTTTATGAGAAAGAGAATGGATAAGGAAATGTTGAAATCAGCTTTGACTATGAGTGGTTTATTTACGCTATTGGTTTGTATTGTTTTATTCTTGATTTCTAATGAGCCATATCTTATTTATGATGTGGGAAAAACTATTAAAACTGGAGATTTGCCACCAATAATGTTTACTATTGGAATGGGATTAGTAGTTTTATTTGTAATTTTAAGTGCCACATTGTTTAGTATTGCCCATTATAAAAGGGGAGATGTGACTAGAGATGAAGAAAAAATTAAAAAACGTGTTAGAAAAAGAAGAAAAATTAAGAAAAATGTAAAAGCTGAAGAAGTAAAAAAAGAAAAGAGAGACTAGACTTGAAACTAGTTTCTCTTTTTTTGTTGAATGGAACTATGGTCCGGTAGGACCGGTCGGTCCAGTAGCTCCGGTTGGTCCAGTAGGTCCGGTAGCACCTTCAGCTCCAGTAGCTCCGGTTGGTCCAGTAGGTCCGGTAGCACCTTCAGCTCCAGTAGCTCCGGTTGGTCCAGTAGCACCTTCAGCTCCAGTAGCTCCGGTTGGTCCAGTAGGTCCGGTGGCACCTTCAGTTCCAGTAGCTCCGGTTGGTCCTGTCACTCCAGTAGGCCCAGTTGAACCAGTAACTCCGGTTGGCCCTTGTGGTATTGTTAAATTTAGTACAAAGTTTGGTGAGATTCCTGTTATAGTTGCTGTTGCACTTGAACCGGGTGCCCCTGTTGTTACTGTACCAATTGTAATATTTGGTGTTTGCCCAGTAGTTCCAGTCGCTCCAGTAGGTCCAGTAGGTCCGGTTGGCCCGGTTGGCCCTGTAGCTCCGGTAGCTCCTGGAAGTCCTTGAATACCTTGGATTCCTTGGATGCCAGGAATTCCCTGTATTCCTTGAGGTCCGGTTGGTCCAGTAGGTCCGGTTGGCCCAGTTGGACCTGTTATTCCAGTGGGGCCAGTTGGATTGACTATGCAGAATACAGGTCTACATAATGGTTTCTTATGTTCCGGTTGATAGTTTCCTTGATAACAATTGTTGTTCATACCATTTCTCCTTTCCTTATATTTTATGCGTGAAATAGAACTTTGTTCATTAAGATGAATTTTAATTTTTGAATTTGTTTTTCATAGACGAGATTTATTTACATATAATTTTATGAGGTGAAATATGCAAACTTATGTGGTTCAAATGGGAGATACTTTATATGGTATTGGGAAACAATTTGGGATAACAGTTGAAGAGTTAAAATTAGAAAATGATTTAACTAATAATACAATTAGTGTTGGACAAGTACTTAGAATTCCTACAACGGCAACAACTTCTCTTTATATTGTAAAAAGGGGAGATACACTTTATAGTATTGCGAATAAGTATAATGTTAGTGTAAATGAATTGATGCGAATAAATAATCTTAAGAGTACTAATTTAGCAATTGGGCAACAACTAAGAATACCAATTAATGGTGTTCCATCGACAAGTAACTATATTATATATACTGTCAAGGTTGGAGATAGTTTGTATTCAATTGCGAAGAAATATAATGTTTCTGTGGATACGCTTATTAATGAAAATAGCTTAGTTAGTACTACGTTGGCAATTGGACAAAAACTAAAAATACCTGTTGAAGATCAAGGCGATAATGATTATCAATATATGACTTATATTGTACAAAGTGGAGATAGTTTATATAAAATAGCAAAAAATTATGGTATGACTGTTGGACAATTGATGGAAATAAATAATTTAGAAACGACAAATTTAAGTATTGGTCAGGTCTTAAAGGTTTTAAGTACTGGTGGTAGTTCTTCTGGTATTCCGTTGGGTTCTTCCTGTTATGGAAGTGGTTATAAAGAGCCTAGTTGGGAAACATATACCGTTAAGAGTGGAGATAATTTATATAATATAGCAAGAAAATATGGTGTTAGTGTTGATTATTTAATGGAGATTAATGACTTAAGTACTAATAGTTTAAGTATTGGTCAAGTTTTAAAAATTAGGGAGGTGGAAGCGTGAATATTATAGGTTATGATGAGTTCAAGAAAACTGATTTATATGCTGATTTTATAAAAGAAAATCCAGATGTTGGACATTTAAAAGTTCAAGTTTTTACAGCTTATGGAGCGATACCTGTTTTGGATACGAAGATTATAATTACAAAAGATATTGAGGAATATAAAGTTATTTTCTTTCAGGGCGAGACTGATTCGAGTGGCATAATTAGTGATATTGCTTTGCCAGCACCGGTAACGGTTACAGCTTTAACACCAGAGGTTGTACCAGGTTATACAATTTATGAATTGACTGCAATTCATCAGGGGTATGAGACATTAAAGTCTTATTCGATTGGTGTATTAGGAGGGGTTAATATTATTCAATATGTAAAGATGTTGCCAGATATTGATATAAAGGGAGTAGATACTAATGTTAGTTAGAATTCCAACTATTCCGACGGATATAATTGTTCATTTAGGGGCACCTGATGAGGATGCGCGTAATATTACCGTTCCCTTTGTTGAATATATAAAGAATGTTGCTTCAGGGGAAATTTATCCAAATTGGCCACTCGATGCTATAAAGGCAAATGTCTTGGCACAAATTTCTTTTGCTCTGAATAGAATTTATAATGAGTGGTATCCATCTAAGGGTTATGATTTTGATATAACAAGCAGTCCTGCATATGATCAGTCTTTTAAAGAAAATAGGCAATTTTTTGAAAATATTGCCACTGTTGTTGATGATTTATTTAATAATTATTTAGTAAAAGATGATCAAGTTCAACCTTTATTTGCAATGTATTGTGATGGAAAAAATGTTACATGTGATGGACTTAGTCAGTGGGGAAGTGTTGCGTTAGCTAATCAGGGAATGGGACCAATTGATATATTGAGACATTATTATGGCGATGTTAATATAATTTATAATGCACCAGTTGATGATAATATTAGAACTTATCCCGGCTTTCCACTTGAGGTTGGAAGCGGAGGAGATTTTGTAAGAATGCTAAAGATTCAATTGAATAGGATTGGACAAAATTATCCAGCCATACCAGTTATTATAAATGATAGTCCTTATTTTACTGTGGAAACAGAACGTGCAGTCAAAAAATTTCAAGAAATCTTTAATTTGCCAGTTACAGGAATTGTAGATAAATCAACTTGGTATAAGATTAAATATATTTATAATGCAGTCAAGAAAATTAGCGATTTATATTCTGAGGGTATTTCAGTGGATGAGGCTAGTCTTTTATATAAGAAGGTCTTACAATTAGGGGATGATGAGCCTTATATTAGGACACTTAAATATTTACTGAATATAATTTCATATTTTGATTCATCAATTCCATTTTTAGATTTAAAGGGTAATTTATTTGATGAAGATACCAAACAGGTAATTGAAGCATTTCAGAAGAAATATGATTTGCCAGTTACGGGGATTGTTGATGCGCCAACATGGAAAGATATAAGGGAAGTGTATAGACAAACAATTAGGAATGTTCCGAGCGAATATTATACAGTTTTAAATGAGTTTTATCCAGGAAAGTTTTTATCTAAAGGTATGACTGGTGATGAGATAATTAATTTGCAACGGTTTTTATATTTAATTTGTAAAAGAACGGGTGATATTCCGGGTGTTATTGTTAATGGGCAGTTTGATAGTTTAACAGAACAGTCGGTTAAAGCTATTCAAACGATGCAGGGTTTAACGGTAGATGGAGTTGTGGGACCAATTACTTGGTATAGTATTGTTGAAATGTCGAAAGGAAATGGAACTTTAAATTAAGAAAGACTAGCAATAGTCTTTTAATTTTGATAAAATAGATGGGTACAATGGAGGTGCTGCTATGAAAAGGATAATAATTATATTGATGCTTAGTTGTTTTCTTATTACAGGTTGTTCTTTAAAGAAATTAGCAGTAGTGGAGAAAATAGAAGTTGCTAAAGTAAAACAAATTATTGATAATAGTGAACGATATCCAAATACGATTATTATAGATGTTAGAACAGAGGAAGAGTATTTATTAAAACATTTGAAAGGGGCTATAAACATACCTCTTGATGAGATTAAGAACATTGATATTGCAAAGGATAAGCAAATAATTTTATATTGTCAGTCTGGTAATAGAAGTAGTCAGGCTGGTGAAATACTAGTAGAACTTGGTTATAAGCATATTTTTGATATGGGTGGAACTAATTCTTGGATTTATGAATTTAGTGAAGGTGAAGAAAAGTGATTAAAATAGATAAAGAAGTTGAAAAGTATTTAAAGAAGAAAAAAGAAGACGTTGTCTTTAGTACTAGAATAAGGAATTATAGTAAAAGTAATTTTTATATAGCAATTGTTTATAATAGAAAAATTAATATGTATAAAGTTTTATTTATTCCACTTGATGTAATTGAGGATGGAAAAATAGATGATTTTGCTTGCTATCAGTTTATTGATACTATGAGTGTTAATTATATTGTTGAAAGTTTTAAGCATGAAAAGGATAAGTTTAATGAGAGTTTTTGTTTTAAAGAAAATAAATTGATTGACACATATAAAGTAGAGATTTTTATTAATTTAGCGGGAGAGATTTATAATTTTACAGCAACTAGGTATATACCGAAATTATGGTTATTTATGTTTGAAAGTATTGTGATGGTATTTCAGTATGTACCACATATTGCTAGTGGATTATGTGAAGACTTATTAACCTTATTTCAGGATGAAGCAGAAAATATTATGTATCAGGAATCGTTTGAATTTGATTTACTACGTGATGATGAGAAAACTTTAAAAGAAAAGTTTGGTGATGAAATTTTTTCAGATAGTAAAATCAGTCAGTTAGAAAAGATAAACAATAAATATTTTTCTATAGTTAATAAGAAAGTTGTTATTGTTGATTATGATCATGGGATTACTAATGTTTATTGTGGATGCGAAAATTATTGTAAGTATGTATTGACGGTAATGATGGCAATTAGGAATAATTTTGAAAAGAAATTTAGTAAAATAATGGTTATTGATAAAGATAATGCGGCATTAGTTAGATACTATTTAAGTTATGGGACTAGTAACGAAGGTTTTAAAGTATTACATGGTGGTGCTGAGAAGGTAATCACTTTTGATGAATATAATGATGGATTAGTACGAATAGTAGAAGATTATCATGAATTAGAAAAAAGTAGTGAGGAGTAGGAGGTACTTCTCTTTTTCTTAAAAATTATTAAATTAGCACTCTTTATTGACAACTGCTAAAATAAGTGTTATAAAATAGATATACATTTAATGTTAGGAGATGAAATGATGGAAAAACATGAATTTAAATCTGAGTCAAAGAGATTATTGGATTTAATGATTAATTCTATTTATACAAATAAAGATATTTTTTTGAGAGAGTTGATTTCTAATGCTAGTGATGCGTTAGATAAGCTTTATTATCGTAGTTTAACTGATGAAAAGGTTAAGGTTTCTAAGGAAGAATTAGAAATTCATCTAGAATTTGATAAGGAAAAACGTACTATTACTATTAAAGATAATGGTTGTGGTATGACTAAAGAAGAATTAGAAAATAATTTAGGGACAATTGCTAAGAGCGGCTCACTTGCTTTTAAAGAAAATATGAGTAGTGAAGAAAAGGTAAATATTATTGGGCAGTTTGGTGTTGGTTTTTATTCAGCCTTTATGGTAGCAGATCGAATTAGTGTGACTAGTAAATCGGTTGATGAAGATAAGTCTTATATTTGGGAAAGTGAAGGAATCGATGGTTATACTATTAGTGATGCTAAGAAGAAAAAGAATGGTTGCGAAATAGTCCTACATATTAAAGAAGATAGTGAAGAGGAAAACTATAGTAAATATTTAGATGAGTATGAATTAAAAAAATTAGTTAAAAAGTATTCTGATTATATTAGTTTCCCAATAAAAATGAAAGTTACACATCATGAATTAGTGGATGAGGAAAAACATGAGTATAAGGATAAAAAAGTAGAAGAGACATTGAACAGTATGGTTCCGTTATGGAAGAAAAATAAAAATGATGTTAGTGATGATGAATATGATAATTTTTATATGGATAAGTTTAGTGATTATGACAAACCACTTCGTGTAATTAGTTCTGCAGTAGAGGGAATGTGTTCATATAAAGCACTTTTGTTCATTCCAAGTCATGCCCCATATGATTATTATTCACAAGAATATAAGAAAGGTCTTAGCTTATATTCTAATGGAGTATTAATTATGGAAAAATGCGAAGAATTGCTTCCAGATTATTTTAGTTTTGTTAAGGGAGTTGTTGATACAGAAGATATTTCTCTTAATATTTCAAGAGAAGTATTACAGGAATCTCATAGTTTATCTTTGATTGCTAAAAATATCGAAGGTAAGATTCGCAAAGAGTTAGAATCAATGCTAAAGGATAATCGTAGTGAATATGAAGAATTCTTTAAAACCTTTGGTGTTCAATTAAAATATGGTGTTTATAATAATTTTGGAGCTGATAAGGATAAGTTAAAAGACTTAGTAATGTTTTACTCTTCAAAAAGAGAAAAATTAGTTACTTTGAAAGAATATGTTGAAAAGATGAAAGAGGGTCAAGATAAAATTTATTATGCATCTGGAGCTTCGATTGAAAAAATAGATGCTATGCCACAAGTTGAAGCTGTTAAAGAGCATGATTTTGATATTTTATATTTGACAGATTATGTTGACGAATTTACAATAACGGCTATTTCCGAATATGAAGGTAAGAATTTCTTGAATGTTGAGAATGGGGATTTAGATTTAGAGAGTGATGAGGAAAAGGAAGTTACTAAAAAAGTTAATAAAGAAAATAAAAACTTGCTTAAGGATATGGCTGAGATTTTTGATGATATTGAAGAGGTTAGATTTAGTAATAAATTGGGTAAACATCCAGTGTGTTTAACAAGTAAAGGAGATGTATCAATTGAGATGCAGAAAGTCTTTGATGCAATGCCTAACCAAACTGGGATTAAAGCAAAATTAGTGTTAGAAATTAATGAAAAGCATCCAATTGTGGAGAAATTACAAGATCTTTATGAGAAGGATAAAGAGGCCTTTTCAAAGTATGCAAAGATCTTGTATAGTGAGGCGCGAATGATTGCTGGATTACCAATTGAAAATCCAACCGAGATATCAACTTTAATTTGTGAAGTTATTGCTAAATAGTAAGATAAAGCGTACTTGTTTTTTAAGTACGTTTTTTTTAGGATTTTTAGGTAGTCTAAAAATGTAAACTTTTTAAGTAAGAAAATTGTATATTTTGTTGCTATTGCTTGAAAAAGTCGGGGTGGGGGGTAGTTTATAAAAAAATGTAAATAAAAGTCGTGCTTTTTCAATTGACAAAAGGCATATTAACTGGGATAATTAGGTTATACTAAGAAAGGATGATAAGAGTATGAGTAAGAAGAAAATTTTATTTTCAGTTATGGCGTTAGTAGCTGGATTATTCTTCATGCCAGTGGTAAATGCTAAAGAAGCTCCAACTATGGAAGATAATTTATTTTTTGCTAATGGTACCGCAGTTACAATTGAAGCAAGAGATGATGGTGTAGCTGGTGCTAAGATCACTTGGGAAGGTGGAGAAAAAATTGTTGATGCTAACACTGTAGTTTTTGGTGGAAGCCATGAAAGTGAAGAAAGAATAGCTTCTACAAGCGTAACAATGAACGGTGGAGAAGTTCGTGGTGTCTTTGGTGGAGGCTTACATAAAAGTAATGTAGGCTCTGCAAAGGTTACAATTAATGCTGGAAAATTGAACTTTGTCCAAGGTGGAGGTGCTTCTTCATTTTCTGGAACAACTTGTCATAGACCATGGTATAGTGGTGATGCAAAAAACTCTCCAAATAGAGTTGATGAGGCAGAAGTTGTAGTTGTTAATGGTACTGGAACAGGATCTTATCCAATTGTTTACGGTGGTGGAGAAGGAATTAGTTATGTTGGTACAACCGATGTAAAAGTTCAAGGTGGTAACTGGGATTATGTTATTGCTGGTGGTTCTAACGGATATACTGGTGTTTCTAATTTAACAATTACTGGTGGAGTAATTGGCATTGTTCAAAGTGTTAACCGTGGTTCAATGGATGAAGCTAATATAAGTATTTCTGGTGGGACAATTACAAATGCTTATGTAGGTGGAGATGCTAGTGATGCTGGTGTTACAGGTACTATTGCAGCAGCTAATATGGAAATTACTGGTGGAACGGTAACAAATGCTTACGTAGGTACTAATGGTGGACAACGTGTTTCTGCAAAGGATGTAGCAACATTAGTTTACAACAAAGATGCTGTTCAAAACGTTGATGAAACCCAATTTGAAGCTGATTCAGTAGTGGCTACAGTTAAACTTACTATTTCTGCAGAAGGTGAAACTGAGGTTATAGATATCCCTGTTGGTTCGAAATTAACACAGGATGAAATTGATGCTTTAGTTGCCGAACTTAATGCAGAACTTGAAGGAACTGGATTTAGTTTTGATGGTTTCTATAAAGACGAGAAATTTGAAGAAAAATTTGACTGGACTCAAGAGATTAATGACGATGTAGTTGTTTATGTAAAATTAGTTCAGCTTCGCGAAGATCAAGATAACAATGAAAATGAAAATATTACTAATCCTGAAACTTCTGATATTGGATTAGTTGGAATTATTACAACAATTGTTATTGCAGGAGCAGGATTAGGTTATACAATTAAGAAACGTCGATTTAATTAATTGAACATTTTGAGCTGATTGCTAGCCGAAAGTTAGCAATCAGTTTTTTTGTGGAAGAAATTGTGTTTTTTTATGGCATTATTTTTCTTTTTAATATATAATTAAGTAGAATAAGGAGGCTAGTGTATGGCTGTTTTAACAAAAAAGGAATTAGGTAAATTAGATGGTTATTTTAGGGCGTTAAATTATTTATCAGTAGCGCAACTTTATTTGCTTGATAATCCACTTCTTAGAAGGAAATTGGAAATTACAGATATAAAACCTAATGTTGTTGGTCATTGGGGAACCGCGCCAGGACAAAATTTTATTTATATGCACTTAAATCGTATAATAAAGAAATATAAGCTTCGTATGATTTATATTTCTGGACCAGGGCATGGGGGACAGGCAATGATTGCTAATAACTATTTGGAAGGTGTTTATACGAAGTTTTATCCAAATATAACGGAAAATGAAGAGGGATTAAAGAAACTTTGTAAGCAGTTTAGTTTTCCTGGTGGTGTTAGTTCACATGTTGCACCTGAGACACCTGGGTCTATTCATGAAGGTGGAGAGCTTGGTTATAGTTTAGCGCACGCTGCTGGGGCTGTTTTGGATAATAAAGACTTGATTGCCGCCTGTGTTGTTGGTGATGGAGAGGCAGAAACAGGTCCACTTGCAACTAGCTGGCATATAAATAAATTTTTGAATAAGAAAACAGATGGGGTTGTGTTACCAATTTTGCATCGTAACGGTTATAAGATTGCTAATCCGACAGTTATGGGAAGAATGAGTGAGGAAGAATTAGAAGACTTTTTCTATGGTTATGGTTGGAAACCATACTTTGTTTCGGGAAGTAATCAACTAAAAATGCACGAAGAAATGGCGGCAACAATGGATAAAGTTGTTCGAGAGATTGTTAAAGTTAGAAGCAGTGGTAAGGGATTATATCCAGTTGTTGTTGTTACTACACCTAAGGGGTGGACGGGTCCAAAAGAGGTGGCTGAGAAAAAAATTGAAGGAAGTTTTAGAGCTCATCAAGTCCCAATCTCAATAACGAGGGATAATCCAGAAGGCTTAGCAGCCTTAGAAAAATGGCTTAAAAGTTATAAACCAGAAGAATTGTTTGATGAAACTGGCAAATTAAAAAAAGAATTAAAGGAATTAATACCTTCACCTTCTAAGAGAATGGGAGCTAGTCCTTATGCTAATGGTGGGTTATTACTTAAAGATTTACTTGTCCCTAATTGGATGGATTATGCTCTAGATATTAAAAAGCATGGAGCAATAATTTCGCAGGATACGATGAATTTAGGACATTACATTCGCGATGTTTTTAAGCTTAATGATAAAAATAAGAATTTTAGAATATTTGGACCTGACGAGGCTTTATCTAATAGATTTAATTATATTTTTCCAACTGAAAATAGGACTTGGAATTATAAAACTTTAAAGTCTGATGAGTTTTTATCTGAAAATGGGCGAGTGATGGATTCATATTTATCAGAACATTTATGTGAAGGAATGTTAGAGGGTTATTTATTAACGGGTAGACATGGATTTATTCATAGTTATGAAGCTTTTATTAGAATTGTTGATTCTATGGCTAGTCAACATGCCAAATGGTTAAAAGTTTGCAATCAAATTCCTTGGCGTGCACCAATTGCTTCACTTAATTTTATGTTAGTATCACATGTTTTTCAACAGGATCATAATGGTTATACTCATCAAGATCCAGGATTTTTAAATCATTTAGTAACAAAGAAGGCTGATGTTGTAAGAATGTATTTGCCACCAGATACTAATTGTTTATTATCAACATTTGATCATTGTATTAGAACAAAGAATTATATAAATGTGATTGTTGCATCAAAGCATCCACGTCCACAATGGTTAACTAAGGAAGAAGCAAAGATTCATTGCAGTAACGGAGTGGGAATATGGAATTTTGCTAGTAATGATAACGGAGATCCAGATGTAGTTATGGCTTGTTGTGGAGAAACTCCAACGTTAGAGACGTTAGCGGCAGTTGATATTTTAAGAAAATACGTTAGTGGAATAAGAATTAGAGTTGTTAATGTTGTTGATTTGATGAAGTTACAGTCTAATTACACACATCCACATGGGATGACAGATGAAGTATATAATTCAATATTTACGAAAGATAAACCTATTATTTTTAATTTTCATGGTTATCCTTCTTTGATACATCAACTTACATATAAAAGAGAGAATAGAAATATGCATGTTCACGGATATAAAGAAGAAGGAACAATTACAACGACTTTTGATATAAGAGTTCAAAATGAAATTGATAGATTTAATCTTGTTATTGCTGCATTGAAAGAAATTCCACGTTATAGTAAGAATGCTAAATCATTAATTGATTGGTGTTATGATATGTTAAAGAAACATAAAGAATATATTAGTGAGTATGGTGAGGATATGCCATATATAAAAGATTGGAAATGGCCAGAGTAGAATAAGCTTTCTGCTCTTTTTCTTTGTGATAAAGGTAGTTTGTTTTTTAAATTTATGATATACTTAAACTGTGAGGTGAGAAAATGAAACGAGGGAAAACACCTATTTTTCCAGTAGTGCTTACAGTTGTGATGATTGTTATAATAATTTATTTATTTGCGACGGTAAAACAACCATTAGTTGTATGTGAAAAAAGAGTTGTAGATGATTTAGGAATTACAATTAGTGAACAATTAGATGTTACAATTGATGGTAATAAAATTGGAAAAATGGAACTGGTTAAAACAATTAAGTTGCCGGATAAGTATTTAGAAGATGATAAATATTTAAATAGTTTAATGTTTACCTTAGAGAATTCATATGATTATTTAGACTCAAAAAAGGTAAATGTAACAAAAATGAAAAATAGTGTAAGTGTTAGGGTAGAAATAGATAAAGATGAGACTATTATTTTAAATAATATTGAATTTGTTGATAATGGTGAATTACAAATGAGGATCAATTCTAATACGAAGAGCAGTGAAGTGGTGACTTTAAAGATTAAGGATAATTATACTGAGGGAGAATTAATGACACGTATGAGAAATAATGGTTATTCTTGTAGATAGGTATTTAGGAGTTTAGTAAAATGGATTTTGATATTAATGCATTAGTGGCTGGACTTGATTTTACTTCTGGACATTTTGTCGATTGTGGTAATGGGTTGATGCTTACTAATGGAGAAATAAGTGTTTTGAAAAGATTTGGTATAAATTATATGGTGTGTGGAACTTTAAAAGAAATTTTATATAAAGTAGAGAAGGTTTTAAAAGAAGAAGATGCCGAAGATTTAGAAGAGTTAGAGTTAGTTGCCACCGCAATTGCGGAAAGAGATTATTATCAAAACACTAATAAATAGAAGATAGGTAAGAGCAGTAAATTTATTTAGGACAAGTTTACTGCTTTTTTAGGAGGAAAATATGAATTATATGCTTGATAAAATAAAACTACATAAGAATGGAAAAAAAATTATTGAAGTTGGAGAAAAAATTACAAAAGAATTAGAGGAAAATAATGGATTGGATGCTAGTGAGAAATTGATGGCAATGGAATTAGCGTTAGCATTACTTAATTATGATTTATTTAAAATAAGTGGTGATGATAGAAAGTAGAGGTTGAAGTTTAGAAGATATTTGTTATAATTGAGGAAGAAAAGAGTGATAAAATGATTTATTTAGATTATAGTGCAACGACGCCAGTTAATGAAGAAGTTTTAGAGACGTTTGTTAAAGCAACAAAAAATTATATTGGTAATCCTAATTCTTTACATAAGGAAGGTATTAAAGCTAAACAATTAATTGATGCAGCTACTGATCAGGTAGCAGGGATATTGGGCATTAAAACAAATGAGGTTATATATACTAGTGGAGCTAGTGAGGCTAATAATATGGCGATTAAGGGAATCTGTTTAAAGTACCAAAATAGAGGTAGGCATATTATTAGTACGGAACTTGAGCATTCTTCGATTATTGCACCCCTTTCTTATTTACAAGGTTTAGGATTTGAAGTTGATTTTGTTAAATTAGATGAAAATGGAAGGGTTGATTTAAAAAATTTAAAGGAGTTAATGCGTGATGATACTATCTTGGTAACTATTGCATCAGTTAATAGTGAGGTTGGAGTAAGGCAACCAATTGAGGAAATAGCCAATATTGTTGCTGAATATCCAAAATGCTATTTTCATAGTGATATTACGCAAAGTATGGGAAAGGAAAAACTGGATTTATCAAAGGTTGACCTAGCTTCTTTTTCGGCACAAAAGTTTTTTGGTATGAAAGGAATTGGTTGCTTAATAAAGAAAGAAAAAATTGTGATAGAACCGTTGATACATGGTGGAAAGTCAACTACGGTTTATCGTAGTGGAACACCAGCTACAGCCTTGATTGCTTCACTTGCTAAGGCTTTACGATTAGCATATCAAGATATTTCAAAAAGGGAAGCTTATGTTAGAGAACTTAATACTTATTTACGTGAGAAACTTAGTGATGTAGATATTTATATAAATAGTAATGAATTTTGTGTGCCACATATTTTAAATATTAGTTTAAAGGGTATTAAATCTGAGACGATGCTTCATGCATTAGAAAGGCATGAAATATACATATCTACGCAGACTGCTTGTTCGATAGGAAATTATTCAATGGCTGTGTATGCGGTTGTTCGTAATAAGGAAAGAGCAAGTAGCAGTCTAAGAATTAGTTTGTCTTATTTGACCACGAAAGAGGAATTGGATACTTTCGTTACGGTTTTTAAAAACTGTTTAGAAGATTTACATATAAAGTAGGTGAAAAAATGAAAGTTGTTAAGATTAATGCCGTTTGGTGTAGTGGTTGTTTAATAATGAATAAAACTTGGAAAAAGATTTTAGAAAAGTACGATATTGAAACTGAAAATCTTGATTATGATTTAGACTATGAAAAGGTAGAAAAATATAAGGTTGGGGAGATTTTACCAGTACTTATTTTTTATAAAGGTGATGTAGAGGTTAAGAGAATTGTTGGTGAGGCATCAGTAGATGAGTTGAGTAAAGTTATAGAAGAGGTAGGGATTTAGATGAAAAAATTTAGTAGTTTATTTATTGGAATTATTTTAAGCTTCTTGATAATTTTACCAGTTAATGCTAAAGAAACGGTTAATGTTTATCTTTTTTATGGTAAAGGGTGTCCACATTGTGCAGCTGAGAAGGAGTACTTAGAGGAAGTGGCTAAAGAAAACAAGAATGTTAAAATTATTTATTATGAAGTGTGGTATGATGAGAATAATAAAAAATTATTTGAAGATGTTAGGGAAAAATTAGAGATTACAAGGACTGGAGTACCACTGACAATAATAGGTGAAACTTATATTGTCGGTTATAGCGAAGCTGTTAATGCTAAAATTGATCGAGCTATTGATTTTTACACTGAGGGAGAGCATAAAGATGTAGTTACAGAAATAAAAAATGGAACTTATGTAAAAAGCGAAACAGATAGTGATGAGTTTTTGGAGCAAGAGAAGAAATCTGATGAAGAGGCAACTGTTAAAGTTCCGTTAATTGGAAGTATTAATTTGAAAAATGTATCATTGTCTACAGCAGCTCTTATTTTAGGATTAATTGATGGATTTAATCCGTGTGCGATGTGGGTTTTATTATTTTTAATCAGTATGTTAATTGGAATGAAAGATAAAAAGCGAATGTGGATTATTGGTTTGACTTTTTTAGGTAGTTCAGCATTTATTTATATGTTGATTATGATGTCATGGCTAAATTTAGTAGTATCAATTTCAACTTCTATATTACTTAGAAATATAGTTGCTATTGTGGCAGTTGGTGGTGGCCTTTGGAATTTGTATAGTTTTATAAAACACCAAGATAGCGGATGTAGTGTGGTTGATGCAAAAAAGAGAAAAAGTGTTTTTGAACGAATAAAAAAGTTTACTAAAGAAAAAAGTTTGCTTTTGGCGCTTATTGGGACTATTGCTTTAGCTTTTTCAGTTAATATTATTGAATTGGCTTGTTCCGCTGGCTTACCACTTGTATTTACGCAATTGCTTTCTTTAAATAAAATAACAGGATTGGGGGCTTTCTTCTACGTTCTTTTGTATACCTTGTTTTTCTTACTAGATGATTTAATCGTTTTTTTTGGAGCAATGAGAACTATGGAGGTAACAGGTATATCAACTAAGTATAGTAAATATTCACATTTAATTGGAGGAATATTAATGATTATGATTGGCTTACTCTTAATATTTAAGCCAGAATGGTTAATGTTTCAATTTAACTAGTTTACTAATTTAAAAATATTTAGTATAATTATATAAGAGAATAAAGGAGTGGCATTATGGGAAATAATATTGAGATAGTAAAAGCTGATGGAACAGTTGAAAAAGTGGAATTAGTGACATATTTATTAACTGATGATGGACTTAATAAGTATATTGTTTATACTAAGGGTGAAAAGCAAGGTGCTGAAGGCGATCAAGTTATATATATTTCAAAGGTTATATCTGATAATGGAACTTTACAAATTCAAGAAATAACTGATGATAATGAGTGGGTTGTAGTTCAAGGCTTACTTAAGAAAATTGCAAATGCATGAAAGAAAGGTGGTATACCATGGCGAAGAAGAAAAGTTTATTAGGTACGATTCAAGAGGTTAAGGCATCTTTTTTTGATACAATTTATAGAAAACAAGGTTTAGTTGATATTTTTACTGATAAAATAGATACCCTTAGTCCTGAGGATCAAGCAAAAATTAAGGAATATGCAAAAAAGCAAGCTCAGCTGGCTGGAGAGTTAGTTGATTCATTAGAAAAAATTAATAGATTGGCAGCAGAGTTAGCTTTAACAGGAGAGGGAATTAAACAAATTCTAGGTGAAGATTCGATAACGCCGGATTTAGAGAATGCTCCAATGGAAAAAGCTGATGTGGTAGCGTCAAACAATACAGGTTCAGTAGTTGATGAAGCAACAATTCAATCTGATACTAAAAATCCAACTGAGATAGCGGGAAAAGTGGAAGAGGCACCAGTTGTTCAAAATGTTGTTCCTGAAACAAATAGTTTAGAACCTTTAAAAGAAGAAAGTAGTTTAGAGAAAACGGATGTTGCTCCAGGTCCAGTTGCCGAGGCTACTGCTTTAACTGATAATAGTGCAGTTGAGTCTAAGACTATAGATAATGCTTTATCAACTAATTCATCCACAGTTGTTTCTGAGGAAACTCCATCTACTGAAAAAGTAGAAACATCAAATGCTGTTGTTCCAGAAATTACTGCAGCACCAGCAGTAGAACAGGCAAAAGAAGTAGTTTCAACCCAAGGTGAAAGCACGGCTTTACCTAATGATGTGCCTTCGGCTGCACAAGTTGTTGATACTGCTGTTTCAGAAAGTGCTAGTGCACCTTTTGCTTTATCCCCAATAGATGAGGGAGTAACACCAGTGGCTTCGACTGAAGCAGTTGTAAATTCTACCGGAGAAGAGACTAAAGCAGTTAGTGAAAATACAGCATTAGTAGTCGATTCAAGTAATGGTGATGTTTTAAGATTTAATAAAGGAGATGCTTTAGCTCCTAAGGCTATTTTGGTAACCGGGGTACAATTTGGAAAGTTAAGTGGTTCTAGAGAAACGCAGAAAGCTTTAATGTCTGCAAAAGGTTTCTTTGGAAATAGTGCAGTATCTAATTCAGCCCAGACGGTAGTTGCTGATGAACAAACATTAATGACTAGTGGCTTGTTGGCACCAACCGAAGATAATAAACAAAAACAAATTGAAGGAATGATGGAACAGGCTAGTACTTTGTATAAAGAGGGAAAAACTCAAGAGGCACAAGCCTTGTATAATCAAGTTAGCACGATGAATCAAGCAATGCAAACACCAGCAGTGGCAGAACAAGGAAAGGTGTTGGTAAATACGCCAGTTCCACCAACAACAGTGGCAGCATAAAGGTAGGATTATGATTAATAAAGAGAAGTATGATGAATATATTGAAAGTTTACTGAATGCAGCACGATTAACAACAAAAGAGAATTCGGTATTAATTAATTTTAATATTGAAGAGGAAGTTTGCACTAATACGGTAGAGTTCATTCAACAAGATGGTACTAAAGATACATTAAAGAAAGCCTCATTTATATGTGACGATGAATTTTATAAAGAGTTTTTAGAAAAATTTGTTTTAGCATATTATAATAGTATGGTTGTGGCAGTAAGTGATAGTATTGATATGAATGCTGATAATAAGTATACATACAGGATAATTACTGATGATAATGATTTGATGAGTATTGATGGAATTACGTTAGAATATGCCAATTATTTAATGAAATTAGTAAAAACTGATGAAGAACGAACAAAAAAGACGCTAACAACAAATGAGAAAGGAAATGTTACATTTCTTTATACATTGTTTTTAATAAGTGCGATAGGAATGGTAATTATTGCGACGGCTTTACTTTTAGGTTAACAGTATTTGATACTGTTTTCTTTTTTATAGTAGTAATTTATATAGAAAGTTTGATATAATTGTTTATAGTAGAAGGGAGTGTTAATATGACGACAAAAGCAAAAATGTTTTTGGCTAAATTGTTAATCTTCTTTTCGATTGTATTAATTATATTTGGGGTTTATTTACAATTTAACGATAATTATGTTTTAGATCCTAAGAAAGATGTTACGGTTGTGGCAGGAGCAGATGATAATATTTCTGTTACTCCGGTTGATAAAGATGATGTGGAGTCGGTTGATGATAAGCCGGAAGAGGTTGAACAAACTACACCTGTTACACCAACTCCAACCCCTAGTCAAACTCCTAGTGTAGTAAAACCGTCACCAAGTTCAACACCAACTCCACAGCAACCAGTAACACCACCAGTTCAACCGACAACACCAACGATTGATGAGACTAATTATACACTTAGAAATGAAATAGAAACTAAATATGGAATAACGGTAAAGTATGGTAGTGAAGTTTCTGGATATAACGTAGGAGGTATGTCAACGACTATAATTAGTGACGCTACGGAATCAAGAACAGCACTTAATAATTTGAAAAGTACGCTATCTTTATATCCAAATGGTTTTTTTCAGGAAATAGCTAATAATGGTTTTCCATTAACAATATATTTAATTAAAAGATATTCAACAGCTAATGTGACAGGTGTTACAGACTCAACAAATAGGAATATTATTATTTCGATTGCCACTGATTATGATTTTGATGATACGCTTCATCATGAGGTATATCATTATATTGAGAAATATATATTTTCTAAAGGTTTTAGATTTACTTCATGGAATACATTGAATCCAGCGGACTTTACGTATGGAATAATTAATAATAATTATGCTTATTCGAGAGTTTATTCGGCGGATGCACCTTTTGTTAATAGTTATGCACAAACAGATGAATATGAGGATAGAGCTTCAACTTTTGAATATATGATGATGCCTAATAAGGCAAGTTGTTTAAATACAGGAAAGACGGTTTGGCTAAAAGCCAAAACTATGTCTGAACAAATTGATTACTTTCTTGAGACCGTTAAGCCTAATGTAACAGAGTATTGGGAAAGATTTGTATATTAATTTAATAGAAAAGGTGGTTTAAAACGTGAGACGTATATTACTTAATGATGATAATTTGCAGGAAGAAGATTTAGATTTTGAAGTAATTCGTGTAAAAGGGTTAATTATAAATAGTACGGGTGATATTTTAATAGCACATAATAATGGAACTTATCAATTTCCAGGTGGTCATAAAGAGGATGATGAAAATTTGGATGATTGCTTAGAGAGGGAGATAAGAGAAGAAACGGGGATTTCAGTTACTTCTAACGGACCTTTTATGCAAATAACAACATATGATTCTAATTATTTTAATCAGAATAAGAAGGTTTGTAATAAAATTTATTATTATGTGTTGCGAACGGATGATAAACCTAATTATGCGGAGACACATTATGATGAATTAGAATGCCAGACTGATTTTAATTTATTTTATATTTCTATTAGAGAATTAAGAAATTTTTTGAAACGAGCAATGGATGAGAGAAATTTAGATGAAAAAATTGGTCGGGAAATGTTATTGGTTCTTGATGAATATAATAACTTGTATGGAGATGAAGCAAAATAAAGATGTTGCTTCTTTTTTTAATATTATGGTAATATGTAAATAGGATGGTGTTTTGGTATGGATAAAGAGTGTGCAAAACCAGTTTTAAATGTTTTGGCTTCATTTAAAGCAGATGGGTTAATTGTTAATGGAGAAATTTTAGAAATGGTTAATGCTTCTTTTTCACAAAAAGAAAGTGATAATCAGGTATTAGTGAAAAGTAAAGGTAGTGAAAATTATGACAGAAGAAGAGAACACTAGAAGATGGAACGAGTATTTTATTCCTGGTACTGATGTGTTAAAAAATAAGTTGGGAATTACTGATGCTGCGGAATTAAAAGAAAAAGAGGTGGCAATAAGTTTTTTTAAGAATGTTGAGTTACAAGAAAATCCAATTGATTTGGGATTTGGAGTAGAGCATTTGCGAGCTATTCATCAGTATTTGTTTTCGGATATCTATCCTTTTGCTGGTCAAAATAGAACTGTTTATATGGAAAAGAATAATTCTTATTTTGCCCCAGTTAATGAGATTGATATGCGACTTCAATATACATTTGATACTATGGAGGAAGAAATAAAAGATGTTTATACAAAGCACGATTTAGCAGTGTTTTTAGCAACTTATTATAGTGAATTATTGCATATTCATCCATTTAGGGAAGGAAATGGACGAAGTATTCGGGAATTTATTAGAGAATATGCCGATGGTAAGAGTAAAGATTTGCCATGTGGGCCAATGGAATTTAATTGGTCTAATGTTGATATTGATCGAGTTCATGAATATATTGGTTTGTCATTGGCTTTTCGTTCCACTATTGAGATGGAGTTTGATAAAGCTCTAGTACCGATTGATAAAAAGCAAAAATAGGATAATTTGACAAAGTTTTTTAAAGAGTGTAGAATTTATGTAGTGGGGGAAGCAATAAGAGGTGACTGCTTTGAAAAAAGAGAAAATTATATGTGGACTACTTATAGTAGTAGGTGTTGCTATGATTTCAATGGCAATAGTATTGCAAACTGATACTTCACTAAGTATAGAAGAAGTTGATATTAAGAGTATGGCTGCTTCTAGTAATATGTATGTTAAAGATAAGGATAACGATAATAAAGAGTTGGTTTTTGAGGCAATAGAAATGGAAGTGGCACCTGTTTCTGTTGATATTCCAGCTAAGCAGGTTGTGTATGATAATTTAACGATAGATGAGTTGGCAGCAAAGATTGATAGAAATCTTGGAGATGGTTATATAGCTGGTAAGGGAACTTTAGTTGCTAGTTATTGCTTGGAAAAAGGTGTTGATCCATATGTAGCAACAGCTATTATGCTACATGAGACAGGTTGTCGATCAAGATGTTCAAGTTTAGTTAGACAGTGTAATAATGTTGGAGGACAGAAAGGAAGTCCTGGATGTGGTGGAGGATCCTATAAGAGTTTTCCTACTTTAGATGAAGGAATAAAAGGTTTTATTGATAATTTATATAAAAACTATTATTCACGAGGATTAACAACCATAGAGAAGATTGCTCCTAAATATGCAGAAGGAAGTACTTGGCCAACTAAAATTAACTGGTATGTTAATATAATTAAGAATAGTTAGACTACTTATAGGTAGTCTTTTTGTATAATTGTAAATGATGTGATACCAAAAAATCAGAAAAAATATTAATTCTAA
>X371_Linnaeus_Two_toed_Sloth__coassemble_789_pt1 | contig 61642 bp, 51 predicted proteins | sample X371_Linnaeus_Two_toed_Sloth__metabat2_low_PE_006 | metagenome-assembled genome bin X371_Linnaeus_Two_toed_Sloth
ATTTATAGGTTTGTGCACCTAAAAGTGTACCTAAAAATTAGTTGATTTTTTGTTTTAAAATAGTAATATCTCTAGAATTATTTCTTTTTTTCATTTGATCAAAAATTTTTAACTGACTTTCTGAACTCCAATATATCTTCAAATATTTTTTTGTTCTCGTTAAGGCCGTATAAAAAATATTTTTAGTTATTTTATCTTCTACATTAGAAGTAATTATTATCTTAACAGATTCATATTCTAAACCTTGAGCTTTATGTATAGAGATTGCATATGCAAGATTAAATGGAATAATATGATCATATTCGCTTTCGTCTTCATTTGTATCTTTAAAATTATTTACATAAAATTTAATTAATGTTTTTCCATCAATATATTCTAATATTTCATAATTAAATGGATAATCGAGTAACATTTCTTCTACTAATATAGTAAACCATACTCTATCATTTTCATCATCTAACTCTATATTCTTTATTTTACCCTTTAAATTATTATAAAGATTTCTAAATCTAGGACAGTCATTAAATACTATAGGATCGTCAACTTTAAATGTATCTACACCAATATTATAGGCTTCATTACTATTTTTTTCCTGTAATAACTTATTAATATTATTAATTCCATATAATCCATCATAATTTAGGCACAAAATAATTTCATCATCAATAGTACTTTCAAATTCAAATTCATCAATCGGTAAAGAGTACTCTTTATTACAAATTTTATTATATGCTTGATCATCATTATCTCTTATCATTTGCCATAATTCCAGTAAATCATCATCATTTGTTCGATTTGTTTTTATTAATTCATGTACAAAATCTTTTTTAAACAAATTATATGCTAAAGAAAACCAATTACCATATTTTATAGATTCAATTTGAAAAACGTCTCCTGATAATACAACTAATTTATAGTTTTGTTTATTTAATACTTTTAACATTTCATGATTACTAATTGTACTACACTCATCTATTATAAGGATATCATAATCATTTAAATCATATTTATTATAATAAGATGTTGTTTCAAAAGTTGAATTTTCATTATCATATTCTGTAATCCTTCTTCTTAAATTTTCAACTGCTGTATTTGTATTTGACAAAAATAATTTGCTGTAGTTTGGAAAAACAGTTGCTAAAACTTCAAGCATTTTTGTTTTCCCCGTTCCTGCTGGTCCATGAATAAAAGCAATTGAATGTTTTTTGAAAATATTATCTAGAATTGTCTTTTTGTCCTCCGTTAAATCAACGATTGGGTAATTAAATATATTTTCTTTAAAACATTGTATTATATCATCAGACGGTGTTACCATGTATTCTTTAAGTTTGTTAATTATATCAATAGAATTTGTCTCATACGAATTAATACACAATAAATTATTCTCCAACTTAATTTTACTTTTTCCAGTTCTATCAATCCAATATTTTACTAAAGCATTGTTATAATTTTCAACTAGTTCTCCAACATCACCAAATTTTTCAACATCCTTCACATCTGTATATAGTATATTATTACTTTCTGAATTTTCTTTTATGTATTTTCCCATTAATTCATATTCTCTATCACCAGAATCTATAGCATTAATTAAATGAAACCAACTAATATTATGATTATATAAAGACATTGAATATGGCATAGAATCAAAAGGTATGCTCTGATTTTTTAAATACAAATTATTAATATATCTATTTGGCTCATCATTTAATTGATCTTTAATGACGATGTTATCTGTTTTTACTAATAAATACCTTAATATATTATTCCCAGGCAAATTATTTTTCAATCTTTCATATACGTTATCTAATATATTGCTAATATTATTATTTTGAGCATTACTTTTTATTTCTTTTAAGTAACTTTCATATTTTTCGTCTTCGCTAGTTAATATTTCCAACAAATTCATGTCTTCATCTTTTAACAAACGCATTAAATTAATATATTCACTATATTTATCATCTATTTTGTTGTTTATGCCTAGTATTTTACCAATATTTTTAATTTCACAAGGCCTTATTGATATCATATAATTATCAATAACCTTTACTTTGGATTTATGAGAAAATAAATCAACTTCCTTCTCTATATATGATAATTTAATAGAATAATTATCAGGAATATAATGTTTTGAATACATTAAAATTCTTTCAAACTTATTAACATAATTTGTTGCCTTAGTTAAAGTTAATTCATAATATATTTTTCCATAGGCATATATAGGCCTACATTTATGAACATAAAATCTTCCCCTCTTTAGATATTTATTTGTTTTATCGTTAACTTCTTCTATTTTTTTACTTATCTTTTTATAATGTTCTTTAGTTAAATTATCTTCATAGATTGGAAAATCCTCTAAATTTGTAAGTACGATTATAGAACATTCTGTCTCCAATGTATTTTTAAACATACATAAGTATCTATAATAATATAACATTAATCTTTCTGCATCGTTTTCACTTGGGGTGTAATGAGAAACTGTTGATTGCAAAAATTTATGAAATTTTTGTATATATCTATATTTTTTTATTCCAGATACAAAATTCATTGATGTTTCTACATTCTCATAATGGCAATCTAAACTTAAACTATTCTCTTTATTGTTTATTAATATCGCAATATCTTCTGTTAAATTTCTTAATTGTGATAGAACATTTTGAGATAATAATCCTCTATCATTTAATATTTTATGTGCACTTATATTTTTATCAATAACGCTACATATATATTTTATTTCCACATCTGGTTTTAATCTTTTCACATCTATCGCCTCTAATTAAAGAGCATATTTTTTTGCAAAATATGCCCATTATTTATCTATTTCTACATTGATTGCTTTATTGATAATTTCCATTGAGTTACTTAATTCAGTATACGCTCTTTCTACTTCAGTAATATTCCAGAATTTTAACTTACCATTAAAACTTCCTTCAATATTATTACAATGTTGCTTAATTTTATTTATTTGATGTTCATCGGAAACAGCAACTACAGCTTGTACTGAAATATCTTGCGATGCATTCATTAGACTAACAATTAATGAATCAATTGAACCATTGTCTTGCACTTCAAATACATATTTTATTTTGCCTAAATTACCAACATTAAATTCCCATATAGCATCTGCTATTTTACCAGAATTTTTTATATTACCCTTAACATCTGTATTATAACCAAGTAAACTACCTATATTTTTTATATAATCAATTATTTCATTATGATATGACTTATTATTTACTACAGTTTCCTTAGGCTGATTTTTTTCTTCATTAATTGGTTCTAATTCTCTTAAACTATCCCAAAAGAAATAATCTACGAATAATAAGTTTTCTTTTTTATTATATTTTTCTGAAATAACTTTTTGTATTTCCTTACTATATTGTGTTAATTCCATATATTTTTTACCAGTTAATTGATAATTATGTCTAGGAACATCTTTAATACCTAAATATTTATAAGCATTTAGAGCAGTTGTATTCCAAATCATATATTCATTTGGATTTATATAACATAATAATTCACTCATCATTGCAGGGCCAAAACCTTTGATTTTTTCTTTAAAAGTATCCCATCTAACTTCAATTGAATCATTACCATATAAGAGATAAGCAATTGATTTTTTTAGAGTTTCAAAACCATTATCATTTATATATTTATCAATTATATAATGCTTATTACCCCAAATAATCATAGCCCATAGTTTACTAATATATTCGTAAAATTCTTCTTCATCCATTGAAACTATTTTATCTGAAGTATAACTTTTATAGTATTCTTCTCTTTCTAATCTTTCTTTTAAATCATTAAAATCATTATCTAAATTAACTCTAGATAAATAATTATCTAAATGTTTATATAATAATTCTTTATTCATATAAACTCCTTTCATTAATTAAATCATATCTATTAATTCTAATAATTGTTCTACTTTGTTAACAATTAAATCTTGTTCTTCTTTTGGAGGAACAGGTACTGTCATATTAGCAAATTCAGAAATCCAATAACGTTTATGCGTTGATGCATCAAAATTAATAGATTGCAATACATAATAATAAAATTTTGGATTCATCCCTTCCTTACAATTTAAAATTTTCATTGCTGAAGATTTTACTTTAAAAGGAAAGTCAACATATTTTGAATCTGTTGTGAAATCATCAAATATTATTACAGGCACTTTATTAAATATTCCATCTGTTTCATTTGTATGACCTAATATGAATGATTTACCAGCAGTTAAAACAGGTGTTTTATAACTGTTACTATAATTAGTTGAATTTACAATATATTTTGTGGGCTGCTCATATATTAAAATATTATCTAAAATATCTTCTCCCCATGTTGATGTATCTCCTACTATTTCGCCGTTTACAGCTAAATAATATAGTTTTCTTTTCATTAATTCCATAGCATCATATAAATTTATTTTTTTATTTAAATTATCGTTATTTTTTCTTTCGTTTTTTTCATTTAATAATATTTGTTCAATTTGACTTGTTATCGTAGAAATGCGATTACTTTCTTCTTTTATCATTTGAAATATATTATTAATATCTAAATTCTCGATATTATCATTATCTTCAATCCACTTAAAATCCAAATTATAATTGTTTTTTTCGATTTCTTTAAATGTATATTTTCTCCATTTTCCATTTGGATTCTCTTTACTCCAAGTCTCATTTCTATCAAATCTATTTTCCGGATTATAGCATTTTATAAAATCTTCTAAATCCTCGTCTTTTAATGGATTTTTCTTTAAAGTAAAATGACTACCTGCTCTTAAATCATAAATCCAAACTTCTTTTGTTTGAATATCTTTGCTTGCTGTTTTGTTATCGAAGAAAAGAACATTAGCTTTTACACCCTGTTTATAAAATATCCCTGTAGGTAATCTTAAAATCGTGTGTAAATCCGTAGTCTCTAATAGTTTTTTTCTAATTGTTAATCCACCTGAGCCTTCTTCAAATAATACATTATCTGGTAAAACAACCGCTGCTTTTCCGTCATTTTTCAATAATGTGTGAATATGTTGAACAAAATTAAATTGTTTATTGGAACTTGTTGTCCAAAAATCTTGTCTGTTATATATTAACTCTTCATCTTCCTGTTCTCCATCTTCATTTGTATATGTAATCGAAGATTTTTTACCAAACGGTGGATTAGTTAAAACATAATCAAATCTTTCACCAGGATCTGCTAACAATGCATCATTTCTTGTTATTGGAGAATTGCCATCTATATCACTGATATTATGTAAAAATAAATTCATTAAGCATAATCTATAAGTACTTTGAACAATTTCCCATCCTCTAAATGTTTCATATTTAAGGAAGTTTTTTTGTTCTTCATTTAAATCATTATTTTCTTCTATATGTTTCTTTGCCGATAAAAGAAAACCTCCAGAACCACAGCATGGATCTACTATGGTTTTATTAGGGTTAGGATTTATACATTTAACCATGGCATTTATTACAGGCCTTGGTGTGAAATATTGGCCAGCTCCACTTTTTGTATCTTCTGCTATTTTTTGTAATAGCCCTTCATAAATATCTCCTTTAACATCAGATGACATTGCTGTCCAAGTTTCTGCATCTATCATTTTAATAATTTTAGCTAACATAGCAGGTGTTGATATTTTATTTTGTGAGCCCCCATATATCTCTTTTAATATACCATCTTGTTTTGCTAATTCTTCTAATATAAATTTATAATGATTTGATAATGTAGCACCTTTTTTGCCAACTAATGTATCCCATAAACAATTTTCAGGAATTCCTATTTTTCTTTCAAATGGAGGTTTACTATATTCGTCCGCCATCTTTAAAAACAATAAATATGTTAATTGTTCTAAATAGTCAGAATTAGAAACGCCATCATTCATTAATACTGTAGCCATATTCCAAATCTTTTTATTTATTGTTGAAACTTTTTCTGTCATATAATTATACTCCTATCTTTATGATGTTAAAACATAATTTAATTCTTCTATTAATTCTTTAAACTTATTCCCAAACAATTGGAAAAATCTAGCTAATCCACCCTTGTTATTGAATGGAGTTAATTCTAATTCATTAGTAGTGATTCCCATTGATGTTGCAATATGATCACGAATCATTCTCAACCATTCCATTTGTTCTTCAGTAAATTGCCCTGCTCCTGAATTCTTTTTAAAAACCCAATCCTTAAATTTTATATTTACTTCTACTGAAAATGTTTTTAATTCCGTTGTTTGATTTAATTCAAATTTTATTAATGAAATTATATCGGCAAGTTTATCTTCTACTCTTTTACTTACCTTATCTCCATAAATTTTTTCATATGCACACCACAAAATATTATTATTTAACATATATGGTGCTTTCATCATTTTTTCATACATTTCATTAACCATTTTATAAGTTAATGGTCTGCTTTTATAACTCTGATTATAAATAATATTTAGTGCATCAATTTCATTCTTATTTTCTTCAATAAAATTTCTAAAAGTTTCTATAACCTTTTTTGCATTGTCTTCCTTATTAAGTTCCCAACCCGCAAATATAATTTTATCTATATTCGTATTATCAATTATTTGTTCATGATTTTGTTTTAATTCCAAAAGCATTTTTCTAAAATCTGAATTATATATTGGTTCAATAGCTTTATTTATCAATTCCATTTGCGAGTTTAAATATTCATCAGATTTATTTTCTTCCTGATTTCCATATGGTACAGTATCTTCAGCTATCATAAAACTAAATTCTTTAGGCCTTATATTATTATTTATAACATCTTCATCAAAAGAATCAAGCAACTCAGAGGCTATTTGAACTAAACTTTTGCCTTCTGTTATTTCATATATCTTATCTTTTTCAGTATTTTTCAATACTTTATCTATTTTGATTAATCTATTTGCAAGCGATGTTAACGTATCTTCATCTTTCGAACCATAAATAACACTATTCAATAGTTCTTTTAATGAAACAGTTGGTTTTCTTTCTAATTGACGAGATGTTGTTTTTTGAGATGTTGTTACGCCTACTGCATCAACTACTATAAATCCTGTTTTTCTTTCGGTTGCTGATGGTGATACTCTTTTCAAATCTTCATATCCTAATGTTCTCGTAGCTCTACCTAGCATTTGTTCAAAATAATTTTTACTTCTAACATCACGCATAAATAATAAACATTCTATTGGCTTAACATCGGTTCCAGTAGCAATCATATCTACAGTAACAGCAATTCTAGGATAATAATCATTTCTAAAAGCACTCAAAACACTCTTTGGATTTTCATCTGAACCATATGTAATTTTTTTACAAAATTCATTTCCTTCTCCAAATTCTTCTCGAATTATATCAATAATATCATTAGCATGACTATCTGTCTTCGCAAACACTAGTGTCTTTGGTACTTCCTTTCTTCCAGGAAACATCTCCGTTAATACTTTTTCTTTAAATGCTCTTATAACATTTCTTATTTGAGAGGGATTTACAATCTCATTGTCTAATTGTGATGGTGTATACGCTAAATCTTCATCCAATTGTTCCCATCTTTTTTCTCTTGAAAGTCTTTCTCTTTTTTCTATTGTTTGTTTTAAAATGCAACCACCTTGTGTTCCCACTTGAGTCTCAATCAAATAAGTTCCTTGTCTGCCAACATTTACATCATCTATAACTGCTTGTTCATGTGAATATTCACTAACTATATTCTCATTAAAAAATGCAAATGTTCTACTATCTGGTGTTGCAGTTAAACCTATCAAAAATGAATCAAAATAATCTAGAACTTGTTGCCATAAATTGTAAATTGATCTATGGCATTCATCTATTATTATAAAATCAAAAAATTCTATCGGATATTTTTTGTTGTATACAACCTCTTTAGGTCTGCCATTAATATTTTTTTCATTAGATGAAACTAATTCATCATTTTCATCTAATTCTTCTCCTCTTAAAATAGAATACATTCTTTGTATAGTACTTATACAAACATGGGTATCATCTGATATATAAGAACTATTAAGTCTTTTAACATTATATAATTCTGAAAAAAGTCTATTATCATCAGTTGGTTTATACTTTCTAAATTCTTCTTCCGCTTGTTCACCTAAATTTTTAGTATCAACCAAAAATAATATTCTATTTGCTTTTGCATGCTTTAATAATCTATACACTGCAGTTATTGCTGTAAATGTTTTACCGGAACCTGTAGCCATTTGAATTAAAGCTCTTGGTTTATTTTCTGCGAATGATTGCTCTAAACTTAAAATCGCGTTAGTTTGACATTTTCTAAATCCTTTATTATCAAACTCAGGAAATAACTTCAAACGGTTTCTCAATGTATCTGAATCTTTTAATAAAGATTGTAAATACTCTGGTTTATGGAAATAAAATACTTCTCTTGATCTTGCTTTTATATCCTTGTAATCACAATATCTTATGAGTATATCTGTGGCTTCATATGCAAAACGAATTGTTGGTTGTATATTTAATCCTTTGATACCACTTTGAATATATCTTAAAGATTGTTCTGCAACATTTACTAACTCATTACCTAAATTAGTCTTTTTGGCCTCAATTACACCAACCGGTACCCTATCTATAAAAATTAAATAATCAACCGGTCCTGAATTAGTTGATGCTTCTCTTAAAACAACTCCTAAAGAAACTGTTGGATTAAAATTATCTTTGTCTTGTATTATATATCCTGCTTCTTCTAGTTTTTTATCAATTTCAAGTCTTGCTTTTGCTTCTGGTCCCATAAATTCACCTTCCCTTTTGTGACACTATGACGTTAAGTTAGGATATTCTCTATACCTATTCCTAGCGTCATTCTGTCATTTATTAATCAACTATATCACTTACTGATACGTTGTAATATTCAGCTAATTTCTTAACTACTTCATTACTTAGTTTTCTACTACCTTTTTCATATTTATTGTAAGTAGATAAATCAATACTCAAGTATTTTGCTAATTCTTTTTGAGATTTATTATTTTCTAATCTCAAGTTTTTAATTCTAAGTCTAGCCCTTGCTTGTGTTTTTTCTTCTATTTCATCTAATCCTTTAGTAGGATTCTTTAAATCAATAGCTATAAACTTTTGTGTATTATTAGCAACTCTAAAAGCATAGTTAGATAATTCTAATGATTCTTTATCAGATAACTTTGGCATGTTTTCAAAAAAGTAATTTGTTGATACTTTATAAAATTTAGCCAAATCTTGTAATACACTAATAGGTACCATTCTATCACCTAATTCATAGTGTTTATATGTAGATGTATTTACTCCTACTACTGAACATATTTCTCTTTGAGTTAGATTAAATTGCTTTCTTAATTTGCTCATATTTGTTCCTATAGTAACATCCATTGGCTTTCTCTTTTCCATAGAATTACCTCCTATTTTCCTTCATAAATCTATTATAACATAAAATTTCCATTTTGGAACATTTGATACAAAATTTGTAGAAAAAATACAAATTTAAAAATTTTTAAATTTTGTAAAACTTAATCTGATATTGTGAAACTTACTTATTATGATGATTATAACAAGTTCTATATTGAAATCTTTTGTTTTAACACAAAATATGTCAATTTGAAACTTACAATTTGTTGTTCTTCGACAGCAATATAGAATCAAATATTATAAGTGTCCTATTCTGACTCGTTAAATAATACACACAGTACCTAGCGATTACCATATTGGTAATAAAGTTATGAAATTACTAAAATTTCAAGTATATGGGATACCCTACCATCCCAAACTACAAGTAAAGAAAAATATAGAAAGAAGGTTGATATAAGAAAGATTAAATATAACAAGTTATGTGTTTTTCCCTAACTCATCCTTCTTTGTTGAAAAAAATTCTAATCACAAATTATATTTAACTGATAACTTATAATTAGAACTAAAATAATTTTTAGAAACCTATAACGGTAAATTTGTAATAATTGATATCACGTGTGTTATTGATTATAGTTATTAATTAGATATAAATAACTATAGTAATGTTATGAAAAGGATGTTTGACAAATATAGAGAATTATCTAAAAAATATAATTTAACCTTTCTAACAGTATACCACTTAAATAAAGAAGGTAAAACTTCAGAGAGCACAGGTATAGATGGAAATATGATGGGATCATTAGAAAATATTAAATTAGAATCTTTTAATATTAGACACTTTGAAATGTGGAGACAATTTATGAATAGTAAACCTATTTCCACTAGATATAAAAATGGTGTTTATAAATACTTAAAAGCACTAATGAATTTTGGTACTAAATGGTATGATATTAATTTTGTTAAAGTTTATAATAAAATGACTAACTTTACTAATCCAAACGAAAGAAAAAAAGAAATGTTATTTTATACATTAGATGAGTTTCAAAGATTCTTATCTGTAGAAACTAATTTAAAATTTAGATGTACATTTCAAACTTCATTTTATTGTGGACTTAGAAATGGTGAATTAAGAGAATTAGCTTGGAATGACATAGACTTTAACAGAAGTACTTTAATTGTTAATAAAAACATTGTTAAAGTTCATGACCTTAAAACAGGCAAACCATATACTGTTACTAGTCTTAAAACAAGTTCAAGTTATATAACCATCCCTATTCCAAATTTCTTATTAAAAGATTTATCCAATTTATATAATGATGATTCTAATTATTATGCTTTTAGAGAATCTTGGTATGTTTTTGGTAATATTGATCCATTATCTGCTACTACTCTATTAGATAGAAAAACAAAGAATGCTTTTATGGCAAGAGTTAAAGATATAAGAATACACGACTTTAGACATAGTTGTGCTTCTTTATTAATAGATAGCGGTGCTAATATTACTTTAGTTGCTAAATATCTTGGACATACTAAAATAGATGAAACTTTAAATACCTATTCTCATATGTATCAAAATAGACTTGATACTATAGTTAATATTATTGAACTACAAAATAGTAGATTAAATAATAATGTTATTGAAACTAAACCGACTATCTTATTAGAGCGTAAAGAAATATTACCTGATCCAGAAGAAGAATCGTATGATTATGAAGAATATGAAATAGTTAAACCTAAAGACAAAGATGACCTAGTCCTTTAATGGACTAGGTCTCTTTTTTCATTTAATTAATGTATTCTAAATTCATCTAATATTATACATGCATTAGCATAATTTAATTCTATTAATCTTTTTAATAATTTTTCATATGCTTCAAGTAATTCTTTATCTTCTTTAATCTTATCACTATGATAAACAAATGCTTTAACAATTATCATATTAATAATTTGTTCACTATCGCCATTTAATTCTTTGATTAATTTATTATTATCCAATGTTGTTTCAGAAAGTATACTATCAACAGAAATCAAAATTTCAGGTAATAATTCATCAATATTTAATTGATACAATGTATAAATTGCTTCTTTAGGATAATACTTACCATATTTTACTAATTGATTATTTAGAAACGTTTTATCATTATAATCATATGAAGTTTTACATTTATCTACATTCCAACGATGATATCTATTAATTGAAAAAAATAAAATTTTAAATAAAAGTTTCTTTATAACTAAATTTGAAATGTTATTAATTTTATCTTCAATATATTTGATTTTTTTCTTGCAATTTATTCTTCTATTTTTTTCAACATACGAGTCATAAAATTCGCAAGAAAATCCGCCAAAAATATCTTCATACAATTCGATATTATCGTGAGAAAATTCGGAAAAATCGATTTTATCAAACAATAAATTAATACTCTTTTCCCAATTGCTATTACTTTTAATAATTTCTCTTTCAAAATGATCAATAATTTCTCTCTGATTATAACTATTAATTATTTCATAGGCATGATCACTTTTATTATTAATTTTAATAATACAATTCAATATCTCTTCCATTATATTTATGAAATCTTCATCATCATAATCCAAACCGCAATTTGAAATATAACAAAGTGTTGATATATCATAATCATTTATTTCAAATGAATTAATTTTTAATTCTTCTTCACAATACAAATATTTTTGAATTATATTGTCTTTTTGACTAATATAATTATCATGTCCAGCGTTTTCTATATATTTATCTACACCATATAGTTTTGGTTGCATGTTTGGAACAAATACAAAATCATCTTCACTTTTTGTTTTTTCTATATAATTAGCATTATATTTTTGATGCTGCATTTCATCATACGCTAACTGAATAATAGTATTAAAAATTAATTTTGCAGTTTTTTTATTTTGAAAAAGATATTGTTTTAAATAAATAGCATATTTATATATTATACCATTATGCTCTTCATTTAAAATTACTTTTAACATAAGATTTTTTATGGCATTGCTTATATCAACACTAATACTTTTTGATAACTGATTTAGTAATATTGGAAACAAAGATATTTCTGAATTAAATGTATCATTATCAAAAATTTTATTTATACCACTTACCCAAACTAAACAATATTCATTTCTCTTTTCTGAGGTTAAGTCTTCTTTATTTAGTGCTGCTGCTATGCTTGCAATTAATAAACTTTCATATGTAATATTCATATTTTCATCTGAACACATTTTTAATAATTTATCAACAATTTTAACTAATTCATCAGTACTACCATTTTTATCCTTATACTCTAAAATTTCTTTATACAATTCATTTTCAGGTCCATGTAATTCTTTTTGCTTTTCAACAATTTTTTCTGCTTCACCTGTTATTTGTGCTTCTAGCATAAATGTATTATCGTTTATTTTAGTCACCTTAGCATTTCTTAAATCCATTTTTTGGATCTGCAAATAGTTCATCGAATCTTCTTCATCATTATTAAATTTAGAATATAAATAATCAATAATATCATATGCTCTAAGTCTTATTTCATCTCCAAAATATATTTGTGAATTTGCAACATAAGATTGTATATGCATATTACATTTTTCAGTAAGTTTATATCTCTCTTCTAAATTTGGTAATCCTACAGCTAATAACATCTGTTGTTTCAAACTATCTAGTGTTGGGTTTTTTAGATATAAAGTATATCTGCTTGTATCCCAATTTACTATTTCGATACTTGTTGCTAAATCTATTGCATATCCTGGCAATTCGCTCTCAAAAGTCATTCCAACACTTTCAATTATAGTCAACAGTATTACATTATTCGATTTTGAATATATATTATTTTTAATGTATTCTGAAAAATATTTAAATAATTCTATGTCATCTTTATATGCTTCTAAATGTTTTAATATAAAATTTCTCAAACAATATACCATATCTGCAATTAATGTAGGAACAGAATGTTCTATAATACCAGCCACCCACATATTGTGGTTCCCATAATATTCTCTTATATCGTTATCTTTAAATTTTATTTGGATTTTTAATATTTCATTAGAATGATTTTGATAATATTTTTCTACACATTGATTTATAAAATCTATTGTCCATTCAAAACCATGATTAAAGTTTGCATAATATAAATTGTTTAAAAACAAATTATCTGTCACTTTTCTAAATTCATAATTATAATTATCCATTTGTTGACTTAATCCATATTTATAATCATTTGAGATTTCATATCTATAACTGTAATGATGTTCATCATTATCATTACAATTTTCTAACCAATAATTATTTAATAACACACAAAAGTCTTTTGCACAAAATTTAAGCATATTAAAATGTGAATTTTTTAATGTCCAATTAATAAGGTCTCTAGCAACCCTTTTCTTTTTTGGATTATTACCTAATAAATCGTTAGAAAGTTTCCTAAAAAAATTTTTTATCCACTTATTAGAGTATTTTGATAATCTATATATACCAATTAGACACATATCTATATCATCAATAATTTTATAATAATTAGTATCATAATCATCTATTTTTAAATCAACATAATATTGTAATATGTCACAAGTATAATTAGCTACTTCATTTTTTATATTATTTTGCAAAGTATAGTCTGAACATAACTTAATTATTTTTCTAAAATCAGAATTTTCTTTTTTAAATATTAAATTATTATATAAAATTTTGATTACACAAGTTCTTCCATTCCCAATAGGTTTCAATTGTAGCATTGGAAATTTATCTTTTATATATATTATTTTAGAATCAAATGAAAACATATTTATTACTTCGATAAATTCTTTCAATAAATTATTTTCTAATATTTCTCTTTCATAATCATCAAAAAAGTTTTGACAATACTCTGATTTGACTATTCCTATTTCAGTTTGTTTTTTCCATTCATCAGATATGTCATTAGAGAAAATCAATTTATATAAAAATTTATCTTTACTCTCTTTTATAAACAATTTATTTGAAATCCATATTTGATACCTTCTATAAACACATCTTCCCATACTCTCTATATTTTGATAAAAATTTAAATATTCACCTTTGCATTGTTTAAATTGGTTATCAAAATACATTTCAAAGCAAATGTCCTCATATATATCATACTTTAACCTAACACCAGATTTATTATTTACAATTATTCCTTCTGTATTTAATATTTGTAGTATATCATTGTCAATATTTTCTATATTAGTTCCGAGAGAAAAATATTTAGCTCTATCAAATACAATTTTATTTATTTGTTCTATTACTCTATTATATGAAACCTTATAATCTTTACATTTTTCTTTTAAACAAATTATATATTCCCATATGTATTTACGAAATTCATTGATATCATTAATATTCTCAACGTCTATTGATTTACTTATAATTAAATTTATGTAAAATGGTGTTTTTAATAATTCTGAATAGCTTTTATTTTCTGAAATTGTTTTAATTATTGGATACTTATTTTTTATCTTTTTCAATTCTTCTTCATTTATATCGTCTATATTATAATTTTGTATTGAATAATTTGATTCTAGTTTTAAAAAAGCATTTTTATCGCTTTTCCTACAAGATGTAACTATATAACTATTTTCATATTTTTTTACTACGCTATACAACGTCTCAAACAAATCCAATTGTATTTTAGGAGAATCAGCAATAAATTCTAGTGCATCTATGAAAAAAACTATTTTTTTACCATTTATAAGTTCTAATATCTTATTAACATCCAAATCCCAAATTTCTTCTAAATGTTTTGACTCTGCAAATCTTTCTGCTCGAGCATATAAAACAATTTCTTCATTTTCTACGATTTTTTTACATAATGCTGACTTTCCACTACCTTCTCTACCTTGTATAGAAATAAATTTTTTATTTTCTGATTTTATTTTCGATACAATGTCGTTTCTATCGATTTCATACTCATTATTAATTAAAGTTTCTATATTTTTTAATCCAACATTCTTAGAATTTTCTATTTCGCTAACAAGTTTAGTTGCATTCTCATTAAAATTTTCAAATTCATTTTTTATCAATTTATAAAAATCTTCTTGAAATTGCATATCAGTTTCAGCTCTATTAATAATATCTCTGGTAGTAATTAAATTTTTTGTTCTAACGAATGATATATTTCCAATTTGGCTAGTGCCAGTTAAATCTATAACCTTTCTAACACTAGAATTATCCAACATAAAAAAGTAAGCATTATTTAGTTTTTGAAGTTTTGGTTCTTTTGAATCTTTTAATTTTTCTAATGTCTTCTTTATTTTACTAGGTATATATTTTTCTGTACTAACTTGAACATATATTGTTTCATCTTCAGATATTAAATCAAAGATTGGAAAATTTGACTTTGTTGTGTTTAAATTATAAAAATTTTGTTTAAAATACAATTTACATATTTCCAAAGCAAATAATTCGAACATTTTAGCTGCATCAAACAATCCTTTTTCATTTAATAATTCTATTTTTGCTTTATATGCTGACATATAACCAGTTATAAAACTCATTCTATCACTTGTATACATTAATCTCACTTCCTTTACTACTAAAAAACACCAATACAAAAACCTATTAAATTAATAAGCCTGTACTAGCGCCTCTTTTTAATTCTCTTTATTAAATAATTCTTCTACAATTAAATCTCTTGAATGTAAATTATTGTTTTTACCTAATAATAAATTTTCATAGAATTTAATTAAGAAACTATTATCTTGTTTTATATTTAAATAATTATTAAAATAATTACATCTTACTAATGCATTTCTATAATAAACTGATTTTTCTTTGAACATAGTATTATCTACATCATATCCAAGTGATAATAAATACTTTTCTATAAACAGTGCTGTAGTTCTAGTATTGCCTTCTCTAAAAGGATGTATTTGCCATATACTTGAAGAAAAGTTAGTTATATTATTAATTACATCAACTATATTCATTTCTTCATAGTTTTTATTTTTTTCTAATGAAATATCATAATCTAATGATTGTTCTAATAGTTTACAATCACCATAAGCCACTGAATCATTATTTAAAATTCTTTCATGTTTAGAAAAATCTACTTTTCTAAATTCTCCTGCAAATTCATAAACATCTTTAAATAAATATTTGTGAATATATTTTATATAGTCTGCTGATAATTCAAAATTATCTTCTTCTAACAATTGAACTATTCTTGTAGAAACTAGATCACATTCAAATTCGTCTTGAATTGTTTTATCTGTTTTATCTTTTTCTACATAATATTGTTTTAACTCATGTTCTACTTCATAAATTGTTTTTTCACCTGTTACATTTTCTTGTAACAATTTCTCTAAATACTTAGATGGTTTTAAGTTATCAACTTCTTGAAGTCCAATAGCCATATCCCATTGTAATTGTTTTACATAGTTTTTAGGTGTTTCTGTTTCAATATAATCATTTATACTTGAATCTAATTCTCTCTCAGACATCTTAGCACCTCCACTAATAACATTATAACAAAAAAGTTCCTATTTGTCAGTATTATATCCATAAAAAAGAAATTTCAAAGTGCAATTTTTGCACTTTAGAAATTATTTTTTTGCACTTTTACACCATTGACAAAATCAATGAAAAAATATAAATTTTCATTAGATTTGTCATAAAAAATTTTAACTTATTTTAAATTTGTGTACCTAAAATTACTTAATAGGGCTAAAACCATTTAATATAAACAAAAATGGAGCCTTTCGGCTCCTTCAGGGGGTTCGGTTGAATATACTCTCACATTAAACCGTGAGAGATATCGGCGTGACATGTATCACGCACCTTAATAATAAATTATAATAGATAAAAAGTCAATTACTTAACTAAAAATAATTTTCTCTTTACACATACTACCACTAAAACACTAATACTAGCAACAAATTAAACTGTAAAGTAATAAAAGCTAACAACTTAGCTTTTAACCTTTAGTAATCGAATTAATTAATTTAATTTTTAACTCATCACCATCTGTATCTTTATCAAGTAAGTAATCCCTAGAATCTTTCTTTGCTTGAAGTAAGATTTTATAATCCGATTTAATATTAGCAATCTTAAAAGACATATCACCACTTTGCTTAGTTCCAAACAAATCGCCATGTCCTCTAAGTTTAAAATCCTCTTCACTTATTTCAAACCCATCATCAACGGTTTCCATTATTTTTAATCTTTCTGCATCACTATCACTAATCAAAATACATTGACTTTTCGAAGTACCTCTACCAACACGTCCTCTTAATTGATGAAGCGTTGATAAACCAAATCTATCAGCATCAAAAATTACCATTGTCGTTGCATTTGGAACATCAACACCAACTTCTACAACCGTTGTCGAAATAAGGATTTGTACCTCACCATTCTTAAATTGTTCCATTATCAAATCTTTTGCGCCACTAGACATTTTTCCATGAACAATATCTATTTTATAATGTTCTCCAAATGCTAATTTCATCTTATCTCTAAGTTCACAAACATTAGTTAAATCCGAATTTTCACTTTCTTCAATAAGTGGTGCAATAACATACACCTGATGTCCCACTTTTAATTCTTCATACATCATTTCTAACACTTCTTTTATTTCCGCATTAGTTTTTAAATATGTATCTATTTTCTGTCTTCCTTTTGGTCTCTCCTTAATTGTCGAAACATCCATATCACCAAATATTGTCAAAGCATAAGTTCTAGGAATTGGAGTTGCACTCATATACAAAACGTCTGGTTTTACACCTTTATTTTGTAAATTGGCTCTTTGATGAACGCCAAAACGATGTTGTTCATCAGTAATTACTAACCCCAAATTGTTATATTCAACTTCATCTTGAATCAAAGCATGAGTTCCAATAACCATATGAACAGATCCATCCTTTAACCCTTTATAAATCTCTGCTTTATCTTTTTTAGTCGTTGAACCTGTAAGTAATTCAATTCTTATATCTTCTTTTTCTAAAAATTTCTTTAAATTTAAATAGTGTTGCATAGCTAATATTTCTGTCGGTGCCATTAATGCACTCTGATAACCGCTCAAATAATTAGCAAGCATACCTATAAATGAAACAATTGTCTTTCCACTACCAACATCCCCTTGCAACAAGCGATTCATTCTACTTGGGGCCTCTAAATCAGTAATAATTTCCTCTACAGCTTTCACCTGATCACCCGTAAGTTCAAACGGAATATTCTTAATAAATTTATCTAACTTATCACGATCAATACTTCTTGCCAAACCATTTTTCTCTCTTTTGTTCTGTTCCTTCAAATAATTAATCTTGAACATAAATTGAAATAACTCTTCATACTTTAATCGAATTGTTACTTCTTTTAATTTTTCACTAGTAGACGGATTATGAATAACATTAAGTGCTGTCTTCTTATTTAAAAAATTATACTTTTCAATATATGTTGCTGGTATATAATCAGGAATTTCTTTACCATGCATCAACAAAGCCATATTTATATATGTAGAAATATTTTTATTAGTAAGTCCACTAGTACAATGATATACCGGTTCAATTCTTACCTTATTAGACAATACTCCCATCTTAATATCGGAAGCAGTAATAACATTCTTTGTTTTATCAAATTTTCCTATAACAGTGATTCCCGTCCCCACAGTTAATTGACTTTTCAAAAATGCTCTATTAAAAATAGAAACTCCAACCACACCTGTTGGGGTAACCAAACGAAAATTCATTTTATTAAGCCCTGCTTTAAATCGCATCAAAATCGGAATACTCTCAACTTTTCCATCTATAATAATCTTTCCACCATCTTCAACTTCAGATAGACTATTTCGCTCTAATATGTCATATCTAAAAGGATAATGGGTTACTAAATCTTCTATTGTATTAATATTTATTTTGTTTAATAAAGAAAGGGATTTAGGTCCTATACCTTTTACATCTTTTAACTCTGTCATGGGTCATCACTTCCTTCTTGGCTTATTATAGCATATTCAGATAATTTTTTCAAAAGAAAAAACTATAAAAATTTATTTTTTTATAGCTTAATTTCTAATATCTAAATTTACTCAATTACATCTTCATCAACAACATTACCATCTCTCTCAATAATTTTTACAATTGTTGGTAACTCAAAATATGTACTTTCTTCAACTTGATTATTAATTTCCGTTTCAGGATAAATAACTTCTGGTTCTCTAATTGCATTATTGCTTTTACTTTCTAAAATAGTATCTTCAACTAAATTTACTCTTTCAGCTGCTTTTTTATTATAGCGCTCTGGTACAACAATTATAACTTCTCGTGGTATAGATTCACAAAAATCCGAATCAACAGTAACATTTTCATCTTCAATCTCTTCTTCATCTAAAAGTTCTTCTACCTCTGCTATCATTTCTTTTGAAATGTTTTCCTCATTATCTAATATTTCAACACCATAGGAAATACTTTCATCAACATCCAACACCTCAACTTCTTCTGATGGCTCATCACTTGGCAAAATTCCACCACTTAATTGTTCAAAATCAACCTCTGGTACATCAGCTGCCGTAAAAACCTTCCTAGCCTCGCTAACATTGTTTTCACTAGCACCAGACTCAATAACTGTTTCCTCATTTTCTTCTATTCTAACTACTTCACTATCCGTAATTGATTTTATTTCTACTTCAGTAACATTTTCAACATTTTCAGCATCTACAGCCTTAACAACATCTCCCTTAACTTGTTTTTGCTTCTTTATTTCTAGTCCCTTACCATCCAAGACATTCTTTCTCTCTTCAGGACTTAATTCCATTAATAATCTCTTTACTTGAGCTATCTTATCAACACATAAAACAATCTTATCATGTACATTCAAATCAGTCTTTAATGTTTTTCTAACATTATCTAAAACTTCTGGTTTAAACAATAAATTTGCCGTATAAGAAATTGCTTCACTAATTAGTTCTTCTATATCCTTAAAACTTTGAGAAGCAGTATTAATTTTTGCTTCTATTTGTTCTTTATCCAACCTATCAAATAATTTTTTAGATAAATCAGCAATTTCATCCAAATCCCAAGAATTATAGATATTATTTAATAACCGTTCCTCAGAGCTAGCCATTATTCCCATAAAACCCAGTTTTGCATTATTGATAAGTCGTTTCGCAATAAAGTAATAAACATGCATTTCTTCGACTTGAATTCTCATCCTTATCACAAAAACCACTTCCCTATTATTCTATAATAATCATACTAAATTGACACTTAATTGTCAATTTAATAAACTTACAGTTTTAATAGTTATGTAAAACAAAAAACAAGAAAAAAAACCAAAAAATTGATTCTTTTTCCAATAAAATTAAACTTTTTCCTATTTTTTTAACTTTTTTATTGACAAATAAGCTTTCTTCGATTAGTATAGTAATCACCAATTCGGAATTAGGCGAATTGGTCGCTAGTATCACACTAGCCAACCCCTTTTTATTCTTTTTGGAGGTTGCCCTCAGGGGGTGCAACCTCTTAGATTAAAATTAAAAAAGACGTGCCGAACGTCTTTTTTTCATATATAAATTAAAAATAATACATTTTCAAGAAAAAAGAGACCAAAGTCCCCTCTATCTATCTTTCTTTTCTGCTAAGGAAGCGTAATAGTTATATCTCATTTCAGCATTTTCTTTATTAATTTTTAACACTTCATCAGCATTCTTATTCAATTTTTTCAATGATCTATATCGATCTTCTCCCAATAAATATTCTTCATACTTCGTAAAATCAGCCTTACTATCTAATTTAAATTCATCAAATACCGGATTATAATGGAACAATGGAAAATACCCTGATAAAGTTGCTTCTTTTTCTTCTTGAATACTATTTTTCATTCCTTTAATAATACCCTGAGCAATACATGGTGCATAGGCAATAACAATACTTGGACCATCATAAGCTTCAGCTTCCTTTAATATCTTAATAGCTTGCGTCGGATTAGCTCCAAGCGAAATGGTACCTACATAAACATGCGGATATGTTAAAGCAATTTTAGCTAAATCTTTCTTTGCCGTAGTTTTTCCATTCGAAGCAAACTTCGCAACTGCCCCAGTCCTTGTCGACTTAGATGCCTGTCCACCTGTATTAGAATAAACTTCTGTATCTAAGACCAAAATATTTACATTTTCTTTATTAGCAAGTACATGATCAATCCCATTATAACCAATATCATATGCCCAACCATCGCCACCAATCATCCATACACTACGTGGCATTATGAAATCCTTCAAGGCTAAAAGTCCATCAATTTTCGTCTCATTAACAACTTCCAATAAGGCTGTTGCTGTCTCTTCATTTATATTCTCAGCATAATTTTTATAAATATCTTTCTCACTCTTCTTAACTAGTTTCATATTACTTAAAATCAATTGAGCAATCCGACCTTTTATAGTCTCATCAGCAATCTTCATTCCATAACCAAATTCAGCATTATCTTCAAACAATGAGTTAGCCCAAGGAACCGTATAAGGCATACTAGGCATACTTGCCCCATAAATCGAAGAGCACCCTGTTGCATTGGCAATCATCATTCTATCACCAAATAACTGTGTTAAAAGTTTTAAATAAGGAGTTTCCCCACACCCAGCACAAGCCCCAGAAAATTCAAACTTAGGCTTTTTAAATTGACTACCTTTAACTGTATTAGTTGGCATTACATTTTCCTTATAACTAACTTCATTAAACAAATACTTATATTCTTCGTCTTTCTTTAACTGCTTCAACTCACTCTTTGCCTTCATAATAATTGCTTTAGCTCCTGCTTTTCCAGGACAAACTTCACTACACAACCCACAGCCAGTACAATCTTCTAAACTAGCACCAATACTAAATTTATAGTCCTTATCTTTAATATTTGCGGGAATCAAATTATTACTTACTACCTCTGGAGCATCAATTTGCTCTTTTTCATTCAATAAAAACGGTCTAATTACCCCATGAGGACACACTAATGAACACAAATTACATGAAATACAATTACTTGCATCATAGCAAGGCCCCATATCAGCTGTATCACGCTTTTCTAACTTTGCAGTTCCTGCTTCCATTGCCCCATCCGGATTTTTTATAAATGTACTTACTGGTAAACTATCACCTTCCATAGCCTCTATTACCTGAAAAGGTGTTCTCTTGCCAACTAAGTCATCAACAAAATCAACATATGGAAGTTTTACAGGTACTAAACTGTCCAAACTCTCATCAATAGCTCTAATATTTTTATTAACCAAGTCCCCACCTTTATTGGCAAATTTTACTGCCAAATTCTCTTTAATTTTACCAATCGCAAAATTAAAATCAAATATCTTTCCTATCTTGAAAATCAATACTTCCATAATTGCACTTATTTTTCCTGGAATACCAGCATCTCTCGCAATTTTATCTGCATCAATTATAAACATCTTAATATTTCGACTTTGTAATATTTTCTTATCATGACTAGTCATCATACTGAGAATTTCATCTGGACTCTTCGCTGTATTAACAATAAATACTCCTTTATTATCAAGTTTCTCAAGCATCCTAAGTTTTTTCAAATATGCATCTTTTGTACAAACAACAATACTAGCTTTCTCAACATAATAAGTTGCTCTAACTGGCTTTTTACCAAATCGTAAATTAGATATAGTAACTCCGCCGCTTTTCTTCGAATCATATTGAAAATATCCTTGAACATATGCATTAGTATACGTCCCCGTTATTTTCATTAAATCCTTGGAAGCCGAAACCATTCCATCACTACCATAACCATATACTAAAAATTCTACATTCTTACTAGGTAATTTAAAACTCTTATCATATGAAATAGATAAATTTGTCACATCATCTCTAATTCCCAAAGTAAAATTATTATGAACATCTCTTGTATCCAAAAAATCAAATAATGCTTTAATCATAGCCGGCGTCGTATTTTTACTTGAAAGACCATATCTACCACCATAAACAGCAACTTTAGCCTCTACCTCTTTAATAGTCTTAACAACATCTAAATAAAGAGGCTCTCCTGAAGCTCCTGCTTCTTTTGTTCGATCAAGAACCGCAATTTTCTTAACTGTTTTAGGTAATGCTTTAAGAAAATATTTTGTACTAAACGGTCTATATAAATGTACTTCTATTAAACCAATATTTTCATGCTTTTCTGAGATTAAATAGTCGATTGTTTCTTTAATTGTTTCACATACAGACCCCATAGCCACAATAACTTTAGTTGCATTTTTACTACCATAATAATTAAATGGTTGATAAGACTCACCTGTTATTTTATTTATCTCCTGCATATATTCATTAACAATATCTGGAACTTTATCATAATAACTATTTCTTACTTCTGTTGCTTGAAAATAAATATCTTCATTCTGTGCCGTTCCATGAATTTGTGGTTTATTAGGATTCATAGCCCTTTCTCTAAATTCATTCAAACTTCTTTCATCAATTAACATTTTCAACTTTTCTGTATCAATAACTTCTATCTTCTGCAACTCGTGACTTGTTCTAAATCCATCAAAAAAATTAATAAAAGGAACTCTTCCTTTTATTGCTGCTAAATGAGCCACTCCAGTTAAATCCATAACCTGCTGTACTGAACTAGATGCAAGCATCGCAAAGCCTGTGCTCCTTGCTGCATATATATCCTGATGATCACCAAAGATCGATAATGCATGCGTTGCCAAACTTCTAGCTGCTACATTAATAACACAAGGAAGCAACTCGCCAGCAATCTTATACATATTTGGAAGCATTAATAACAAACCTTGGCTTGCAGTATAAGTAGTTGTTAAACATCCTGCTAGCAAAGATCCGTGCACCATCCCAGCTGCCCCAGCCTCAGATTGCATTTCCACAACTCTTACTGGTCTATCAAAATAATTAACCTTCCCTTCATTACTCCATTTATCTGTTAGTTCTGCCATCGGTGAAGCTGGAGTTATTGGATAAATTCCTGCTACCTCTGTAAAGTTATAAGACACATAACTACATGCCTCATTACCATCCATTATTTTTTTCATAGTAACCATCCTTTCACTATAATTAATTATATCTCAAACCAGCCTAAAAAAAAAGAACTTCACGATAAGAAATTCTTTTATTCACCCTCAATTTTCTTTTGCATTACTTTTCCTCGTTGACAGCTCATTCTATTAGCTACTTTTTCATAGTGACAATCCATCATTTCAAACCACTCATCACCAATTAAAGAATGAATTTCTCCTATTGCCTCTCCAAATTCCTTTGTATATAATCTCAACACTAAATAATCAGCAAATTGTTCCTCAAAGCTTGCTTTTTCTGGACTTATTTCATCATCAAGAAAATATTCACGTCCATGTGATGAAAGTAAAGGTGAAAAATCACCATAACCATACTGTTCAGCAAAAGGATTATCTCCTTTATAAATAGAATCAACTATTCCACTTATCTTTCTATATCCTTCTATTTTAGGATCATAATTAGTAATAAGTTCTAAAAATGATTGTAATACTAACAAAGCAAAATCCTCTGCATCCTCCTCAGGATGTTCAGCAAGATAATCATATTCTACCTCTGGATGTCTATCCATAAACCCTTCCAATTCAGGTGCCTCATTCGCAAACAATTCAAATATCTCCTTACTTTGTTTTTGAAACATCTCCTTAAGATATTCCTTTTTCGCATTAAGTCTCTCTATACATAAATTATTAACCGTCTCAAACTCCTCAGGAACTTCATTATTTGCGAATAAATCTAATAACATATGTCCCACTTCATGGCAAACACTATATTCAGAAGCCTTACTAGAAACATACATATTACATTCATCTTGACTGTCTGCTGTCCAAACAAAAGTATCCAAACTACCAGAATCAATTAAGTGAATATTATAATTAGCTAAAATATCAATATTATCAAATACTTTTTTACTAATTGCATCAAAACGATTATCCATTCTCTTAAAGTTTTCCAGCATTCTCCTCATTGTCAAAAAATCTGCATCATCAATCGATTTAAAAAAATCTAAAACCTTTTCCGATATCATCTTTCTTTTCCCCCTTCCAGTAATTGCATATTATACACTAAATTCTTCAAAACGTCAAAAAAAAGACCTAAAGGTCCAATTTTTATAAATTTCTCTTTATATAATTATAAATATCTTTATAAGTATTTACACTATAGTGAACTCCATCGCTTGATGAAAAACCATTAGCTTTTAAATAAGAATTTGTATCAATATATCTTATATGACTAGACATTCCTTGGCGCATCTTAGCATTAAAATTATCAATATCTGTATTCATACTTTCTCGACTGTTACTAGTCGGGTTTACTGAAACAAAATATAAAGTCGCTCCTCGATTATTAATACTCGTAACTAAACTATTCATATATTGAATATAACCATTCACTTGATATAAATCATTTACTCCCATAAGTACTACTACTGCACTACCACTAGTAATTTGACTATCAATAGCTGGCATACCAGTTGATTTCATCCAGTTCAACCCCATTGAGCTTTTACAACTCCACACATCATCGTTACTACCAACAGACTGTTGCATCCCAACAGTTCTAGAATCTCCTACAAAAATAACTTTGTTAATAGTTGAATTTGTTGATGAATTAGTGGAACTGGTTGAATTACTAGATGAATTTTCTTTCTTCTCTCCTGTCTTATAATCATCAGGATTAGGCAAAATACTACCACTAGGTTCACGATCATTATTCGGAATATAATTTGACTCTTGATTAATAGTACTAACTCTCTCGGCACTATTCCAACAGGCTGCAAATTCAAAAGTTTTATCAAATAACCCCATTAATACATTTATTACCACTGGTAAAAAAAATAATATCAACAATGCCGTTATAGATGTCTTAAATAAATTCTTATATTTCTTTTCATCAGGATTACTCATCAACTTAACACCATTTATTACAGCTGCAATAATCGCTAATATTGGTCCAACAACCCACATAATATTCATAGCCCTTTTTACTATCGTAAGTATATTAGCTAACCCAGGATCAGAACACATACCACTAATCGCCTCTAATATATACATTGCAACACCCTCTTCGTATTACCAATTCATACAAAAATTATAACAAGAAAAAAAGATTCTTTCAACTTAAAAAGAACCTTTCACAACTCATATAATTTTTCTTGTGATTGCCTATTAATAAATAATATACAACATAATTTCTATCAAACTTTATAATTATTTACACAATTATTCCTCATCCAAGTCTAATTTATATACATAAAGATAGGTTCCATCTATCGGTATCATTTCCTTGTCACACTTAAATAAATGTTCAATCCCTCGCTTAGACGCTATATTATCATATTCACAGGAAATAACAATATTGAGAATTTTATTTTTCCTACATTCCTCAATACAAAGCTTTAAAATGTCATGATAATATCCTTCACCACGTAGTTTTGGTCTAATATCGACTCCAATATGTCCCAATAGTAATCCATTAGGAAAACCTAAACCATGTCTTATATCAAATATTCCCACTAATTTATCATTAGTCTTCTTAAACACCAAATAAACTGAACAACCAACTTCATTAACTTGTAAATCTTCCTCTAAATCCAATCTATTAACAACTTTAAACCATTCATAAAAATTTTCAAAATCATGGTAGCATTTTCCACTAATTAAAGAGGCATCACCACCTAATATTTTAAGTCCAAAGTCTAAGTGTTCCCTACTAAACTCTTCCATTAATTGTTCATCAAAAATACTAACCCGTCTATAATAAAGTTCCATTTCTACCTACTCTTTTACTACCCAAAAAGTTGACATATCTCTAAGCCCATATTTTCCACCAGCTACTGGTGTATTAATTATTTTTCCATTAATAACTAATTCTGACGAACTACCACCATCAAGATTAGCCGCATTATAAGCGCCATACCTTTCCATTATATCCGTTAAATCTACCATATCAGCTCCAATACTAGAGGGAATACGACCATTAATAACTAACATTAAAACAATTCCATCCTGTCTTTGACCTATTGCCGTTCGTGGAGCAATCCCCCAACCACCATTACCTTTAATAAATGATCTTTTACCGTTAACAATCAAATATGGACCGAATTCAATAGCATCTCGATAACCTGTAGCAATGGCTTGACTCTTGCTCATTTTTCCAAGAACCAATTTATGATCAGTAGTAAAACCAATAAAGCCTCCACCCATTGCGGCATCAACATAATCACTTACTACTTTACCATTAGAAATAACCGTCCCATGAGGCAATGCACCATTAGAATTCCAATCAGGATCATAAAATCCTCCTGCATTCATCGCAATAACTGCACTTTCTCTTTCAGCAACTGTTAAAATATCCTGTCCCCTTTTTCCTAAATATGCCGTAGTAGCAATACTTATCTTCGAAGGATCATAGACAGCTACTAAAAAGCCTTTATAACTTGATCCACTTATTTCAATCACCTTGTACAAATCATTACCTGGATCACGTTGTAAAACAGCTTTTTCATATTCATTTCTATAAATTGCTGTTGTATACTTTTTGAACTTAATCGCATTTGGATCACTAATATCATTATTCTCAATAATACTATTATTTGCTAGCACCTTCTGAATAGTTTCATCACTATAAAACCAAGTTGCCAAATACTGGTGAGACATTGTTGTCATTGCACTTGTAATCCAAAAATTTCTAAACCCTGGCCAAGGACCATAAAACAAAAACAAGAAACAAGCTACTCCCAACATAAAGAAAGAGGAAAATGTAACAATAATTTTCTTCTTTAAGGACCATTTTTTCTTAACTTTAACCGCTGTATCTTTTTTTCTTTTAGTAAAAATCTTCATTCTATTCCACTACTTTCTCCGCTGAATTAAGACTATTATTAGTATCTTTTTTTTCTGTTTCCTTCTTTTCTTCTGTTCTACCTTCAAAAACTTTATCTTTATTATAATCTACGTACTTTTTTGTTGTTTTATACTCAAGTAGTACAATATTACTACCACTAGCTGCCTGCTGAGAATTAAATGTTTGAACAGTTGTATTATATAATTTAATATCTTCCATAAAATAATTTGCTACTTGCTCATAAATTAACTTATAATTACTGCACTTACTATTAACATCACTATCAGGATAATAAACATCCTTACACAAACTATCCATTTTTTTTACATGCTTAATTACATCATCAACAATACTTTCATAATTACTTAATTTTTCTTTTAAAACCACATCATTAGCTGCTAATGTATCTAAGAATAGATTACCCAATGCTTCTGTATACAAAGTATCTCTTGTAGTTTCAAAGGCCGTTACACTAGCATTAAACTCCTCAAAAGAATCTTTAACAACGACCATACGTTTTTGAGTTTCCTCTTGATCCGCCTTTAACGATACTACAAAAGAACTAACCGTCCCCGAAATAATCATCATAATACTAACTGTTAATAAAACAAATCCAACTTTTCTTAGTTTTTCCATTCTCATCATCACCTTAACTAGAAGTTTACCAAAAAATTCGACATTTGTATACCCCAACAAAGAAAAAAGCATCTATTTCTAGATACTATTTATCTTTTTCTGTTTCTTTTGTAATATAAATTGGTCTTTTCTTAACTTCCAAATATACTTTTGATAAATACATTCCCATAATTCCAAAAAAGAAAAGTTGTAAACCGCCCATAAACATTACTATACAAGCAAGTGATGGCCAACCACCCACCGGATCACCAAATACAAGTGTTTTTATAACTACTATCAAAATAGCTATAAAAGCAATTAAGCAAAATATTAAACCAATAATAGCTGAAATAACTAATGGCGTAGTTGAAAAAGCCAAAATTCCTTCCAAAGCATATCTAAATAATTTAAAAAAACTCCACTTTGTTGTTCCAGCTACTCTATTAGGAGTAACATAATCTACCCATTTAGTTTCAAATCCTACAAAACTAAAAATTCCCTTGGTATAACGATTATATTCACCCATATCAACAATTGCATCAACCATCTTACGCTTCATTAATCGATAATCTCTTGCCCCTGGAACTTGTGGCACTGATGAAATAAGCCCTATTAATTTATACCAAATCTTAGTACATACTTTTCTAATAAAAGAATAATCATCATGTCGACTAGAATAAAGTGCCACACAATCAACATTTTCCGTTTTAATACTATCATACATAGAAATAATCATGCTTGGTGGATCTTGCATATCCGCATCCATTATTGCTACATAATCACCTGTTGCATTACTTAAACCAGCATACATTCCTGCCTCTTTTCCAAAGTTTCTTGAAAAAGAAATATATCTTACCCTTTTATCTTTCTTTGCTAATTCCCTTAAAATATTAAGAGTCTTATCTTTACTACCATCATTTATAAATAAAAATTCAAAATCAACCTTATGCATCTCTTTAGACACTCGATCTATTTCTTCATAAAAAATAGGTAATACTTCCTCTTCATTATAACAAGGGACAATTACTGAAATTTTTTCTTTACTCATAACTTTTCTCCTACTTCTTAAATATAAAAAGCTTGCTAAATATATAATTCAAAACAATAACTACTATATTCGCTACCACTTTAGCAACAATCTCACTACTACTCAAAACATCAATCAATAAATACATTGTTCCCATATCTATTCCCAAAGAAAGTACTCTAAAGAAAAAGAAACTAATCAACTCCTTAAAGTTCTCTTTTTTGGATTTTCCTCTACTATTAAATACCAATAATTTATTTGTAATAAATGCAAATATTACTGCTAAAACCCAAGCTATTACATTACTAATATATATTTCAATATTAAATAATCTTAAAACAAAGAAACTTACAATATTAACTAAAGTGGTAAGCACGCCAAAAAATAAATACCAAAGTCCCTCCTTATATTTGTTATACCAAGAAGTATGATTATCTTCTTCAATATACTTATCAATTAAATCAATCATATTCTTAGTGTTACTTTTAAATTTCTTGGCCTTAAAATTCCGAGCCTTTTCAATCATCTTACCTAATTTATTAAAATCCCTAAGTTCTAATATATATCCTTGACTACTAAATTCATCAATAATTTGACGTTGATGATCATTAGTATGTTCCTTAAATTTTTTTAATCTCGCGGCTGCAATAACTGGTTTTCCACACTTTATTGCACTCAAAATGTTTCCTACACCTCCGTGAGTAATTACTAAATCACTTTTTCTAATTAACTCATTAAATTCATCAGTTGGAATTAAATCAAAAATCTCCATATTTTCTGATTCATATTTTGTATAACCAGCTTGAACAATTACTCTCTCTTTTATTGTTCCTTTTTCAATTTCCCTATCAATTGCTTTTAATAGTCGTGAAAAATCCTTATCTTGTGTCCCCAATGCTACAAATATCATTAAAAAATCCACCCCCCAAAATCAGCTTTTGGATATAGTTTTTTCATACTCTCCCACTGAACAATAAACTTATCAGCAAAAAGATAAACACATCGACCAGTAATAGTTTTTGTTGTCATATTTGCAAAAGTTTCAATATAAATAATTCTACTTCCAAATATTTTTCCTAAACAACACATCGGTCCAGCAGTATGTGCCCCGGTTGTAATAATATAATCAGGATGTATCTTTAAATATAAATATAGACTCTTAAAACAATTATAAAGCAGTTTAAAAGGATACGTTAACATATGATCTTTCGTTCCATATACCAAAAAATCAATTTTATCCTTGTACGTTTCTTTCATCTTCAAATTTGATTTTGTCTTCTCAGTTATAATATGATAATCATAATTATCAAACATATCTTTTAACTGCATCATTTCTACTAAATGTCCTCCTGTTGAGGAAATAAACAATACTTTTTTCTTCACAATATCACTTCTTTTCTATTAAATCAATCCATTGTTCCTTAACAACTTCACAAGTATATTTTTTTACCCCTTCTCGTGAAACCCGACCAATTTTTCTTCGCTCACTCTTCTTATTAATCAAATCTTCTACTTTCTTTAAAAATGCCGAATAACTTCTATTTTTTATTAAATAACCATTTTTTCCACTTTGAATTAATTCTCTTGCTCCCTCTGCTGAATCAAAAGCAATACAAGGAACTCCATGCGACATAGCTTCAATCAAAACAATTCCAAAAGATTCCGTATAAGAAGTTAATAAATAAATAGCCGATTTCTGTAGAATTTCATCAATATACTCCTTATCCCTAAAGCCATGTAGTAACACAACCTTTTCTAAATCATGATCTTTTATATATTTTTCCAGTTTATCCTTTTCAACTCCATCACCAATTATGTCTAATCTCCAATCCGGATAATCTTTATGCAAAATATTAAACATTTTAAGTAAATCGATAAATCCCTTTTCTGGACTAAGCCTTCCAACTGAAACTAATCTTTTTTCATCTAAAGGAGCAATCTTTTCCGGTATTCCTTCAATTACATTAGGTATATAAACAACCTGACATTTGGATTTAATTAATTCTTTTTCATAAAAAGCCCGCAATGAATTAGAGACTAAAACTAAATAATCTAATTGTTTATTTGATCTAGTAATATTCGCAGCATATTTAAAATCACCATGATAATGATTATGCTCCCAACCAATTTTTAAAACTTTATCTTGTCCGTATTTTCCTAACCATTCATCAAATATATCCCTGGTTGCAATTACCACATCACTATCACAATTTTTAATATAACTAATCATTGTCTTTTCACGTAATCTTAAAACCTTTAAAGCATAAAAAGTTTCTTTAACCAGCTTAAATAACTGCTTCTTTCTTAAAGCCTTCTTTATTTTATCACGATTAGGTTTAACGGAAGTTAAATAGACAATCTTAACTCTATCATCAACTGGAAAAACTGATTTTTCAAACAATTTATAAGTACATGCAATCTCTACCTCATAATCATCAACCAGCATATTAGCTAAGGCAGCCACTGACTTTTCAATTCCTCCATATCCCAAGTGTAAAGATAATATAGACACCTTCTTCATTTTTATCACCTAATTTAATTATACCATTATTATTTATAATAAACTAGCCACTTTACAGTAAAAAAAAAGCCGAAGTTTTCTTCGACTTACTGTACAGGTGTTACCACTGTTGGTTGTTCTGCTACAGCTGTAGGCACTGTCATTACTGGTTGTGAAGCAGGTACTGCCTCAACAGCTGGAGCAACCATTGTTGCCTCAGCAACTGGTGTAGCTTCAACAACAGGAGCCGTTGCGACTTGTGCTGCTACCGCTTCTGTTGGAATTGGTTGTGTATTTTCAAGGGGATTTGCCCCACCATATATTTGAGTTGGTTGTTGATTTAAATTTATATCAGCCGGAACAACAGGACTAGCTCCGCCATAAATTACTGGTTGCTCTGCTACCGGTGCTACTGGTGTTGCCGGAACACTTTCCATAACTGGTGTTGGACCCGCCACATTTGGCATCACATCAGTTGGTGTTGCAACAACTGGTGGTGTCTCTACCGATACTACAGGAGCAACTTCTGCTGGAGCAGCCTGAACAGGCTCTACAGCTACAGGAGTTGGCTCAACTACTGCTGGAGCTGGTGCTATCGGCGTTGGTTCAAATGTCTGAGTCATAGGAGTTGGGATCACTGGTGTTGGAGCTACCATTTCAGATGTAGTAGCTACAGGAGTTGGCTCAACTACAACAGGAGCTGGCTCAACAACTGGTGTTGGTGCAACAACTGGCGTTGGAGCAACCACAGGAGTTGGTTCCACAGCCACTGGAGCAGGGGCAACTTCCACTGGAACTGGTGTTACTGCAGCAACAGGTTCTACAGCAACCGGAGCTGGAGCTGGATTAACAACTGGGGTAACGGCCGCCGGATCAACAACCGGTGTTGGCTCTGCAACTACAGGTGTAGCTTCTACTGGACTAGGAGTCGCAACTGCGGCATCTGCCGAACCTTCTGCCTCAGCTTTTTTCTTTTCTTTTTTAGCTTTACTTGATGTCACCACCAAAATAATAATTGCAATTAGCAATAACAATGATCCGCCCACAATCAACATTCCAGGAACAGACATTAAAAAATCTAAATCAAATTTCATATGATCGACTCCCTTTATTCTTATAATTCTAATATAATAATAACAAAAAACGTTTGCAAATGCAAACATTTTATTTTACAGACCTTTTATTTACAGTGTAAAACTTGTCCAATGCCCATTGTATGGTGGTTTTAATGTAAAACTAAGTTTTTCTTTTGACACTGGGTGGACAAACTCTAGACAATATGCATATAAGGCTATTTGTGTCTTATCCTGACAACCATAACGTTGATCTCCCAATAAATAATGCCCTCTACTAGCAAACTGTACTCTAATTTGATGATGTCTTCCTGTTTCTAAAGTTATGTCAACTAAACTAGCATTTTTTTTCTCATTATATTCTAGCACACAATAAGATAGGACACTTTTCTTTCCTTTTTCTGAAATAACGGTATTCCCATTATCTAAACGCAACAAGAAATCAGTAAAAGTATCTTGATCCTTTTCCATCCGTCCACGAACACAAGCTAAATATTTCTTTACAAATGATTTTTCCATCATCTGCTTATTAAGCCGGCTTGCAGCTTTTGATGTTCTCGCAAAAACCATAACTCCACCAACCGGTCTATCCAATCGATGAACAAGACCAACATATACATTACCCGGCTTATTATATTTATCCTTTATATATTGCTTAACTATATCAAGAAGAGAAATATCTCTTGTATCATCACCTTGACTAAGGACATTAATTGGCTTTTCAACTACAATTATCTGATTGTCTTCATATAAAACATTTAATTTACTCATTGCTTTCCCATCTTCCATAAATACCACATGGCAAAACTAAATTATTTTCTTTAATTGGAATTCCAACCTCGCCACATGTAACTACCCCTTCACACTTCTTATCAACTGTCATCCTCAAAATATTAGAAAGAACTGCAGCTGAAAGCCCTGTAGTATAAGAATTAATTAAAAAGAATAATGGTTTATCACTTAAAATATCGCAGCAAATTTCAATTAAGTAATTAAGATTTTTTTCAATATCCCAAACTTCGCCATTAGTCCCTCTACCATAACTTGGTGGATCCATTATAATTGCATCATACTTATTACCACGACGGATTTCACGTTGGACAAACTTAACTACATCATCTACCAAATATCTAATTGAAAACTCTTCCATTCCACTACTCTTAACATTTTCCTTACACCAATCAACCATTCCTCTAGAACTGTCAACGTGAGTAACACTAGCACCTGCTCTTAAACAAGCAACGCTAGCTCCCCCAGTATAAGCAAATAAATTAAGCACCTTTATAGGACGGTTAGCATTCTTTATCTTTCTAATCATAAAATCCCAGTTTACAGCTTGCTCCGGAAATAGCCCCGTATGTTTAAAGCCCATCTGTTTAATATTAAAAGTTAAATCTTTATATTCTACACTCCAACTACTAGGAATATTCTTCAAATTTTCCCAATGGCCGCCACCCTTATTACTACGATAATACACAGCATCTATCATCGAATGATATTTTTCTAATAAATCACCATTATTCCAAATAACTTGTGGATCAGGTCTAAGCAAATAAATATCCTTCCATCTTTCCAACTTTTGTCCATTAGATGCATCAATTATTTCATAATCTCTCCATTCACTCGCTAATAACACTAAAATCACCTCATTCACATTCGCTCATATTATATCACAGTAAAAAAAAGAAGAAAATATCTTCTTTTAATTTTTCTAAGATGCGGCACTAAATTGTTTACCGTAACTTGTAATTAAAAAATTCCCACTATAACCAAGTATTTTATCATAATGTTCCGATAAATTGGTATCTAACTCTATTTTATAATCACACGCAACATCAGCATATTTAGTACATTCCTCTTTATTTTGAGCTGCCATTCTAAAAAATTGTGTTTCTGTTCTAACATAAGTAGCTGGTGATGCCCCAGCATAATTAAAATCAATAATATTGCCACCATAAGCGCTCTTACTATATACAATTGAACTACTAGCTTTAGTAACAGTATTATTATTTTTCAAAATAACAATATTATAAACATTGCCGTCATTTTTTAAAGCATAATAATAGCCACTATTCGCATCGACTGTCATAACTTTTATTACCTCAGGATCATCAAATAACAATTTATAAACCGCATACTCTTTATCTGTGGTAGGCACCTCTGTATAAGCCGCAACATCAGAAGAAGCTACAATATAATATAATTTCCCATTTGCGTCCTTAACTACTTTATTATCCATAATTGCTTTAATATCCTTATTTAAAAATTGTTCAGGAACCTTACAATTTAAATTATTCTGATATTTCTTTCCAAAAGACAAAGTGTAAAACTTTCCATCTGTTGTAATTGCATATATATTTGAGAAAAATTTAATCCTCTCATAACCATCATTTTTAGATGGAAACAAAGTAGGACATTCAAAGTCGGCATTAGAAACACTATAGCCAGCATGCCTAATATCCCTAGTAGTAGATGAATTTACAATATCACACCCACTACATAAAAATAATACACCTATTAATATTCCCAAAATCTTTATCCTTTTTATCATAAAAATCATACCCTTTATGAACCTATTATAGATAAATTATATCTAAAACTCAATTCAAAAGCAACTACGACTCTTCAAATTTAATTCTTTTTAAAATCTTCGTTGACAAATTTACAATAATATATTATATTTATATTGTAATCTCGGTGACGTTTATTAGTGAGGTCTTAACTTTAGCTAAAACTAAAGTTAAGAATAGTTAATGAACGTGCAAATTGGGGAGTGAATACTTTAAAGTAATAACTTATCAAAGGCCGAGATGCTGTAACCAAGTAGAGAGAAAGAAAACTCTGTAGGTAAGATTATCAAATTATAATACTGATAATGTTATAACTTGATACCCTATCAAACTCGGGACAGAAATTGCTAATTTATATTAATGCTGAAGTTACAATTAATTAATATTTTTGCATTACCACTAATATTAATAATTTAATGCCAGGTGTTATATAAATCTTTTGAATGTCTTTTCTTTAAGAGATGTTGTAAATAACATCTCTTTTTTAGTGTTTTCATTTCTTCTTAATTCATACAACAAAAAAAGATAATCGTAATGACCCGATTATCTCAAAAAGAATATTTACTTTTACCATTCTTTTGTCAATATTTTAAAATCTGATAAATTTTAAAACATCCTGGTTTCCAGGGGGCCAATCAATTTGTCATTAGTGATTAGCCACTTATCAAAGTAAAGTTTTTCCATCTCTACTGTAACCTCTAGTACATAGCCGATAAGATATTATACTTCCAAATAATTAAGTAATATCAATTTTTTTCAACCATTAACGATATTTCCCTGATTCTGTTTTTCTAACAGCTAAAGCTGGTCATCTCAACAGCTATATCTAGTCGTCTTGCCCATTAGGTTTAACAGCTAAACATAGTCGTCACAACAACTACAATCAACTATTTATACAGCTATTGCTAGTCATTTCTTCAACAGCTAACAATAGTCACTCTAAATAATCGATAACAATCGTCGATACAGCTCACACCTAGTCATTAATTTTTATTAACAGCTACCATAAGTCATACCAACAGCCACTCTTTAGTCATTTAACGTCTCAGACCAGTCACTATAAGTAACAGCTAACAATAGTCATCATCACAACAGCTACTCTTAGTCATTTTCCTTACTGCAACTACTACCGTTATGGTATTCATTCCATTGATACCAAAACGATCATTATAGGTCACATATGCTATATACTAACAATATCATTATAGCACACAATATTTGTTTGTCAATACATTTTAAAATTCCCCAACCTAATACCACATAAAAAAAGTGTCTCAGTAGACACTTTTACAATGCATAAAAATAGACTGCAAAAAAGAAACAAACACTTGCGGCAACACAAAACAAATGGAATACTGAATGCATATATCTTTTACTTTTCCCAACTCCATAAAAGATTGCTCCAACTGTATAAATTATTCCCCCAAGTAATAATAACAGTATTCCAAAATGATTCATAGTCTCCCATAGGGGTTTAATAGTAACAATAATACACCAACCCATCACCAAATATAAAACCATCGAAATCTTCTTAAATCTATTCATATCAATAGCATTAAAAAGTATTCCAACAATAGCACAAAGCCAAACAAAACCAAAAATCCACCAACCAATATTAAGTGGCAATACACACAAACAAAACGGAGTATAAGTACCGGCTATTAACAAATATATTGAACAATGATCAATAATTCTAAATACTCTTTTCGCATTATTTGGAGCAAGAGAATGATATAGACAAGACATCAAAAATAATACAATTGAAGATATCCCATAAAATAAAGCTGCCATTAAGCCCAAGCCACTATCCGCCTTAATAATACACAAAACCAACGCTGCAATTGACAATAAGGCCCCAACTCCATGCGAAATTGCATTTAAAAGTTCCTCACCTAACTTATATTTCGGTAAATCAATCTTTTTCGCCAATTTATTATTTTCTCTTCGCATTTCTTTAATCAACGTATATAAATCCCCCAAACTATTAATACATATTTCATAATTTTCCTCCTCATTATCAGTAACTTGTTTTACCTCTTCACTCTTTTCTAACAAATCACTGACAATCTCATTCTTTAATGATACAACTTCCGGATTATTCCCTAACCGTTTAAATTTTTTATCTAAATACTTTTCAAATTTTTCCTTCATAATCATCTATCTCCCAACAGTAACTTATCCAAAATATTTTTATTACTCAACCATTCTTTCTTTTTTTCTTGCAAATATTTCTTACCATCATCAGTAATCTTATAATATTTCCTTCGTGCAACATCCGGATTATCATTCCAATAAGAAATAATTAATCCTTCTTTTTCCATTCGTTTAAAAGCTAAATAAATTGTCGCATTCTTTATATCCATAGCCTTATCAGTCTTCTCTATAATACACTTTGATATCTTATAACCGTAAGAGTCCCCTTCTAATAACACATTTAATATAATTGCATCTGTAAAACCTCTTATAATTTCTGCATTCATATTAATCTCCTTTATATAACGACATTACATATATATTATCATATCGCCAAAATAATTACAAATTAAAAGCCATTAAGAAATATTAATGACTTTTTCCTTTAAGTTTATTATTAATGTCATCCTTTAGTAACGTATATACGATGGAAGCTAGTGGCAAACCAATCAACATTCCTACAACCCCACATAAATTGCCACCAACTGTAATCGCTAACAAAGTGAAAAGTGGAGATAAGCCAACCGATTTTCCAACCACTTTTGGATAAATAAAATTCCCTTCTATTTGTTGAACAATGAAGAAAACCAGTACAAAAATAATAGCTTGTAGAGGATTAGAAATAGCTATTAAAAGCGTCCCTACACCAAGAGCAATAAAAGCACCAAATATTGGAATTAAAGCCGTAACAGCTGTAAGTACACCAATCAATATGGCATACGGAAATCCACACAACAAAGAAACAACAAAAATAATCGTCCCTAAAATTACAGCCTCAACACATTGTCCAGAAATAAAATTTGTAAAAGTCTTATTTGAAAGACTAGCAATTTCCATAATCTTCCTTGACTTTTTCTTATCAAAAAATGCATAAACCATAGCTTTTATTTTTGAAACCAATGATTCCTTTTGAGCCAACATATATACCGCAAAAATTAAAGCAGTAAAAATATTAACAATTCCCGAAAATAAATCACTAACAAAACCAATAGCACCATTAATAAAATAATTCAAAATATTTGAAAGTAGTTTTGTAACAGTTCCACCTTTCGAAAAGGCCTCTTCAATTTGCGCTTGAACTTCTGGATACTTGTCAGCTAAGTCTAAAATAAACACTTCTGCCTTATCAATAATGCCAGGAATATTTTTCATTAATAATTCTATATTTTCAATTAACTCTGGTATTAGCAAAAAGGCAATAAAAACAACCACCAATACCATCAAAAGTAAAGAAAATAATATTGATAAAAATCTAATTAATTTCTGTTTCTTATATTTATCTGGTATTATCTTTTTTAACAATCTCTCTATTTTCATAGTTGGAATATTTAAAATATAAGCAAGCACAAAACCTAAAATAAATGGAAAAAACACTTTATAAATAGTTCCAAACCAACCGCTAATTATTTCTAAATTATTAAGTCCCCAATAAGCAAAAATACCTATTAAAACTACAATAATCCATTTCTTTAACTCTTCTAGATTACCTAACTTCATAAACTTCTCCTTTGCTAAACTTAGTATACAATATTTTAAATAAGATGAAAAGAAAAAATAGCCTTCCAGCTACTTCTTAATCTCTTCAAAATCACTTGCCACTAACCTTTTTAAAATATTTTTCTTCTTTCGATTACTGACATCATCATCCATTTCTATCTCAACCATTTCCCATATTAAAACCCAAGCTCCAATAACTACCACTTCATTCAATATTTCAATTCCAACAAATGAAGCAATAATTAATGTAATAACTCCTAATATCAATAATCTTAATTGACGAAAATTATTATGTTTATACTGGGCCTCAACTCTAACTGTCTCTGCATCTAATTCCCTTTTAATTAATTCACTACAAGAAATATTTTCTTTCATATTATTATTAATTACTATTTTTAATTTATCATCTTTCCTCAATTTTGGAGTATTAGTTATTAAATACCCAATTAAATCACGAGAAATTTTCTTTCTGTTATATCGTTCAAATAAGTCATCATAACTATTAACATCAATTTCAACTATTTTTTCCATAAAACTCACCTTCTAAGATGATTATACATTATATTAAGATTAAAAAAAATTAAATTACTTATTTTTCTCAAAATTTCTTTTTTCTAAAAATAACAACAAAACAGCTAACCCCAAACTTCCTAAAGAAATACAAACCGAAATATTAAAATATAACGCTTCATACTTTATCTTAAAATCATGACTACCTTTATTAACTTTAAAGCCTAAAAATGCTTCATTAACTATTTCTGACTTTACTTTTTTACCATCAACAAAAACACTAAAACCACGATCATAAGGCAATGAAGTAATAATATAATTATTTTTTGGCAATTTAACTTTCCCAGTTATTTCACTGTCCCCTTTATCAATTTTTAGTTTATCAACCTTTGTAATATCCTTAGTAACCTTCTCCATACTATAAAGATTAATATCAGAAATTCTATACTTTCCCCGCGAAAACAAAATATTTAATTCATCAATTCCCTCTTTACTAGAAAGAACATATTCAAAATGTTTATTATCATTAAAATAATACCAGTCTTTACAAGTTAATTTATTTTTTACACCATTTATAGTAATAAATACATCACCATTAAATTCACCATCTTGACAGCTTTGATTTGCCAAAACATCAAATTCAACTATTAGATACTTATCTTTTATTGGTTCTGACAATTTATATGTATATTTCTTTTCACGATCAAAATCAATCAAATAAGACGCTTCAAAATCATCATTTATTTTCTTTATTGATGATTTATACGGAACAGGCTTTGAATTACCAACAACACTATTTTTAAGCATGAATTCCAATGAATATGGAAAAGATAAACTTTGATATTGCTTTTCACCACTTAAATTATTATCAACATAAACTAAAGGTCTTGCCTTATCATTTTTATATAAACCATACTTCTTATTTTTTTTAACTAAATCATAATCAATAGAATCATAATTTTCAGCAATTAAATATTTTACACCCATAAAAGAATGAAATAATGAATTATTTGTTCCACTTTGTACAAAAGAGTTACGATTAGGAATATTATTTCCCATTTTAAAATTATAAAAATCAGAATACTTATGATTATATGTTGATGAATAAATTGATGCATTAAAAAAATTTCTATTATAAGTTTTGTTTGAATTTTTATTGCTTCCTATATTACTATCAATTCTAAAATAATCATCATCGTTAACCTTCGCCAATAACTTGTTGACTAATGCATCATTAGCAACAATCTCTTTATACTTATCTTTTGTTAAATATTTCGCATTATAATTACTCCCAATCGTAGATAGTAAAATTGTAATAAGAGCAAAAATAGTTAATACGTTATCCTTCCTTGAAAATCTAATTATCACTACTAATGTAGCAATAGCATCAATCAAAAAAACAATGACTAAAACACTATCACAATTAAATATTACTCCGCATATCAAAATAATGATTGCACAAAAGAAAACCGTAGACAAATTAATTTGCTTACTTTTTAAGTTTTCAAAAAATTTATTTAAACTAAGACAAAACAAAATAATAAATGGTATAAGAACTTTACCTCGAGCATATAAGAAACCATTCAAAACATACATAAACACTGGTAACAATGTAATTAAAGCTAAAATGCCATTTAAAAATAAATCTTCCTTCTTTTTCTTTTTTGTTAACAAATTAGTAACTATTGCCAAAATAAAAATAAAAGTTAAACCAATTCCAAAAGGTGAATACATACTTTCTTTTATATTAAAAATAAATAAATCCCCAAAGTCAACAGCAATAGTGCCACTTCGTTTAGAACCAATAATTGTAACAGCTGTTGGAATCAAAATAATAGCTGCTAATAATACGGTTAAGCAAAGTCGTAAACAAATAAGAAATGTTTGCTTTACAATATCTTTCCATTTATCATACTTAGACAAAATTAAATATAATGAATAAACTCCAACTACTAACAATGAAGTAACTCCATAATAATAATTCATAAAAAACAAAAGCGTTGTCCAAACAATTAACTGCAATGAGGAATGTTTTTCAAAATACCTATCAACTCCCATTAAAGCCAACACTAAAAACGGATAGTACCACACAAACATAATATGATAATGAAAATGAAAAGTTATAGGAGAAAAACTCATCATAATCAGTGAAAATAGCAATGCTTGCTTAAGATTCATATGCTTTTGAAAAAATTTATAACTAAGAATTCCAGAAAGCAAATATAAAATAATACTAGCAATTATTACAAAAGTTTGTATACTAAGTGATGGGAAGAAAAATGAAATTAAAAAAACCGGATTTAACAAGCCATAATAACTATAATTAAAGATATTTTGTCCCCCACCAAGCTCAAATGCTAAATTTGGAACTAATCGATGGGTTTCATAAAATAATTTTCTAAAATAGTCAGGAATAACAGTATGTTGTGTAATCCAATCAACACTAGAGCCATATATATTATTAAATCCAACTAAACATAAAATTAACAATATTCCATATCCTATAATTATTAAATAATTCTTCTTGTTTTTCATAAACTACCTCTTCATTAATAAACAATAATAAGTATTAACAATTTACTCACTATTGTCTATAACTTCTCAGTTGCATTTTTAATATTTTAAGTTGCACCAATTAAAACTTAATTTTTAGCAAACTTAAATCTAATTCATTATAGCATAAAAACTTCCGGCAGGCGACATATTTTTAATGAATTTTATGAAATAATTTTTCTATAACGGGAGAAGGTTAATTTCATGGAAAAGTATTCTAAGGAACAATTAAGTTTTACTGTACGTAGCAATATAAAAAAATATAGAAAATTAAAAAATCTTACATTACAAGAACTAGCCGATAAAACTGGATTAACTCACGGCTATGTCAGAGATTTAGAATGCTTAAGCATTGACAAAACCCCGCTTTTAGACACCCTAGGCAAATTTGCTAAGGCATTAGATATTGATATAAGACAACTATTTGATGAAGTTGATCCCAAGAATAAAGATATATAAGTATATCTTTATTTTTTATTACTTAATTATGATACTCTAACACCTTATAATTACGATAATCAATATTTAATGGTTCTGTAACGAAAGCAAATAAATCCTTTAAATTAGCATTCTTTACTTCATCATCGCTTAAACAAGCTTCAAATCTATTCATAAATTCCGCACTATAACCATCTCCAAAGCACTCCATACTTTCGTCAAGAGCATTCATTCTACAATAAAGCCTGCGAACTTTATCAAGTGCCAAATAATAATGATCAGCTACCGGACAACTACTTTCTAGAGAATTTGTTACACGATCTATATTACCTGCTAAAATCACGCTTTGACATACTAACTGATTTTCCTGATAATCACTACGATAATTCCATTCTAAACCATCATTCTGGCCAATCTTCCTCATCAATTTTGAAACAAACTCAAAGCTATAATCTTGCCCCATCGCCTCGATAAACAACTCCCTAAATTCCTTATTGGGCAGTTTTCCACAATAGTACTTAGAAAAATAAGCCGGATTCCCATACATTTCATAAACCTTAAATGTCGACAAATCATCAGCACCATTTTCTTCATGATAAACCTTTCTAATATTTTCAATTAAATTATGATATACATAATTAGCAAAATTGCTTTGACCACCTAATCCACTAAAACAATCGTACCAATCATTAACATTTGAATAACAGCTTCTCTTTCTAATACTTTTTCTCCCAGCTGCTAAGGCCTCATCTCTTAAAGATTCAATAATATAATCATCACTATAAATGACTTTCCCATTTTTAAATATCGATACCAATGATCGATCAGAAGAACAATCCAAATCCTCAATTTTATCAATCAAATATTCATAACCTTTTTCAAAATACTCAACCTTAATACCATCGATGAATGTAACACCACGATAATTTGCTGCTTTATCAGTTACAATAAGCAAATCAACATCCGACATATCGTTTTCTGTCTTATATAATCTACTACCATAAAAAATAATGCCTAACACTTTATTTTCCGATTCTAAATAACCCTTACTATTTATAAATTTATTAATTATTTCTAATGTATTCATCCTAATTCCCCAAAGCACATTTTATAATATTCTACAGTACCATTTCTTTCTTAACATATTGTAACAGATACAATACTTAGCATCAATACTTAATACAATTATTTTTCTCAACAGTCTATCAATAAAACTAATTTAGAATTTAAAATAACAATGATATATTTCCATAAATTAATAATCTTAATATTCCAATAATAATTAAATGTAATGGATAATATAAGTAAAAGAGCCATTTCAACCATCCAACTTTTCCCTTAGTACCATTATACTGCTTTAACAATGGATACACCAATATAACGAATAATTGAATAATACCATAAATTTTATTTACAAAAGCAAATGAAACAAACGCATAAATTGCCGTCCACATCATCAAATTACTCATTTGTTTATTCAAATTACCTCTGTTACCATACATAGATAAAATTATCATTAAAGCAATACAGCTCCAATCTGCTGAAAATGTTATAATATTCAATAAAATAACTAATAGCCACTTCTGCCACTGTTTTAAATTGTTCTTTCCATACACTATATAAAGCGCAACTACCGACCACGCTAATGACCACATTATACTTGTTTGATTAAAAATCTTCCCTGTAGAAAAGGGAATATAATTTATACCAAATGCAAAACAATATGCAAAGTGAGAAATTAAAGCAAATATAAACAACCTGGTAATATACTTCTTTAAATCTTTTGTATAGAAAAAGCCCTCACAAATAAAGAAAAACATAATAGGCGCAGTTAATCTACCAATAACATGCAAAATATTTGATATTACATTGTTAGGCAATCCAGGATAAAATAAATCAGCAATATGATCTATGGTCATTGCCACAATTGCTATTAATTTTAAATGATTAGAATTAAATTTTTTCATACTACTTTCCATCATAAATCTTTATTTAACTCTCTCCTTTACTATATCATCATCTTCCAATTTACCTATCAATAATGATGAATTAGGATCATGCAACCTAAATTTATCCTTAACCAGCTTCTCATCAAAATTTGCATAACAATACTTACAATAGTGTTTACAAGAATTATATTCACCAACATCAACCATAGCAACACAATTACATTTTCTTTCTTTTCGGGCCTTCCACTTCTCTTTAAATATTTTACCAGTCAACTTATAAGCTAGCTCAACTGATAAACATTCATCTTTCACAAATCCATATTCTGTCAAATCTCTATCTTCAAAACAAGTATGAACCACTAGCCCATGTTCCCTAGCACTCTTACTAAAAGACTCACCAATTACTTTATAATCATTTTCCGTAAATTTCCTAAAATTTAATATTTTTTCATTTTTTCTTACATTTTTATAATCATCTATAAAAGAAATTAAAATCTTACTAACATATCCTTCCAATAATCTACATAGTTTATCAAAGGCTTTAACATGATAATCTAAACTATATTTATCACTAATAAAAACTGGATCATATCTTATTACCAAATTATCTTTCCCAATTAATCTAGACAATTCTTGTACCGCTTTAATAACTTCTCCCTTAGGAGGAACATTTGGTTCTATATCATTCTTATAAGCCGTCAATGTAACATGAAATAAAATTGGCTTTTTAATCTTCTTTATATCCTTTAAAATAGGTATTGGATTCTTAGTACAAAAAAGGATAGCATCAACATTATCAAAGCTAATTCTACTTATCATCTTTGGATAAAATGGATTTCGAACATCAATAAATCCTTCCTCATATCTCTTCATAAACCATTCTGAATAAAAAGCAATTATGTCTGTTCTACCACTAACATTCAAAATCACATAATCACCTCTTTTAATTCCCCACTACTAAAATAATTATATCATCTATACTTTCTGTAGTATATTAAATTAAACAAAATATACATGAATAATACTTCTAAAAAATAAATTCATATTACTACAAATACCATAATTTTTTATTATTCTTTTGTACTTCTTTTATTATTCCACCACCTAGACACTCTTCTCCATCATATAATACACATGCTTGTCCGGGAGTTACTCTTTTAACTCCTTTGGGATACCTAACTAATAACTTATTATTATCTAGCCATTCTAATTCTACATCTACGTCTTTTTGTCTATATCTAAATTTAGCAGTACATCTAGTAATTTTTTTCTTTCTTAAATAATTTACATCCTCCAAAATACACGAATCAGTTACTAGGTATTCATTATCATTTCCTATGCAAATATAAAGAACATTCCTTCCTAAATCTTTTCCAACAACAAACATTCTTTCACTTGTACCACCAATATCAAGACCTCTTCTTTGGCCTATTGTATAATACATTAATCCAATGTGTTTACCAACCACTTCATTAGTATCAATATTTACTATGTTGCCTGGAGTATTAGGTAGATAATTACTCAAGAAATTAGTTAAGTTTCTTTCCCCTATAAAGCATATTCCTGTTGAGTCTTTTTTCTTAGCTGTAATAAGACCATATTCTTCTGCAATTTTTCTTACATCTGATTTTAACATATTACCAATTGGAAATAATACATTTTTAAATTGCACATTAGATACTTGTGATAAAAAATATGTCTGGTCTTTATTATCATCTAATCCTCTTTTTAATACTCCTTCTTCTAATCTACAATAATGACCTGTGGCAATATAATCAGCACCAAGTTTTTCTGCTTCTTTAGCAAATTGATCAAATTTTATATACTTGTTACACATTATATCTGGATTAGGTGTTCTCCCTTTTTTTAATTCATCTAAAAAGTATTTAAATACATAATCATAATATTCTTTTACAAAATCTTTTCTATGTAATTTAATGCCTAATTTATCACATACTGCCTTTGCATCATTATAATCTTCTTCCTGAGGACATATTCCTGTTTTACCTACCGGAACATCATTATATTCACCATTAGCAAACGAATCCCAATTTCTCATATATAATCCTTCTACTTCATATCCTTGTTTTTTTAAAACTATTGCTGCTACTGATGAATCTACTCCACCAGACATTCCTACTATTACTTTCCCTTTACTCATATTTAATCCCTCCAAATAAAAAACTAGGATGTTGTTTCCTAGTTTATAGCTAACTATTTTAAGTTAATTATGAAACACTAAAACAACCAATTGTTCATTGACTCAATTATAACCACTAATTTTTTATAGCTATTACGGTTGTTTTGCATACTCGTACTTCCTTTCAACTAATAAATATTATAACATAAATTTTTGCTAATCGATGAATTATTATAAATCTTTCAAATTACAAAATTGTAGTTTGATTTATATAACTATACCTAATATTCCTAGTATTAAAAATATGATACCAATAACTAGTGTACTATTAAATTCTTTTATGGTTACCACTTCTGGCTTTTCTTTTTTAAAATAAATAGTTATTTCTCTTTGTAGATTTTTATTTGGAAAATTTCCATAAGAAGTAGTTACACTTTCTAACGAGTATCCTATATATTCTTTATTATTGTACTTATACTTAACTTTATAAGGATAGGATTCTATACCTTTATAATTTTTAGTTGGATTACCATAACCAATTATAACGCCTTTTGCACTTTGCCATAAAAATATATAAACTAATCGTTTGCATATAATGAAAATTGAAATAATACATAAAAATATCCCAAGTATAATCATTATATTACCTCACTTTCAAATTTACTATTTACCTAATAATCATACCATATTGCAAGATCACTATAATTGAAAATAACTATTTGCAAAAAGCTATCTATTGTAAAATGAAAAAATTTTTCTTTCTTTTGGCTCATCTTTTACATACCTTTTTACAAAGTCACTAACCGCATCACCAACACACATATCTCTATCAAAAAACTTTTTTAAAACATCTAAACTATAAATAGAATTACTTTCATCTCTTTCTCTCGTAATAAAATTAACAATTTGCCTATATTGAAATGGATCAATATTACTATTATTAGAAAAAAGCAACATATTTATTAGTCCATTAATTTTACTGTAATTCCACACATTTAATATAGTTTGTCTCTCTCCTAGTGATAACGAGTCTATTAGAGTTTTAACGCTACTATAACTACCTTCAATTACTATTTTTTTTAATTGTCCTAATATTGAAGAATCAATTAAATTTGTATTTAACATTTCTGAACTCAATACTACTTTATCTAACTCATCAATTAAATAGTTACCTGGATCAATCAAGTTTATATGTCCATTATATATGGTATTAGAAAGATTAATATCTCTTAATATAACAGAATTTCTACGTAATAAATCTAAATCTTGCTCTAAAATTTCCAGTTCTCTAAAAAAATTCCAAACACTATCCCCATCTACACTTCTTTCTCCTCCAACATAAGGCATTTTATAACCAATTAATTCATTACTATTATTCCATAAAGTTTCCTCTGGAAGTAATATCCTTTGTGTTAAAATTTTCTTTAAAATATTTAATTCTTCTAAAGATAAATGCGACAATTGATAATCACTTTTATATATTTTTATTACCGAATCTAAATATCTATATACTGCAAACTCTGATCCTTTATTTGACAAAAACTCAATTTCATTTATATTTAATGGCAAACCATCTTCATTAAATATTTGTTTCATAAACTTCACCCATCAATTGCTACAAACTTGTAACTATGTGTTTTTAATTAACACGATTCAATATAAAATTGATGACTATTATAACACAATTTTAAACACAATAAAACTCGAACTCTAAATATATTTTAAAAGTTCGAGTTTAATATCAATCTGGTGCCGAAAGTAAGAATTGAACTTACCGCTGATCCTTACCAAGGATCTGTTTTACCACTAAACTATATCGGCATATACATAAGAATATTATACTACATATTCTTATAAATTGGAAATATTAATTAAACTATTATCATCATCAAACTCCAATTTAAACAATTCACAATAATTCCAATTAGTATCTGATATAAATTTTCCATTAAAATAATAACCATCTGAAGGAATCACATCACACCAAATTTTAAATAACGTCGTCATGGCGGTTGCATGACTAATAATGCAAACTTTCTTTCTCTTATTTAATTCTAATACCTGTATTAAAGCTTTATGCATTCTTTCTTGAACTTCATTCAAACTCTCGCCATCACCAATTTTATAATTTTCATCATAAAACTGTCTCTTTTCAAAATCATCCGGTAATTCACTCCAAACATTAACGCCAAATTTTCTCTCGCCAAAGTCACTTACAACATTAACATCTAATCCATTAATATCAGCAATATACTTAGCTGTAGCTATTGCTCTAACATAGTTTGAAGAGTAAATCCCATCAATTCCAACAAAGCAATCCTTAAAAGCTATTTTCTTAGCTAACTCTTCCCCCGCAACTGACAAGATTTGTTTCTCATTACATAACTGCAAATTATCACTGTTCATACCATTTTTAACTTTTAAACATTCCGAATGTCTCATAAAGTAAACTGTTGTCATAAAACTCCTACTTTCAAATAAGCCTTCTTTCATCAATAACTAAATTCTTCAATTAGTTAAAAAAAACGAGTAACCAATGACTCGCTATAACATAAATGGTGCCGAAACCAGGACTTGAACCCGGAACCTACTGATTACAAATCAGTTGCTCTACCAATTGAGCTATTTCGGCATGGTGCTCGTATCCGGACTTGAACCGGAACTCTATCGCTAGAAGTGGATTTTGAGTCCACCGCGTCTACCAATTCCGCCATACGAGCAATACAAATAGATTATAGCATAATCTATTTTGCACTTTCAAGACTTTTATAACTATTTTTTTGAATCTTGATTAATCCCGCCACCAATTAAGCTAGTTGCTTTTCTATAATCGGCCATCATAGAGTTTAAATCGTTTCCAAAAGAATCCTTTACAACAGGTGTTTCTTGATCACTAAACATCCTGTCTAACTCCATTGAATCCTCGTTTATATCCGTCTCTTGACTAATAGAATTTTGAACCTTTTTAGCTTGATATCTAATAGCCGCTTCATTTCTTATCTTCAACATTACTTCTTTATCAGATAAAATCACAGGATTATACCCAGTCTTATCTTCCTCACTAAATATTATATCTCCACCATTATTTATTTTTGCCGTCAAAGCTAAATCAATAAAGTCACTACTAAAACCTATTATTTCATCAACAAACATCCCAAATTCTTTTGGACATTCCTCGCTTTTATAAGCTTCACCAATTCTCTCAAGTAAGCCAGTATCTTTAACAAATCTAAGTGATTCCATTGATCTCATATTTGTCATAATAAACTGATCTAACTGCCACCATACACCAGGAAAAGCATTTCCCCACCAAAAGTGATCCTGACTAGAAGCATTACTGCCAAGAGGAAACGCCGTCACCGCACCATTTGCCCCTTGTTTATATAATCTTTCCTCATCTGTCTTAAATATGTTTTCCCTTAAATCTGCCGGTAATATTAAATCCATTTCTATTTGATATCTCTCCATCAAGTCAGGATGAGCCTTCGCCATAATCTCATATGGCATACTAACCACTTTACCACCAAAAGAATCTTTAAGTGCACCTTCAGCTCGCTCATCTAACAAATACCCTTCTGTTATTTGTGAAAAATCATAATCATCACCAAATTTTGTTTTAAACATGTCATTAGCATTTACAGTGTGCTTAATAATATCAGCCAAAACTTCATCAACAACAATTCGCCCAGACTCATCTCGTTTAACTGTAATTTGAAATTGATCCTCTAAAATATCTAACAAGGACTCATCTTCAGTAATTCCCTTATCTATATCAGCTGTCAATGACTTAATCCTAATCATATCTGGTTTCCAGTCTGGATATCTTTTAATTGCTCTCTGAACTAAAATATCCAATTTATCCATATCCATAACTAAACCCATCGACATTCTAAGTACCTTAGCAATATCCGCATCTAATTCTATCCCCTGATATTTTTCCCCTTTAGCAGCATATTCCATTACCTTATCAATTGTTGCCACAATATCATACTGTGAATAATAATCAGCCACATCACTTGAATTAATTAAATTATCCATAAAGTCTCTAACTACTTGAGAATTACTACTATTATCGCCCAACAATTTATTAATAGTATAATCTTTTATAACTTTATTATATAAAGGAGATAATACCACTGTCTCATTATTACTAACTTTTCGTTCTAGCTCTATTAAATCATTTCCAGTTAAATTCTGTCTTAGTATCGCAATCTTTTCCTCATCTAAAACTAAACTTGGCATTTCATAACTAAACAAGCCATAAACAGCATCTCTAACTCCATCTAAATCTTTCTCCCCAGTATATGCAGAAATAATATTAAGCATACTATCCGTAAAACCTTGTCGCATTGACTCCGCATTACCCGGAACCGTTTGTTGGAATTTACTATGTAAACCACCATCAAATTTTGAAGATTTACCATAACAAGCTAAAACAAAATCCAACATTCGCTGCTTTACATCATCAGAAAACTGAAAATCAGAAATCATTTTATCGTAATTGCCAAGAGAAGAATTTGGTAACTGATGCTTTTTTACAACAGCTGAGGCAATTGAATGAATTATTAAATCTTCATTTGTTGCCGCTCCTAAGACATTAAGATTAATCATGTCTAAAAGAGAATAATAATAACCTGCCTCTGCATGATCCTTAATGCTATTATTTTCCGTCTTTTTAAGAGCCCCTTCAAAATAAGAATTATAATACGTTCCTTGATAAAATCTCCCTACATCATGAAATAAAGCTGAGGTGTACAATATGCTTTTTACCAACTCATCAGATACCCCTAATTTTCTAACTTCCAAATCTGTTAAATATACAATTCTTGCCGTATGGGCATATTTTACTTGTAAATTATCTAATCGCTGTAGTTTCAAAAGTGATACCAAATTTTTGTCGATTTCTTCACTACTAGCACTAATACTTTGTTGCAATTGAGCAACCGTTCCATTTTGCACATTAAAAAGATATTCCCTACTATTACTAATTAATAAATTAACTTCTTCTTTAGTCATTTTACCAATCTTCGAGCTTGGCAAAGCAAGAATAACCCTTGCTACCTCATCACTAATAAGACCTCTAACTACTGCTTCATTTAGAAAATAAGGATCATTTTTTAAATGTGTTAATACACGATTATATCCGCAATTTTCCTTAAAATCCATTAAATCATCTGCGTATATCGAATTTAGACTTTCCTCGCTAATTTCTGATTTTAAAGTATTATTATAAGGCAAATTAACTAGAGTATTAACACATTTTTCATAGTATTTATTAAAACAAAAAGCAGACGCTTGAAAGCTTGTTGATGCGTTATTTAAAAAATTCCTAAACCAATCTAAAACATAACTCTCTTTTTCATAAACTAATGTCCCATCTTCTATCATAGTAACACCTCACTACATATGCTTCTTACTTAAATCAGCACTAAAGTCTTTACTGCTTTCCTTTATCTTCTTTTCATAAATCTGTTCCAGTTCTCCAGCAATATCTCTAAAGACACTTACTGCCGAATAAGTAGTTTCTACATTACCACAATCACCATCAAACTTAAAATTCATAGCAAAATGACAGTTATCTGCATCCTCTTTTATCTCTTCATCTTGACTCAAAGTACTAAAATAAGTAGCCGCCTCTGCATATCTCTTTTTAGCAGTAGCAGCCAATCCCAATGAATCTAAATCAGTAGAAATTTCAGCCGTCGTCATAAAATCACTAAAAGTTTCACTTTCCCAATTTCCATTTAAATGTTTTACTATTCCTGATGCTACACAAAGATTTCTTTCCATTCCGAGATACGCTGGACTATTTAATACTTTTTGAAAACTATCAATCTTTCGTCGAAAATCCCCAGCATCTTCAATTTCTGCTTGATTACTAAGCAACCATAAACTAGTTCCCGTCAAAATAGCCAAACGATTATTTAAATTTTCCACCGTTTCACTCTCCTCTAACGGCTCCCCTTTTCTAATTTTTGAAATTTGGGCAAATATTTCATCTTGTTCTTCTTTAAAATCCATTATCCCACCTAACTTTCTACTGTCTCTTTATATTTTGAAGTATACAAATCTGACTCTGTTTCCTCTTCTTCTACTACTTCATCTAAAAATTCTTGCATATCTGGTAAATCTTCAATTGTGGCTAAACCAAAATAATCTAAAAAGTCACTAGTCGTTTCGTAAAGAATAGGTCTTCCCGGCAAATCACTGCGTCCCACTTCCTTAATAAACCCCTTAGCAACTAACTTTCTAATCATAGCAACACTACCAACTCCGCGTAATTCATCAATTTGAACCCTAGTAATAGGCTCATTATAAGCAATAATTGCTAATGTCTCCAGTGCCGATTGACTTAAAACATTAGTTTCAGGATTTTCTATTAACTTTTGATAATATTTACGATGTTCAAACTTTGTTGTAAGTTTAAATCTATTACCTAAAAAATCTATTCTAAGGCCTCTGTTTTCATCCTCATAAGATTTTTTCAGCTCCATCAATAATTCTTTAGCCTTTGCCTCATCTATTTCTAAAACATCTTCTATTTGTTCTAAAGTCAATCCTTCCTCTCCTACAACAAACAAAAGTCCTTCTAAAACCGCTTTCATTAACGCACAACCTCCTCTACCACGATGTCATCAAAATTATTATCTTGCATTATTATTAATTCACCACTTTTAGCCATTTCCAATACTGCTAAAAATGTCGCTACTATATATTCTTTTGTAATTACTGGAAAAAGTTCAAAAAAAGATACTTTCTTTTTTCTCTTCAACAAATTCTTAATATCATAACGTCTCGAAGATACGCTTATCTCATTAACCGTAACTTTTGTTTTTAATGGTTTACTATCTTTCTTCCGAACCAAATATCTTTTAAAAGCTTCTACCAAATCATCAAGAGAAACATCTACTCTTACCTCTGATACCTCATCAATATAATTTTTATAATTCTCAGGTAACTTCGTATATATTTCTCTCCTCAAATTTTCCTTTTCCTGTAACACTTTAGTAATCTCTTTATATGCTTGATACTCTAATAATCTATTAACAAGTTCTTCTCTCGGATCTGCTTCCTCTTCCTCATCATCTTCACTTTTAAAATTAGGAAGTAACATCTTACTTTTAATCTCAATAAGTTCAGAGGCCAAGACCAAATACTCACTAGCTACCTCTAAATTCATTTTTTCTTGTAAATCTAAATAATCCATATACTGTTTAGTTATTTTCTCTATTTCAATATTCATTATATCCATTTTGCTTTCTTTAATAAGATGCAATAATAAATCTAATGGTCCTTCAAACTCATCTATCTTGAAACTAATCTCCATTATAATCACTCCGAACTATAAACTAATTATATCATAACAACATCTCATATGCTACTTTTCTCTAATATTTTCAAGCATTTCAAAAAAACTATGTTATAATATCAACAGGTGATTGCTATGAAAAATTTTACTATGAAAGACGAAGCTTTTATTTGTGAAAACTGTGGCCGCGAAGTAGCTCCTTTAGGCTATACAGCTAGAGACCACTGTCCATATTGTCTATACTCAAAACATGTCGATCTTATGCCTGGGGATCGAGCAAACCCTTGCCAAGGATTACTAAAACCAGTTGGACTTGAAAAATTTAAAGATACCTATAAAATTCTCTATAAATGCATAAGTTGCAACAAAACTCACAAAAATATCATGGCTAAAGATGATGATATGAACCTTATTATTCAAATTTCTAATTTAGAGCACTAAAAAAATACGTTAAAAATAATTAACGTATTTTTCATTTTATATTTATCACTAATCCTAAACTTAATTTTTGGGTTTAAATACCAAACTAAACACAAATGAAAAGATAATTGCTGTTGTTATTCCTGTTGCTGTTAAATCAAACATTCCTAAAAACAAACCAACAAAACCATGACTATTTGTTGAAGCCAAAGCTCCATGAATTAACGAATGCCCAAAACTAGTAATTGGTAAAAGAGCCCCTCCTCCAACATATTTAATAATTAAATCATAAATACTAAAAGAATCAAGTGCTGCTCCTACCACAACGAAAATACTAGTAATATGACCTGGTGTTAATTTTGTATTATCAAGAATTATTTGAGCAATCAAACACACCAAACCACAAAATAGAAATGATCTAATTAAAAGCATTATACCGCCTCCAAACTAATTGCATGCGCAATTGAATAAATATTTTCCTTTTGAAAAACCATTGTCGGAGAAAATAATGCACCAGTTGCAATCAACAAAACTCTTTTAAGTTTTTTCTTTTTTAACTGATCATATACATAAGAAAAGTTAACTAAAGCACTGCAAACCGGTCCAGAACCTCCCGCATTTACTTCCTCTTGTTTCTTTAAATCATAAAGCATGATTCCGCAATCATTATAGTTTTTTGTCAAATCAATATTTTGTGTCTTCATCATATAATCAGTTAATATATCTTTACCATATCTACCTAAATCGCCAGTTAAAATAAGATCATAATCCTCAACAGTTCGATTCATTTCATTTAAATGTGTTGTTAAAGTCTCAATAACTGCTGGAGCCATAACTCTTCCCATATCATTAACATCATTTTGACCATAATCAACAATCTTTCCTAACGTTGCACATTCAACCTTTACATTACTTTTATCCTTAGTAAGAATACAGGCTGCTGCTCCTGTTGCCGTAAAAGTTGCACTAGATGGTCTCGGTGCTCCGTATTCTGTTGGATTTCTAAATTGCTTTTCACTACTCATATTATGACTAGACACAACAACACAAGCATTTTTTACTCTTTTATCATCAATAAAATTACTACCAATTATCATTCCCAACACACTACTACTGCAGGCTCCATACACACCAATAAAACTTTTCCCAACACTATAAGTACCATAAGTTGACGCTGTAATTTGATTAAGTAAATCTCCTCCTATTGTCAACTCTATCTCTTCTTTTTTCATTCCGGCCTTTTTAAGTACTAAGACTAACGCATCTTTAACTAGTTTTATCTCAGCCTTCTCAAATGATTTTTCTCCAAAATATAAATCATCATAAGACTTATCAAAATATTTTTTTAATGGTCCATTTTTTTCATATGGACCACATACCGTTGCAGTATCTTTTATATATACATTCTTATAATTAAAAGTCATTATATCACCTCAATAAAATATCTAATCATTCCAAAAAACCAAGCTGATACCACACCATATAAAATAACCGAACCAGCTAATTTGAATATATTAGAACCAATTCCATAAATCAATCCTTCATTTTTGTAATCCAATGCCGCACTTGTCATTGAATGTGCAAATCCTGTAATTGGTATTAATAATCCACATTTAAATTTAGTAACTAACTTATCAAAGAAGCCAAGTGCCGTACACAAACTTGCCATAAATATCATTATCATTATCATAAATGTTGTCGCATCACTTCTCGATATATGAAAACACATGCATAGAATTTCGATTATTGCTTCTCCTAATAACCCTACAATACCACCAACTACAAAAGCAATTAAGGCATTTCTGCCTCGTGTTTCCAACGCTTTATGTTGATCAGCAATTTTATCATATTTACTATTTTTCATTTTTTATCACCATTAATATCTTGGCCTAAAGTTTTTATTTCATACAAAAAACTTAAGAGTCATTCTTAAGTTTATAATCTTTGTCTTAATTTTTGTAAAACCTTGCCTTCTTTACGTGATACTTGGACTTGACTCATACCTAAACACTTACTAGCCTCACTCTGTGTCATTTCTTGATAATATCTTTTCTTAATTAACTCTTGTTCTTCCTGATCAAGTTTACCAATCTCTCTTCTCAAATCTAACACATCAGCACTCGTTCCATTATCAAAGCTCATTACCGAATTGTATAATGTCACATCCTCATCATAAGCAAAATCTAAACTTTGTACCTCTTGCATTGCAACTCTTACATCTATTATCTTATCTTCATCTATTTCCATAAATAAAGAGACCTCTGTATCCGTTGGTTCTCTTCCTAATCTCTGCCGCATTATATCTCTTGTTCTTTCAATTTGTTGTCCTAATTTAACCATATCCTTACTAACTTTAACACTTCTATTTTCTCTAACAAATTTTGTAACTTCGCCAACTATATAATAATAGGCATAACTAGAAAATTTAACACCAAAACTTTCATCAAAATGCTCCTTTGCATCTATCAATCCCATCATTCCAACTTGATACAAATCCTCCCTATCAAAATAATTACCATATTTTCCAATAATACTATAAACTAAATTTTCATACTCTAATAAGTCGTCCATTATCCTCCTTAAATTGTTAAATAGTTAAAAGCTTGAATCCCCTCCCTAACCAAAAATAATCTATCTTGCTTATTAAAAGTATTTTCATAATTATCAAGTCCACATAAAACAACCTTTCCACAATTTAAAAATATCTCTACCAATTTATTATCAAGCCATGGCATTATACTAAGATCTATTTTATCCAAATCTTTAAAATCAAATACAAAATAATGCATCCCTTGCTTATATAATAAATAGTTAAGTTCATTATCAAATTGATAAATGGTTTCTTTATTAAGCACTCCTTCTAAATGTATAAATAATATTCCTTTTACAACATCAACATCAATTGAAAGCATATCTATTCACCTCTCAAAAGAACTATAAATTATTTATTATAATTTTTCTACCTATTCGACAAAACAAGACAAATATTTTAATCGACAAAACTCGACAAAAAAAGAAAGACTTAAAGCCTCTCTAACACTAATTCTTTATAGCCAGTCTCTTCATCTAGCAATCTTCTCATACGATAATTTTCTATTTCTATAATAGCTATCTCGGCTGTCGTTCCAACTAAACATCCATCTGTCAAATGTCCACCAACAGTCTTTCCTTCACCATCAGCAAAAGCAACATGAATATGTACGCCATCTTCCGATATTGTACCAGTCATACTAACTATTTCGTAATCCCCATCATTGTGATAAAATTTTTTACCTCCTGCTAATCTAAAACTAATTGAATAGCAACAACCAACACAACTACCAATTATTCCTGCTTTTATATCATTCTCTTGGCAATATTTAATTATCTCATTTTTTAAATCCATCCCTCTCGTAAGTCTAAATAAATGCATTCTTACCTCCTTAAAGAAAAAAGAAGCCTATGCTTCTCATATAAACATATAACTTGGTTTTTCATAATGAGAAACTTTTTTTTCATCGGCATATTTCTCTACTAAAACCACTCTTTCTTCTTTTAAACTTCTTTGTACATCAATAATTCTTTGGTTTCTAGAGCCTTTAAAGTATAAATCATAGCTCTTTTCTTCTAGAACAAACTTACCGTCGACCAAAACATCAATTTCTTCTAAAAGTTTTCTTTTACTTTTACTCAAAAGCATCATTTCATAAGTAAAACCTGTGTAACACCAAACATTAAGTCCCATTTCATGGGCTGCTTTACTTATTTCATAACAAGCTTCACTTTGACATACAGGATCTCCTCCAGAAAGAGTTATTCCATCTTGATTCTTTACTTTTCTTAAAGCTTCAATTACCTCTTCCACTTCGACTTCTTCTCCCCCATTAAAATCATGTGTTCCTGGATTATGACATCCTTTGCAGTTATGAGGGCATCCTTGTGTCCAAAGAACAACTCTCACACCCTCACCATCTACAATAGAATCAGCCTGTAAGTCAGCGGCCAATCTAATCTTCATTATTTTTCTGTTTTCTTATTCAATAAATCTTTGTAACCACTATGTTTTACACGATCTCTTTCTTCAGCTCTTTTACCATTATTGAATCTTGATACATCCCCTGCTAAATATCCTGTTACTCTTCTTATTCTCTCGAACCCTTGTCCTTCTCCAACTATTTTTTCCATATTTCTATTTCTCCCTTTTCTATATTTTTATTTATCTACCACAACAACCAACAGGTGTTGTAATTTTTTCCATTGGAACTCCTTCAAATTCCTTACGTCCGCAACCAGGACACACATCATTAATTACTCCAACATAACCACATACTGGATCTCTATCTACAGGATGATTGACAGCACCATAACCAATTCCTGCTTCCTTCATTGTTCTAATAACACTTTCAAAAGCATCTACATTAGAAACTGTATCCCCATCTAATTCAATATATGAGATATGTCCACCATTAGTAAACTCATGATATGGTGCTTCTTTCTCAATCTTATCACTAATGCTAATATGATAATATACTGGAACATGGAATGAATTAGTATAATATTCTCTATCTGTAACACCCTTTATTTTTCCATATATAGCCTTATCTATTGCTGTAAATCTTCCAGACAATCCCTCAGCAGGAGTAGCTAAGCAAGTAAAATTCAAATTATACTTACGACAATTTTCATCACATTTATCTCTCATAAACTTAATTATTTCTAATCCAAGTTTTTGACTTTCTTCACTTTCACCATGATGTTTACCAGTAAGAGCTTTTAAACATTCTGCAAGTCCAATAAAGCCAGTAGATAAACTACCATGTTTCCATACCTTACGAAGTCTATCAGTAGGTTTCAACTTTTCGCCATTTGTCCACACCCCTTGACCAAGCAAGAAAGGAAAATTATAACAATGCTTACTACATTGAACTTCAAAACGTTCTAATAACTGATCCCTTACTACATCCATAACTTCACCAAGTTCCTTATAAAAACCTTTCATATCTGCTTTATCTCTTTCTTTTAAAGCAATACCATATTTAATACCAAGTCTTGGTAAATTAATAGTTGTAAATGATAAATTACCACGTCCTGTAACAACTTGATTATCAGGCGATGTAACATCAGCCATAACTCTAGTACGACATCCCATATAAGCAATTTCTGTATTAAAATCTCCTTCTTTATAAAACTGTTTATTAAATGGGGCATCAATAAATGCAAAGTTAGGGAAAAGTCTCTTAGCAGAAACTTTACAAGCTAATCTAAACAAATCATAATTAGGATCTTCCTTATTATAGTTAACCCCTTCCTTTACTTTGAAAATAGATACTGGGAAAATTGGCGTTTCCCCCTTACCAAGCCCTCTATCCGCAGAAAGTAAGAAATTCTTAGTCACCATTCTACCTTCTGGAGAAACATCCGTACCAAAATTTACTGAAGAAAATGGTACTTGTGCTCCTGCTCTCGAATGCATTGTATTTAAATTATGAATAAATGCCTCCATCGCCTGTTCGGTAGCTCTATCTGTCTTTTGTAAAGCTTTCTCATAACTCTTTTCAAATATTTCATGAATTCTATCTGAACCTTTTTGATAATCACTAAATTCACTTACATCTAACTCAATAGATTCAACTTTATCTATTTCTCGAATAATTCTATCTATATTAATTACCGGAATAAATCCTTCTAAATCCAAAAAATCATAAATTGTTTGCTTGAATTGCTTTTTAAATGTTTTTAATACTCCTGGAGCTAAGTAATAATCTAAAGCTGGAATCGCTTGTCCACCATGTTGGTCATTTTGGTTAGCTTGAACAACTATACAAGCAAGAGAAGCATAGGTTGAAATATCTTGAGGTGGACGAATGTATCCATGTCCTGTATCAAAACCATCTTTAAATAATTTAGATAAATCTATTTGACAACAAGTAGTAGTTCCCATTGCTAGGAAATCCATATCATGAATATGAATAGTACCATTGTCATGTGCTTCTGCATATTCTTTTTTCATTAAATATGCCTTAGCAAACTCTTTAGAAACTGTTGCTCCATATTGAAGCATTGTCCCCATTGGACTATTTCCATCAATATTAGCATTTTCTCTTTTCGTATCTTCTTCATTAGCTGACTTTAATCCAAGATTTTCCAAAGATTTTAAAAACTTATGAGTCTTATTATCTCCGAAAAAGCTTTCTCTCGATTGATTTCTTCTCTCACGATAACTTGAAAATGATTGATAAACATCGTCATAACCTTTTGAAGAAAGTTCATTTTCAATATAATCTTGAATTTCCTCTATTTTAAACTTATTATTCTTAGTTTCTGCATCTTTTTTTATTTTCTTCAATACAGCTTGATAAACCTTTTGAATATCCTGTGATGAATATTTTTTTGTATCATTTTCTACCTCTTCATTATCCTCTTCAATACTGTCAAAACCCTTTTTTATAGCTAAAGCAATTTTCGCACCATCAAAGGGTACCTTCTTCCCATTTCTTTTAATAACAGTAACACCTTCTAGTAACTCAATTAGCTCTTGAACATCTGCCATAATTTTTACCTCCCACAACTTTCTTACTAAATTCATTTTAAAAAACAAAAATATAAAAATCAATAGCCAAAAACGACATTTTTTTAACAAAATTTTAAAACCATTGATATATCTAGATTTTAGTAAAAAACTTTTTTGTTCGATTTACGTCCATTGACAAATTTAGAC